>Ga0224555_1000130_pt1 | contig 103412 bp, 87 predicted proteins | sample 714S23034metaG_FD_180687 | JGI IMG/M metagenome (GOLD analysis project Ga0224555, IMG submission 180687) | Peat soil microbial communities from Stordalen Mire, Sweden - 717 S2 30-34 | ecosystem: Environmental > Terrestrial > Soil > Wetlands > Peat | place: Sweden: Norrbotten County, Stordalen... | reverse complement strand
AACTGCACAGAAAGCTTGCTATAAACTACCAACGGGATTACTGCCTGCGCGCCCCTGTTCGAACACCAACCATGCAAACCGCTGAATTGGCCTTAGCAAAACGCTATGCCCGACAGACTCCTAGAGCTTGTCCTATGTCGTTCCGTTGGGAATCAGCCGCGGCGAGCTCATATTGTCCACAATCGCGCGGAAGATAGCAGTCAGCTTCGTAAGGTTCTGGTTGCTCGGCGCCGTCGCCTCGCAACCCTGGCCATCGTCGGAGTAGAAATTCACCGTGGACGAGGCCATCGCTGCGATCGCCTTGCAGGGCTGGTCACCCGGACCCCAGCTTCCCCCGCTCGTCGAAACGCTCGCGCTATACGTCTTATCCGAAAGGCATCCTCCCGACGTCTCGGCGCCGTACCCGATCGTGTACACCGTGGTTCCTGCAGTCGCCGCGGCTTGTGCCGCCAGCACCGCCTGCCCGCACTCGCCCAGCGCCGACGGGTAGGTGTAGGACTTATACCCCGTGGGGTTGCTTGTACTCGTTCCCGTCCCGTTCAAAGTGCCTTCCAACGCCACAAGTTCGCTCTTGCTGTTGCACGCGCCGGCCGAGGTATTGGCGTTCGATGCGCACGCCGTTGCGTCGCCGTCGGTCAGGAGAATGATGGCGTTTTGCGACCCGGGATTGTTCGTCTGCTGCGTTTGCAGAGCCGCCTGCGCCGCGTAGATCACCTGCGCGTAATAGGTCGCCTCGCCGCCGGGCGCCTGAATGCCTTCGCAGTTGCTTTGTCCTGAGTCTCCCGCCGCGATCACGATAGGCGCAGCCTGGTTCAGGCTTGACGCCGCATCGGTCGTCTTGTAATTGTTCGCAAAGCCGACCACCTGGTAGGTATCCGCCGAGGACAACGTCGTGTTTGAAGGTGGATCGGGAAATGTATACGACACGATCGTCGGGTCCTTGGTCGGGCATTCGGAATCATCCTTCGCCGTCGCACCGGTCACCGCGGGAAACACGAACAGGCTTACGCTGTCCACGTAGTTTGTGCTGGTGGTGCAATTCTGGCCAAGCCCGCAGGGATACAGGTCACCCAGCAGCGCTTGTATGCCCACCAGCGAGCAGGTGATTTGCATGCCATTGCATTGGTCGCCGTTATCCGCGTCGTTCATCGACGACGTGGTGTCCTGAACGATGGCAATGTTCCAGGGCGTGTTTTGTCCGCCCGCCATGGCCGCCTCCGCCGTGTAAGACACGTTCATCTGCTTCATCCCGATCAGTCCGCCAAACCAAAGTGGAATCGTTGCGGTCTGTGTCACCGACATTACGTTGTATCCGCCGGTGCCGCCCGAGGCAGTCTGGCAAGGCACGTTCAGCGAGTTTGATACGGTGCTCAGGCAAAGGAATGCCGGTGTCGCGGTCACATTCTTCAGCATGGGGGTCGCGTTCATGCCGTTTGACTGCGCGCTGTAGGTGGTCACGTTGGTTTTCGCCTGGGTCGTGTTCGGCATGGCTTGCGCGCCGGCCAGCGCCGCCGAGTTCGTCGACGCCACAAGCTGTTCGTACGCGTAATACACATGCCCCGTCTCAACCGAAGCTGCGGCAAGAGCCATCATTGAGGATGCCGTGATCATCACGACCACCGCCGCCTGGCCCCGCTGATTCTTCAGGAACCGGCGCCTTAGCGAGTTTCCGAACCGTTTCATGCTCATGGGTCAAATCCCTTCTCTCACGCAGTGACCGCCCTTAGCGATAGCGCCAACCGGTCCAACAGGCTGGCTTGCGGTACTGGGAGCCATCACTTCGCAACCCGGACCTTGAACACCGCGGATACGTTCATCTCCGATTCCCCGTCAGGTCGCACAGGAAAACGAACGTCCGCTGGTTTTTGCTCAAAGTCGTAGCCGCGTTGCTGGGGAAGTCAAACGCCTTACTTACAAATCGGACTCCGATTACGTTCTGGGTTGTGTCGCCGACCGCTTTTGCGGAGTCCTCGGCGGCCTTCCCAGACACTGGGGATCACATTTCATGATCTTGTATTGGCAGTAATCGGAATATTGCACTTTCGTGCTATGCAGTGGTGACTAGAGTACTGAACAAATAGCCGACGCGTCGTCGGCGAATAGATAGGGAAGTTGGGCGTCCTTTGCGTACTGTCCAAGCTCGGCCGCCGCGCTCAATTTGCTCCTGCCGGCGGCATCCGCAAAAAAGGGTACGGGCCTTGCGCCCGTACCCCTAAGAAGCTTCAGCCGTTCCTACGCGCTTGGTGAAGCGCTTAAGTCGTCCCGTTGGGGATCAGTCGCGGTTTGCTCAGATTGTTCACGATCGCACCGAAAATATCGACCAGGCTCGTGAAGTCCTTGTTCGCATTGGTCAGTGCCGGGCACCCGCCCGAACTGTCGGAGTAAAAGGTGTTCACGTTGGAAGCCATCGCAGCAATCGCGTTGCAGGGCGTTCTGGGATAGGGGCCGCCCGTCGGCCACGCCTCTGCGCCATCTGTGGTACCGGCGGTTATGGTGTACGTTTCGTCGGATGTACACCCTGAAGTCTCCGACCCGAAACCAATCGTATAGACAACCGTTCCTGCCGCTGTAGCCAGTTGCGCCGCCTGAACAGCCTGCCCGCATTCGCCCAGCGCCGATGGGTAGTCGGGCGATTCGTAGCCCGAGGGGTTGCTGGTCTTCGTTCCGGTTCCATTCAGGCAGCTGTTGCCCAGTTTGACACAACTCGGATTATTCTCCGCAACAATCTGGTTGCTTGAACTGCAACCCCCGGCCGCGGTGTTCGCATTCGACGCGCACGCCGTTGCGTCGCCGTCACTCAGGATGATCATCACGTTTTCTGAGCCGAGATTCGCAGTCTGCTGCAGGGCAAGCGCCGCCTGTGCGGTGTAAATAACTTGGGCATAGTAGGTTCCCTGCCCGCCCGGCGCCGAAAGGCCCGCGCAGCCGGTACCGCTGTAGCCCACCGCCTCGGCCAGAGCCGACGAAACGGCGAGGCTCGACGTACTATCGCTCGCTTTATAGACGTCGTTGAAGGGAATGATCTCGTACGCGCCCGCATCCATGCCGGTCGACTCCATGTCGAGATTCTGGGATGACCCCTTTTTCACATCGACAAAGTTGTACGGGACGCTTTTTATTGAACCCCCGCAGTATTCCGACTTATAGTTGTTGGCGCTATAGGACGTGCTGGGCGCGGGGAACACGAATAAGGCCACGTCGTCCACGTAAGGCGTGCTCGAAGTGCAGGTTGTTTCCTGCGCGCAGGGATCCATATTTCCCAGCATCGTCGTGAGACCCTTAACCGCGCAGGAAATCTGCGACGTGGTGCAATCTTTATCGCCCGGTATGGTGCTACTCATCGAACTTGTGGTGTCAATGATGACGGCCAGATTATACGGGATATCCGATCCGCCCTTCATCGCCGCGCTCGCGCTCGCCTCCAGGTTCATCGACGGCATGCCGATCAATCCTCCGAACCACAGATTCACCCTCGCCGTCTGCTTCACCGTGATCGCGTTGTAACCTGTGGCGCCGCCCGGCGGGAGCTGACACTCAACATTGAATGGCGCATTCGACATGGTGGTCGAACAATAGAGGGTCGGCGCTGCAATCGTGTCATTCTTCAGGAAGCTACTGGCGTTTAATCCCCCTGGTGATACGGAACTGTATTGCTTCACGGCCGCCGTCACTTCGGCTGTGTAAGCCCCGCTTGAACTGGTATTAAGAAGTGCATCGGACATGGCTTGCGCTCCCGCCAGCGCGGCCGCGTCCGTCGAGGTCACCAGTTGGCGGTAAGCATAGTAAACATGGCCGACCTCGACTGAGCTCACCGCGAGCGTCAGAATTGCCGTGACGCTGATCGCCACCATCACGACGGATTGGCCTCGCTGACTTCGCAAAAGTCTGCGTATATCTCGAGAGAGAATCCGATTCATATGAGCTTTTCTCCGTTCACATCTGTATCGCTGACTCGCTCGACGCCAAGGTTCCCGCTGTGTTGGTGCCGGCATTGAAAAACGGCATCGCAGGGATCCCGAGCCATGTGTACTTGTAGGTCACAGTGAGAGTCACAGGGTAGTTTGCCCCCATCGACGGCGCCGAAACGCAACTGAACGAGGAACCCGCCGTGTAACCGCTTGTGGGGTATCTGGTCTGGTTTCCGCTCTTGTCTGAGACGGTCAGCGCGTATGAGAAACTCGCAGGCGTCCAGGTCGGCAGCGACTTGGTCATCGTGCTGGCGACATAAGCGCACGGGTCGGAACTCGGAAACAGGCCGGCATCGCTTCCAACCGCCATCGCTGTGGAAGAGGTTGCGTTCCCGAGTTGTTGCAAGTTGTACATACCCAGCGTCAACGTAGCCCCCAGGTATATGAGCCCAAAGAGCATCGGCAGCGTCAACGCGAACTCGACCAGTGCCGAGCCTTCTTCGCCGCGCCGGCCAAAACCGCGCTTCACGCGCCGGGCAACCAGATCGCCCATCCTTCGTAGGCCATTTCTCATCTTCATCGTTTCACCTCCCGGTTCGGCCGGCGTTGCCATTTTGCCTCGGCCGCACCCGACCAGGGATTCTCCCCGCGCTCTATGGCGCCTATCGTTCTTCCAGCTTCAGCTGCTCAAGGAAGAGTTCGAACTCCTCCCGGCTGGCCGCGTCCATCATCGTGGTCTTCCCATGGCGTAAGTCTTGGTCGTCGGTGAGAATAAACTGCAACCCTACGCCGTCCGGACCCCAGCGCACGGCCCGCGATTGCACGGCGATTGACCGTTCCGCATACTCCTCCCCGTGATCGGTCCTCTGCAGCGTCATCAGAACCAGGGTCCCCGGATACCACCGCTCCTCTGTCACTAAATAGAGCCCTGACGAACTGATATCCCGGACACCGTGCGCTACCGGGGCCGCGCCATTCCAGTAATACGCTGCTAAACCCGGCTCCTTCATCCGCGGAGCCTTTCGCGGATCCGGCGACCACCAGCGCTCAATCCAGGTCCGCAGTTGACTCTTCGTCTTCCCGCCCGAAGGTGTCAGATCCATGCTGTGCGCCTGCAGGGCTTCCGGCTTGTCGTGTCCATTGCGGTCTTCCAGTTCCAGCAGTCCCGGCCCCCCGCTCCAAAGTGGCTTTTCGCGAAGCAGCGCCGCACCTGTTATCACCGGTACCGTTTCCGCTTCCTCGCGCATATTGGTTAACTTTTCCAACTGCCGCTCCATCTCCTCGGCTACGCACAGCACAAGCTGATCGCCCGATTGTGTCTGCGACGAATAGATCGAGTGCGCCGGCAGCGCCAGCACGCTCTGCGACCGCGGGCTTGAGGAGCTCACCTGAAAGGTCGGAAACGATTCCGCCAAATCGATCACCCGGCACTCTTCGTCCAGATAAATCAGATCCAGCGGCGCTGGCATTGCCGTTGCCGCGATCCCTCTGAAGGGCCTCATCCACAAGCCTTCGCCTGACTTCATCGGCTTCTCCAGCATCGGTTCTGCCACATGGGTCGAGGAAAGGTCGCCGGCTTTTACCTTTAAACCCAAAAAACATTCCCGCGTCTGGTTGTAAGCGCAAAACGTTTGCGATTCCATCGTCCTCGTCCCTGGAGGCTGTGCCGCAGCTCCATCTTTCCCCGGCGTCCCATTCGCCAGTTCGGCTCTATCCATCAATTCCATGTGCCGCTCCGCCCTTTCTCTTCGCCTGCAGTCAGCCTAGCGAAGGGAACACTTCACCTGTCCCCTTGCCCAGGCTGCGTTCTGAGGCATCTGCCGTTTACACGGCAAGCCACCTTGGCAACGGAATCATCGCTTCTCAGTCGTGGCTTAACGCGATCTCGTCACACCACGGCTTCTTGCGCTCCGGCTTCTACTTCACTCTCGTCCGGCGGCGTTGAATCAGGATCACCAAAATGACAACCGCCAAAACCGCGGCAACAACTCTGATAATCATTTCGCTGCTCATGCGAACTTCCCTTCCTGCCTCAATTATTTGGTTAGTGCACTGAACGACTCAGCCATCACGATCGCGGCTGGTCCCAGTGTAACCAGAAATAGCGCAGGAAAAATGAACAGCACCAGCGGAAACACTAGCTTCACTGATGTTTTCCCCGCCATCTCCTCGATCATTTGAACGCGCTGCACGCGCAGCGTGTCCGCATGAACGCGGAGCATTTTGGCAATACTCGTACCAAACTGTTCTGTCTGTACCAGCATCGATACCAGGTTGCGCAGACATTCAACGCCGGTGCGCTCCGCCATGTTCTTCCAGGCATCTGAACGGGCGCGTCCGGCGCGCTGTTCCAGCACCACCACGCTCAGCTCATCGCAAATCTCCGGCTGCGACTGGCTCAACTCTTCCGCGCTGCGCGCCGTTGATTGGTCCAGGCTCAAGCCAGCCTCCATGCAAATCACCAGAAGGTCGAGAACGTCAGGCAAGCCGCGCTGCAGCTTCTTCTGCCGGGCAGTGATGCGTTTGCCCAGCCAGAAGTCCGGAGCCAGGAATCCTCCGCCGATCGCCAACAGGTATACAAAGAACGGACCCAGGTTCGCTAATCCGCTCACCGCGGCAATGGTCGCCAGCAGCAGCGGCGTCAGCACCTTGCAGCCGTAAAAGATCTTGATTGCGTTCTCGTTACGATAGCCTGCCCGCGTCAACCGCAGCCGAATGACCGAAACTTCCTTCTCGCTCTTTGGCATCAGGTTCTCGAACCGCTTGACCACGTTGCCGATCGAAGACCCGGTATTTTGGAAGGTTTCGACCAGCGTCTTCTGCTTGGACCGCGGGTTGATCACCTGGCTGATGCGCTCCAGCGCCGCCTCGCGATAGAACATCAGCACGCCAATGCTCCCAACCAGCACGAAGATTGCCACGAATGCCAGAATTGCAAAAGTCACGATTCTTCCTCACACATCGATGTCAACGATCTTCCAAATCACAAATCCGCCAAGCGCGATCAGCCCTGCGGCAGCCCACATCAGCTTGATGCCAATATCGCGATGCCACAGGATGCTGATCATTCCCGGATCCACAAAATAAATGCCCACGCCCAGCGCAATCGGCAACAGCGTAAGAATCAAGCCCGTAAGACGCCCCTGCGCGGTGTGGACCATGATCTGGCGCTTAAGCCGGAAACGCTCCCGGATGACATACGCCGTCTTGTCCAGTACTTCGGCCAGGTTGCCTCCGCTCTCTTTCTGAATCAGGATCGCGGTGGTTGTGATCTTCAGATCCTGCAGCGGAACCCGCACGACCAGGTTTTGCAGAGCCGCCTTCATCTCCAGGCCGTAGTTCTGCTCCTCGAAGCAAATCTTGAATTCACCGCCTATCGGTTGCGGGCATTCGCGCGCCACCAGGGCCATCGCCGCCAGCAGGCTATGTCCGGCACGCAGGCCACTGACCATCAGATCCAGCGCCTCCGGCAAATTCTTCTCAAACGAGCCGAAGCGCCTGTGGCGCTTCACCAGAACAAAGCCAAACGGAAGCACGCCCAGCACCGCGCCCGACGCGAATGCCAGCAAGGAATTGCTGGTCATCTCCAGAAGGGCGTAAGTCGGGATCACAAAACCCGCCGCGCATACCAGCAGCAGCCGCCCCGCGCTCCAATCCAGATCGGCCTGGCTCAGCATTCTGCGCAGATAAGGCGTCAGTTCGAACTTCAGCAGCTTCTGATTCAGCCAGGGAATGCTGCTGAGCAATTCGTTCTTACGCACATTCAGCTTCTGCGGAAGCAATTCCCGCCGGTCGACCTTAATCGCCGAGTCCAGAGTGGCCAGGGCCTGCTTGGCGTTGCTGGACGGTCCCATGGCCGCCAACGGCAACGCGATGAGCGTGAATATGCCCAAAAAAACCAGTCCAATGATCAATCCCATCTCGCTTCCCTCCTTTCCTCTCAGTTGACCGGCGTTTCCCGCTCGAACAGGCTGGGCGGCAGGATCACGCCCGACACGCGCAGCCTCTCCAGGAACCGGGGACGGATGCGCGTGGGCTTGAACACGCCGATCACGCGGCCGTCCTGGCCGATGCCTTTCTTCTCAAACGTGAAGATCTCCTGCATGCTGATCACGTTCTCTTCCATACCCGTGATCTCCGAGATGTTGGTGATCTTGCGCGTGCCGTCGCTCATGCGTGTGGCCTGCACCACGATCGTGAGCGCCGAAGCCATCTGCTGCCGCACCGATCTCTCCGGCAGGTTCATGTTGGTCATGGCCACCATCGACTCCAGCCTCGACAGCGCGTCGCGCGGAGTGTTCGCGTGAATGGTGGTCATCGAGCCCTCGTGGCCGGTATTCATTGCCTGCAGCATGTCGAACGCTTCCTCGCCGCGCACCTCACCGATGATGATGCGGTCGGGCCGCATACGCAGCGCGTTGATCAGCAGTTGCCGCTGCCGGATCGCGCCCTGTCCTTCGATGTTCGGTGGCCGCGTCTCCAGACGCACGATGTTTTCCTGCGCCAACCTCAATTCGGCGGCGTCCTCAATCGTCACCAGCCGCTCGTTGTTGGGAATGTACTGCGACAGGATGTTCATGAACGTCGTCTTGCCGGCGCCCGTGCCCCCCGAGACCAGGAGGCTGATTCGCGCCCGCACGGCTGACGACAGTACTTCCATCATCTCCGGCGAAATACTCTTCAACTGCACCAGTTGGTTGGCCGCCAGCGGGCCGGTTCCGAAGCGCCGGATCGATATCGATGGCCCATCCAGCGCCAGCGGCGGAATGATCGCGTTGACGCGCGATCCGTCGGGCAAGCGCGCGTCCACCATCGGCGACGACTCATCCACTCTGCGGCCGACGCGCGAAACGATCCGGTCGATGATCTGCATCAGATGCCGGTCGTCGCGGAACGTCGTGTCCACCCTCTGCAGCAGTCCGCCCTTTTCCACGAACACATGGTCCTTGTCGTTCACCAGAATGTCGGAGATCTTCGGATCCCTCAAGAGCGGCTCCAGCGGCCCCAGCCCGAACACCTCATCCAGCAGCTCGGCGTGGATCTTCTCCTGCTCGTCGAAGTTCAGCGGCACGCGCTGGTCCGACATGATCTCTTTGACCAGGCCCGAGACCGCCTGCCGCGCCTGGCTCGAGTTCACGCGCGAAAGCTTCTCCAGATCCAGCTTCGAGATCAGCGTCCGGTGAATCTCCGCTTTGTACGATTCCAAGTTGAGTATTTCCACGTTTTACCTTCGCTCCATTCGGGGAATTCTGCTCTTGATGCCCTCATCCGAAAATGTTGAGACTGAAAGCCTTCTTCTTTTTCGCCGCGGTGTCGCTCTTCCCGGTCACAGCGCTTACCATCAGCCGCACCTGCCGCGAGATGGCCGAGTCCGTAAGCACCAGCGGCTTGGCGTTGATCTGCATGTTCTTCACCGAGGCATAGTCGTTGGGAATCTTCCACTGCGCCGCCCGGGTGAGCGCCTTGGTGATGTGCTCCTCCGACACGCCCATGACGCGCGATTCAAATCGGTTGATCACCACTTCCAGCTTGGGTAGCTGCGCGGAGAAGAACTGCGTGATCAGCCGGTTGGAGTTGCGTAGCTCCGGAATGCTCGCCTGCGTGACCAGGTACATTGTGGTCGCTTCCTTGTAGGCCGTCGTTCCCATCAGCTCCAGCCTTGACCCCATATCCACCACCACGTTGTCGAACTCATGCCGGGCAACGTGCAAAAGCCGGTTGATGCCATCGTTGTCGCTCTGATACGCGACAAATCGTCCCGGCGCCGCCAGCAACCACAGGCCCGAGCTGTGCTTCACCAGAAGCTGCTCCAGAAACTTTCCATCCAGGCGATCCACCTGCTGCAACGCGTCAATGGCCGAAAACTCCGCCGTGATTCCCAGATTCAGCGCCGCATCGCCCAGCGGCAGATCGAGATCGATCAGCAGAGTCTTCTCGCCCGATTCTTTGGCCAGCGCTACAGCAAAATTGCAGGCCAGCATGGTCGTCCCGGCCCCACCCTTGGAGCCAATAAAGGCATAGAGCTTTCCTGCCGCCTTCTTCGGCGGCCGCGTCGCCGGCCGCCGCGCCGCGGCTCGCACCAGGGCCTCTGCCACCACGTCCGGTGAAAACGGAAGCGTCAGAAATTCGCGCGCTCCGGCGCGCATGCATCGCACCAGAAGCTCCGGATCCGAGCTCTCCGAATACACCATCACCGTTGCCACGCCGTTGACCCCGATGCTCTCCACCAGGTCCAGGGCAGACTCTGCGTCGCCGTCCAGATCGATGATGATAACGTCGTAATCCTCATCCAGCGTCGCGGGAAGATCGCCCACTCCCGGTGTATAGCTTGAGAACTCGCTGACATAGGCGCCCGCGCAACCATTCATCGCCTGCATGGTTTCCAGACGATGCTCCTCGCTGAGGCTGATCACCGCGATGGAGAGATCCTCAACGCCGATTGGATCGGGAAATGGGCTGCTTGAATATGAGGATGGATTCGTGGCCACGTTGCTTTCGCTCCTTGCTGTGCGGTATGCGCGCTGACTGGCTGGCACAGCGTCCCAGTCAGCCGGAAGTTCATACTTGGCTTGCCCTAAACTCGACACTGTCGTGCCCCGTCTTCAACGTGCGAAAAACGAAATCAATGTCCCGATCGCGATCGCCGGTGCATAAGGTATCTTGCGTCGCCGCGGATTGCTCAAGACCGCTTCTCCGCGTTCTTGCGCGCTGAATATCAGATCGCCGGTGTGCTGAAACAACTCCTTCAAAAACCCGCCCCACGCCGTTACCCCGAGCGCCATCACTCCGCCCACCAGGCCGGTCATCACCAGCGCCAGAATCAACTGGTATGGGCCAATCCACGCTCCAATCGCGGCGCAAAGTTTTACGTCGCCCGCGCCCATTCCGCCCATCCAGAACAGAAACCCGTAGATCAGCAGCCCAAGTCCCGCTCCGGATAGACTGTGCTCGGCGCCTTGCCAGCCGTGCAGCCACACCCAAACCACGAGCCCGCAGCCAAAAAAAGGAAACACCAGCCAGTTCGGAATCCGCCGGCTGCGAAGATCCGTGAAGGTAGCCACTCCCAGAACAATGACGGTGGGCCACCAGGCAAACGAGTGCATTACACGGGCTCCTTGTCCTGAAGGCCTTCCAGGACTACACCCCACTAGAGCAATTCCCGCGCCAAACTCCGGTTGCCATCAAGCCACATCGATTCAGATAGATGGACACAAATTGCCCCATCTGGTGTGCACGGTCGTTTACACCCAGGCTCTCCGCTGGAGTGGTCCGTATACACCTCCGCGTCCCCTTCGATTCGCCTCCATAACCCATGTAACTCATTGCTAAATCAGAAGATTACGAAACTGGTTACGAAGGTCAGTCCAGCCTGTCCTATGGAAATCTGATCTGCTGCCCAGACATCGGTGAGAAAAATCCCAGCAATTTGGGTCTCTTCCCGCTTCAAAACTGTTACCAAGGTCTCAACTTTAGTAGCACGAAAGAGGAATGTTCCCTTCGCCTCCATTTGCCGATGATGAACTCACATCGCCCTAGCCTCTTAAATGGCGTCGCGCTATCGGCGAGATAGTAGATCGCCCGCCAATGACCAGAATTGGATTGTTTTCGGAAGACCGCACTTTGCACCCGCTTCTTTCTTCTGCCCTTGGTAAGGACTTCGAGGTCCTGCTCCAGCCAGACGGAGATGGAACGGACGCTCTCGCGTCCACTCCCGTCTGCGACGTCATGATCCTCGACCTCTACTCCTCCCAGGACACGCTGCAATCCCGGATTGAATTTGCCCGGCGCATGATCGCCTCCAGCGTGCCGTCCATCCTGATGGCCGAAGACAGCCTGCGTTCCACCGCCTTCGAACTCGTTCGTTCCGGGGCCTTTGGCTTCTGCCGCCGCCCTCCATCGATTCGCGACCTCAAGACCATGCTCGTCCGGGCCTGCGAAACCTCCGCGCTCAAGCAGCAGTTGTACAGTGTCCAGCAGCGCATCGAGGAGCCGGGTAATTGCGACCGCATCATCGGATCGAGCCCCGCCATGCAGCGCGTATACCAGTTGGTGCGCAGCGTAACCAATCTCAACGCCGCTGTTCTGGTCACCGGCGATAGCGGAACCGGTAAGGAACTCATTGCCCGCGCCATCCACAATCTCGGCAGCCGCGCCAGCAAGCCTTTCGTCGCCGTCTCCTGTGGCGCCATCCCTGAAACCCTCATTGAAGCCGAGTTATTCGGCCATGAGAAAGGCGCCTTCACCGGCACCGTCGGCTCCCGCGAAGGCTACTTTGAGCAGGCCTCGGACGGCACGCTGTTTCTCGATGAAATCGGTGACCTGAGCATCTTCACGCAGGTCAAGCTCCTTCGCGTCCTGCAGCAGATGGAATTCAGCCGCCTCGGCTCGAACAAGCTCATACCCCTGCGCGCGCGCCTCATCTTCGCAACCCATCAGGATCTGGGCAAGCTCGTCGCCGAAGGCAAGTTCCGTCAGGACCTCTTCTATCGCATTAATGTCATGTGCATCGATTCGCCGCAGCTCCAGGAGCGGTCGGAAGATATTCCCCTCATCGCCGGCCATTTCCTGCGCCACTACTCGAACGTCTTCCAAAAACCAATGGATTCTATCGAACCAGCGGCCATGGAGATGCTCCAGAACTACCCCTGGCCCGGCAACGTGCGCGAACTTGAAAACGTCCTGCAGCGCGCCATCATCCTGGCTCCCGGCCGTGTGGTCCGCGCTGAGGACTTGAACCTCAAGACCCAGGAACCGGAAGAGGATGCCGCCGGCTTCGACCAGATCGTCGACATCGCCGACTATCAGTCATCGGGCTCGTTCGAGCGCCAGCTCCGCGAATACAAGATCCGCCTCGCCGTCGCTGCCGTTCGCGAGAACAATGGAAACAAGACCCTGGCTGCGCGCAGCCTCTCCATCTCCCGCGCCTATCTTCACAGGCTCTTGCGGCTCGCCGAGAACGAAGTTCTCCCCGCGTCCGATCCTCTCTATGCAGAACACAAGCTGCGCGAGACAGTCACCGCCTGACGCGCAAGACCCCGTCCCAAACGGCGAATCGAAATCTGCGCTCAAGGCGCAGCTTTCATCTGACTTGACGTGGATTCACGCGAAGTAATCGACTTGCTTCGGTGGCGCCTCTTCGAGGGCGTCCGCCCCCGCAGCCGTCTCGTCCTCAAGCGCGAGATCGTCCTCTTCGTTCTCCTCCGCACCCGCGGCTTTTCTCCCATTCCGCTGTTCTCCGTCGTCGCCCGGCCTCGCTGAAGCGTCGATGTCGAAGATGGACGGCGGCCGAATCTCCGCCTGCAGCGCCCTCACGGCTGGCAATGCGCGAATTCCCGGAATGGGGGCTATTTCCATCTTCACGTCCTGGTTGCTGTCGCTGTATATCGACAAGGAAGGAAAAGTCTTTAATCTTCTCGCGTCATTCTTGTCCGATTTTCGGACACTCAGGGCGAAACCCTCATCGCCCTCGTCGATCGCCTCATCGGCGAGCATCGCGTAGCCTGATCCGCCGCTCAGTCAGTCGATTCCTGCTCCACGGTTCCCCCGCCTTCGCCGCGCGTTCCGGATGTTACGATAGGTTGCATCCGTTTCGGAGGTCGCCCACCATGATTGAAACTTCCGCGCCCGCAGCGCTCACCGCCGAGCAGATTTCCTCGCTCACGCGCCAGAACAATTACGGCACATGGCGCTTTCAGAAAACCTGGAAACCGCTGTATATCGCTGATGCAGAAGGCTGCTGGTTCATCGACGGCGCGGGCAAGCGTTACCTCGATTTCAGCTCGCAGCTCATGTGCGTCAACCTTGGCCACAAGAATCCTCGCGTGGTCGAAGCCATCGCCGAGCAGGCCCGCGAACTCTGCTACGTCGCGCCGGGATACGCCACCGCGTCGCGCGCGCGCCTCAGCGCCAAGCTCCTCGAAGTCCTCCCCGAAGGCCTCAACAAATTCTTCTTCGCCACCAGCGGCACCGAGGCCAATGAAGCGGCCTTCAAAATCGCCCGCATGTTCACCGGCAAGAACAAGATCATCTCCCGCTACCGCTCCTATCACGGCTCAACCATGGGCTCCATCGCGGCCACAGGCGATCCGCGCCGCTGGGCCATGGAGCCGGCGGGCAAAGGCGCGGGCGTCGCCTTCGCGCCCGAGACCAACTGCTACGACTGCCCCATCAAGCACACCTACCCCACCTGCAACATCGCCTGCGCCGACTACATCGAACACATGATCCGCAACGAAAGCGACGTCGCCGCCATCATCGTCGAGCCGGTCGTCGGCACCAACGGCGTCCTCGTTCCGCCGCCCGAGTACTTCCCTCGCCTGCGCGAAATCTGCGACCGTCACGGCGTGCTGATGATCGCCGACGAAGTCATGGCCGGCTGGGGCCGCACCGGGAAGTGGTTCTCCGTTGATAACTGGAACGTCAAGCCCGACATTCTCGTCACGGCCAAGGGCATCACCTCGGCCTACGTTCCCCTCGGCCTTTGCGCCACTACCGCCAAGATCGCCGACTACTTTGAAGACCACTACTTTTCACATGGTCATACTTATGAGGCGCACCCGCTCACCCTCGGTCCCGCCGTCGCAACCATCGAAGAGATGCAGCGCCTCAAGCTCGTCGAGCGCGCCGCGGAGCTCGAGCCATACGTCCGCCAGAGACTGGAAGCCTTGAAGGCCAAACACCCATCCATCGGTGACGTGCGCGGTCTCGGCCTTTTCTTTGCCGTTGAGATTGTGAAGAATCGCAAAACCAAGCAGCTCTTCAACACCATGCGCGACAAGGTGGAAGGCAAGCCGCTCGTCGTCGATCAAATCGCCGCCAAAATGATGGCGCAGGGGGTCTCGATTCAGGCCTGGGTCAGCCACTTCGTCATCGCGCCGCCGCTGATCGTCACGAAGGAAGAGCTCGACCTCGGCATCGTCGCACTCGACGAGCACCTCTCCATCGCCGACGCCCTCGTGGAGTAACTATGGTCCGGCAAAGAATGTCTTGGAGTCGCGGCTCCCGTGCAACACCCTTAGAACATGAATCCCACTGAGCTCGATGCGGTAAAAGATGACGTAATTCCCCGTCGGAAAACTGCGGAGGCCAGGGCGCAAATCTGCCTCGCGGCTCCTTCGTGCTTAGGGGAAAAGGCGTAGGACATTCAGGGTTTTTCCAACGGAGTCAAGAACCCGATCTGCAATCTCGGCGCTGCCGCTTTCCGACGCAATATATATCCAGATGCCGTCAAGGTCCGCTTGAGCCTGCCGCGAGATGGTAAGGCGCATCAGAGGCTCTCGAGTCTGGCCCTTCCCCGCTTCTTCACGCCTTCCAGCATGACGGCAACGGATTCCTCGGAATCCAGAACGATCTCACTGCCGTCAAAAGTGTCACCGGCATCGACTTCCGCCAGCAACTCGATCCGCGCTCGCTCTCGCCTTTCCCACAAGGCAAGAGCTTTCTTCACGGCGTCCTCAGCGCGTCGGAAGCGACCCTCCTCGATGCCCAGGTGAACAAAGGAATGCTGTTCCGGAGTGAGATCGATCTCCATGGGAGAAGCTTAGGACTTGAATTTGTTCGTGTCAACCAGCGCAACCCACAACAGCGGGGACTAATGCTTCTAAGCCACTTCTTCCGCGTTCTCCACCGCGCCCACCGGCGCCGCCAGCTTCATCATGGCCACATACGACGCGCCCGCTGTAAAGAACCCCACGAACCACGCGTAGTCGTAAAGAAAGTGCAGCGGCTTCACGAACACGCCGATCAGCGCGATTCCAGCTCCGAGAGCTAGTGCAATTAACGCCCTCGGATTCACTCCCTTTGTGTAGTGGTACACGCCCTCGCGATGATAGAGCGAGTTCACATCCAGCTCTGTCCCGCGGATGAAAAAGTAATCGCACACCATGATCCCGGCCACCGGCCCCAGCAGCCCCGAATAGCCCACGAGCCAGCCGAAGATGTACGCGTCCGGCGTGGCCAGCAGCTTCCATGGGCACATCGCCAGCCCCAGGAATCCGGTGATCAATCCGCCCGTCCTGAAGCTGATCAGCCGTGGATACAGATTTGAGAAATCGTTTGACGGCGACACAACATTCGCGCCAATATTCACGTTCAGCGTCGCCACCAGAACCGCAATCAGCGCCACAAACGCGACCACCGGCTGATGGAACATCCCGATCAGCTGCACCGGATCCCAGATCGGCTTGCCGAACAGCACCGCCGAAGCCGACGTCACCGCGATCCCCAAAAACGTGTACAGCACCATCGCCACCGGCAGCCCGAACGCCTGCCCCCACGACTGCGCGCTTTGTGATTTGGAGTAGCGCGTGAAGTCCGGAATGTTTAGTGCCAGTGTCGCCCAGTAGCCAACCATCGCCGTCAGCGACGGGAAGAACACAGCCAGAAACTCGCTCCTTGAGTGGAACTGGCTCGGCGTTGACAGCATCGCGCCAAAGCTGCCCGCCTTCATCCGCACCCAAACCAGCAGCGCCACTGCCATCACGAACATGAACGGTGCGCCAAACGCCTGCAGTCGCCTGATCGACTCCACACCCCGCCACACGGCCACCATGTTCAAAAGCCAGAATCCCAGAAAGCACGCCCACAAAATGCCGCCGTTTCCCTCCGCGCTCGGCCAGATCACGATCAGCATCGCGTCAATCGCGCTGCCGCCAATCCACGATTGAATGCCGAACCACCCGCACGCCACGACCGCGCGCAACAGCGCTGCAAGATTCGCCCCGCGCACGCCAAACGAGGCCCGCAGAAACACCGGAAACGGAATCCCATACTTCGCTCCCGCATGCGCATTCAGCAGCATGGGAACGAGCACAATCAGGTTCCCCAGCAGCACTGTCCCGATCGCCTGCTTCCAGTCCATCCCCTTGGCGATCAGGCCCGACGCCAGCCGGTACGTAGTGATCTCCATGCACATCGAGAACCACAGCGCCGTGTAGTTGTAAAAACCCCACGTGCGCTGCGCCGGCGTGGTCGGCGTCAGGTCGCGATTCGATAGGGATGGATCGACGGTGCTCACGGGACCTCCTCCGTGACGTTGGGGACCTGTCTCTAAAGTAAGTTCAATTCATCAGGCTGTCATCCTGAGTGCCGAGCGCGCCGGAACGGCAAAGTGAGGGAGTCGAAGGATCTGCGGTTGCACTTGGATTTTGGGTGCCCCAGGTCCGGATTTTCGGACCTGGGATCGCACGATCCACGACCACGCAAGAACAGGCTAGCAGCTAGAAGCTAGCAGCTTGAAGCTGCCTTATCTCCACGCGCCGCCCCGCGCCTCTCGCCGCAGGTACTTCCCTCGCCCCGGCTTTCCGATGAACTTTCCGTCGCTCACAATCAGCTCGCCGCGCGAATACACATCGCGTGCATTGCCGCGCACCTTGAATCCCTCGAACATCGAGTAATCCACGCGCATGTGGTGCGTCTTGGCGCTGATCGTGTAATCCTCCTCCGGATCCCAAAGCACCAGGTCCGCATCGCTTCCCGCGGCCAGCACGCCCTTCTTCGGATACATCCCGAAAATCCGCGCCGGCGCCGTCGACACCAGCTCGACGAATCTGTTAATAGAAAAATTCCCTTTCCCCACGCCGTGATGATGCAGCAGTTGCAACCGGTTCTCGATCCCCGGCCCGCCGTTGGGAATCTTCGTGAAATCGTCTTTGCCCAGCGCCTTTTGATCGGCGAAGCAAAACGGGCAATGATCCGTCGACACTACCTGCAGATTGTCCTTCCTCAGGCCCTCCCACAGCTTCGGCTGGTTCTTGCGCTCACGCAGCGGCGGCGTAAACACATACTTCGCGCCCTCCCAGCCCTTGTCCGCCATGTCTTCAATCGACAGCAGCAGATACTGCGGGCATGTCTCGGCAAATGCCGGCAATCCGCGGTCCCGCGCTTCGCGCACCTGGTTCAGCGCGTCTTCGCTTGAGAGATGAACGATGTAAATCGGCACGCCGGCAATCTCGGCCATCGCAATCGCGCGATGCACCGCCTCGGCCTCGGCCTTCGTGGGCCGCGTCAGCATGTGATGAATCGGCGCGGTCTTTCCCTCGGCGAGCGCCTGCTGCACAATCACGTCAATCACCGATCCGTTTTCCGCGTGCATGCAGATCAACGCGCCATTCTTCGCCGTCTGCTGCAGCGCCTTGAAGATCGTGGCATCGTCCACCATCAGCACGTTGGGATACGCCATGAACAGCTTGAAGCTGGCCACGCCCTCGCGCACCATGTCGTCCATGTCTTCCAGGCCCGCATCTCCAAGGTCCGTGACGATCATGTGCAGTCCATAATCGATGCACGCTTTCCCTTCGGCCTTCTTCCACCACGTGTCCAGCGCCGTGCGCATCTTCGTGCCCTTCGCCTGGATCGCGAAGTCCACAATCGTCGTCGTTCCGCCAATTGCCGCAGCCCGTGTCCCCGTCTCAAAATCGTCCGCCGAATTCGTACCACCGAACGGCATATCCAGATGCGTATGCGCATCAATGCCGCCCGGCAGCACCAGCAGCCCCGTCGCGTCGACCACTTTGTCGGCCGCGCTCGCTGGAATCCCCGCGCGCACTTCCTTGATCACCGCGCCATCGATCAGCAGATCCGCCTTCACGCTGGCGTCGGCATTCACAATCGTTCCGTTTTGAATGAGCACAGTGGACATGATCTTTTAACCTTCCCTTCGCACCCAAAGCCGGGTGCCCCAGGTCCGCATTTTCGGACCTGGGATACCACAAACTCGACATACCAAAGCTACGATTTCTCCTACGGCGCCTGCACTTGCGTCACGCACACCGCTCCCCGTGTCCGTTCGTCCCACGTCTCCGGCTTGAGGCCCGTCTCCACCTGCACCATCGTGATGCATCCCTCCACCGGGCAAACCAGCGAACACAAGTTGCACCCCACACATTCCGTCTCGTCCACTCGAGGAATCCGCTCCAGCGGCGTCGCAAATGGCCCTGGTGCAAACGCTGCCGCACGCTCCTTGCGCGTCACCGGCGTCTCCGCAATCGACGCTCTACTCTCCGCTTCCTTCGCCGACGGCGTTCGATGCAGTTCCACGTGCCCGTCCACCGGCCCGGTCACGCGGTCCAGATGAATGCACTGGTGCGCGCCGTCCCAGCACGCGATGTGGCACAGATCGCATCCAATGCACTTCTGCTCGTCAATGTGCGCCACAATCTTGTAGTTCAGGTTCAGGTGCTTCCACTCTGTCACGCGATTCAACGACAACCCGCGAAAATCCTCAAGCGTCTTGAATCCTTTCTCACGCATCCAGTTGTCCAGACCCTCGGCCATGTCCTCCACGATGCGATAGCCATAGTGCATCACCGCCGTGCACAACTGCACCGTCCCGCATCCCAGCAGCAGGAACTCCGCCGCGTCGCGCCACGATCCGATCCCGCCGATTCCCGACAGCGGCAGCGCCGACTCCGGATCGGCCAGAATCTGCTGCACCATGTTCAACGCGATCGGTTTCACCGCCGGCCCGCAGTACCCGCCGTGCGAGCTCTTCCCGTCTACATTCGGCCGCGGCACAAACGTGTCCAGATCGATCCCGGTAATCGAATTGATTGTGTTGATCGCCGAAAGCCCATCCGCTCCGCCGCGCTTGGCCGCGCGTGCCACCGTGCGAATGTCGCTGATGTTCGGTGTCAGCTTTACCAGCACCGGTGTCCGCGCCTTCTCCTTCACCCACTCCGTAATCATCTGAGCATATTCCGGCACCTGCCCTACCGCCGAACCCATCCCTCGTTCGCTCATGCCGTGCGGGCAACCAAAATTCAGCTCCAACCCGTCCGCTCCCGCATCCTCGGTTCGCGTCACAATTTCGTGCCATGCTTCGCGCGTCGACGCCACCATCAGCGATGCAATCACCGCGTTCTTTGCGTAGCGCTTCTTCACTTCCGCCATCTCGCTCAGGTTCTGCTCAACGGTCCGGTCGCTGATCAGCTCGATATTGTTGAAGCCCATGATGCGCTGCCCGTTCCAGTCCGTGGCCGAGTAGCGTGAGCTCACATTGGTAATCGGCTCGCCGATGGTCTTCCACACCGCGCCGCCCCAGCCCGCGTCGAATGCGCGCATGATCATCTCGCCCGTATTCGTCGGCGGCGCAGACGCCAGCCAGAACGGATTGGGCGAGTTGATGGTGCCTGCAAAATTCCGCACGCCAATGTCAGGCATGGACTACCTCCGCTCCTTTCAACATCGCGAGCGCAGCCCGCTTGCCTCCGGCCACTGCGTCCACCACCTCGCGCCCGCCGTTGACGCAGTCACCGCCGGCGTAGTACCTAGAATTCACCGTCTGCCCTGTCACGCGATCGGCCACAATCTTTCCATCGCGCACCTGAACGCCGCGCAGCTCCTGCAAAAGCTGCGTCAGCGGCGACTGCCCGATTGCCGGCACTACTAGATCGCACGCAATCGCTGACTGAGAGTCGGGAACCACCTCAAGCCTTCCACCCGCCTCGCGCACCTGCACCGTTTCGAGCAGCAGACGGCCGTGTTCGTCCCGCCCAATCCCCACCGGCTGCCTTCGCCAAAGAAACTGCACGCCTTCCTGCTTCGCGTGTTCGTACTCAAAATCAAACGCCGACATCTCGCTCTCGCTACGCCGATACACCATATAGACCGTGTCCGCGCCCAGCCGCCGCGCGGCATTGGCCGCGTCGATCGCCGTATTCCCCGCGCCCACCACCACCACCGTCCCGTGCAGTTCGCGCAAGTGCCCCGTCTTGTACGCGGCAATCAGCTCCAGCGCATTCATCACGCCATCCGCTTCTTCGCCCGGAATGTTCAGCCGCTGCATAGCACCCAGGCCAAGCCCCAGAAAGACAAAGTCGACTTCCGCTTCCAACGCCTCGAGCGCTGCGGCCGAATCTACGTCCACTCCACATCGAAACTCCACGCCGAGCCGCCGGATCATCTCCACCTCGTGCATGCTGTCGGCGGTCCGTAACTTGTACTCCGCTACGCCATACGTATTCAATCCGCCCGGCAGCTCACGCCGTTCGATCACCGTCGCCCGCGCACCCTGGCGGCACAACTCCGCCGCGCATGCCAGCGACGCCGGCCCGCCGCCAATGCACGCCACGCGCAGATTGTGCGTCCCCGGCGCAGCCACCGGCACCGCTTCGCCCGACGCCCAGAACGCGTCCATTGCGTGCCGTTGCAATTGCCCAATTTGAATCGGCTTCCGGTTCTGCCTGTGCAGCACGCACGCGCCCTCGCACAGCACGTCCACGGGACAAACCCGTGCGCAGCTCGCTCCCAGAATATTTGCATCCAGAATTCGCAGCGCCGACCCGCGCAAATTTCCTGACGCAATGCGCTTGATGAACCCAGGCACATCGATATGCGTGGGGCAGGCCGCCGTACATGGCGCGTCGAAGCAATTCAGGCAACGGTCCGCTTCAATCACCGCGGCCTGCGCAGTCAGCGCCGGCTTCAGCTCGCCAAATCGCGCTCGTAGTTGCTCGTCATGCGGTAGTGCTGCGGTGCTCATGCGTTCGCCTCCGCCTTACGACGCCACCAGCGGCCCATACAAATCGGGCCTGCGGTCGCGATAGAACTGCCACGTCCGCCGCACTTCGGCAATCTCGTCAAGATTCAGGTCGGCGGTCAGCACCTCGTCCTTGTCGCGCCCGGCCTCCGCAATGATCTTCCCGCGCGGATTGCAAAAATAGCTCGTTCCGTAAAACTCACCGATGTTCCACGGCGCCTCGGTCCCTACGCGATTGATCGCCGCTATAAAGTACCCGTTCGCCGCCGCGTGTGCAGGCTGCTCCAGCTTCCACAGATACTCGCTCAGCCCAGCCACGGTCGCCGATGGATTGAACACGATCTCCGCGCCGTTCAGTCCCAGGCACCGCGCTCCTTCGGGAAAGTGCCGGTCGTAACAGATATAGATACCCACCTTGGCAAAACCCAGATCGAATACCGGATATCCCAGATTCCCCGGCCGGAAATAGAACTTCTCCCAGAACCCCGGCGCCACGTGCGGAATATGCGTCTTGCGGTACTTGCCCAGATAAGCTCCGTCGCTCGCGATCATCGCCGCGGTGTTATAGAAAACGCCCTCCTGCTCCACCTCATACACGGGCACGATCAGCGCAATGTGCAGCTCCTTCGCCAGCGCGCGCATCAGGCTCACGGTCGGCCCATCGGGAACCGGCTCGGTCATCTCGTACCATTTCGTTTCCTGCTCGGCGCAAAAATACGGCCCGTTGAAGATCTCCTGCAGGCACACGATCTGCGCTCCTTGCTTTGCCGCCTGGCGGATCAGCCCCACGTGCTTATCCACCATCGCCTTCTTTTGCGCGGGCAGAGGTTCGGTCGCAGGCAATGCATTCGACGCCTGGATAATGGAACATCGAACGACTCTGGGCATGGCTTGCTACCTCCAAAGTAAATAAACTGTGAGTCTTAGACGTTAATCGAATTGCTTCCATTCGGCAATAGCTTTTGAATCTGCCCCGGCAAAGCCGCCACTCGTCATTCCTTCACCCTTTCACTCTTTCACTTCTTCGCTCCGCTCCTCCATTGCTCCCTGCCGGGATCCCCACTCGCAGGTCTTCGTCGGTGGGGTGGCTTGCTCCCCGCCCCCCGTTTGACTTCACACCCACACACTCCAATAATTGAAGCAGATGAATATCTATGAGGAGATCGTGAAGCTGCAACGGGAGGGCCGCAGTGGTGCTGTGGCTACCATCGTGAACTCGCGCGGCTCCATCCCCTCGTTCCAGAGCGCCAAAATGCTTATCCGCGACGACGGCTCCATTGCCGGAACCATTGGCGGCGGCTGCGTCGAGGCCGAAGTCTGGCAAGCGGCGCGCGAGGTCATCGCCCAGGAAAAGCCGCGCACCCTCACCTTCGACCTCAACCAGGATCCCAAGTACGACACCGGCCTCGTTTGCGGCGGCACGCTCGAAATCTTCATCGAACCAGTGCTGCCCGTGCCGCTGCTCTACATCTTTGGCGCAGGCCACGTCGCCATTGAGCTCTTCAAAGCCGCGCACAACGCTGGCTTTGACTGCATCATTACCGACGACCGCGACGCCTATGCCAACGCCGAGCGCTTTCCCAATGCACTTCAGGTAATCGCCAGGGACTTCGATGAAGCGGTCAAGGAGCTTGCGCCCGCCGAGTCTTCCTGCATTGTCATCGCCACCCGCGGCCACCGCGACGACATGCGCGTCCTCCGCTGGGCGGTGCAAACGCCCGCTCGTTACATCGGCATGGTCGGCTCCAAACGCAAAGCCATCACCGTGTTTCGCGAGCTCACTCGTGAAGGCCTCAACCCCGATCTCTTTGACCGCGTGCATTCCCCCGTCGGCCTCGAGATCGGCGCGGTCACACCCGAAGAAATCGCCGTCTCCATCGTCGCCGAGTTAATCGCCGTGCGCCGCCGCGCCGAGCGCGCCCTGCCCCACATGAGCTGGTTCCACAGTGGCAGGCACGCCGCAGCAACTGCCGAATCCGCGGCGCCAAGCGAACCCCTTTCCGCCCCCGCGGAAAAATAGCCTCAGTCCATTTGCTCCCTGCCATCTTTGCTATCTTTTCTTTATGACCGGCGCCACAAATCTCTGCGGCATCATCCTCGCGGCCGGCGAGTCTTCACGCATGGGCGCGGACAAGGCACTGCTTCCGTGGCCTCCTCCCGAGCCGGGCGCTACACCACGGCCCGGCCCCACACTTCTCTCCGCGGCCATCCTTGCGTTCGAGCCCTTCACGCGCCTGGTCGTCGTTGTTGCGGGCAGAAACTCTCATCCCGTCGGTGTTACCGCCGGTGCATGCGGCGCTTACGTGGTTCAGAATCCCAATCCCGAGCGCGGTCAATTCAGTTCCCTGCAGGTCGGATTGAACGAAGCTTTATCCCGAGGCTGCAATTCCGCGATGATCACGCCGGTCGATTGTCCGCCCTTAAGCGCCAGCTCGCTCGAGCGTCTCTGCGCTTCGTTTCAGCGCGCGCTTGCGCGGGGCATCTGGGCCGTCGCCCCGGAGAAGGATGGCAAACACGGGCATCCGCTTCTGGTAAGCCGTGAATTGATTACGCATTTTCTTGATGCGCCTGTCACTGGCAACGCGCGCGAGGTCTTGCACGCGCACGCACAGCGCGTCGCCTACATCTCCGTTCCTGATTCGCTCGAAAAGGCCGGCCTCAACACACCGGAAGATTATGAAGCGCTCGCCGGAAAAGCTCCGCCGGCGGCGCGCTGAGTCTAGCCGGAAATCTTTCTCAACACCGCTGCCAGCGTGTCGATCGCCAGGTGGCTTGCGTGTGTCGACGCTGCGGGCAGGCCACCGACCGCGCGCACCAGCTCCTCCCTGTTGAGCTTTCTCGCCTCGGTCACGGTCTTCCCGCTCACAAGCTCCGTGACTGCCGATCCGCACGCCATCGCGGCCACGCATCCCTTCGCCTTGAAGCGAATCTCCGCGATCCATCCGCCTGCCGCCTTTACTGTCAACTCAAGAACATCGCCGCAGGCCGGATTCTCAATTCGCGCCGACGCGTTCGCATCGGCAACCGTTCCCGCGTTGCGCGGGTGCTCAAAATGGTCGAGAACTTGCGGAGAATACATGCGCTTTGCCTGCGCGCTTAGCGCGGAACAATGCTTCCGTTCGCGGCCCTCGCATCGGCTCCCTTCTTCCGCGCATCCAGAATCTCGGTCACCAGAAACAAGTCCGCCAGCAGCGCGCGCAAATGGATTGAAGCATTGAGATTGTCAATCATCTGCGACCCGATCGCCGTCTGTGCCAGCACCAGCTCCACCGCCGCAATCGCGCCCTCGGCGTCGCGCTTGATCACTTCGAAAAACGCTTCATACTTTTCGGCGGGCGCAAGTTGCTCCTCCTCCAACGCATCGGCACAACTGCGCGCGAGTCCGCGCATTGCACCTGCTGCTCGTGTTAAGTGGTCGCGGAGTTGGCCGCCCGCGTCGCTCCCATCGTCGCTCGCCAAACCCCGCGCGGCATAGGAAAGCGTGAACTCGTAGCACGACTCAATGGTCTCGCACTGCCGTTCAATCTCAGTCGCCATCGCTTGCGGCATAACCCTCTTTTGTTTTGGAGGCCGGCGCCTTCACCGCCCACCGCCCCGTGTCGTGCTCCTCCAGATAGAAGTCCCGGCTCATCCAGCCGAAGATCATTGACTTCATAATGGGCAGCTTTTCCGGCCGGATTCCCATGTACACATGCACCATCACCAGCGCAATCAGCCCCACTCCGGCGAGTCCGTGCAGCACATACATCAGGCCCCACGTCATATCGCTGAAGAGATACGGATTCCGCGTGAAGATCCCCGTCTGCACGCGCTTCATCATAAACAGCCCGGTCACCATCACCGCGAGGCCGGTCAGCATGATCGCGCCGTGGTACAGCTTGTTTTCGAGCGGATACTTCGCGAATTTGCTCGGGCTGGGCGCCTCCTTGCCGAAAAATCGCCGCGTTCTGTTCATCGCGTCGCGCAAATCCGTCTTATCCGGCCAGATCGACCAGAAGTCCAGAAAGAACGACGCATGCACGATGTGATACAGGATCGAAACCGTCAGCACGCATCCCGCGATCCAGTGGTACAGCACCCAGTTGAACTGGATCCCCACCTTCGGCAGAAACGCCGTAAACAGCAGCGTGAACATCGACAACGCCATGATCCAGTGAAACAGCCGCGCCGCAAGCGAGTGCCTCGGCACGCGCTCCGGAATTCCCGCCGCGCTCGCTTCCACCTGCCGATCCGCAAATCGCTTCGGAGGCTTCACAACGATCAGGTAAAGCGAATGCACAATCATGAAAAACAGTCCCGCGATAACGGCCACCCAGATCAGCCCCCACGCGATATGGATCGGCACCGATTGTCCCCACGGACTTGTCGCCCAGGTGATGAACCTCATGCCGCCTCCTGTGTGCTGCTTATCGCGCGCTTCACCAGGTTTCTCATCAGCGGAATCTTGTAGCCATTAAATTGCAGCGGCACCGCTCCCTCAACCGCGAGTTTGCCCGCCATCTCGCCCGTCTCCCGGTTGGCCGGCTTGCCGCGCACCGCATCTTCCACTGCCTTCAGCCGCATCGGCTTGGGCGCGACGGCATTCACCGCGATCCTGATGTCGCTGATCGCGCCGCCCGCCAGTTTCATCGCCGACGCCACGTTCATCAGCGGGAAGTCCCACACGTTGCGATCGCGCACTTTTTCGAAATAGAACTTCGCCCCCGCCCACTTCGCTGGAATGCGAATCGCCGTCAGCAAATCGCCCGGCTGCAGAATGTTCAGCCGCGTGATGTCCAGCTCAGGGCCGACAAAATAATCCTCCGCATCCACCACGCGCTCACCCTTCGGCGTCTGCATCACAAACTTCGCGTCTAGCACAATCAGCACCGGCGCCGAATCCGACGGGTGTACGGCCACGCAGCGATCTGCGCCGAAGATCGCGTGCTCCCGGTTGCGACCCACCGGAGTATCGGCGTAACAAATGTTTCCGCCCGCCCGGTAGCACGGCCATCCTCCGCGGTAGTACCAGCACCGCGCGTCCTGCGAAACATTGCCGCCCAGCGTGCCCTGGTTGCGAATCTGCGGCGATGCCACCAACTCCACCGCCTGAGCCAGCACGCCGTAGTCTCTCTGTATTGCCGGATGATTCGCAATCTCTGTCAGGGTGGTCATCGCGCCGATCTCTACGCCGTCGCTCGTCGCGCGAATCCCCTTCAACTCCTCCACTCCGCTCAGATCCACCAGAACCTTCGGCTTCTTGATGCGGTCCTTTAGCCAGTCGAAGCTGTCCAGCCCGCCGGCCATCACCCACGCATCTTCGCCGTGCTGCTCCAGCAGCTTCTGCGCATCCACGGCAGTCTCCGGCTGCAATAGCTCAAAAGCCGGCATCACATCTCGTATGACCGCCATGACTCTCTCCGTTTCACTTCCTGCGTCAGATGTGGGCTAGCAAAGGGTTTTGCATCGGACGCCCGGCTTCATAGGACGTCAGAATGGTGTCGGCGTTCACGGGCGCGCGCTGGAAGATATTGTCCCCGAGCGCGTCGGAGAGCGCGTTCAGAATCGACGCGCATCCGCCGCCCACCGGTGGCTCCCCGCAACCACGGGCGCCCACCGGCGTCTCCGGATCGGGAATGTTCAGCGCATTCCACTGCATGTCTACCGGCACATCCAGGATCGTCGGCGGCCTGGTCTGATAAAACCGCGTGGCCACTGTTGCGCCATATTGCGGATCGATCACCCACTTTTGCCCGATGGCGTGTCCCATGCCCAGCGTAGAGCGGCCGAGGATCTGCCCGCCCAGCGCGGCCGGATGGAGCACTGTGCCCACGTCGGCGTAGGCCAGGTAATCGACGATGCGATACACCCCCGTCTCCACGTCGGCTTCCACCTCGGCGAAGCAGGCCAGATAGGAATACGAATCTCCGTCGTGCGGATACTTGTCTTTTGCCGACGCCACCAGGCCCTGGCCGGCCAATGCGGCCACCGACTGCTTTGTCGCTTTGTTCACGTCGGGATTCACCTCGTGCCCGTCGTAGATGCCGCCCAGTTTGATGGCGTGCTTGGCAGCCTCCGCGAAGCTCATCCCGCCGCCGCCGCCCTTGCGGAACACGCGCAGATTGGCCACCTCATAGTCGTCCGGCTGCCCGCCCAGCGTCTTTGCCGCCACTTCCTTGAGTCGCTGCACACACTCAAGGCCCACGGCGTGCGCCGCCCGCGTCATCGCGTGCGTTGTCTGGCTGCCGCCGGAGGCGCAGGTATACGGAAAATGCTGCGACGTGTCGCCCCAAACCACGTCGCAGGCTTCCCAGGGCACGTCGAGAACCTCGGCGGCTGCGCGATGCACGTCGATGACCGCTTCGGTTCCGAGGTTGCCGATGCCGGATTGGATCTGCACGCGGCCTTGGGGAGTGATGACGATGAGCCCGTCGAAGCCGATGCTGCCGCCGTGGAAGGTACTAAGCGATACGCCCACGCCGCGCACCTTGGCGCCAACCTGCTTGGGCTGGCGCGCCACCCGCTCGTTCCACTTGAACTGCTCAGCGCCCAGGTCTAGCGCCTGCTTCAGGAAGCAGCTTGTGGCGTACGCGCGCTTCCCCTCTCGATTCGGAGGCCCGTACTCCGCCTTGCCCTCCGGGCAATTCACCCGGCGCAGCGCCACCTGGTCCACCCCCAGCTGCCGCGCGGCCTTCGACAGGGTGGGCTCCATAATTGCGATCGCCTGCATGCCCCCCGGCGCGCTCTGTGCGCTGCGCGGCGGCGTGTTGGTCGCCACCGTCACGTTGCGCCAACGCATGGCCGGCGCCTGATACAGCAACGAGGCGATGCTTCCGCACGAGCCACCGTCTCCGTTCGATCCATAGGAGCCGGCGTCGGACACTAGGAACATGTCGACCGCCGTAATCCGCCCATCCTTGGCAAAACCCACCTTCGTGCGGCCCCGGATGCCGGGCCGCGCACGCCCGATAAAGTGCTCCTCCTCGCGGCTCACGCGCATCATCACCGGCGCATTCAGCTTCCTCGAGAGCAGCGCCGGAATCACCAGGGTTATCGCGCCGGTGATCTTGCTGCCAAATCCGCCGCCCGTATATTCGCTGATGAAGACGACCTTGTCTTCGTCCATGTGCATCCAGCGCGCGATGGCGGCAACGGTCTGAAAGGTGCTCTGCGTGCCTGTATAAACGAAGAGCTTGCCGTTCTGCCAATAGGCCAAGGTGGTGCGCGGCTCAAGGCATTGATGGCTCACGTCCGGCGTCAGAAACGTCTCGTCGAGCACGAGCGCGGCATTCTTGAAGCCGGCGTCCACGTCGCCATAGGACCACTCATCGGGCGCATGTCCCATGGGCATGCGTCCCTCCTTTTCCGCGGCAAAGTCCTCCTCCGTCCACTTCAGTTCTGAGAGCTGATCCGGTCCTCGGCCCGAGTCCGGCCTCACCCAAACGTTGCCGTCCTCGCGGGCATTGGAACTGCCAGGGCGCAGGCTCTCCAACGGGTCGGTTGCGAACGGCAGCGGCTCCATGTCAATTTCAATCTTCTCGATCGCTTCTGCGCACGTGAGCTCGTCCACTGCCACCACCGCCAAAATCGGCTCGCCCTGGTACATCGGCTCATCCGTAAGCGCCAGCTCGCCCCATTTGTCCGCCTTGATCGTGGTCCCGTTGTCGTTGATGTATGCCGCGTGGCCCGGAACCTCCGCCGGCGTAAGAATCGCCTTCACCCCCGGCATCGCCAGCGCGTTCTCCGCGCGGATGCTCTTCACGCGCCCATGCGGCATCGGGCTCAGCACCAGCCGGCAAAACAGCATCCCCTCCGCGCGAAAATCCTCCGCATACTTCGCACGACCTGTCACCTTCGCGACCAGATCGCTCGTGGAGAAGTCTTTGCCGATCAGCTTGTACCCCGTGCCAAACGGCCGCGGCTGCTCGCTCTCGGCCTTCATCGCATCCGATTGCGTTGTGTCCGCCATGCTTCAGGCCCTCCTCATGGTTTCCGCGCCCCGCATCATCGCATCCAGAATTTTGTTGTAGTCCTGGCACCGGCAAAGATTCCCTGAAAGCGCTTGTGCCATCTCCTCACGCGTGGGGTTGGGATTCTTCTTCACGAAACCCACCGCCGACATCACGAAACCCGGCATGCAGAACGCGCACTGGAATCCCTGTTCGTCCACCACGGCCTTCTGCACCGGGTGCAGCGTCCCATCGGCCGCCGCCAACCCCTCAATCGTCGTCACACTCTTCCCGCGCACCGTATTCGTCAGCACCGAGCAGCTATAGTACGGCACATCGTCGATCAGAACGGTGCAGCTTCCGCATTCCGCGCGGTCGCAGCCCAGCTTTGTCCCCGTCAAACCCAGTTTGTAGCGCAGCGTCCAGGCCAGGGTCTCCTGCTTCATCACTTCCACGCGCCGCATCGTGCCGTTCACATTCAGCGCGATCAGCCGCTCGCCGCCGAAACTTCGTCCGCGTCCGCCCGGCGACAGAATTTTGTAGCTTGCCGCGCCCACCACGGCGCCGCTGGCAATCACGCCCAGGATGAACCTGCGCCTCGTGATCTGCTGTGCTTTGCTCTCGTTCGTCGTGTTGGAATCTTCCGTCTCCGGCATGGCAGTTTCTCCGGCTTAAGGATCGTTCTGGGAGATCGTTTTCGTCTTGCGGGAATCGTGCTTCTGCGCTTGCTGGGACCGCGCTGCCGCGTTTTTTAAGGAAGAACCGCGGCTCGTGCTGCTATCTTAACGCCGCTCCCTTCCCCCGCGCAAAACGCCCCACCTGACCCTGCCTCACTTCCATCCCCGCGCCAAAACACATTCATCCCTGTCTGCCGTCATCTGGTCTAAACTGAATTCGTTATGGCCATTGCAGGCGTCTCTCCCACCATCCGGCCCCGCGCGCCGCAGGGCGTGTTTTCGAATGAGCCGTTTACTGACTTCAGTAATCCTGAGAATGCGCGCTCCATGCGCCGTGCGCTCGATTATGTAGCCACTCACCTCGGCGTGGAGTACAGCCTGATCATCGGCGGCAAGCGCCTCAAAACTTCGGAAAGAATTCGCTCCATCAATCCCGCGCGCCCGGCGCAAATCGTCGGTGTCCACCAAAAGGCCGGCGCCGCGCAGGTTGAAGTCGCAATGTCCGCCGCGCTCCGCGCCTACGAATCCTGGAGCCGAACCACAACTGAAGAACGCGTCTCGCTGCTCCTTGGCGCTGCCGAAATCATCCGCAGGCGCAAGTTCGAATTCATGGCCTGGCTCACCTACGAAGTCGGCAAGAACTGGGCCGAGGCCGACGCCGACGTCGGCGAAACCATCGACTTCCTCGAGTTCTACGCGCGCGAGGCGCTGCGCCTGGCCGCCGCCACCACGCCCATTGAGTATCCCGGTGAGCGCAACGAGCTGCTCTACATCCCGCTCGGCGTCGGCGCTGTCATCTCGCCCTGGAACTTTCCCTTCGCCATCATGGCCGGAATGACCGCCGCTGCCATCGTCGCCGGCAACACCGTCATCCTCAAGCCTTCGAGCGATTCGCCCACCATCGCTGCCCGTTTTGTCGAGGTTCTTGAAGAAGCCGGCCTCCCCGATGGCGTGGTCAACTTCTGCCCCGGCTCAGGCTCCTCATTCGGCAACGCCATCGTTGAGCACCCCAAAACCCGCTTCATCGCCTTCACCGGCTCCAAGGCCGTCGGCCTCGAGATTCATGAACGCGCCGCGCATTCGCAACCCGGCCAGATCTGGATCAAGCGCACCATCCTCGAGATGGGCGGCAAGGACTCAATCCTTGTTTGCGCCGATGCCGATCTCGACGCCGCAATTGATGGAGTCGTCGCTTCGGCCTTCGGCTTCAGCGGGCAAAAGTGCTCCGCTTGCTCTCGCGCCATCATTGAAGCTCCCATCTACGATGCCTTCGTCGAACGCCTCCGCGAACGCGTCGCCGCGCTCACATTTGGCGATCCGGCCGCCAACCCCAACATGGGCCCGGTCATCAATCAGGCGTCGCTCGACTCCATGTTGCGCTTCATCGAGATCGGCAAGAAGGAAGGCAAGTTGATCGCGGGAGGAAATGCGCCAGCCACATCTGATGGCGGATACTTCCTTGAGCCCACCGTCTTCGCCGACGTCGCTCCCAATGCCGAAATAGCGCAGGAAGAAATCTTCGGCCCGGTGCTGGCCGTTATCAAAGTCGCCGACTTCGAAGAGGGCCTGCGCGTCGCCAACAATACCGAGTACGGCCTTACCGGCTCTGTTTACACAAGCGATCCCGCAAGAAAGGCTGCCGCACGCAGTGCCTTCCACGTCGGCAATCTCTACTTCAACCGCAAATGCACAGGCGCCATGGTCGGCGCGCATCCCTTCGGTGGCTTCAACATGAGTGGAACTGACTCCAAGGCTGGCGGTCCCGATTATCTCTACCTCTTCACCCAGGCCAAGAGCGTCGCCGAAAAGCTCTAGCCTCCATTCAACGTCGCTATAACCGGTGTACGCGCCGCTTTAATCGCATAGGGAGACCCGATGACAGCATGGGACTTTACAGCGGTAGTCTGGATTCTCTCGTTTTTTGCCGGTTTTCTCGGCGCACTCACGGGCCTCGGCGGAGGCGTGGTTGTCGTCCCAGCGCTCACTCTCGCCCTCGGCGTCAACATGAAGTACGCCATCGGGGCCTCGCTGGTTTCCGTCATCGCCACTTCTTCCGGCGCGGCCGCAGCCTACGTTCGCGAGGGCTTCTCCAACATCCGCATCGGCATGTTCCTTGAGATTGCAACCACTCTGGGCGCGATTCTCGGTGCCTTCCTTGCCGCGCGCGTCGGCACGCATGCTCTCGCCATCATCTTCGGCGTCGTCCTTCTTCAGGCCGCGTTCCAGTCTTTCAGAGGAAACAAGGGCGGTGACCAGCCCGTCGCTTCTGACGCCCTCGCCGGCCGCTTGCGGCTAGGCAGCTCCTATCCCCTCGACGGCAAGCAGCAGGAATATGGCGTGCGCAACGTCCCCGCGGGCTTCGGCCTCATGTTTGGCGCTGGCACGCTATCCGGCCTGCTCGGCATCGGCTCCGGCGCCGTCAAAGTCATCGCCATGGACCGCATCATGCGTATTCCCTTCAAGGTCTCCACCACCACCAGCAACTTCATGATCGGCGTTACCGCCGCCGCCAGTGCCGGCATTTACCTCAGCCGCGGATTCATCGAACCCCGCGTGGCCATGCCCGTGATGCTCGGCGTTCTCGCCGGCGCATTGCTCGGCGCCAAAGTTCTGGTGCACGCTCGGGTGCGCACGCTGCGGGCTGTTTTCGCCATCGTGATTCTGGCTCTCGCCATCGAAATGATCGTCAACGGCATCACAGGGAAGGTGTAGCCCGTATGGATGACCACCGTCTTGAGACCATCATTGGCCGCCTTCTGCAAATTGGCGTTCTCGCGGCCGCCGCAACGGTCTTGGCGGGCGGCGTTCTCTACCTCATTCAAAGTCACTCCGGTCACGTGGACTATCGCAGCTTCGTGCCCGGTAGCTCCAATATCTGCACGCTTTCCGGCATCGTCCTCTCCGCCGCGCACTTCCAAAGCCAGGGTCTCATTCAGCTCGGCCTGCTGCTTCTCATCGCCACGCCCGTCGCGCGTGTCGCGCTGGCCGTCGTTGGATTCGCTCTCGAGCGCGACCGCTTGTACACAGTCGTCAGCCTCATCGTCCTGGTCATTCTCGCCTTCAGCCTGATTCACGCCACCTGACACACGAACGCCCGCACCAGTCCCGTGCCTTGCCGGGTCAAGTTTCTTTTGAGTCTTTGTGTTGGATTTGATCCGCGGCTCGCGGATCGTGGCTGGCTTTACGCCACGGCGCCGGGAGCGGTTTGGTTCGCGGCCTGGTTTGCCGCCTGGGTCTCGGCTTCCAGTTTGCTTCCCACTTCGGCTGCCGCCTTTGCCAGCACACGGTGATGAATGGTGAACAGCGCCAGCTCCAGCCTGTCGCCTACGCCGGTCTTATCGTAAATCGACCGCAGATAATTCTTGATCACCTGTTCCGTCGTTTTCAGCCGGATGGCGATCTCGCGGTTCTTGCAGCCCTGCACGATGAGCGCCACGATGCGCATCTCTTTGGGCGTCAGCCGGTCGCGCACGCGCGCTCCCACCATGTCCTCTTCGATCGCCTCCGGCGGCGCCGCCTGCGTGGGTAGCCACGAATCTCCCGCCGCAACCCGGCGCACGCATTCCACCAAAGCCGGGCCCGTGACACTGCGGAACACGACCCCGCGAAAACCCTGCTGCATATACGATGCCGCATTGTCGTTGTTCTCGGCGATCACGATGCCACGGCTATTCGTCGTCTCCAGCAGCATACCCAGCCGCGTGAAATCCGGCTGCAACGAAGCCGCAAACAGAACAATGGAGTTGGGGAACGTGCTGACGGCATGGTACATCCGCTCAAGATCCGTACATTGCGCAATGATGCGCAAGTCCTCGTCCATGGCCAGAACCTTGGCGGTGCCGGCCCGGAAGATCGCCTGTGAATCGGCCAGGATGATCTTGTTCATTGTGCTTCCCGCCTACCCCCGTCTCTCTTGGGAGAAACTCAGCCCTCTACCCCGATCGCCGCCAAGTCCAGCGCACCAACTCAGGGCACCGGTCATTCGTCCACATTCGTCCCTATCGGCAGTATGACCAAAGTCTTGGCAATGTCTGCAATTACTACATTTTTGGCCCTGGCAGGTCCAATTTCGAATACCCGGCTCCATTGAGATCTGCGACCCCTCGTGGGTCTATGTCTGAGATTACAGCCTATGGACCAGAATAGGGTACAAAAACCTCTGGGCGGGTCCGCGGAAACCATTAACTAAATTGGGACAGGCACAACCGGTCTCATAATTAGCCAATCACTCCGCCGGGCAAGTGTGGGACCCGGCTATAAGGCGGGGCCCAAGCCGATTGTGAAGGGAAGGAGTTCGATCATGAGACCGGTTTCAGGCACTACACTTTCCTTATGGCGCGGCCGATCCTGCTTGCTGTAGACGACGACGTAAGCGTGCTGGAGGCCGTGGTCCAGGATCTGCGCCGCCAATACGGCGCTACCTATCGCGTCATGCGCGCCGCCAGCGGCCCAGCCGCGCTCGACACTCTTGCCCAACTCAAGTCGCGCGACGAGCCTGTAGCTCTATTGATCAGCGACCAGCGCATGCCGGGAATGAGCGGCGTCGAAATGCTCGAGCGGGCGCGCACCATCTATCCTGACGCGCGCCGCATCCTTCTCACCGCGTATGCCGACACTGAGGCCGCCATCCGCGCCATTAACACCGCCCGCATTCATTACCACCTGAACAAGCCCTGGGACCCGCCGGAGGAGAAGTTCTACCCCGTTGTCACCGACCTCCTTGAAGACTGGCAGGCTAGCTTCCGTCCGCCGTTCGAAGGCCTGCGCGTCATCGGCTATCGCTGGTCGCTCAACGATCACCGCCTGCGCAACTTCCTCTCTCGCAATCACGTTCCCTACCGCTGGATCGATGTCTCCGTCGGCGATGAAGCTCTTACGCTCCTCAAAGACCGGGAGCTCGATCCGCAAAAACTCCCCGTGGTCCTCTTATCCGACGGCTCCGCCCTCGTCGACCCCGATCTCGAGACGCTCGCCGGCCGCGTCGGTCTCCGCGTTCAGGCCGCGCAGGATTTCTACGACATTGTGGTCGTCGGCGCCGGTCCGGCAGGCCTCGCCGCCGCTGTCTATGGCGCCAGTGAGGGTCTCCGCACCGTCGTCATCGAGCCTGAAGCGCCCGGCGGGCAGGCCGGTTCCAGCTCACACATCGAAAACTATCTCGGCTTTCCCTCCGGCGTCACTGGCGCGGACCTCGGCCGCCGCGCCTACGCTCAAGCCTCTCGATTCGGTGCCGAATTTGTCACCTAGCGCGCCACCGGCATGCGTGTCGACGGCCAGTACCGTTTTCTCCAGCTTGCCGATGGCCGCGAGGTTTCCAGCCACTGCGTGCTTCTCGCACCAGGCGTCCAGTACCGCAAGCTCGACATTCCCGGCGCCGACCGCCTCACTGGCCGCGGCATCTACTATGGAGCCGCGCTCGTCGAGGCGCTGGCCTGCAAGGGCGAAGAGGTCTTTATCGTTGGTGGCGCTAACTCGGCCGGCCAGGCCGCCCTGCATTTCGCCAAATATGCCACCAAAGTAACCATGCTGGTGCGCGGAGAAGGACTTTCCGCCACCATGTCGAAATACTTGATCGATGAGATCGCTCGGACATCAAATATTGTGGTGGAAGCGCGCAACCAGGTCATCGAAGCCATCGGCGACGAACATCTCACCGAGCTGAGGCTGCGCGGCCCTGCAGGTGAAGTTCAGGTGCCCGCGTCTTCTTTGTTCGTGTTTATCGGCGCCGCGCCCGTCACCGCGTGGCTGCCGCCGTGCATCATGCGTGACGAGAAGGGATTTATCTTGGCAGGGCCCGATTTGCGCAACGACGGTAAGCTGCCGGAGGTCTGGAACGAAAAGCGCGAACCGTTCCTGCTCGAGAGCAGCGTTCCCGGCGTCTTTGTCGCCGGCGATGTTCGCGCCGGCTCCATCAAGCGCGTTGCCTCAGCGGTGGGCGAGGGCTCCATTGCAGTGCAGTTTATGCACCAGTATCTGGCGGGGTTTTAGGGCCTTTTAACGGGCCCGAATTGAGTGCGATAGGAAAGATGAGCGAAAGCATACCAGCGATCCACGTCGAACCGGTCCATCTCAAGGATCTTGCCGCGGCTCTGCCGCACACGCGCATCTTCGCCTCAACACCGTTCAACGCAATCCTTGGGGTTGACCACGTCGACCGTGTCACTGCCCAGGCCGGCGCCGTGCTCGTCGAGGCCGGTCAGCCGTGGCTCTATTATTGGCTCTTGCTCAGGGGTGAATCGCGCGCCGAGCGCCCCGAATCCGACGGAACGCTGACCCTGGTCGGCATCGCACATGCCGGCGAAGCTTTCGGCGAAGTGCCTCTCCTCACCGGCAAGCCAAATTCCACTTTTCGCATCACGGCTACGCAGGATTCAGTTCTTCTTCGCTTTACCGAGCAGGACTTCTGGTCCCTTCTCGCCTGCTGCCCATCCGTCCGCAAGGCTGTCCTTGCCGATAGCGCGCTTCGCCTGCAGGCCTATCAGGTCGAGGCGCTGCATCGCGAGAAGCTCGTCTCCCTTGGCACTCTCGCTGCCGGCCTCATGCACGAGCTACACAATCCCGGCTCGGCCGCCAAGCGCGCCGCTTCGCAACTTCGCGAGAATCTCCTCCGCCTGCAGGAGCTCAGCTTGCGCTCCAGCGGCAAGGCCAAAACCCCGGCCCAGCTTCAGTGCATGAAAGATCTCCTCGAACACGCCGTCGCCGGATGCAATCAGCCCGCTATGAGCAGCATCGAGCAGGCCGACGCCGAAGAGGCCATGAGCCAGTGGCTCGCCGGCGCTGGTGTTGAAAATGCCTTCACCATCGGCCCTGTCCTCGTCTCAATGGGCTTCGACGAGGCCCAGATCGCCTGCACGCAGGAGCACTTCGATCCCGCCTCGTTCTCTGACGCTCTCAACTGGTTCGGCGCGCTCGTCTCCAGTGTCTCGCTCGTCTGCTCAATCGAAGAAAGCATTTCCCGCATCTCCGAGCTGGTAATGGCGGTCAAGAAGTTCGCCTACGACGAGCGCACTCCCGACAAGGAGCTCGACGTTCACGACAGCTTGCAGAGCACGCTCACCATCCTCGGCCATAAGCTCCGTCTCAAGCAGATTCAGGTCGAAAAGCGCTTCGCCGCTTCGCCCTCCACCATCCGCACGCGTGGCTCCGCCCTCAGCCAGGTCTGGACCAACCTCATCGACAACGCCGTCGATGCCTCTCCACAGGGCGCGAAGCTCGAGATCTCCACATGGTCTGAGCCGGAATGGCTCGTCGTTTCCATCGGCGATCACGGCTCCGGCATTCCGGCCGACGTTCTTCCTCACATCTTCGAGCCGTTCTTCACCACCAAGCCGCAAGGCTCTGGCACCGGCCTCGGCCTCGAGATCGTTCACCGCATCGTCACACAAAAGTTCGCCGGGCAACTTGAGGTCCAATCCCAGCCCGGCGACACCCGCTTCATCATCCGCCTGCCAGTCAATGCCTCCATCGCCGCGCCGCAAGCTGAAGGCTGAGAGCTGAAAGCTTTCACGCAGCCGGCCCAACACAACATTTTCCAGTGGTAGGACCACTGGACTCTCATGGGGTATGATGATCTGCGCAAGAAATCCACCCCGTGCGAGGCCGCTCCATGACGCAACCAGGAAAGCCGCTCAACCACCAATTCGTCACTTCCTTACTTACCCTGGCCTTCATCGCCGCTTCCGCCGCGACTCTTCACGCGGCCCGCACCTGCAATCCACGCGATTTTGGCGCCAAAGCCGATGGAACCACCAAGGACACCGCCGCGATTCAAAAAGCCATCGACGCCTGCTCAGCCAAAGACGGTGGCACTGTTCGCCTGACCGCGGGCACGTATCTCAGCGCTCCCATCGTCCTCAAGAGCAACATCACTCTCCAACTCGATAAGGGCGCCACGCTTCTCGGCTCGCCCGATCACGCCGACTATCCTGAGATCACGGAATTTCGTCTCCCCGGCGTTCAGTCTCTGGTCAGCGCCATCAACGCTGAGAATGTGTCCATTACCGGCGAAGGCACCATCGATGGCAACGGCGAAAGCTGGTGGCAGATGGCGCGCACCGTTCGTGACGCCGGCGTCATGGGCAATCCGCACCCGCGACCGCGCCTCGTCGTCTTCGACCACTGCAAACACGTCCGCGTCGAGGGAGTCACCATCCAGAACTCGCCCATGTGGCAGCTCGTTCCCTACTATTCCGATGACGTCGTCATTCACAACATCCGCGTTCTCGCGCCGCAACACTCGCCGAACACTGACGCTGTCGATCCCTTCTCCTCGTCGAATGTACGCATCGATCACCTCTATGCCGACACGGGCGACGACGATATCGCGATCAAATCCGGAGCCATCGACTCGCCAGGCGGCGACGATCCCAGCCGCGACATCGCCATCTCCGATTGCACCTTCCTCCATGGCCACGGCCTCTCCATCGGCAGCGAGATCGCCGGCGGCGCGCGCAACATCCTCGCCGAGCGCATTCACTTCGACGGTACCGACAACGGCATTCGCGTCAAGGCTAATCGCGACCGCGGCAACGACGTCAGCAACCTCGTCTTTCGTGACATTGATATGAAGGATGTGAAGAACCCGCTCGTGATCAGCGAGTACTATCCCCGTATCCTCCCGTCCGAAAGCGCCGTGGCGCCCGCACCGGTCACGCGCCTCACGCCTCACTTCCACAACATCGTGATCCAAAACGTCACCGCAACCGGCGCTGCGATGGCTGGCGCCATCGTTGGTCTGCCTGAATCTCCGGTCACCGATATCGTCCTTCAGAACGTCAATCTCAGCGGCGAAAAGGGATTGTCGATTGGCTATGCAAACGTGACGGGCCAAAACGTGAAGGTCGAAGCCGCGCAAGGCGACGCGATCATCAAGATAGCCGGCGCCAACGTCACGCTGCAGTAATACGCAACGCACGCAACAAAGAGGCTGCGCTCCTCGGCGCAGCCTCTTCGTCTACGAACTGAGAACTGTGAACTGTCTTATTGGTTCACCCCGCTCGCCAGGAATCCCCCGTCCACCACCAGGATCTGCCCGGTCACAAATGAAGCGCTATCGGAAGCCAGATAGACCGTCGCCCCGATCAGCTCTTCCGTTTTGCCAAATCGCCCCATCGGTGTCCGCATCAACAGCTCCTGTCCGCGCGGCGTGCTGTCCAACAACTGCGCATTCAAATCGGTGCGGAATACTCCCGGCGCAACCGCATTCACCGTCACACCTTTCTTTGACCACTCCACTGCCAGCGACCTCGTCAGCGACGCCACGCCGGCCTTGCTCGCCGCGTATGCCGCCACTTCGCTCAACGCCACAAAGCTATTCAGCGACGCGATGTTGATGATTCGCCCGTACCCACGCTCCAGCATGTGCCTGCCGAAGACCTGGCAAGCCCGCAGTGTTCCTGTCAGGTTCGTATTCAGGATGTTGGTCCATTCGGCCTCAGGCAAATCGAGCGTGGGCGTCCGCTTGATCATGCCCGCGCAATTCACCAGAATGTCCACTTTGTTGAAGCGTTCGAGCACCGCCGCCAGCAGCGCCTCCAGCGTGCTGCGGTCGCCAACATCTGAGGCCATGCGCAGGGTCTTCCGCCCGCGCGCCTCAATCTCTTTGGCTGTATCGTCCACCTGCTCTTTGCGGCGCGCCGTTGCAATCACGTCGGCGCCGGCATCGGCTAAACCAAGGCTCAGGGCCCGGCCAATTCCGGAGGTCCCTCCGGTCACAACCGCGACCTTGCCTTCAAGGCTGAACAGCGAATCCTTCATGCGATCTCCGTGGGGAATTTGTGCGGAACGGCGCGGCCCGGCCCAACTCCGCAATCAGGAACTGCTCCCTAAGAATACCGGCGCAATGTGCCGCGCGTAGAGATTTTCCGTCACATTCTTCGCAATCACGGCTTCGTTGGCCTCAAGCAGATCCAGATAGCGCTGCCCCATCTTCGCGGCCACCTTGAATCCCACGTGCAGCAACTGGCGCACGCTGCTGTTGTAGGCCGGCGAGCATTCCACGTGTCGCAGCGCCGAAGTGTATTGCTCTGAACTCCATCCCCGCACTTCATCGGCCGTCGGCAGTTTCTTGGGATCGATGTCGATCACCGTGGCATATGGCGCGCACAGCTCGTCGCGATGCGCCAATGCTTCGGCATACACTTCCTTGGCCAGCGCCAACCCTTCGCCCCCCGCCTCGGCCAGTCCGATCAGCTCCTCCAGCCACGTCGTTCCCGCCGTCTTCAAGTGCACGCCCACGTCGAGGTGTTTCATCGTCGCGTGAATCGCCGGATAAATCGAAAACTTGTCGCTGCCCGAGTGTACGCTCAGCTTCAGATTCTCCGGCAGCCCGTACTGCTTCACCGCGTAGGCAATGGCCGCCACGTCCAGCGCCATCTCGCGCTCGAACTGGGCCACATTGCCCACGTAATCCACGCCTTTGTTAAACCGCCCGCTGAACTTCGGCGCGATCGTCTGTAACAGAATGCCCTCGTCGGCGATCGCCGCCAGAATAATCAGCAACTCCACCGGGCTCTGCGCGCGATCCGTCTCGTCCATCGAAACCTCGGGAATAAAGTTCCCTGCGCCCCGCGCGTTCTGCACCCGCCGATATACTTCCCCGGCCTTTTTCACCGCGACCAGAAACTTCTCCGTGGTTTGCCGCAAGATCGCGGGCGTAATCTCGAATGCTTCATCGGCCCCGGCCAGTTCAATGCTCCCCTGCAGCTCCGGATGCCGCTTCACAAATTTATCGATGTCCGCGGCCTGTGCCGGCTGTCCGATGAAATCGGCCACATCAAACGTGAAAAAATCGCACGGCGCAAGAAAGCGGTCGACCGTCGCGGCCGTAATGTGGTCCGCGTCGCAGTAGTACGGCAGCTTCCACCCCAGCGCCTTCACTGCTGCATCTGCTGCCTGCCGCACACTCGTCGGCTCGGAGCCGATGATCATGTGCTCCCGGTTCGACTTGTTCCACACCGGCACCACTTCAATCCCGTGGTTTAATGCATTCACGCAAGCCTGTAACTGTGCCTTCGCTTGGTGCGCAAACCGGTCACCGGTGCCAACCGAATATTTATTCAGCTTCAATCTTTCGTTCCCCGTGTCCTTCCCGCTTTGCGACTTCTGGTTTTCTGTTGCATTTCCAAGTGCTCTGCTCTGCGCGGCTCATCCTGCCCGGCTATGCGCCAGTGCGGGCGCAGCGGAGCTCTCAAATCGGCTGCGGTACGCCCAGAGTCCCAGCCCCGGATTGGCTACAAAGAAAATCTTCTCGCCACCCACTTGATTGAATCCGTGACAGAGTTTTGTTGGATCGTACCGCGCCGTCATTGCCTTCAAATCGCCGTACTCGAATCCAACGCCCTCCACTTCCTTGCGGCTCAGCTCGCCCGGGCACCACCGAATGGTAAACCGCCCCTCCGACGATGCATGAATCAGGTGTGCTGCCGCGCTCAAGTCCGCGGCCAGGTCGGCATTCTCTTCCACCGCTTTCAGCGTGGCCGGCGTTCCGCGATATCCATACTTGCGGATCAGCGCATCGATCCCCTTATCCTCGCCAAACTCCTTCACGCCCGGAGCCAGAATGATCAGCTCTGCCCCGTCGGCCAGTGCCATGCGCGTGCGATACACCGCCTTATTGCCGATCCAAGTGCTGTGGAATTCCTTCGGGTCCAGATACACGACTGCCTTCGTAATCGGTTCGTCCAACATCTCGAAATTCACCTTCAGGCTCAGTTCCGCCGCCTTCAGAAAGCATTCCAGATCGTCGCCGATGAACAGCCCGCGCACGGCCAGCCCGCCGTTCTTGCCGCGACCGACCACCGTCTGCACATAGACGATCGGCAGGTGCCGCAGGAACTTCTCGCACGCCCGGTTCAGCACGTTGCGCACCGGGTTCTCGGCGCGCCCCATGATCCGTTCCATTCCGTACACAGCGCCCAGGTAGTGGCTGCGATTGATCCCCTCGCGGCCGCCTGTACCGATCAAAATGTTTTTGGAGTGATTCGCCATTCCGATCACTTCGTGCGGAACCACCTGCCCAATGGAAAGAATCAGGTCGAACCCGCCCTGCGAGATCAGCTTGTTCACCTGTGCAGGCCACGCGTAATTCAGCTTGCCTTCCGATTGTTTCCGGATATACTCCGCCGGCAGCTCGCCCAGTGTCTCAATGTCGGTCCGCCAATTGTGCACGCGGAACAGCTCTTGCGGCATCTTCCCGAACATGTGCGCAATCTGGTCCGGCCGCATCGGCGTGTGCGTCCCGATCGCCGGCAGCACAGCCCTCAGCCGCTCGCCATAGTGCTCCCACGCATACCGCGTCAGGTTGCCGGCACGCGAGTGCTCGCGGCTTTGGTCGGGCGGAACGGCCAGCACATTCGTCCGTTTGCCCAGCTTGGCGAGGCCATCCACCAACAGTTCATTCAATTGCTTTTCGGAGAGATCGGTCTCAGTGCTTCCAACGGAACAAAAGAGGCTCATACTGCTAACTCCGTTCTCGGTCCCAGGCCGCAACGTCCGCTCCCGCTGGCCTCACCACTTCGAAGGCTGAGAGCTGAAAGCTGATAGCTGATAGCTGATCGCTGATCGCTGATCGCTGATCGCTTTCTTACAGCCGGTACGCCTTCTTCACCAGGCCGTAGGTCAAATCGTGCGCCACTTCGTGCGCTTCGTCTTCGTCCAGACGATGCTCGGCCACCAGCTTGCCTAGAAACGCGCAATCCACCCGGCGCACCACGTCGTGCCGCGCCGGTATCGAAAGAAACGCCCGCGTATCGTCGTTGAATCCCACCGTGTTGTAGAATCCGGCCGTCTCCGTGGCTTGCTCGCGGAATCGCATCATGCCCTCAGGACTGTCATGAAACCACCACGGTGGTCCCAGGCGCAAGCAGGGATAATGCCCAGCCAGCGGCGCAAGTTCGCGGCTGTACGTTGTCTCGTCCAGCGTAAACAGAATGATGGTCAGATTGCGCTCGTTGCCGAACCGGTTCAGCAGTGGCCGCAGTGCGTCCACATAATTCGTCGCCCTGGGGATATCGGCGCCCATGTCGCGGCCATAGCGCTCATACACAAAGCGGTTGTGGTTGCGCACGCTTCCCGGATGGATTTGCATCACCAGCCCATCCTCCACACTCATCCGCGCCATCTCTGTTAGCATCTGCGCTCGGAACAACTCCTGCTCGCCCGCATCTGCTCTGCCCGCAATTACCTTCGCGAACAGCGCTGCCGCCTCGCTCTGTGCCAGGTCCGCCGTCTGCGCCGTTGGATGTCCATGGTCGGTCGACGTGCACCCCAACGCCTTGAATCGCGTCCGCGCCTTCTTGAGCGCATTCAGGTAGCCCTTCCATGTAGAGCTGTCTTCGCCATGCAGTTCGCCCAGCTTCGCCACCAGCCCGGCAAATTCATTGAACTCCGGATCCACCACCGTATCGGGCCGGAATGCCGGAACAATCCGCGCCTTCCACCCCGAGTCGCGAATCGCCTGATGAGCCTTCAGCCCGTCCAGCGGAGATTCCGTCGTCGACAGCACTTCAATATTGAACTTCTCGTAAAGCGCTCGCGGCAGAAATTCCGGCGTGCGCAGTTTCTCCGCAATCACGTCGAAGGAAAAATCCGCAGTCTTCTCGCTCAGCCGCTCCTTCAACCCGAACAGCTCCTGAAAGGCAAAATCCAGCCACATGCGCGTGGGCGTGCCCCGGAACAGATAGTAATGACTTGCAAAAATCCGCCATACCTTACGCGGATCCTCAATCACCTGCCGGCCGATACCCAGGTCATCCATCGAAACACCCTGGCTGTAGAGCATGCGAAACACATAGTGGTCCGGTTGCACAAAAAGCGTCGCCGGGTCTGGAAACGGCCCGTTGTCGGCAAACCACGCGGCCTGCGTGTGCCCATGGGGACTAATGATGGGAAGCCTGCGGACATGCTCGTACAAAGAACGTGCGACCTTGCGGGCACATGCTTCCGCGGGAAATAATCGGTCTTCGTGGAGCAACATGGCTATCATTCTAATCGCCTCGCGCGCCGGATCACCAGACCACCGCCGGAATGAGAGGTCAGACCGGCAGTATACACATTCATCCCGCGCTCCGCCCTCTATTCGCCCTTTACCCCCTCTCGAAGTTTCTCCAGCCAGACCCACGCTTTCGGTGATAATCTCGCTGTGACACTGATTTTCAGTATCGCAAGAAGGTATCTCGTCTTATGCCCAGGGTGAAAGAAGAAGAGCGCAATACACACCTCACGATGCAAGTGGTTAACCACATCCGCTCCCTTATTGAGAACGGAACCCTGCAGCCAGGCGACAAGATACCACCGGAACGCGAGTTCGCCCGCTCCCTGAAAATCAGCCGCGCCAGCCTGCGCACCGGCATTGGTTACATGGCTGCAATGGGCGTCATGAAGATTCGCCACGGTGTCGGCACATTCGTCGCCGACGGCCCTCCTCAATTCGGAACCGCCTCGCTCAGCCTCATCGGCGCCTTGCATGGCTTTCAGTCCTGGCAGATGTTCGAATCCCGCATCATCCTTGAGAGCCATCTCGCCGCCCTCGCCGCCGAGCGCGGTAAGCAGGAGCAGTTCTCCGCCCTCGCCGATGAAGTTGCCGACATGTTCGCCTCCATGAACAGTCCCGCCGAATACCTCATCCACGATCTGCTCTTTCACCGCATCGTTTCCCAGGCCTCGGGCAATCCCATTCTGGCTGCCATCATTGAGACCATTACCTCGGCCCTCTACGACTCTCGTCGTAAGACCGTCGAACGCTCGACTGACATGCGGGAATCCGCCGAGATGCATCGCGAGATCTACCGCGCCATCCGCACGCGTAACGCCAAGGAAGCGCACAATCTTATGGAACAGCACCTGCGCATGGCGCAAATCGCGCAGGGCATGGAGCGCCCCACGGGCCGCAAAGGATCGGTAGCCACGCTAAAAAAGAAGCATGCGCGCTCAGCATCCGCCGCTTAGCTGCGCTCTGCCTCGCGGACCCTTCAAGCTAACGTCCTGTCGTAGGCCGGTCATCCCTTCGATTCGCAGCACTTGGCGTCAGGATCCCGCTGCCGCGCACCTTGCGTCACGCTGCGGCCAACGCCCTCTTTCATGGGAACTCGCGATTTCGCGTACCCGCCATACCGCATCAAGAAACACCCTGGTGTATTTCGGGCCTCCGTTCGAGTAAACTTTCGGAACCCTCTCCTGAGAATGGATGCTGACGGCGTGTAACGGATCCCGATGCTCCGCCTCGCTATGTCCTTTGCCATCCTGCCCCTGAAAACAACACTCTTTCTTTGGCGCGGTCTGACCTCATTTTGTTCGACTCGCGACCAAATCCCACGTTCTCTTTGGCATCCACCTTCTCATAGATGCAGGGAATTCGAATTCAATTTTCGGAAAGTGACCGCGAATTTCCCTATTGACAGTCATTGAGCCGCTATATGAAACTAGTCGCGCTCCAAAGTGTGGTCAGACCACGCGTGTGAATTGTCAATCGAGACATGCGTCACCGCGCTCGAGAGCGAGATGGAATATCTACTGGAGGCAGGACAATATGACGCAATTGGCGGCAAAGTCCCAATTGATGATGAAGAAAGTTTCGAGAGGAGCGCCGTCTGGCCTCTTCCGCTTTCTCGCGTTAGGCTTCGTGGCAATGTTCGTCATCGCCACTTTGATGTCGGTCGGCGCAATGGCGCAGTTGAGCGGGAAGGGTGCCATTGCTGGCACAGTGACGGATCAGACTGGCGCAGTGATTCCAGATGCTGTCATTACCGCTACAGACAATGCTACCGGAATCTCAACCACAACCAAGTCCACCGGAGCGGGTGCCTTCAATTTTTCCGACTTGGATCCCGGTGTTTATACCGCGACCGTGACCGCAAAGGGATTTGAAAAGCTGCAGCAGAAAAATATCCAGGTCAATGCTCTGGAGACGCAGACCTACAACCCTGCGCTCACAGTGGGCGCGGCCGACGTGGAGATTACCGTGTCTGCCGCACCGCCGCAGTTGGAAACCAGCGATGCAACGCTGGGCGCGACCATGGAAAACAGCACCTATGCGGCGCTGCCCCTCGAGATGGGCGCTTACAACTCTCCCGATCAGCGGCGCGCTACCGACTTCGTGTACCTCATGCCTGGCGTGCAAGGCAACGAGACCAACGGCAACGCCACCACCAACACCGGCGTAATCAACGGTTCCGGCAGCCGTGGCGCTGCTTCCGACGTCTACGTTGACGGCGTTCCCTTTGTGCGCGCCGGCGGCAATGGCGATCCACGCTATGTGTGGACAGCCATCTCGGTTGACGCGGTCGACCAGTTTCAGTTGCAAACCAGTGGCTACTCGGCCATTTATGAGGGCCAGGGCGTCATGAACTACTCCATCAAACAGGGTGGTTCCCAGTACCACGGTTCCGTCTACGAGTTCTTCCGCAATACCGCTCTCGATACCTGGGGGTTCTTTGCAAAGGTGCCCAATGCCGTGACCGGCACGCCGGTTAAGCCCATTGAGCACAGCAATGAGTACGGTATTGTCCTCAGCGGCCCGCTAGTCCCGTTCGGCAGCTGGAAGCAGAAAGTCTTCTACTTCGGTAATTACAACGGCTTCCGTTATACCAGTGCGACCCCCACATTGATGACCTTTCCTACGGTGGCCCAGCAAGGGGGCGACTTCAGCGCATTCCTTGCCGTTTCAACACCCGTCAAGATTTACGACCCGCTGTCGCAGGCCGCTTGCACCGCGAACAGCACCAACGGACCCTGCCGCTACCAGTACGGTTACGGTCCCGGTTCCGGCACCGGTCCCGCAGGCAATCCGGCGCTGCTCGGCTCTGGCTCCCCGGTCAATGTGATCCCTGCCAGCGAGTTTTCCTCGGTGGCAAAAAACATGCAGTCCTTCCTTTCAACACTCAATATCAACAAGGCTCTCACCACTGCCCTGCAGAACAACTACGTCGCCCCCGACGCCACGGGCCTCGTCAATTGGTCCATGACCCATCGCCTTGACTACATCGTCGGCTCGCATGACACGCTCTCCTTCGTGGCATCCATCGGCCGCCAGGCCAGTTCCTTCCCTGTCGGTCAAACCACCGCTGGGCGCAACGTGGGACCGGTTCCGTATAACTTCGGCCAGGCCTACGCTCCCAAAACTGCGGTCGGCGTCATTGAAGAAACCCATGTCTTCTCACCGCACCTCCTCAACCAGGCCAAGTGGGGGTATGCCCGATACAACGGCCCAACCTTCAATACTGACGAGGCGTCGACCTATGCCGCCACGGCCATGGGGCTGTCGGGATTGCCCTCTGGACAGGCCTCCAATGCCTTTCCGTTCGTCACATTCGCTGGCACCGATGCACCCACAAATTGGGCCGGCGAACCTGCTTCTGTGACCATCGCGGAGAACTACACGGCGCTCGACAATGTGCAGTGGACGGTCGGTAAGCATTCCTTTACCTTCGGCGGGCAAGTGGCCTGGATGCTCTACAACGTGATCAACGACACCAGCGGTACAAGCCCAATTACCCTGGCCACTGCCGTCACCGAGACCTCGGGAATCAATGCATCGAGCAACACTTCGCCCAAGTATGTTGCAACGTCCGGCACAGGGCTCTCCTATGCCAGCTTCCTGGTCGGCGAAATCGACAAGGGCAGCTTTACTCAGTACCGGCAACAGGAATTCGGCGCCCGCTTCCGTGCCATCTCGCCGTATGCTCAGGACACCTGGAAGGTGAACAGCAAGCTCACTCTCGACCTCGGCTTGCGCTACGATTTCTTCCCCACCATCACGGAAGTGCACAACGCCGAGAGTTTCTACAGTTCCGCTCTTGCCAATCCCATCACGGCATAAATGGAGCGCTGCAGTTTACCGGCAAGGGTACCGGTACCTGTAACTGCTCCACGCCGGTCAACAACTACTTCAAGAATTTCGGACCTCGTGTCGGCCTGGCATTTCAGCTCGATCCCAATACCGTCATCCACACCAGTTACGGTGTCATGTTTACTCACGGCGACGCGGTGGGTGGCAATGCGTCAAGCCTCGGAACACTGGGCTTCTCCGCGGCTCCGTCCTTCTCGGCCAATGGCCAGCTCTTGAGCACGATACCGCTCACCGGCACCAATGGCGCAATTCCTTCCTACGCGGGCGCGGCCGGCGTAGCCTCAGGACCGCAATTCGGCACCGGCTATACCACCACCTCCGGCTTTACCGGTACGCCCTCGTCAATCGGTTATGTCGACCCCTACTACGGCAGCCGGGCGCCGGAGTACATCAACTGGACCTTCGGCATTCAGCGCCAGCTCAACAACGCCATGGCCTTCACCCTCACTTATGTCGGGTCGGAAGGCCACTTCCTGCAGCTGGATAGTTTCCATGCGCGTGGACAATGGGCCGATGATCTCGATCCCAAGTATCTTTCTCTTAAAACGACGCTGGCAACACTTGGCACCGGGGCTTGCGCGGCCAACAACCTCACTTGCCCCTCCGGCTTCACCGCCAGCCAGCCATTGAGCACTGCCTTGAAGCCCTTTCCATTCCAAACCGTAACCGACTCCTTTGGTTATGTAGGCAACTCCAACTACCACGGGATGCAAGCGCTCCTCAACATGCGCACCTGGCACGGATTGACCACGAATGCCAACTTCACCTGGTCCCGCACCATCGACGATGGTGGCACCTTCCGTACCGGCTATGCGATTCCCGCCGGTACGCTTGCCAATAATCCCTCGGCCTCTTTCGCGGCCGATCGCATCGAGCGGACCCTCTCCACTTCCAACCAACCGCTGCATTTTGTCCTGACCTCCGTTTGGGCGTGGCCCTTCGGCAAGTCGGTTCTAGGCGAAAATGCCGTCGAGCGGGCAATCCTGGGAGGCTTCAGCTTCTCCGGGGTTTACCAGGCCTTCTCCGGTTCTCCGCTGGCGATCACAGAATCCGCAAACCAGACCAATCCGGCGGAGAGCAACTTTGAGCCGATCCTGAATCCGAACTACGCAGGCGCCTCTGCGCGCGTCAACGGCAAGTGGGGCAAGGGCATAACCGCTGCAAACACCGGCGCCATCTCCTATATCGCCCCCAGCACCGGGACGTCGACGGCTACCGCATCGGGCCCATTCATGAACCCGGTGACGGGAATTCTGAATTCCTATGCGTATCAAATCAGCGACGCGCCCCGTACCGCGCCATACAACCTCTATGGACCGGGCAACTACCAGCTCGATCTGGCTATGGTGCGTTCCTTCCCACTGCACATCACGGAATCGTCAAGCCTGGATTTCCGGGGCGAGTGGTACAACATCACCAACCATACCTGGTTCGCCGTTGCCAGCGCCGCCGTCGGCAACACAAGCTTCGGGGATGTCACCAGTAACTCCATCGCCACCCGCAAGGCCGCTCAGTTCTCGGCTCGCATCAGTTTCTGAGTTGGCTTTTCACTTGCATTCGCTTCGGAGGCTGCCGGTTCAACCCGGCAGCCTCTTTTGCGTGATTGGCTCAAGACTTTAATCTCCTCGCCTGACTGAATCTCTTTCTTCGGAGCATCAATGAAGACCCTCCGCGTTCTTGCCTCTTTTCTAGCCCTCGCCGCAACCACCGCCCCACTCATGCTCCGCGCCGCCACTCCAGACGATGGATTGCCCTGGTCGCAGCGTGCCGCCAATGCCGCCATCGCACGCTGGCCCGATGGCCGCATCGCCCCTGCCGGTGCTCCTTCAATCTGGAACTACGAGCTCGGCACCCTGCTCGAAGGCGTGGACTCCGTCTGGCTCTCGACCGCCGACCCGCGCTATTTCCAATACATCCAAAGCTCCGTCGATGCTCTCGTCGCCCCCGACGGTTCAATCCCCACACTCAAGCCCGAAGAGCATCAGCTCGACAACATTCTGCTCGGCCGTCAGCTTCTTCTCCTTTATGGCGTCACGCACGAACAGCGCTACCTCACCGCCGCCACGTTTCTCTACGATCAGCTCGCTCGCCAGCCGCGAAACGCCTCGGGCGGTTTCTGGCACAAGCAACGCTACCCCAACAAGATGTGGCTCGATGGTCTCTACATGGCCGAGCCCTTCTACGCCGAGTACGCCTCCATCTCCCATCACCCACAATACTTCGCTGACATCACCCATCAATTTGTGCTCATGGAACAGCACGCGCGCGATCCTCGCTCCGGCCTCCTCTACCACGGCTGGGATGAATCGAAGCAGGAGCGCTGGGCCAACAAGCAAACCGGCGACTCATCCGAATTCTGGGCGCGCGGCATGGGCTGGTACATGATGGCCCTCGTCGACACGCTCGACTACTATCCCGCAGACGACCCCGGTCGCAAGCAGCTCGTCGCCATCCTTCAGCGCGCAGCCGCTGCCGTCGCGCGCTATCAGGATCCCAACACTGGCCTGTGGTACGACGTGCTGAACAAGCCCCATGAGAAGGGGAATTACCTCGAATCCTCAGCCTCATGCATGTTTGTCTATGCGCTGGCAAAGGGTGTCCGCCGCAGCTATCTGCCCGCGTCTTACCTCGACAACGCTCAACGCGGCTACGAAGGCATCCTCTCGCGCTTCACTAGCATTGCCCCCGAGTCGGAATTCTCACTGACGGACACCGTAAAAGCCTCAGGTCTCGGTGGCAATCCCTATCGCGACGGCACCTACGCCTATTACATCGGCGAGAAAGTCATTACCAACGATCCCAAGGGCATTGGCGCTTTCCTTCTCGCCAGCTCCGAGATGGAAACCGCGCAGAATGCGAAACTCGGTCGCGGCCGCACCGTCCTCGTCGACGGATGGTTCAACTCGCAGCAGCGCACAGACGCCTTTGGCCAGCAAGTCTACTTCCACTACAAATGGAGCACATGGGACGAGCCGGGCTACTCGCTCTTCGGCCACATCTTCCGTAACTTCGGCGCCGACACAAAGGAACTCGATGCCGAACCGACGCTCGCGAATCTGGAGGGCGTGCAGGTTTACCTCATCGTTTCGCCCGACAACGCCGACAAAAACCCGCATCCGCACTACGCCAACGCCGAAGACGCAACCCAGATCGCGCAGTGGGTCAAAGCCGGCGGCGTGCTCATGATCATGGAGAACGACACCTCCTACGCCGACCTCGATCACTTCAACGTGGTCTCCGAAAAGTTCGGCATCCACTTCAACAGTGTTCTTCGCAAACACGTGGTCGGCACGAATTGGGAGCAGGGCAAAATCCTTATCGACAGGAATGGCCCCATCTTCCACCACCCGCATACGATCTTCGTCAAGGACGTCTGCACCATCTCCGTCAGCGGCCCGGCTCATGCGGTGCTTACCGAAGGCGATGACATCTTCATGGCCAGTGGCCACTACGGAAAGGGCACTGTCTACGCCATGGTCGATCCGTGGCTCTACAACGAGTACACCGACGGCCGTAGACTCCCTGCTACCTATGACAACTTCGCCGCCGGCAACGAGCTCGTCCGCTGGGTCCTCGAGCAAGTTCCGCGCTGAATCATTTCCGCATTGCCGCCCAGACGTTAATGCCGGCAGTCCCTTGACGGCCCAACGTTCGGTACTTTTTCATTGGATGGTCCAAGTGTTCAGTCCACTTAAAATGCGCGAATCCTGTGGCCGGCTTTACACAAGCCTGACTCGCGCTCATCGGAGGAATCGAATGCATTTCGTCTCGTTGCGACATTGGCTTGTCTGTCTTCCTTTTCTTGCTGTCCTCGCCCTTCACGCGCAGGACACGCGCACCATCACCGAGCCAAAGATTCCTCACGTCTGCGTCGCGCTTCAGGCCGACGTCGCCGCTGATCACGGCGTCATCGCCCTCGCCGATGAGCAAAAGCTCTCCACCGCCCGCATTCAGGATGCGATCGATCACTGCGCTGCGGGCCCAGCCGGAGCCGCCAACGCCACATCTCCGGCATCGAAGGCCGTCGTTCTTCGAGCCCACGGCAAGATGAATGTTTTCCTCACCGGCCCGCTCACTCTCCGTCCCGGCGTCACTCTCGTTGTCAGCAAGAACACCGCGCTTGTCGCCTCGCGCGATCCGCGCGTCTACGATCTCTCGCCCGGCGCCTGCGGCATCGTCTCCGAGCACGGCCGGGGCTGCAAGCCGCTCATCGCCGGCGACGGCATTCCCAACGCCGGCATCATGGGCGAGGGCTCCATCGATGCTCGCGGCGGTGCCACGCTCCTCGGCCAGGACGTCAGCTGGTGGGATCTCGCGCATCAGGCAAAGGTCGCTGACCAGCAGCAGAGCGTCCCCTCGATGATCTCCCTGCGCCACGCGGACAACTTCATTCTCTACAAAATCACTCTCCGCAACTCGCCCGGCTTCCACGTCTCGGTCAATCAATCCGACGGCTTCACCGCCTGGGGTGTCAAAATCATGGCTCCCAAAACCGCGCGCAACACCGATGGCATCGATCCCGGCTCTTCTCGCAACATCACCATCGCCTATAGCTACATCCACACCGGCGACGATGACGTCTGCCTCAAACCAAGTGGCGCCGGCGCAGTCTCAAACATGTCCGTCCTTCACAACCACTTCTACTCCGGCCATGGCATGTCCATCGGCAGCGGAACCTACGGTGGCGTCGATCATCTCTTCGTGGACGACCTTACGATCGATGGCGCCGATAATGGTCTCCGCATCAAATCCGACCCTAGCCGCGGCGGCCTCGTTCATCAAGTCGTCTATCGCAATGTCTGCATCCGCAATGTGCCCAATCCGCTGGTCTTCACTCCGCACTACACCAACTTCACCGGCGATCGTCTTCCCATCTATCAGGACATCACCCTTGAGAACGTCCACGTGCTCACCCCGGGCGCCTTCACTTTCCTCGGTCTCGACGCCGATCACAAGCTCCAGATCAAGCTCGACAACGTCTTCGCCGACGATCAGAAGAACTCGCTCTTCTACGACAAGGACGCCGACATCACGTCGGCTCCGAACTTGGCAATCTTGAACCCAAGGGCGACGACGTCGCTATCGCGCAGGCGCCCTCCTCCACGCCAGGCCAAGCTCTCGACTGCGATGCCCGCTTCGTTCCGTTCCCTGAAGACAAAACCGCCCCCGAAATGGCCGGCAAAATCCCGCCCGAGGACAAGACGTTTTACGTCGCCGCCGACGGAACCGGCGACTACTACTCCGTCCAGCGTGCGCTCGACATGGCTCCCAAAATCGGCGGCGCAGTTCTCTCTGTTTCGCCCGGCGTTTATCGCGAAGTCATCACTGTCGACAAGCCCAACATCACCATCCGCAGCGCCAACCCGGACCCAAGCAAAACCGTCATCGTCAACGATCGCAGCGCCGGCCAGAATGGCGGCACCCTCCACTCCGCAACCGTCAACGTTACTGCCGACAACTTCTTCGCCGAAAACATCACCTTCCAAAACGACTTCAATCGCACGCATGAGCAAACGCCGCAAGGCTCTCAGGCGCTCGCCCTCTTCGTCACCGGCGACCGCGCCATCTTCCACAACGTCCATCTCCTCGGCAATCAGGACACGGTCTATCTCGGCAGTCGCGGTTGCACGCAAAACACGCAGGGCTGCATGCCCACCCGCCAGTACTTCTCTAGCTGCTACGTCGAAGGCAATGTCGACTTCATCTTTGGCGACTCAAAGGCCGTCTTCGAAAACTGCGAGATTCATTCCACGCCGCACAATGGTGGCTATCTTACGGCGCAATCGAAGCACTATCCGGAAGAGGACTCCGGGTTCGTCATCGACCACTGCAAGCTCACCGCTGATCCCGGCGTCGTCGGCAACGTCTTTCTCGGTCGCCCTTGGCGCGCCTATTCAACCGTCATTTACATGCACACCTGGATGGGTGACAAAATCGCCCCCGCCGGCTGGAGCGAATGGCACGCCGAACAAACGCACATGCTCGACACCACTTACTACGCCGAGTTCGACTCCTCCGGTCCCGGCGCACATCACGACGAGCGCGACCCGCACACTCACTTCCTCACGCCAGAAGAAGTCAGGCAATATGAGCCCTCAGTCTTTCTCCGCGGCAGCGATAACTGGAATCCACTCCAACTTCCAAAGCAGTAAAATGGAAACAGAACAGATGAATTGACTGTTTGAGCCTTTGAAAGGGCACGGCTTTAGCCGTGCCGAAACCGGCGCCGGGTACCCGAGAGCTTTAGCCTCTGAGGGAGTGCCGATCCTGGAAAGCGAGCTGAGCCATAACCTCTTTCGCAATCCGTAAGCACGCGCCTGAGTTGGCCGCGAACAAACTGAGAGCTGAAGGCTGTCAGCTGCTTTTAGGAGAATCATGAAGACCGTGCTGATGGCTGACCCGGTGCGCTACCCGCGCATGAACACCGACGAGCTCCGCGACACATTTCTGCTCAGCGCCCTCTTCGAGCCCGGCAAAATCCATCTCAACTACGTCGATCTCGATCGCGCCGTCGTCGGCTTCGCTTCTCCCGTCGACGCGCCCCTCGCTCTGCCCACCGATCCCGATCTTCGCGCCACCTACTTCACCGAACGGCGCGAGTTGGGCGCGCTCAACATCGGCGGCGCCGGCGTCATCACCGTCGAGGGCAAGAACTACGAGCTCAACAATCTCGACGTTCTCTACATTGGCCGTGGCAACAAGCAGGTCGCCTTCGCTTCAAAAGACAAGTCCGCTCCCGCCGTCTATTACCTCTTGAGCTATCCCGCGCATGCCGAGTACCCCACAACGCTCGTCCGCAAAGGAGACGCTATACCCACCGAGCTCGGCAGCCTCGAAACCTGCAACAAGCGCACCATCTGCAAGTACATCCACCTTCAGGGCGCGCGGAGCTGTCAGCTCGTCATGGGAGTCACGCATCTCGCGCCCGGCAGCAACTGGAACACCATGCCTCCGCACACCCACATGCGCCGCAGCGAAATCTACATGTACTTCAACGTCTCCCCCGACGCGCGCGTCATGCACTTCATGGGACCGCCCGCCGAATCCCGCCACATCGTCATGGCCGACAAAGGTGTCGTCATCTCGCCCGGCTGGTCGATCCACTGCGGCGTGGGCACCCGCGCCTACAGCTTCTGCTGGGGCATGGGCGGCGAAAATCAGGACTACGCCGACATGGATCCCGCTCCCGTCGAGTCTCTGCGCTAAGACCTTCGGCTAGCCACACATATATGGATGCAATGAGCTGCCCGGCCCATGCACTGTCCTTTTGTCCGCAGGCAGCACAAAGTGCATTAGAATTCGTCTAACTCATCGGGGAACTGGATACTAGCCTGGGAAAGGAGCTCTGCCATGCGAAGGCCATGCGAGCTTGCTCTCTTTGGAGCGATTCTTGCTCTTTGTTCTAACCTGGGCGGGACGCGCGCATTCGCCGCCACGCCCAGCTTCACCGTTTCTGCCACCAATGTGACCATGCCGCTTGACACCCAATCTTCTTGCAGCAATGGGGTCTGCACGGAGCAATACGGCGCCAGTACCTTCACGCTCTCCTCGCTCAACAGCTACACTGGTGCTCTTCAGATCACCTGCGCCGTTGCCAGCCCGCCCGCCGGAGCCGTGCTTCCCGCCTGTTATCAGCACGGGCTGATGCCGGCGTTGCCCGCAAACGGGACAGTAACTGGAGAAATCCTCTTCATTGCACCCGGTCAAACTCCTCCACCCAGTCCCGCCACTCTGCTGAATCGGCCGGGCCCCGCCGCGGCAGGCTTCGCGCTGGCTGCAACGCTGCTCTTCGGCCTTGGCGCACGGCGCCGGGCGGCTCGTTGGCTCACGCTTGTGCTTCTTGCAATCGGCGCGCTCGGCAGTCTGGCGGCAATCAGCGCCTGCGGCGGCAACAGCAACTCCATGACCCCGGGAACCTATCCCTACACGGCCACGGCAACGGATGCCACTACAGGCACAAGCGTCTCCACAACAATCAAGGTGACAATCCCCTGAGCTGCGGCCGCACGATGGCGAAATCGTTGAGGTGAGCGACCAGTTCTTCAGTGGGAAATACGCCTTTCTTCGAGAAAGGCGTATCAATCCCCACCACCGCGACCGGGGCGTCTACTGACCACTGACAACTGACCACTGCTTTTAAGCGTTGTACGTCCCCGACGAAACCCTTCCGCCGTGCCCCGTCCAATTCGTGTGGAAGAACTGCCCCCTCGGCTGGTCCACGCGCTCATACGTGTGCGCTCCAAAAAAGTCTCTCTGCGCCTGCAGCAGGTTCGCTGGCAGCCGTCCCGCGCGATACCCGTCGAAGAACGCCAGCGCCGTCGAGAACGCCGGTGTCGGCACGCCCAACTTCACCGCGTGCGTCACCGCCTTGCGCCACGACGCCTGGTACTTGTTCACCAGCCTCGAGAAAAACTTGTCCAGCAGCAGATTGTCGAGCTTCTTGTTCTTCCTGAACGCGTCCTTGATCTTGCCCAGAAACTGGCTGCGGATGATGCACCCTCCGCGCCACATCAGCGCGATGCCGCCCATGTTCAGGTTCCAGCCAAACTCCTTGGCCGCGGCCCGCAGCAGCATGTACCCCTGCGCATAGCTGATGATCTTCGAGCAGAACAGCGCCCTGCGCACGTCCTCGATAAACTTCGTGCGGTCGCCCACCTTCGGCAAAGACTTCGGCCCGCGAAGAACCTTCTCCGCCTCCACGCGCTCGTCTTTCAGTGCCGACAGGCAGCGTGAAAACACGCTCTCGCCGATCAGCGTCACCGGCTGCCCCGTATCGAGCGCACTGATCACCGTCCACTTCCCTGTCCCCTTCTGCCCCGCCGTGTCCAGAATCTTGTCCACCAGCGGCGTTCCATCCTCATCCTTCTTGGCGAAAATCTGGCTCGAGATATCGATCAGGTAGCTGTCCAGCTCGCCCTTGTTCCACTCCGCGAACACATCGTGCAGCTCGTCGGCCGTTAAACCCAACCCGCGCTTCAGCAGGTCGTAGGCCTCGCAAATCAACTGCATGTCGCCGTACTCAATGCCGTTGTGCACCATCTTCACGAAGTGTCCCGCGCCTTCTTCGCCCACCCAGTCGCAGCACGGCGTGCCGTCTTCCACCTTGGCCGCGATCGCCTGGAAGATCGGCTTCACATGCGGCCACGCCGCCGGGTTCCCCCCCGGCATGATCGACGGTCCGTTCCGAGCGCCCTCTTCGCCGCCCGAAACGCCCGTCCCAATAAACAGAATTCCCTTCTCCGCCAGCGCCTTCGTGCGCCGCGTCGAATCGCTGAACAGCGAGTTGCCGCCATCGATAATGATGTCGCCCGCCTCCAGGTGCGGCGTGATCTGATCGATCATCTGGTCCACGGTGTCGCCCGCCTTCACCATCAACATCACTCGGCGCGGCCGCTTCAGCAGGCTCGTCAGCTCCTCAATCGAGTGCGCTCCCACCACCTGCGTCCCCTTGGCTTCCTCCGCAAAAAAATCGTCCACCTTCGAAACGGTTCGATTGAACACCGCCACTTTGTACCCGTGGTCGTTCATATTCAGGACCAGATTCTGTCCCATCACTGCGAGGCCGATCAGGCCGATATCACACACTGCTTCCGCCATACCTTCTCCAAAATCGAAATTCTATCACTGCGAGTTTTGAGTAGTGGATCAGTTTGGATGTGCTTTGAAAGGGCACGACTTCAGTCGTGCCATCAACGCCGCATAATGACGCTGGGCTTTAGCCCCTAAGAGCATGCTTCTCCAAACTGAGACACGACCGAATTTTGCGCCTTATTACAATTCTATCGCAGTGGTCAGACCTCTCAGTGTCAATTTCCATCATATGTAGTTGGTCAGTTCGGCTTTGCTTTGAAAGGGCACGGCTTTAGCCGTGCCGCAAAATCCGAAAAATGAATGGGGCTTTAGCCCCTGAGGGAGAGCTTCTCCAAACTGACTCATTACCTCGTCAAACACCCACGCCCGCGGAGCGGTAGATTTCCGCAATCCAGTGCATGTCCTTCAGCCCTTCTTCGCCCGGCGTGTTCGGCTCCAGATTGTTCTGGACGCAGTGCGAGAAGTGGTCGGCCTGAGCCGTGAACTGGTATGGGTCGCGTGACGGATTGAGCTCGTCAATCTCTTGGCCGTCGACGAAGCCGTGCATGTGAACCCCGTCGTAGTTGAAGCCCGGATCGAGCGCGAGCCAGCCTTTGGAGCCGTAGACCTTGAAGTAGCCGCCCGTGTTCGCTCCGTAGCTTGTGGAGCAGCTGGCCACAATTCCAGACGGGAACAGCGTGGTCCACGCGACGTTCTCCTCCACTTCGTTGAAGCGGCCGTCGCGGTCGATCGTCGACGCCACGGCGGTGATTTTCGCCGGCTCCTCGCCCGTAAGGTAGCGGGTTGCATTCAGCGAGTAAATGCCCACGTCGTAGAGCGGTCCGCCGCCGGCCAGTTTCTTATTCAGCCGCCACACGCCGGGCTGGATGTTGAAGCCGAAGCAGCTTGAGATCTCCTGTACCTGGCCGACCTTGCCGTCGCGGATCATCTGGATCGCCCGCAGATGGAATGGCTCGTAGTGGCAGCGGTACGCAATCATCAGCTTCACGTTGGCTGCCTTGCAGGCCGCAATCATGGCTTCGGCGTCGGCGACCGAGGTACACATCGGCTTTTCGCACAGCACATGCTTGCCCGCTTTGGCGGCGCGAATGGTGTACTCCGCGTGCATCGAGTTGGGCAGCGCTACGTAAACCGCGTCGATGTTCGGGTTGTGCGCGATCTCGTCGAAGTTGTCGTAGCTGTAAATGGAGCCGGCGGGCACGCCATACTGCGCCGCGACCTTGTCCGCCTTATCGCGGTGGCCGCTCACCAGGCCAGTCACACTGGAGTTCGTGGTGTTCTGTATGCCGGCCATAAAGTGATAGGCGATGGTGCCGATGCCGATGATCGCGTAGCCGGTCTTGCGAGTCGGGTTCTGGGCGTTCAGCGCTGGCGCGAAACGGGCCGCGAGGCCCAGCGCGCCGAATCGGGCGAAATCTCTTCGTGTGAGTTGCATGGCTTTGGGTTCCTTTGCGGTGGCTTGAGTCCGGTAAATCGAGTGCGCCAAATCGAATGTCGTCGATCGAGCGCGGTGAATCGATCGGTTTTGCCCGGGTGGTTGAAGCGGTTTTGCCCGCCGGTTGCAAATCCTAACACACGCGGGCCCCTTCGAAGCCATGGTTCTTCATATTCAGGACCAGATTCTGTCCCACCACTGCGAGGCCAATCGTCCGGTTTCCCTCTCCCAACTAGATGCAGGGATTGTGTTCCGCAGGATCCCTGGCCGTCTAATCCATGAACGGGTCGATCATCTGGATCGTGCCGTCCACGTTGAATTTCAACTCCGTCATCTTCACCGAGCGCAAATGGTTCTTATTCGACAGTTGGATATCGTGATAGAAGAGCCACCACTTGCCCCTGAATTCGACCACCGAGTGATGAGTTGTCCAGCCTTGCACTGGCTTGAGGAAATGCCCCTTGAAGGTGAAGGGGCCATATGGGGTGTCGCCGACGGCATAGGCCAGATAATGGGTGTCGCCGGTCGAATAGGTGAAGTAGTACCTTCCGTTGTATTTGAAGAGCCAGGAAGCTTCGAAGAAGCGCTTGTCGTGATCGCCGGCCAGGACTGGATGGCCAGTTTCGTCCAGAATAACGACGTCACGAGCTTCATGGGCGAATTCCTTCATGTCGGCTGTCAGCTTGGTAACCTTGGCGCAGAGCGCGGGTTTGTCGTCCTGACGCAGATCGGTGTCCGAACCACTGGGATCGAACCTTCCGGTTGCCCAGCGTTGGAGTTGGCCGCCCCAAATGCCGCCGAAATACATGTAAGCTTCACCATCATCGTCTACAAACACCGCGGGATCGATCGAGAAGCTGCCTTTGATGGGTTCCGGTTCAGGCATAAACGGACCTGCTGGCGACGAAGATGTCGCCACACCGATGCGGAATACACCTTCATGGTCGCGAGCCGGGAAGTAGAGGTAATAGATGCCGTTCTTACAGGCAGCATCGGGCGCCCACATCTGCTTCTTGGCCCAGGGCACATCCTCGACTTTCAGTGCGACTGGGTGGGCAGTAGTCGGAGCACCAGGCTCTTCCATCGACAAAACAATGTAGTCGCGCATGGCATATTGGCTACCCAGATTGTCATCGGGAATTCCCACGTCGATGTCGTGGCTGGGATAGATATAAATTTTGCCTTCGAAAATATGGGTGGAGGGATCAGCGGTGTAAATGTGCTTCACCAGCGGTTGCGACAAATAGCACCGGCCGTTAGGCGCGCGCATCGCATTTGGATTTCTTCTCATGTATCCTCCTGGAGCAGGCGCAAATCGCTGCCTCCCGTAGAAAATGATCTACGATGCTTCGATCGGCCTATACCAGCTGCCGATATCAGCCAACCTTGTCCATCGCTGGCTCGTTCCCTGTTCCCTGCCCCTCACTCCACGCTGATGTCGCCGTCGGCCTCCACTACCAGCTTGTCGCCCACAATCTGAATCGAAAGAATCTTCAGCCGTCCCAGGCTCACCTTGTATCCCGACGTCGCCGTCGACCCCACCAGCGCCGCACGCAACAAATCCGCCGCATTCACCTTCATGCTCTTCGGCACCTGCCCCCGCAAAAATGGCGCCAGCACAAAGTTGATCTCCTTCCGGTCCGACACCTTGTCCAGTTGCGCGTCGCGGAACCCGATCGTCTCCCCCTCGGCATCCGGCTCCATCGACACTTCCGCCGGCAGTGTCACCGTCACTCCCAGGCACGCGCCGCCCACTCCCAGCCGCGCCCTCGTCTTTACTCGCACCACGATCCGGTCCTGCTCGAATCGCAACTGCGGGTCCTCGGTCGAAATAAAGCACGCCGAGTGCGCATTCCCCTTCAGGTAGTACCGTCCGTCCGGCCCGCTGAAAAGCTGCTGCTTCAGCGTCCGCTCCAGAGCGTCGCGGCTCACCGTCAGCTCCACTCCGCGGCTCATCGACACCCCTCCAAAAAGCACCAAACCCGCTGCAATTAGCGGCCAAATTGTCTTCATAAGACTATCGTGCCACTCCCATCCCCAGTGCCGCCAGCGTCGCCCGTCACATCAAACTACGCTCTCCTTGTGGGAATCCAGGCATGATTCATCTAACTTGCTGATTTGTAATGGAATACAAGAGAATCTCGCCGCCTTTTATCCCCCGCCATAAAGCCCCTTTCCTATTGATTTTTGAACAAAATATCGCTAGAATGGGAATGTACGTTCCTCGGGTCCTTTCGCATCCCCAGCCACGTCCGAGGTTGAACCACGAAAAACACTCCTTTCTAAGGATAAGGACAAACAAATCAATGGCAAAGCGTCGTGGAAATCCGAATTGGGGCAAGCCCGAGCCCATTGGCCCGGTTGTGCCCACGGTTACCTCCTTTGAACAGATCACCAAGGAGTTCAAGCTGCCCCCGGACCAGTACATCCGGTCTACTCGCCTCCGCGAGTGGGCGCGCCGTAACAAGAATTCCAAATACATCCCTGAGGCCCTTCTCGAGGCCTGGGGCTTTGAGATTGAATCGACGTTGTAGCATTTCAGCCAGGTCCAGCAAAGACGCCGCCTTCGGGCGGCGTTTTTGCTGCCCTTGAACCGACCGTGGTGCAGTTTCCGAATCGGCGACTACAGGCCGGGAGCCATCGAGAATGACCGAAAGTGAGCAACATCCAAGCAATTCCGGTGGGCCCAGGCAAATCCTTTCAAGGCGTATCATGGACTTCTCCGTGACGGCCGGACGCCAAGAATGGATGAAACCCGGGATAATCCGAACGCCGACTCCCCGCTGGCAGCCTATAACCGGCTGCTGCAACAGAATCGAGATCGTCTGGCTCTTCAGCAGAAATGGGACAAGGCCCTAGGATATGCCAAGGTCGCTCTCGGGCTTCTTGTGGCGTTCCTCTTGGTCCGGTTTGTTCACGAGTTACACGGCATTTGGCCGTTGCTCGTTGCTGTGGCCGCCTTTGTCGTGCTCGCAATCGTCCACGAGGGCGTGCTGGCGCGGATACGAGAGATTAAATCGATCATCGTTTACTACGATCGCGGAGCAGCAAGACTGGAAGACCGCTGGGCCGGGACGGGTGAAGGCGGTGATCGCTTTCTGGATGACGCACATCCATATGCGCGTGACCTGGACTTGTTTGGGAAGGGTTCGATCTTCGAACTGCTTTGCACCTTCCGCACCCGCGCGGGTGAGGAGACACTCGCCCATTGGCTTCTGGAACCGGCGCCGCCGGATGAGATTCGCGCCCGCCAGAACGCAGCCCGGGAACTGAAAACGCGCATCGGGTTCCGCGAGAGGTTGTTCACTGCCGGAGACAGAGTTCGCCTCGGCCTTCATCCGGATTCCCTGGTAGCTTGGGGAGAGCGGACATTTTCGTTCGCCTCGCGATGGTTGTCCCTGTTGACGCCTGCGCTCGCGGTTCTTTGGGCTGCATCCCTCGTCTACGGATTTCTGCGCGATTCATACATGCCGCTGCTGCTGCTTTCGATTCTCAACCTGCTCGTGAATTCTCGCATCATGAAGCGGCTGGCAACGTCCGTCGAGGCCGTCGAGGCGGCAACAAGCGATCTTGACCTGCTTGTCGAGGTTCTGAAGATCCTCGAACAAGAACAATTCGAGTCGCCCAGGCTCGTACATCTTCGGTCGGCGCTCCAAGCTGGCGGCATTGCTCCCTCTCTCGCGGTGAGGAGGCTGGATCGAATTGTGCACTACCTCGAACAGCGGAGAAATTTACTCGTTCGCTGGTTTGGTGGTTTGGTTTTCTACACCGTGCAGTTGATGTTCAAGGCCGAATCCTGGCAGAGGGAATTCGGTCCGGCAATCCGTGGGTGGCTTGCCACCGTTGGAGAAATGGAGGTCCTTGCTGCGCTCTCGGGCCATGCATACGAACATCCCGGCGATGCGTGGCCCGAGTTCGACGATCAATGCACACGCTTCGAGGCGGAGTCGTTCGCACATCCCCTCCTGCCCGAAAGCAAGGCTGTCCCGAACGACCTGAAACTGGGTGACGGCCTGCAATTGATCGTTCTTAGCGGACCAAATATGTCGGGGAAGAGCACCTTTGTCCGGGGAATTGGCGTGAACGCGGTTCTGGCGCAGTGCGGTGCGCCGGTACGAGCAAAACGGCTGCGGATGTCGCCGATGGCGGTTGGCGCATCGATCTGTGTGCTGGATTCCCTGCAGGGCGGAGTCTCCCGATTTTACGCTGAGATCAAGCGTCTCAAGTTGATTTCGGATTTGGCCCAAGGCCCGATTCCCGTACTGTTCCTACTGGACGAGTTGCTCTCGGGAACCAACTCGGGCGATCGCTTTGCAGGAACAGAGTTGGTGGTGGGCGCCTTGGTGCAGCGCGGGGCCATTGGCATGGTGACGACCCACGATCTGGCGCTCGCAGAGATCCCCAAGGGCATGAACGGGACCGCGCGGAATTTCCACTTCGAAGATCACCTAGAAAATGGACAACTCGCATTCGACTTCAAGCTCAAGCCGGGCGTTGTTCGCACCAGCAATGCTCTGAAGCTCATGCAGTCCATCGGGCTTGTGAAAGCGCAGTCTCTCCCATAGAGGACCCGATGGGTTGCTTTTCTGAGGGCGTTTTTCCGATTCTGGTTGGATCACCAGCAAACCAGAAACTGTTGCCCAGCCGTTCGACGCGCGTTTTGCTGTTTGTGCGGCCATAAGCGAAAATAAAGCTGCGCCCAGCCGACTATGCCCCAGCCCTCCCGCACCCCCGAGCCGCCCTTCACCGACGTCCCCGGCGCCGTAGCCGAAATCCAGGCTGGCCGCATGGTCGTCGTGGTCGACGACGAGGACCGCGAAAACGAGGGCGATCTCACTCTGGCCGCCGAGCACGTTACCCCCGAGGCCATCAACTTCATGGCCCGCTACGGCCGCGGCCTCATCTGCCTCACCCTCACCGAGGAGCGCGCCGACCACCTGCGCCTACCACCCATGACGCAGCAGAACTCCTCCCGCTTCGGCACCGCTTTCACTGAGACCATCGAGGCCCGCGAGGGCGTCACCACCGGCATCTCCGCCGCCGACCGCGCCCACACCATTCGCACCGCAATCGATCCCGGCAGCACCTCAGCCGACCTCGTCCGCCCCGGCCACGTCTTCCCGCTCCGTGCCCGCCGCGGCGGCGTCCTCGTCCGCGCCGGCCAAACCGAGGCCTCCGTCGACCTCGCTCGTCTCGCCGGCCTCACCCCCGCCGGCGTCATCTGCGAAATCATGCGCGACGACGGCGCCATGGCCCGCATCCCCGACCTCATCCCCTTCTGCCGGCAGCACGGCCTGCGCATCCTCACCGTCGCCGAGCTCATCCGCTACCGCCTCCGCAACGAGCGCTACATCGTCCGCGCCGGCGAATCCCGCGTCCAAACCCGCTACGGCGAGTTCCGCATGATCGCCTACGAGAGCCAGGTCCAGGGCGGCGAGAGCCACATCGCCCTCATCCGCGGCGACCTCTGCCCCGACTGCCACGCCCTCCACGCCGGCCCCGCCCCCGCGCCCATCGCCAACGGACTGCACGACGCCTCAACCGCCGCGTCAACCACCCCCGCATCCGTCGGCCAGCCCGACCCGCGCCCCGTCTGCCCGCATCCCGTCCTCGTCCGCGTCCACACTCGCTGCACCGCCGGCGACGTCTTCTCCGCCGACTGCCACTGCCGCGAAATCCTCGATCAATCCATGCGCATCATCGCCGAAGCGGGTTGCGGCGTCATCCTCTACCTCCACAACACCTCGCGCGGTTTCGCCATCGACCAAACCCCCGCCGCTCCGTTCAACCCCGAAGGCTCAGCCATCCCCGCCACTGCCGCCTCGCAAGACACCGGCCGCCTCATCCTCCATCAGGAGCTGCGCGCCCGCGAAGGCTCCCAGGCCCGCTCCGGCCGCATCCTTCGCGCTATCGGCCTCGGCGGCCAGATCCTCTCCGACCTTGGCATCCAGCGCATCCGCCTGCTCTCCAACACCCCCATGCACATTCCCGCCCTCGAAGGCTTCGGCCTCGAAATCGTCGAGCAAGTCCCCATCCCCGTCGAAGAGTGTTCCCGCGTCGGATAAGGCCCTTCGGCTGTCAAGTCCCCTGTTTTCAATTCAATTCCCTGTTTTCTTCATGAAGATTTGTTCATCCTGGTCGATTTGGCCAAGATTGACCGCACAGTCCCGCTCAAAACCTGTATGATTATCTGACCCGTCCCCGGGAAGCAATTCCGTCGGGAGATCTGCGCCGCCAGTGACAGCGACTCGGATCTTCACGGTCAATTTGCCCGATGACGCTCACGCTCGCACGGTCGATTTCAAGGCCAAATTGCCGTGGAGCAACTGCAGTGTGGCATCTTCTACGTGGAGATGCCGCTTCCGATTATCGCCCCCGCATTACGGCAACCCCGCAATTGCTGTGAGGCCAGCCGCACCAGCACTACGAAAGGTTTTCACCGAGTGCGCGTTCATCTTGTTAATCCCAGCGACAATTCCTTTGGCACTGCGGTCATCACGCCGCGTTGGCTCTTCGTGCTTGCAGCCGCCACACCACAAGTTGTGGGCGATCCCATTCTCGTCGATGAGTCGCTCGAGCAAATCGTGCCCGAGTCCATTCAGCCCGGCGACATCGTCGGCATCAGCGTGCACACCGGCAATGCGCTCCGCGGATACGCGGTCGGCCGCATGGCTCGCAGCCGCGGCGCGTGGGTCGTCTATGGCGGCATTCACGCCACGCTTTTTCCAGATGAGGCGCTCGAGCGCGGCGAAGCCCACGCCGTTGTGAAAGGCGACGGCGATCTTGCCTGGGGCAAGGTCGTCACTGATTGCCTGGCAGGCAAGCCCGAAAAAATCTACGACGGCGGCCGAATCGAAGGCGCCGAATTCCTGTCCGCGCGCTGGGACCTCATGAATCCTGAAAAGTATATGTGGGCCTCGGTGCAAACCATTCGCGGCTGCCCCAAGCACTGCTCCTTTTGCAGCGTCTGGCGCACCGACGGCCAGAAACCCCGCCAAAGGAAGTTTCAAAGCGTCGTCGACGAAATCATCGCGCTGCGCCGTCTCGGTTTTCGTTTCATCGCCCTGGCCGACGACAACTTCTACCCCGTCACCTTTACTGACCTGCGTCTCGCCCGCGAGCAGGGCAACACTGCCAAAGTCGAGGAGCTGACGGCCATTCGCAACGAGCGCCTGCAGTTGATGGAAGAGCTGGCCAAGCTGCCCAAAGACATGGTGTTCTTTACGCAAATGACCATGGAGGCGGGTGAAGACGGAAGCTTTCTCGACGCCATGCGCAAGGCCAACATCAAGGGCGCGCTCGTTGGCGTCGAAGCGGTCACTCCCGAGGGACTCAAGGCCGTCTATAAGGACTGGAACTACTCAGGCGAGGCCCTGGCCAAACAGCTCCAGACCTTCAAGCAGCACGGCGTTCACGTCCTCGGGTCGTTCATCTTCGGCCTGCCGACTGATCGGCCCGCCACCTTCACCGCGACTGTTGAAATGGCGATCAAGGCCGGCGTCACCTTCGCTCAATTTGTCATGATGACGCCGTTCCCCGGCACCGTCGATTTTGGGCGCTGGGAAAAAGAACAGGCCGTTAATCCCATGATGGTGGGCGGCGTGCCCATCACTCGCTACTGGTTGATTCCCACTGAAGTGCGCCCCAAAATGTTTACCCCGCATCCCACCATGAGCTCCGACGAGATTCGCGAGCGCACGCAAAAAGTGTGGGACCGCTTCTACACCTGGGGAGCAATCTGGGAACGGTCCGCGTGCACGCCGACTCTGCGCGCGCGCCTCGGCTTCATCTTCCTCTCCAAGCTCTACCGGCAGATGTATGCAGGCACCGGCATCTCCACCGACAGCGCTCGCCGGAAAAAGTCGAAACGGTGGGCCCGCTGGACCGCCCGCCAGTGCAAGAAGCTGTTCCAGGCGCGGCCTATGCCGGAGCTCGAAGGGCCAAAGTGGGAGATCGGTTTGCCCCGATTGGGTCAGGCTGCCTTTGAAGGCGTCGGCGGGCGCGAAATCAACGGCCCCTTCGCGGTGCTGCCCGACAACTAAGCCAGAAGGATTTCGCGAGTCGACGAGTCCAAGCCTGAATTCCGCGCGGTCGGAGAATCTCGCTCTTCAGTGGTAAACCCACCGCTGCCCACTCAGCATGATCGGCTAAGAGCTAATAGCTAACAGCTAATAGCTGCCGGCTACTGGCTACCGGCTACAAGCTATCGGGAATACGCAAACGTCCCGCACAGCGCCGACGAATTCGAGATCGCCTCGAACGTGAACACCGGCATATCGTCTCCCGAGAAGAACGCCACTTCGAGCGTCTTCCCCGTGACGTACGTCGCCATCCACTGCGTGTCCTCGCTCCCGCACAGAGTGTTTTTATGCAGAAAGCGCTGCGCCGCCGGGATCTTCAGCCGGTAAAGCCTCCCGCTGATCCCGGCGTTCACATCCGCGTCAAACACCGCGCTCACTTCCACCGGCTTCAACGTCCTGATCGGCGCCAGCGGATACGTCAGAAAATCAATCGATATCCTGTCTTTTAGAATCGCAATGTCGCTCGTGATCGACGTCGCATTCGTGCTCGCCGCATGCCACGCGCCGCCGTCCTGCGCGGCGGCTGCAACCGCACCCGCAACCGCCCCCGCCAGCAGCGCGCTCGCCACCAGCACACTTCGCATCCTCATCGGCAGTCCTTTAGTCCCTACGTCCCTAGTCCCTGCTCTTCTACCACCCCAGCACATACGCAAACACCAGCGGAGCCACAATGCTTGCATCGCTCTCGATAATGAACTTCGGCGTCTTCTCGCCAAGCTTGCCCCACGTAATCTTTTCGTTCGGCACCGCGCCCGAGTACGATCCATAGCTCGTCGTCGAATCCGAAATCTGGCAGAAGTACGCCCACAGCGGCACATGCTCGCGCTGCAAATCCTGGTGCAGCATCGGCACCACGCAAATCGGAAAGTCGCCCGCAATCCCGCCGCCGATCTGGAAGAATCCCAGCGGCGTCTTCTTCGTCGTCTCCGTGTACCACTCCGCCAGTTCCATCATGTACTCAATGCCCGTCCGCACGGTGTGTACTTTCTTCACGTCGCCCGTGATGCAGTGGCCCGCATACATGTTTCCCAGCGTCGCGTCCTCCCACCCCGGCACGAACATTGGCAGGTTCTTTTCGGCCGCCGCCAGCAGCCAGCTGTCTTTCGGATCGATCTGGTAGCTCTTCTCGAGCACGCCCGACAGCAGAATCTTGTACATGAACTGGTGCGGGAACCACCGCTCAGCGGCCTTGTCCGCCTTCACCCACTCCGCCAGAACCTCGTTCTCGATTCGCCGCATCGCCTCCATCTCGGGAATGCACGTATCCGTCACGCGGTTCATGTGGCGCGCCAGCAGCGCCGCCTCGTCGACCGGCGTCAAATCTCGATAGCCAGGCACGCGTTCATAAAAGTTGTGCGCCACCAGGTTGAACACATCCTCTTCTAGGTTCGCCCCCGTGCAGCAGATCCCATGAATCTTGTCCTGGCGGATCATTTCGGCAAGACTCAGTCCCAGCTCCGCCGTGCTCATCGCTCCGGCGATGGTCACAAACATCTTGCCGCCGTCAGCCAGCAGCTTGTTGCACGCCTCGGCCGCATCCACCAACGCCGCGGCATTGAAATGACGGTAATGATGCTTGATGAACTCCGTGATCTGTGCCATGTCTCTCTTTTTCACTCCAAATTTCCAACCTAACACAATGAAATCAGGGCCCTGTGAATCGCGCTTTCCGGCAGCAGAACGGCCCACGGGCGAGCTTTCCCATCCTCGACGCATCTGTCGCATCGAGCCCGGAAAACCCCCAACCGCACTCCCATTGAGATTTGGCTAGGAGCTAGAAGCTGCTTTTTCCAGCAGCGCGTTCACGCGCGCAATTACTTCGAACGCATCCGCCACGTACACCACGTCCGCCTTGCCGCGCGTCCATCCGCAATTCGGATCGAGGCTCACAGCTCTCCGCTCGCCGACGAACCGCCAGCCCACGACGTGCGGCTCTTCGCCGTGGCAGCAGGTCGAAAGACCCTTCGCATGTCGTGGCGTCGACCCGGTCTGACCGACTTGATTCAAATGTGTCAAAAACGGCAGAACGGAGTTCCCTTCTCCGCCCTGGCCGACGAGAGATTTGCTGCTGCCCAGCGACGCGCCCGACGCGCCGAGGAACTTCAAAATCAGCTCGCCCGCCTCCTCCACGTGAACCTGCCCGTCCGGCTGCTTCTTTGTCCAGCCCGCTCCGGCGACGAACAGCAGCTTCGCTTCCGGCCGAATCGTCTGCGTGCCCTGCTTCGGCGCTCTTGTTCCCGTCACCTCCGTGCGCATCGCCAGCAACTCCACCGCAATCGCAATCTCCTCCACCTCCGCCTGCGCCGCATCGCTCGCATGGGCCGCCTCTGCTCCTGCCCCGGCAAAAGCCGGATGAGTTCCAGACCCGGCGTAAGGCGCGTGCGTACCAAGATCGACCAGCAGAAACCACGGCCGCTTTTCCCGGCTCACCACGGCCTCAATCCTCTGCCGATAGAACCACCGCGTCGCTTCGACGTTTCCCGCTCCGCCGATGGCCGTGATATGTGTGTCGATCGCGCCGCCCACGCGATGCGCCACCGCGGCCATCACCCGCGCAAAACGCGAGCTCTCGGGCGCCAGCACAATCGTCGCCTGCGCCGCGCGGCACAACGCTTCGCACGCCGCCGCATCGCTGGCAAAGCGCGCCTGCGCAAACGGCTCGCCCTGCACGGCCAGCAACCGCTTTGCTGCGCCTGCCACTTGCGCCGCCGCGCTGGCCGCATGCTTCGCGACGATGCCAATCGTCAGCTCCGCGCCCAGCCGCCCTCCCAATTCCTTGCCCGCAGTCACCGCTTCCAGCGACCCCTTGGTGAGAGCGGAGCCGGATTCGTCTGCATGCGCTAGAACCAGGACCGATTCCATTTCTGTGTTCCCTCAGGGGCTAAAGCCCGCAATCTCTGTGCAGCTCTTACGGCACGACTGAAGTCGTGCCCTGACACAAACCGCTACTCGGTGCCGATCCACTCGACGATCTCGGCTGCGATTTCGTCAGCACTCATATTTTTCTCGACGCGTGTTGTCCGCTGCTGCTTCGGCAGGCTCACCGAAACGTAGTGCAATCCATTTCCATCGAGCGCCGCCGTCTTTGCCTTCTGCAAAGCCGGCAGTATCGTGCGCATGTTCGCCATGCCCACCTGCGGATTGTTGCGTGGTTCGGCTAGATTGCCCGTCGCCCAACCCAGTACCGCAGGCGCGCCCGCGCACACGCTCACCTGGTGCTTGCCGCCCTCCACGCGCTCCAACACTTCAAACGACCCGGCATCTGGTCCGTCCGGGCGCATCTCGATCGCGTCCACTCCCTGAAACTGGTCCGCGATCCCCAGCCGCTCGCCCACAAGCTGAAGCGTCACGCCTGCGCCGCGCGTCGCCGACTCCCACCCGCCGAACACCAGCAGCCGCTCGCGCTCCAGTCCCGGAATCGCGGCAATCGCGTCGGCCAGCACCGCCGCCGTCGCCTGCGCATCAGGGAATCCGCCGATCGGCCCATCTACAGGAACCAGCTCGAAGCTCACCTTCTGCGCCACGCTCATCATCACCTGCTGCAACTTTGCCTTGGGCCCCAGCGAAACCAGCCAGACTTTGCTTCCGGGATTCTTTGCTACTAAATTGCCGGCTTCGTATAGTGCATTGGCTGCCCATGGGTCAAGAATGCTGGGCAAGACCATTTCGTTCTTCAGTCCGGGGCCGTTGGGTCCGTTGGCTGGCTCAAGCGTCTGGAGTGGATCCGGAGCAATCCCTGCGCAAACGACGATGTGGAAACTCATAGCCTCTAGCTCCTAGCTCTCAGTTCTCCGCGCTGTGCAGCCCGCCGCTTCCCGCCACAAACTCGATGTTGCCCCGCTCGCCATCGGGCGACTGCGCGCAGTTCCACAGGCACGCTCCGCAATGCACGCATTTTTCGCGCTCGAACTCGGGCGCGCCATGCTCCCCCAGCGTGAGGGCCTGCCCTGAGCACATGGCAATGCAGGTCTTCTCCTGGCACGAAATGCATCGCTGCCGGTCGAGGAACACTACATGGTCCGCAAATCCCGGCATGGCCTGCACCTTGCCGCCCATCAGCAGCGCATCCTGGTGCGTCACCATCAGTCGCCCGTCGAATGCAATCTCCGGCCATCTGCGCGCGCTCATTAGCGCATCGTGCAGCGGCCGTCCGCAGTCGAGGGCTACTTTTGCGGCTTGTTCGACCGACAGGCCGCCCGCAACGTAGGTCGCGAACGGACGAATCTGTTTTGGCGCCGGTGGAATCTTCGCCGGCAGTGCCAGGCGGCCGCCAGTGATCCCCGCCAGCGCCATCCCCACAACCCCGCGAACGAATCCTCCATGAAATCCATTGCGCGCATTCTCGGCTTCTTTCGCTCCGCGCTCTACCCAGCTTGCGCGTCGGCGAGCTTCATACGTCTTCGCCAGATTTTCATGCGAAAACGGCCGTCCGGCGCGTAGCAATTCCAGCACAGCCTCGCCCAGTTGCACGCCGGTGGTCCACGCCTCGTCCACGCCGGAGCCGGTGAGCATGTTGGTTGAGCCGGAACCCTCGCCGATGCGTGCGAATCCATCGCCGCTCAGGAACGGCTCGCCGCGCTTGCCCGACTCTTCGAGCGACTTGGCTCCCCACGAGCGCATCGTTCCATGCTGCAGATGACGCCAAAGCAGCGGATGCTGGATGTAGTGCTGCAGGTAGCGGTAGGCGGTTCGCTGCGGATTCCCCAGCCACGACGGCACGAAAATCCCCACCGAAACCAGCCGCTCCGGGTGCACGTAGAGGAATCCGAAGATCTCCGGCTCCGGAAATCCGAACGTGTGCCACACTGTACCAGGCTCAAGCTCGCAATCCTCCGGCAGCTCGAGCACCATCTTCATGCCCAGCGCCCACTCGCGCCGCGCATGTCCCGGCGGCAAGCCGAATCGTTCATCCAGCTTCTGTCCCACCGCACCCACAGGCCCGTCGCCAACAACAGTCAGCCTCGCGCGCACATCCATTCCGGGCATGTATCCCTCACCCGGGATGCCGTGCCTGTCCACTCCCTGGTCTGCAAGCCGAAGCCCAAAAACGGTTCTCTTTCCCTTGCCGTTGTTTCCATCGAAGATCGGGCTGCTCACCGGCGTCCCCGGCCAAATCTGCGCCAGCCCGCCGGCCATCAGTTTCGATCCCACCCACTGGTTGAACTGGCCGATGGAGAAAACCAGTCCGCCGTGCTTGCGCAGAAAGGCGGGCGTCCACGGAAGCTCGAACGCGTCGTCGCGAACCCACCACTTCTTGCCGGCTCGAAGTAGAGCATCTCCAAAACGCAAAAGCGCGGAGCGCCTCGCCCCAATCGGATCGAGCAAATAAAAGACCCGCTCCTCTTTCACCGCCGCGGCCATGGGAATTTCAGCGGGCTCGAGCGTGGGAAAGCTCGCACGAATCCCTTCGCCGCGCGTCACCACGCCGCTCACGCCCGCGGCAAGATCGTCGGCGCGCTCGTAGCACATCACCTGCAGCGGCATGCCCGGCGCAACTTTGCTTTCGAACGCGGGATCGCCAGGGTTCTCGCTCCACGCTCGCGTCAGCGTGGTCAGGAATCCGCCTGTCGCCGGGCCGAATCCTGCGCACACAATGTCAACTTCCATCGTCTGCCGGTCAACTTCAATGGGCTGTGGCGCCGAGCTCATGCCGCTCCTGCCGCCGGATAGTCGAGCGCCTCGGGAATCATGACTTTGCTCACGGTTTCTGCGGCGCGATCCTTGGCCAGCCGCGCGCCAGTCAGGCACGTGGTCAGTTTGCTCTGCAGCCGCAGAAACTCGCTCGATCCCGCGCAGCCCGCGCACGGCCCGGCCTTCGCCGGATGACTGCCGTCGGCCGCCAGCACATCCACGGCCATCGCCATGATGCCGGGCATCGTCTCTTCCAGCTCTTCGAGCTCCGCCGCGAGGAAGCAACTGCGATGGTCCTGCTCGTCCCACGCCGGATGGCGGTTGTAACCAAAAACCAGCTCCGCGCAGATGCGCGAAACTTCACCTGCCGCCTGCGCCGCTTGCGTGTGGCACAGGTCGCTCAGGAATTGCACCGTTCCGGCCAAACCTTCCGCCGCCACTGCGTCCACGGCTCCGCGCGTCTCCAGTTCAAGCACATCGAGGATCTGGCAGCGCGAAGCCATCAGCCAGCTCAGCGCATCGGCCAGCGCAAAGGTCACTCCCTGGCGCTGCCCGTGATAAAGTTTGCCGCCCGCAGGATCGGTGGCTCCTTGCAGATAATTCAGCGTCCACGCCCAAAGCTTCATCGCCGACGCCAGCGTGCACGCGCCGGTCCCGGGATGTGTCGACGCAATCCGCCGCATCTCCCCAGTCCACGCGGCAAACTCTGCCAGGAATACCTCGCTGGTCATCGTCACCGTCAATTGGCGCCGTTGCACAGCCTCGGGGCCTTCGTACGTCGCCTCCAGTTGCGCATCCATCCATTTGTTGGCGAGGAATCCCGGGCAGTCCTCGGTAATTCCATAACCGCCCATCAAACTCACGGCTTCGCGCATCATGTTCGCGCCGTGGCCGGTGTTCCATAGCTTCGTCGCCGGGCACAGAACGTTGGCCTCGGCGTCCTTCAACACATACTGCACCAGAGGGTCTGCTTCGAGCTCCGCACGCCGCGCGCTGTCGCCTCTCAGCTTCAACAACTCGATCGCGCGCTCCTCGCTCTCTTTCAGCGCCTTCATCTCCGCGCGCCCGCCGCTGACGCCGCGCTCTTTCAGCATCGCCGTTTTTTGCTTCTCCAGCGGATCCAGTTCGTCGAACAGCCGCGCCGCCGCAAAGCCCATCGAGGCCGCCGCTTCACCAGTCGCCCAGATGTCGACGAGACGGTGCAGCGCATCTTCCCGCTGCTGGATACCCTGCTCGTAGCGCACTGTGCCCGGCTTCGCGCCCTCGGCTCCGCGGAAACGCTGCCGCTGGTAGCGAATCACCGGCTCCGCCGCCGACAGCAGCTTGGCCGCCGTCATCAATCCCACCGGCACGCGCGTCCGCCGGAACACCGCGTCGATAATCTCGCTGTGGTTGAAGTTCGGCACGATCACGCCGTCCTTCACCGTGTATCCGCCTACAATGCGGCTCGCCGGCACTCTCAAATTGAACACCGGATCGCCCGTCGACGAAAGCTGGTGCACCAACTTCTTCGTCGCCGTGCCGCGGTCGAACGTGCCCTCGTCGGTCTCTTCCAGAATCACCACGCAACTGCCCTTGATGCGCCCGTCGTCGGAGTTCACCGCCGCCGTCACAAAATTCGCAAATGCAATTCCCGTGATGAACCGGCCGCGCTTGTCCACCTGCAGCCACGGCTCTTCGCCGTCCTTCCATTCCGCCACGCGCACTTTGCCGCTCAGCATTCCTGTATCCACGCCCACATACGGAATCGGCTCAGTCAGCGCGAAGGCTCCGCGCCACGGCTTGCGATCGACATCCGACTCCAAGCCCGCCTGCGCCGGAGCCGCCAGCTTTTTGTAGCGCGTCACTTGTTCCGCCGTGCCGCGTTCGTGGATCGGCGAAAGCGCCAGGAACCCAGCCAAGCTTGCCGTCGCGGCGCCGCCGTCCACCCACGCCAACTCGAAAGCCGCCAGTCCCAGCGCCAGGTTCTTCGGCCCAACGATGAATCCACCCTCCTCCGGCTCCATAAACGCCGCCGTGATTCCCGCGCGGTCAAAGGCGTCCATCATCTCGTCCTTCGCCTTGGTCCACTCGTGCGTGTTGCGCTCACCCGCGGCCACCAGCCGCGCCACCGTTCCCCGCGCCACGCCGCGCGCCGATGCAACCAGCATCTGCAAATCGAACCGATCGACAAACCGCCATTGAATCTGCCGCACCGCATCCCCGGGAAGCGTCAGCATCATCTTCGTTTCAGGAATCGCAACCGTGCCCGCAACTGTAGCCATGGTGTTGCACCTCATGCAAAGCAGTTTCACGATCTGTTCGTCATTTTGCGCGCGGGCAACTCAGCATTTTTTGAAAAAAGAATGTCGCTCCGCGTCGGCGTACAGCAATCGCGGAACTGCTTCAGCGCCACTATTGTCCTTAACTGAGCCCTCGACGGCATGTGACCCACATCACCCCGGCGGCCTCGTGTCGCATCGCTGAGAGCTGACTGAAGGCTGTATTTGTGATCTGCGTCGCCCCCCTTGTGACACCTATCACTGCCAGCATCGCCCTCAAAAGCGCATCTCTGAAGTGTGGCCTCTGCGGCCAGCTCGCCTCCCCACCGCAGCGGACTTGGGTGTGTACGAGACCAGGTAAAGTCGCGGTCAATCCTCCTTCACCTGGGGAAAGAAGACGGCAGGATGAATCACGCCGCACGGAAAAGAGCACGACTCAGCGCCCGCAACGGAATCCTCGCAGCCTGCGTTGCCGTTCTCGCCTTCGCACTCGCGCCCATGGCTCTTCGCGCGCAGGCCGACTGCCTTGCCTGCCACGGCGACGCCACCATGACCGACAGTGCCGGCCACAGCATCGCCGTCGACGGCCAGAAATTCAGCTCAAGCATTCACGGCAGCCTGCAGTGCACAAGCTGCCACGCCGACATCAAGTCCTATCCACACCCCGACAAAATCGCCCCCGTCGACTGCAAGACCTGCCATGCCGATCAGGCCTCGAGCGTTTCAGGCAGCGTGCACGCATCGGCCTCCGACCATCCCTGCACCAGTTGCCACGGCGTCGCCCACTACATCTTCCCCAAAGACGACCCGCGATCGAACGTCTACCCGCTCAACGTTCCCAAAACCTGCGGCACTTGCCACGGAAGCCCCGATCTCGCGAAGAAGCACGGCCTTCCCAACGTCTACCCGCTCTACATGGATTCGATTCACGGCTTCGCGCTCAGCAAGGAAGGCCTTCTCGTCGCGGCTAACTGCCAAAGCTGCCACGGCTCGCACAACATTCTCAGCCACACCAATCCGCAGAGCCCCACCTACAAATCCAACATCCCCAAAACTTGCGGCAACTGCCACGCCAAAATTGAAGCCGACTACGAGCAGGGCGTGCACGGCAAAGCCGTCGCCGGTGGCAATCTCAACGCGCCTGTCTGCAGCGACTGCCACACTGCCCACGCCATCCTGCAGCCCACAGAATCGGCCTTCCGCATGCAGTCCACGCCCATCTGCGGCAACTGCCACAAGGACAAGTTCTCCACCTACCGCGACACCTTCCACTCGCAGTTGGGTTCGCTCGGCGGCTACGTTGAAACCGCCCGCTGCTGGGATTGCCACGGCGCCCACGACGTGCTCCCCGCCTCCGATCCCGCCTCGCCCATCAACAAGGCCAACCTGGTCGCCACCTGCGGCCGCTGCCATGCCGGAGCCAATCTGAGCTTCGTCCAGTATCAGCCTCACGCCAACGCGCGCGACCGCAAGCTCAACCCGGCTCTCTATTTCGTGCGCCTGTTCATGAACCTGCTGCTCATCAGCGTGCTCACCTTCTTCGTGATTCACACCCTCTTGTGGCTCATTCGCTCGCGCTATAGCCAGGTCAAGAACAAAACCTCAAATGGAGGAAAGAATGCCTGACACTGAGCTCGCCGAAACCACAACCGAAGCCACCGCCCCCATCCCCGGCCCCGGCCGCTACTTCGTGCGCTTCACGCGCGAGCAGCGCTATATGCACGCGGCCCTGTTCACTTCATTTCTCGGGTTGGCGGCCACGGGCCTCGTCATGCGCTTCAGCGAGAGCTTCTGGGCACGCAAGTTTGCCGCCGGCGTCGGTGGATTCGGCGCCATCCTCTTCTTCCATAAACTCTGCGCCATCGTCCTCACCATCGCCTTCCTCATTCACGTCAAAGAAGTCTTCCAGCGCGGCCTCCTTCGCCGCGAAAAAGGAATCTTCTGGGGCTCAACCTCCATGGTCGCCAACTGGAAGGACGTCAAGGACCTCTTCGGCCACATGCGCTGGTTCCTCGGCCTCGGCCCCAAACCGCAATTCGAGCGCTACGCCTATTGGGAAAAGTTCGACTACTGGGCCGTCTTCTGGGGCATGATCATCATCGGCTTCTCCGGCTACGCCATGTGGTTCGCGCCGTTCTTCGCCCGCTTCCTGCCCGGCTGGGCGCTCAACGCCGTCCTCGTCATTCACAGCGAAGAAGGTCTGCTCGCCATCCTCTTCATCTTCTCCATCCACTTCGTCAATACGCACCTGCGCCCCGACAGCTTCCCCATGGACATGGTCATCTTTACCGGCGTCGAGAGCGAAGACGAGTTCAAGCACAAGCGGCCGCTCGAATATCAGCGCATGGTCTCCGAAGGCAAAGCCGAATCCCGCCTCGGCATCGCGCCGCCGCTCTGGCTGCTCAACTTCTCCAAAGTCGTCGGATCGATCGCCATCTTCATCGGCCTCACCCTGCTCGTGCTCACGTTGACTGCGTACTTCCACTAGAAGGCAGCTTTCAGCTTTCAGCTTTCAGCTCTCAGCTCTCAGCTCTCAGCTATCAGCTCTCAGCTATCAGCTATCAGCTCTCAGCCGTCAGCTTTCACCCTCGGACATCCATTTTCCCAAGACCTTGTCATCCTGAGCGAAGGCCGTCGCGCTTTGCCGCGACGGCCGAGTCGAAGGATCTGCGGTTGCTTTTCGCAACGGGCGCTCAATGCACGACAATTGGGTGCCCCACGTCTCGATTCTGAGACGTGGGGTAGCACGCCCCTCCCCACGCCCCCGACCCAGCTAGAAGCTAATTGCTAATAGCTAATAGCTGTCTCTGTGACTCCTATCACGGCGCGAAATCTCCGCCAGGCGTCTCCTCGAAGCGTGGACCTCGCTCGTCGGCTTGCACCTCTTACGCTCGTCTTTCTCGGTTTTGCCTGGGCCTCCTCCCCAATCTCCGCGCAAAAGCTCAAGGACTCCGATTGCCTCACCTGCCACGCCGACGCCACCATGACCTCGAGCGACGGCCACAGCATTGCCGTCGACGCCAACAAGTTCAAGCACTCCGTTCACGGTTCCATGTTCAAGTGCGTCGATTGCCACACCGACGTCAAAAGCATCCCGCACGACACGCCTCCGAAAAAAATCACCTGCGACCAATGCCACGCCGACGCACACGAGGCCTACGCCCGCAGCATCCACGCCCAGGTCACCAGCTCCGGCAAGATCCCCGCAAGTTGTCAGGATTGCCACGGCGACGTCCACCAGATCGCCTCCGGCGACGACCCCAAATCGCCCGTCAGCCACGCCAACATTCCCTCCACCTGCGGCCGCTGCCACGGTCAAAAGTTCCTCATGGAGTCGAATGGCGAAACCGCGCAGCCCTTCCTCTCCTATCAGTCCAGTGTCCACGGCCGCGCCGTCGCCAACGGCTCGCAAAAGGCCGCCGTCTGCACCGATTGCCACGGCGTCCACGAAATTCTCCCTGCCAGCAATCCCAAGTCGCCCATCTCAAAAGTCGCCGTCGCGTCCACCTGCGGCAAGTGCCACACCGATGTCGCCAACACCTTCACCGCCAGCATTCACGGCCAGGCTATTGCGCGCGGCAACATGCTCGCGCCCACATGTACTGACTGCCACGGCATCCACTCCATCAAGCGGCACACCGATCCCAACTCGCCCGTCGCCGAGCAAAACGTCTCGCGCGACATCTGCGCCCGCTGCCACGAGGGCGTTCGCCTCTCGCAGGAGTTCGGCGTTCCCGGCAACCGCGTCACCAGCTACTTCGACAGCTATCACGGCCTCGCCGCTGAAGGCGGTTCCGTCGTCGCCGCCAACTGCTCCAGTTGCCACGGCGTGCACAACATTCTCCCCTCCAGCGATCCCCGCTCCACCATCAATCGCGCCAACCTCGACTCGACCTGCGGCCAGTGCCACAAAGGCGTCACGCAAAAATTCACCCGCACGCCCGTCCATCTCCAGTCCGGCTCGCGCTCCACTGACATTGACTCCGTCGCCGTCCGCTGGGTCAGATGGATTTACATTCCCCTCATCCTCCTCGTCATCGGCGTCATGTTCCTGCACAACGCCGTCATCTGGCGCTCAAAGGCCATCGCCCGCCGCCGCATGATGAATCCCTTCATGGTCCGCATGACGGTCAATCAGCGCTGGCAGCACCTCGTCCTTCTCTCCAGCTTCATCGTTCTCGTCATCACCGGCTTCGCGCTCAAATTCCCCGACACCTGGTTCGCGCACACCCTCGGCATGGGCGAAAACCTCCGCGGCATTATTCACCGCGTCGCCGGAGTCATCCTCATCGCCGCCGGCATCTATCACGTCTTCTATCTCGCCGCAGCGCGCGAGGGCCGCCGCCTGCTCCGCGACATCGCGCCACGCCCGAAAGACGCATTCGATGCGTGGGCAACGATGCGCTACTACCTCGGCCTCAGCGCCGAGAAACCAAAATACGGCCGCTTCAGCTACGCCGAGAAAGCCGAGTACTGGGCGCTCGTTTGGGGAACGGCTCTCATGGGCCTCTCCGGCATCATGATTTGGGCCAAGGTCTGGGTCGGCGACCTGCTCGCCCGCTGGTGGGTCGACGTGGCCACCGCCGTCCACTTCTACGAGGCCATCCTCGCTACTCTCGCCATCCTTGTCTGGCACTTCTATCAGGTCTTCTTCGATCCCGACGTCTACCCCATGAACTGGGCCTGGTGGGACGGCAAAATGCCCGTCGACCACTATCGCCATGAACATGAATTGGACCACGAGCTTGATCCGGCGCTCGACTCCGGATCTCCGGACAACACGAGGCCAGCCGACCCCGGAACGACGCCAGGGAAGTGACCCTCACCCAGCCGAACTTCCGGCCTTGAAAACTGCCCGGCAACGGTGGCGATGGAGACTAGCTCCAGTTCCGCGAGCTGACCCAGTAGGGCATCTCCAATCGAAACCCGCTATAGACCGATTCGAAGCGATTTATTGAAAAACAAAAATAATTTATCGATACTCATACTATTTTTATTGACAATCGATAAACAGTAACCCATAATGATAACGCTTTGTTGGGGATATATGAACCTCATTGGCCCAAAGTCCATCGCTTCGAAACTCCATTTAGTCGTCAAGATCCTGTTTTTTCTGCAAATTACGCGTGTTCTGCTCATGGCAATCGCTCCAATTCTTCCTTCCTCTTGGCACTATGTGTCGTTTGTTGTCCAAAGCGGCCCACTGGAATTCTCCTTCGATATGTTCCGAGGCACCGAAGCGAGATGGTGGATTTGGGGTATGGAACTCGTTTCACGAACCTGCCATGCGGTGGTTCTCTACCTGCTTATGCGAATCCTGGAACCCGCTGGAGCCGGCGAACCGTTTCACCCCAAAACACCGAGTCGGTTGCGGATGATGGGCTGCGTCGTCGTCATCGGCTCCCTTCTGCGAACGGTCTTTTGTGCCAAATTGCTGAACATGGGGACGGTGGTCGAATCGGGCGCAAGATTCTCCTGGGCGATCGATTTCGACGCGATCTTTATGGGAATCCTGCTCGTGGTGCTCGCTGAGGTTTTTCGTCGCGGCTACGCGCTCAGGACAGAAAGCGAACTCACTGTATAGGAAACGAGCTATGGCGATTCGTGTACATCTCGACCGGGTCATGCTCGAACGAGGCATCTCTCTGACGGAGCTTGCCGGTCGTGTGGGAATTACCCTGGCCAACCTATCCATTCTGAAGAGCAACAAGGCAAAGGCCATTCGATTCTCCACTCTCGACGCTCTGTGCAAAGAACTGCAATGTGCTCCGGGAGATATTTTGAAGTATGAGATACGCGCCGAGGAGACGGAATGAATCGCAGCGGCCCTCTGACAAAGACAGGGTTTCATGCCAAGGCGAAAGCGACTGCGACGCTGCCCCGCCGCCAGCCTGACGCCTCCGCCGCCCTGTCAAGAGTGCCAACCACTCCGCCACTGCCCATCCCGCTGATTCCATGCGCAATATTTCACCGCGCAACTTTGCCGATCATTTCCAACAATTCTCTACACTTGAAGTTGTATGGGGATTCATCCGGAACATTTCAAATCGAGAGTCGCGCCGCAATCTGCGCTAGCCCCGCTAGCTACGCTGTCTTCTAAGGAGGAGAAATTAAATAAAGAGTGATTTTGCTGCACTATTTTCAGTGCAAATCTCACTTAACTCTTTTATAATCAACACAAATGCCTCAAAATCCGTGTCAAAAAAAGTGGATTTTTGTTCGATTTTGTTCGCAAAACGGCCCTTTTCCGCCCCAAATCGCCCCTCAAACGCACTTCTGCGTACGCTCGGCTCGCGCCTGGGCGATTCTGCACACCACACCCTTGAGGGAGTCCTTGCTTTTGAGGGGGGCCTTGCATGGCTACGAGTCAGCCTCTGCTGACAGCTGACCCCTGACCCCTGTCTCTTTCACACCCGCCAGTTGTCCGGCCGCCAGCTCTTGATCCGCTCTTTGATCTGCTTCCGGTTCAGGTTCTGTTCCAGCGCCAGCTTGGCCAGCACAACCACTTCGTCGTCGGCCGCAAACCGCAGCGCGATCAGTTGGTCTTCTGTCAGCCGGTAGATCTGCGTATGCCATTCCGCCGGCGCAAGCGCCTGCAACCGCAGCCGCTCCTCGAGCCGGATCACGCGGTCCTGCACCCTCAGCGGATACGTACGCATCCGGAACACCACAATGAGCGCCGCAAGCGACACCACCACCAGCCACACCGAAATGAAGCAGAAATGGTGGATGCAATAGATGACGGCGATGACGATGCTGGCGATCGAAACGAAGGTTAGGAAGAAATGATACGGCGGATCGAATCGTCCGTGGTTCTTCAGGCTTTGCGGCTCACTCATTTGATGCGCTCGTTCCTGGCAGGTCCTGATTGGCGCTCGCGGCCGTTGGCGTTGCGGTTAACCCGGTGACTGACCCGCTCCCCACGGCGCCCGGCGCCTGTGCACCTGCAATGGGCGAATTCTCTTGGGTCGGGGCTGGGGCTGTCAACGCGGATAAATCGTCCGGTCCCAGAACCGTCGGATTCTTGGGAATCAGATCGTAGCGGCCACGCACCAGGTAGTCCACAAACAGGCCGCCTGCGAGATAAGGGTTCGCAAATGCAATCGGGATCGCGTAGATCGTGGTCACGATCGATTCGTCGATGGTCTTGGCGGAGTGGCTCCGCCACCGGTAGCCCGGAATCTGCGGGATTTCAAAAACCGTCAGCTGCGCCTCCGGATGCTTGTGCGCATATCGCACCAGCTTGTACGTGATCTGCTTCGGGGTCGTCATCCAGGCATCGGGAAAGATGCTCCGCCTGAAGGTCCGTGGAAAGTAGCCGTTCATCATCACGCGCGCAAAATCCGCGCAATTGTTGAAGAGCAGATTGAAGCGGGACCGGTTCGGTTCCGCATTCAGCTTCTCGATCAGGGCGTCATCTTGCTCGGCCGTCGTCTCGAAGCGGAAGACGTAAATCCGCCGCTCGTACGCTGCGCCCAGCAGTTGCGTCCATCCGCCGTGCAACAGGTTGCCCGCCGACAAATCCGCGCGCAGGCTCGTCAAATGCTCCTCACGATACCGGTTCCGCAGTTTCACCACCGTGTCGTGGTCCACGTGCGCGGGAACATCCGCCGCATTCTCCACCGAATATAGATAAGGAATAAGAGGGATTGCGACCCAATCGTACCCGTCCACCCCCTGATAGCGGGCAATCACCGCGCCCAGCTCGCCCGGCTCGCACCGCCGCAGCTTTACCGGAGTCTCGGCGCAGATCCGCTCGAAATAGATGGCGTTGTGCCCGGTCGGGTTCAGGGCCCCAAAAAAGCCGTACGGCTCCTCCATCAGCAGAGCCGACTGCCCGTGCCCTGGCGCGCAGAAAAATCCCGCCACCAGGACAAGAACAAATAGAACAATGCGGTTGCGAAAACTTGAGAGCATAGGTTCCTCTTTGGGGTAAGAATGCCCGACTCTCTTCTCTTCAGTATGCACCATCTCATCTGATTGATGGATAAATCGAATCTCCTAAATCCGTCATGTCATTGACGATTCAGGATTTTTGCGCTGCATTGCGGTGCAGGTCGCGACCACTCCTGCGCAACACACCGCCCCTGGTGATTTAGATGCATTTTCCGGCTGAATGTTGCGGTTTGGTTTTTTGAGGCCGGCTGGCGAGGGATTGTCGCTTTCGAACGGCCGATTGAACTATTGGTGAGGAGGAACGATGATCGAGGTCTCCTGCACTTCAATCAGGCCGGAGCCGATCATCTTCTCCAGTTCGGGCAAAACCGCATCCACCTTTTCGCGCGTCTCAATGAACTCGATCTTGATCGGAAGATGATCCGAGATCTCGAGGATGTGCGCGGAATGGATGCGATGCTTGGCTCCAAACCCCGCAACGCCCTTCACCACCGTTGCGCCGGCGATTCCACTGTGAAAGAGAAAGTCCAGAATGCTCGAGTAGACCGGAACGTGGTGGTGCTTGGCTCCATCGCTCAGGTAGAGCGTCACTTTAACCGCCTTGCCCGTGGTCAACATGCGTTCTCTCTCCGCTCGGCTTTTGTGCCTGAATTCACTCGCAGACGCGCGCCGAACTTCCACTTCCAGGTGAACAACGAACGATTGAAGCACCTTTGTGGGCAACTTGCAACTCCGGCTTGCGCGACATCGATTCTTCAGAGCAGGTCGGCCAGCGCCGTTCCGCACCAGGTCGCCGCAAGGCCCAGCACAAGGCTGCCCACCGCGTAGATCGCCGCCAACAGAAAAGCGCCTGATCGCATCGTCGACAGCGTCTCCCACTCGTATGTCGAGAAGGTGCTGTAGGCACCGATGAAGCCGATGGGCACAAGGAATCTCCACGCGGGATTCAGGTCGGCGCGCTTGCCAAAGTACGTCAGCGTAAAGCCGATGATGACGCACGCGGTCATGTTGATGACCATCGTGCCGTAAGGGAACCTGGCTCCCATGCGGCCCGAGATCGTGGAGCCGACCCAGAACCGGGCCACGGAACCCAGCGCGCCGCCCACAGCAATCATCAGATATTTCTGCAACGCTTGACCCCCTATTTAGCTTATCGCCTTCCGCCATCCGCCTTTGAATTTGACCTCGCAGATTATCCCTCTTCTTCCACCGCCGGATGCGCAGGCGCAGCATGAGGTTTCGCGTGGGCCACCTGGCGGGGAAGCAGATGTTTGGGCAAGAAGAATGTATTGGCTGCAAGCGTGGGCAAAACTGCGCTGGCAATGATCGCTCCCACCAGGAATGAATACTGCGCCTGCGTGATGATCTGATGATTGAGGCCGAAGAGCGCCGAGATGGTTCCAAAAGTGAGGCCGGTCGACATCATCAGGGTGTAATAGGCTCCGGCTGAACCTTGGTGTCGATGGGCCCTCACGGCTGGAAAAACGAATGCGGTCTTCGTCGCCATCTTGGCTAGAAATAGGATGATTAGCGTGGCCGGCGCGGCGATGAGCACCGGTACCGAGACGAATGAGCCCGCACGAATGAAATAGAAGGGCGTCAGCAGGCCGAAGGTCAGCGTCCGCAACCGGCGAACCAGCATGTGATCCTTGCCGACGGTCCCCGCAAGAACAGAACCGATCATGTAAGCCGGCAGAACGGCCTCGCTCCCCGCCCAAACCGCGAGGCCTCCGAGCCCAAAAAGAAGAAATAGGATGTATTTGGTTTCAAGCTCGGAAACGCGGCCGCCGTATTTCGCAAAGAACCGTTTGGTGATAAAAGGAAGAACCGCAAACAGGCCCGTGCATACACAAACAAAGATGACCGTCTTTATGCTGAAGGGCGAGAAGATGAGCCCCAACGCCAGTACGGTTCCCAGGTCATTCACAAAGCACGCTGCAAGGATGGCCTTGCCGAACTCGGTCACGTTCAGGCCGAGTTCCAGCATGACCGCATACACAACGGCTACCGACGTCGTCGAAAGCGCCACTCCGCACAGCCAGCTTGAACGCATGCTCCAGCCAAGGATGTAATGTCCGACCAGGGTGCACCCAAGAAACGGACCAATAAAGCCGGCCAGCCCTACCAGGGCGGCCTATCGCCACTTGGTTTTGAAGATCGTTGGTTCGAGCTCCGCGCCGGCCAGGAAGGTGAGAACAATGGCGCCGGTTCCGGCAAGAAAGGTGATCCATTGGGTGCTGGCGAGCAGCCCGCCGGAGCCCATGAATGCTCCAATGATGAGCTGTGCCACAGTGCCGACGATGATCTCGGAAAGAGCGGTTGCGACCTTAAACCAGATCGCAAGCAATGTTGCCACGAGCGCGAGACCCACCCAGAGGGCAGACAGTACCCATGCATTCGCCATGGACGAACGCTCCTTATTGTGTGTACTCGGGGATCGCGCCGCGATACGACTCCGCAACAGGATTCCCTGTCAGGAGTCATCATCTGTCCGGCTTAAGAGAGAGGACAGCGGTTAAGGGTGAACTCCTTCACCCCTGCTTTAATTAAAACCCGGCGCGAGCGCGCGTGTCAATGTGTGCGGCGCCGCAGCAGCACTGCTCGCGCAATTCAGGCAGACGGGGGAGGCTTTGTCAGCGATTGTCTTGCTTCGGCGGCTTGTCGCTGCGCGATTCGGTCATTGTAACGCGCGTGGTGTGCGCGGCTCCGGCCATGACCAGCAGGAAGCTCCGCATCTGCGGCGTGAATTCGCGCCGCTCGGCTTCCCGCTGCGCAAAGCTCACAATCCAATAAAGCAAAGAACAAAGAAAGCTGGCCACGAAGAACCGGTTCAAACGCTCGAGCTGGGATGCCGTGGTTTGGTATGCCTGGAGCATCGAGGCAATAACACTGACGATCGAATAAAAGCCCAGCCCCGTGGCCACCTGCAATTCGCGGTCGCGCCAACTAAGCGACAACCATTGGCTGCCGGCGGCTAGAACCAGGAAGAAAAGGACTCGGAGGATCGACACAGTCTGCTGCAACTGCGCATAGACCAGAAACTGCTTCGACGCAACATGCACAAGGCCCGAAAGGGTCGCAAAGGGCCAAATGATCGCGCCGGCGACGAGAAGGATTACAACTAAAATAACCAGGCTGCGGCGCGTGAGGGAGGATCGAAGCGGCCGGAGCACCGACCAGGCCAACTCAACCAACACGCAGAAGAGCAGGGCGGAATCTATGACCGTCTGGACGAACTGAGCCTGGAAGTCCCTGGAAGGAGCGTAGAGGTCGATTGCATACGCGCCGAGATTGCTTAGAATATCCCAAATGCAATAGGCCAGAAAAACCGGGAAACCTCGCCACGCACGTCGATAGAAAAGCAGCCCGACCAGGACCGCTTCGACCCCGATGTATGCAAACCAAAGTGCGTTGTCCAGGTTCACAGTTTGCGTCCCGCTCGAGCGCGCTTGGGCGGCACTTCAAGTCTAACAGCGGATATGACAAATCGAGGTGCTCTTTCGGAAAAGAGCACCTCGACGCACACACTTAAATATGGAGGTTGATTCGGAAACAACGAGAAAGGCGCGGTACCTTAGGCCACGCTGGGCGGAGGAACACGGAGTGGGCCTGCCGGGATCGCAGCCGCTACGCTGGGCGGAGGAACACGGAGTGGGCCTGCCGGGATCGCAGCCGCTACGCTGGGCGGAGGAACACGGAGTGGGCCTGCCGGAATCGCAGCCGCCACGCTGGGCGGAGGAACACGGAGTGGACCAGCCGGAATCGCACTCGCAGAGCACACAGACGCGAGAAGCAGAACAATAACGCCGAATTTCAAGGCAACTAACGTACGCGAACCCATGAGACTATCTCCCGGCGGTGACAACTCCGCCTCAGAATTTGTGCAAAACCAGACTACCCCAAATTGTGTAGGGGCGCTACAACAAAAGTGGTATTAGAAAAAAATTCTTCCATAAGTACCTATTTCTGGTGTGCCACGGTAACAAAAACATAGGTACTTTGGGCCGATTTCGGCGTATCTTCGCCTTGCAGCCCGAGATTCCTCAGTTGTCGCGATCCCAGTCGGCCCATTCGGATCGAAAAATGCGCAAAAGGGACGGCAGGAGACTCTGCCACTTTGCAGCGCTGCCACACTTCGACAGGAGTCCGCATTTCCTGTCGGCTCGAGCTTGAAGAGTTGCACGGGGAAGATGCAGAGATCGGCGAGTTACCGCCTCTCGGCAGCAACTGCCTTTTGTTGGTTACCAGGCTGAAAACTTTGGTGCCGTGGGCTAAATCAGCAAAACTAGGTACATTTGCACGTAAGCCATTCTTATCCAGGCACGATCTATGAATGCTCTTGATCCAGAAACTCCGCTGTCATCCGGCGCCCAGGCCGCTTCTCAAGGGCACCAGGAAGTTCGCTGCGCGGTACGATTTCCTCTTTCTTTGCCGGTGGTGCTCTCAGCTGGTGAAGATGAGATCGCTGGTTTGACTCGAAACGTCTCCGCGAGCGGCGTTCTCTTCGCTCTCGACCAGGATTTGCCAGTCGGACTCGACGTCCGCTTTTCCATGCGAATGCCCCGATCCGTTCTGGGCGCGCCTCAGGATGTTCTGGTCCACTGCACGGGGCGTGTGGTACGCTGCTCCACAAGCCACAATGAGCACCTCGCCGCTGCCACTATTGATGATTATCGGTTTGCGGAGCAGTGAGTTCTCAGTTGGCTTAATGGCAGCCTACTATGGAAATCCTCGACGATAACCCCGAAGGGGAAAGTATTGACACTCCGGTCAAGCCGGGGACCATTCGCGTAATCCTCGCGGATTCCCAGGCGATTTATCGCGTCGGGATCCGCAAGGTCTTCGCTCTCGAAGATGACATCCGTGTGGTTGCTCAGGCCGATTCGCTGGAGAACCTGCGCGCGGCCATTGAGCGCTATCCAACCGACATTGTGCTGTTGGAGGGAGGCATGCTGGCCGGGACGGCCAATGCAATTCCCGAGCTTCTGCGCATGGCCCCGGATGTGAAACTCATCGTGCAAGCCGTCTCATCCGACGAAAACCATACTGTCGAACTCTACCGGCGTGGCGTTCGCGGCATCGTCTCCCGTTCGATTTCGCCCGACTTGCTCGTCAGGTGCGTGCGCCGCATCGCCGCCGGCGAAACATGGATCGATAACCAGTCAGTCAACTGGGTCATCGACGCCTATCGCGCTCAGGCGGCTGCCCTCGTCAGCCCGCGAAATCAGCCCCGCCTTTCGCCCAAGGAGATGTCGATCATCACCTGCATCACCCAGGGCAAGCGGAACAAGGAAATCGCCTTCCAGTTGGGCACCACCGAGCAGGTGATCAAGAACTACCTGCGCAAGATTTATGACAAGCTTGGAGTTTCAGACCGGCTGGAACTGGCTCTTTATTGCCTGCACAACAAAATTATCCAAACGGAATTGGACGAGGAGACGGTGGCCCAAAAGATTGTCACTTCGTAGCTTCGCCGCAGTCCGTTCCTTCCGCAAATTCCGCGAAATCCCCTCAGTCGCAACACTATTGCGCCTCGCGTGTGTTGCCGCAGGACCGGCGCGCCAACTCCAGCAGTCGAGTCATCTCGGCCAGCGCCGCTCCGCTGATATGCCCCAGCAGTTCCAGGGGAATGCGCTGAATCACCGGATCCATCGCGTGCAGCAAATCCAGGCCCGCATCCGAAATTTGCGTCCAAACCACGCGACGATCGTGCCGGTCGCGGTGTTGGCGAATCAACTTCAGGCGCTTCAGCCGTGCCAGCAATCGCGTGATGTCGGGCTCCATCGCAATCATGCGCGCGCCGATGGCCGCGCAGGTGAGACCGTCCGGTTGCGCTCCGCGCAGGATGCGCAGCACGTTATATTGGGTCGACGTCAGGCCGAAGCCCCGGATCATTTGCTGGAAGGCATGCTGCAGGCAATCCGAAGTTCGCACTAGATTCAGGAACGCCTCTTCTTCCACGCTCGAAAAGGGCGACGCTTGCGCAATCTCAGACTTCAAGCTTGCCATCGGAAATCCTCCCATCGCACCGCCGCGCCGATCCGGTGATCGGCAGAGATACCGGGCGCCAACCCGGTCAAGTCTTGCCTTACTGCTTGACGGCGTCAACCTCGATCGTGAGCTTCACGGCATCGCCCACCATCGCCGGAGGCACCTTCGCGCCGATTCCAAAGTCCATTCTGCTGATTGTAGCCGTCGCAGAGAAGCCGCAATGCACCCTATTTCGCTGGTCTGTCACCTGTGCGGTCGGCCCCTCCACCATCAGAACCACAGGTTTGGTAACGCTGTGCAAGGTCAGGTTTCCGGTAATGGAGAGTTCGTCGCCGTTCCTGGTCACGCTCGTGCTCGCGAACGTCGCCGTCGGGAAACTGGCCACATCGAAATAATTCGCGCTCTTGAGGTCGTTGTCTCTGCCTTGAACACCGGTATCGATTGTGTCCACGCCGATAGTGACCTGCACGGTGGACTTCGTAATGTCAGCCGCATTCAATTGAATGGTGGCGTTCACGTTGCCAAAGCGGCCGTGAACCTTGGAAATGCTCATGTGATTGATCGCGAAATCAGCCTCGCTGTGGTTCGGGTCTGAGACCCACGTCGTGTTTTGCGCAAGGCCAAGGGGCGCAGCGAGCGCCAATACACCAGCAACAAAGGCCAATCGTTTCACAGTTTGAAGCTCCTTTCGATTCAGGTGCTCTTCGAGCCCGATGGAGATCAACCAGGCACAGGTATCTATCGAGTAAGATGCTTCAGTCAACATAGTCGTTGCAACATATATTTCCCATGAACTCTATCTTTCGGCCCTGCCCGCGGCGCGAATGCCGGGCCATTCCGCTCCAGAGCCCCGAATCCGGTTCGCCGCGACGTGCCGGTCTGTTATGCTCCCGCCTGTGTCCGTTCCAGTTTCCGTTATCGCCCCGTTTCGCCAGCTCACCCGCTCACAACGCCATGTCTTTCTGGCCGCATTTCTTGGCTGGACGCTCGACAGCCTCGACTTTTTTCTCCTCGTCTTTTGCGTCAACGCGATTGCCGGCGAGTTCCACACTCAGCCCTCCGCAATTCTGGGAGCGGTGTTCCTCACCCAGGCATTCCGTCCTGTCGGTGCTCTGCTCTTCGGCATGTTGGCCGACCGCTATGGCCGCCGCCCGATCCTTATGGCGAATATCCTCGGCTTCTCTGTCATCGAATTAGCCTGCGCATTTGCGCCTTCACTCAACGTGCTGCTCGTCCTCCGGGCACTGTTCGGAATTGCCATGGGCGGCGAATGGGGTGTGGGCGCCGCTCTGGCATTTGAAACTTTGCCCAAGGAAGGCCGCGGCACATTCTCCGGAATCCTTCAGGAAGGCTACGCATTTGGATCGATCCTGGCGTCGGCTGCCTTCGGCCTGTTGTTTGCCGGCTTCCATTGGCATGGTGTCTCTCTGCCGGCAATTGGCTGGCGGGGATTGTTCATCCTCGGGTCAACGCCCGCGCTCCTCGCGTTTTATGTTCAGGCTCGTGTGGAGGAATCGCCGGTCTGGCTCGCCGCTGCCAAAAAGCGTTTGGCTCGGTCTGCGCTTCATGCCGGTCCCACATGGCCACGCGAGTTGCTCCATTTTCTGCCCACATTTCTGTTCCTTGTCATCCTGATGACAGCTTTCATGAGCTTCTCCCATGGAACCCAGGATGTGTATCCGACTTTTCTGGCCGTGCAAATGAAGCTATCTCCCCAGACCATCGGTCTCATTGGCGTTCTCTACGGTCTTGGCTCCATCGCAGGGGGAATCGTCTTCGGCACCCTTTCTGAAACATGGGGCCGCAAAAGAGCAATTGTGACTGCGGCGCTGCTGGCGATTCCCGTGATCCCTCTCTACGCCTATGGCCATTCCGCCGTTACGCTTGGTGCCGGTGCAGTGTTGATGCAGTTCATGGTGCAGGGTGCCTGGGGTGTCGTTCCGGCTTATCTCACGGAGTTGTCCCCGGCTCCGGTGCGCGCCACGGCGCCCGGCTTGGCATATCAACTGGGCGGGCTCATCACTTCCTGGAACGGCAAGGGCCAGGCTCTGGCAGCTGAGCGCTGGGGTAGCTATCGGGCCGTGCTCGCCATTACCGTGATCGTAGTTGCGCTGACGCTCGCGGCCTTAGCCGCGCTAGGACACGAGGCCAGGGGCCGCGAAATGAGCGACGCGTAAATCCAGTCGTGCCGCCTGCGAGATCCGCCTCTCGTAATCCACTCTTGAGGAGGCAGTTTTCGTCTACCGCTTCCCGCGCCCTTCCGCAATATCTTCCCGGCGACTTAGGGCCAAGGTAATCGCCTCCAGTTACCAACTTGCTCTGCAGAGCTGTGTCTGAGGATGCAGGGCCAGCCTCCGCGAGTCCCACCTTTGCGGCATTGTTCTAAATGGTTCAAACGGATAGCCTCGATTCCATCAGACATCGGCACGAATGGACCTCTCACCGGGCTGCGAAGACGAGAAAAGACTGAACAGTTGAGCGCAGATCTTGCAGCGGAACGGTCGTGGTTCTTCGCCAGGCAGGAATGCAAATGAATCGCGTCGAAGGCGTCCGGCCGTTTGCCTCCACTTTGAAGGATGTGTCACTCATCGCCACTGCTGATCGACGGTTGCGGGAAAAGGCAGGAGATGCGAGTCGAAATTGAGAACGGTCGGCCGGATTCTGCGTTAGCCCCTCTTGGAGCGGCTCTATGAGCCAGACTTTCGACCAAATCGCTTCTGCGAATTCGCTCCAGCCGCCCGATATCCCTTCCCTTAGGCTCGCCTCAGCGCCCCAGTTCAATCGGACCAGAGATGCAGTGCGGCCGACCTTCCGCCTCGACATTCGCCGCAGCCTGCAAGTGCATCGCCGTCTCGCCCTCTCACTCGCCTTCGTCGGACTTGCCCTCGCCGTCATTTACCTGCTCAATGCCTGGTCCGTTCGCTCGGCTCAGAGCGTGAACGATTCGCAGCCCGCACTGACCAGCGAAACCGGCGTCGCAACGCATGATCTCCACCCGGCGGTCGGCGCCATTCCAGGCTTTGCCAAATTCGCCGCTGCTGCCGTTATTCCCTGGTATTCCGCCGATTCCGGCGTGTTTCGCAATGCCATCGTGCTCCTTCTCAGTTTCATTTTCCTGGGAACCGCGGTCGCCGTCATCGCCCACAAAGTCGACCCTCGCATCTATGTTGCTTCCGATGTCGAGCACTTGTTGGGCTTTGCGCCAATGGCGCAGTTGCCGGACTTTTCTGAAGTCTCTAACGAAGTTGCCGACGAGCATTTCCTGCGGCTGGCCTCCGGCATCGATCACGCCTTTAAAGATCGCAACCTCAGCCACTGTGTCTTCACAGGAACTGGCCCCGGTGTCGGCGTCACATCCGTCGCCGCCCGGGTCAAGCAGATGCTTGACGGTCTTCGCAAATCGGCGGTGATTGCCGGCGTTCCGGAAATGTCACCGCCGGCGCCTCGTGGCGGGCAGCACGAAACGGCACTCCGGGGCGATGATCTGCCGATGCTTCATCAGTTGATCAATGAGACGGAAGGCGAGGCGGAAGGCGCTCGGCGCGAGATCATTCTTGCCGATTCCGCGCCTCTCACCGCCTCTGAGGAAACTGAGCATCTTGTATGCTCCGCTGACTGCGCGATCATAGTGATCGAAGCTGGGGTCACCACGCGCGCGCAGTTGCGCTCCGTGGCCAACACCCTCCAGCGGATCAAGGCGCCGGCCGTCGGTTTCGTGCTCAACCGCGTTCGATTGGCCACTTCCGATGCGGCATTCCGCCGTTCCATCAAGGAGATGAGCCGCCATCTCCCGACCCAGGGCCAGTCCACCGATTGGCAAATGCTTCAGACGCTTCAGAACGCAATCGAAGAGGGTAGCGCCACCCTTGACCTCGACGCTGCCACGCTCAATCGCCCGGCAGAAAATCCTCATGCAAGGATTGTTACTGGCGGTGCCCCCCTCGATAAGGTAGTTCAGCCTGACGCCGAGGTCGTTCAGTCTGACGCACCGGTCGCCATGCATCTTGCTGAGCCCGCTCTGCCTGCCCCACCCCGGGAACCCGAACGCGCGCTGGACTCAATACCGGAGCCCCCGGACCAAACGCCTCAGGACCAAACGCATCAGCTGACTTGGTCGCCGTGGGACGAGACAGCTTCGCGCTTCGCCGCGATGTTAGAACCGGAAACCGCGCATGACCCAGCCTCGCCACCGTCTCGTAACAGTGAAAGCGAAACTGGACCGGCGCAGGAAATTGCGAAATCGGCGCCTCGGGAAACTTCGCATCTCACGCTGCCTCGGCTGAGCCAGCTCAGAGGCATGAACTTCACCCAGGCACTCAGAGATCTGGACTCGGCCCGGCGTCCCGCCGCACAAATCTCCGGTGTCGAAGTTCTGATGAATGCCATCGCGCCCTTCGAAACGCTGTTTACGCAGGGTGACTCCGCACAGAACGGTGTTCCGTCAGCAGCGGCGCATGCGGAATTCGATCCGCTCGCTGCGATGCAGAATTCGATTCTCTTCCCTGAGCCAGGAGTTGCGCCCGGAGCAGAGAACGGGGCGGGCGGCGCGAAGAAACATCCGTTGCAGCCGAATTTTCAGCCCACTAAGCCGGACTTGCCCGCGAAGAGTAGAGGGTTCCGCGGAGAAGAGAACGGGCGAACGCGGCCCGGACAAAATGGCGCCGGGAAAAAGCCGGGCAGTTTCCTCGACCAGTTGCAAATCTTGCCTTCGCAGCGCGGCCAATACAAAAAGAAAACTTGAAGACCGCGGAATAAAGGACAAATTTGGGGCCAGTGAAGTTTTTTAGGGGAGCCAGTAAACAACTTTGGGGGAGGAGGCCAGTGAACGCATTCAGTTTTTAACGAGATATATTATCAATAACTTACTGTTCGGAAGGGCCCAGCCTCTTGCCGCTTTCATGGGGCAGGGGGCTGGGCTTTTATCTGCTCTTCGGCCGGTCAATGACCCGGTTGACAGTGATCAATGGCCCGCGCGGTCCCGGCTGCGTTTGCGGAATACAATCTTCAACTCGCGGCGCCAGTGCTCGGCGATGGCGATCAGTTCCCATTCGATTTCCGGAGAAAAATAGCGCAGCACCGTTTCGTTGGCGGGATGAATGCGCAGGGCTGGTGCGGCGAGAATGAGGCGCGGCGCCAGCGGCGACACCTCCGCACCCGCGAAGTAGCCGTTGCGCTCGAACGCCGAGAGCGGCGCGGCAGCAGGCGGCGCGAGCTGGCGGTCGGCGTTGAGGGCGCGCACGCGAATCCAGTAATCGAGCGCCTGCAGCGGCAGGTGCAGATCCTCGCCGGCCTTCAATTCCAAAACCACCAGCCGGCCATTGCGGTCGAGCGTGAGCAGGTCGAGCATGCCCCGGTCCCCGGTGGAGAGCGCGGGCACCTGGGTGTAAAGCAGGTCGCCGCGCAGTTCGGGCAGCAACTCAGCGAGCCCGCCCCGCAGGCGCGACTCAAGCCACCGCTCGGGCGCCATGCGGAAGAGCGGATCGGTGTGCGCGCCGTCGGCATGGCGGCTGAGGAAGAGGCGCTGAAAAAGATCGCGACAGAGAGATTCGTTCTCTTGGCTGAGCGGGGTTTCGTTTGCGCCCGCACCGAAAGTCACTTCATCCTGCCTCGCGAAGGAATGTGCCGAGGCGCCGTGGCGCACGCGGGCGAACTCAAGTCCGTGCAACTGAAGTCCGGCCTCAGCCGCGGAGTGGGGACGAATCTCGACTCGCTCGCGCGCGCCATCTGGAACGAGCGCAAGAAGCCGGTCGATTCCAGATTGGCAGCGCTCGAGAGCGGCGCCTGGAGAAAAGGCGTGGACGAGGCGCGATTCGAGGTTGCCCGTGTCGCGGAAATCGACCTGCGCGAGCTCTTCGCTGCGCTCGTCGAGAGTGAATAACTCGAAGTCGGCTGCCGCATGATTCAACCACGCCATGCGCTCGGCCGTGGTGCGCCAGGCTCCCGCAGGAACGATCAGTTTGAGGCCGCCGAAATGGTGACGCGCGTCGGCATGCTGGCGGCAGTAGTCGAGCCACAGAATTCCCAGAGTGAGAACGCCGTCGATCGTCGACGCGGATTCGGCTTCGCCAACGCCGATGACCGCGTCGGCCGCGGAGCCTTTGAGCAGTCGGCCGCGCACATAGGCGGGACCGAAGCTGTGCTCGAGATCCATGGCCGTGCGCAAGCCGTCGACCTTGGCGCCGATGAAATGGCGTGCAAGCACACGCTCCAGGAGGCGCAGATAATTGCGGCGCGCTGTGTCGCGGGCGGTGGGCGTGCGGCGGTCGCTGGTGGGCGCGAGCTCGAGCGATTGCGGCTTGGCCGCGCCCATGCGCCGCGTCACAAGCCGCAGGCACTGCGCGCGCTCTTTCACATCCACAACCGTGCGCACAATGTTGCGCTCGTCGCTCCATAGCTGGAGCAGGCAGCGGCCATGCGACTCGCCGACCGAGTAATGCGCAGTGCGCATGTCGAAGACGACGCGGCCATCTTCGAGCACCGCGGCCCCGGGATGATCGGCGAGATAGGATTCGATCGTCTGCGCCAACAGCGCCGGCGAAGCAGGTTCGTCACCTGCGCCCCCGGCGACACGCTTCTGTCGAAGAGGTGCCTCGCCGGGGTCCATGGTCTTTTCTACCAGCCCTGTCGGGCGCGCAGGCTGGTGATGTGGGCCGTGTGGTGGCGGGAATGCCATTCGTAGATTGCAAGGTTGGTCGCGAGAGTCATCCGCCCTCGCTCCGGATGATTGAAGCCGCGCTCGAAATCCTCTTCCGGCATCGACTCGAGAAGCGCAACCATGCGCTGATGCAACCCCGTGATAAAGACGAGGGACGGCTCAATGGCCTGCCTCGAGTCGGGCAGCCGCGCCCACGCGGCTTCGTCGTACGGCTTGATCGTCGGCCAATCCTCGGTAAGGGCGAGTTTGAAGCGTACGTAGCTGTTCGCGTGGCTGTCGGCGAAGTGATGAACTACCTGGCGCACAGTCCATCCGCCGTCGCGGTACGGTGTGTCGAGCTGGGCGTCGTTGAGGCCGGCCACCGCCGACCGCAGGCGCTCAGGGAGCAAGCGCAGAGTTTCGATGTGCGCGGCGCGCACCGCTCGAGTGTTCTCAGGCGGCGGACGGAATCGCCCAACGGGGTATCGAAGGTCTTCCTCATCGGCCATGGCAAGAATCTTAAATGGACGGGGCCGCGCGCTGGAACCGGATGGAGGAGAACTCAGACAAGGATTCGGATCCGCGAGGGTCACCGCGAACGCGTGGGAAGCCGGTTACTTGGCTTGATGTTGGCTGACGTGCTGTGGGTGGGAGTGGTGGGCGTGGGACTTAGGTGCTTTGTATTTGGGAGTATGGTAGCGGTAGTCGTAATGGTGCTGATGTTGGCGGGGGTACTTTGCAGCGAACGCCGGGCTTGCGAACGTCATCAACAACAGTGCTGCCGCAAGGAATCTCTTCATGGCTCGAATCCTAGCATGGTTTCTCTTGCCTGCGGAGGCCCGCCAGCGGTCCACGTATCCGATGAACAACTATGCGAATTGCGTGGAGCGCGAACGTCCTTCCGCACGTGAAGGTCAGACGCGGGCAGAGTACACTTGGATTACGATGACGCATCCGGAAACTTCCCCAATTTCGAGCCATCGGCGTTACTTTTTTGAGAAATTCGGCCTCACCGAGCGGCTGTTGGAGCGCTGCCTGGGCGAGGCACTGAGCGCCGGCGGCGACTACGCTGACCTTTACTTCGAATCGGTTACGGCAACTGCGCTGGGCGTGGACGAGCAGATTGTGAAGTCGGCCAGCCAGGGCACCAGCGCCGGATGCGGCATCCGAGTAATCAGCGGCGAGCGTACCGGCTACGCGTATACCGACAACTTGAGCGCGGACCGCCTGCTGCATGCTGCGCGCACTGCAGCGCTGATTGCCTCAGGTCCCGCGAAACAACCGGTGCAAAGATTTACCGAGACGCGCGGCGCCGATCTCTACCCCGTCCCGCTTGGCGGTTACGACGTGGATCTGGCGGCCCGGCTGGAGCTGATTCTGCGCGCAGACCGCGCCGCTCGGGCTTACGATTCCCGCATCGTGCAGGTCCGGGCCGGCTACAGCGAGGAGTTGCGCCGGATCCTGATCGCTGCGTCGGATGGAGCGTTCGCCAGCGACACGCAGCCGCTGTGCCGGCTCAATGTCTGGGTCATCGCGAAGGATGGTGCAATCACCACCAAGGGCGCGGCAGGCGGCGGCGGCCGCGCCGGGCTTGACCAATTTGACGGGAGCAAAAGTCCGGAAACTCTGGCACGCGAGGCCGCGCGAGGCGCGATTCTGCAACTGGGCGCAGTGCCGGCGCCCGCGGGCGAAATGGAAGTCGTGCTCGGGCCCGGCTGGCCGGGAATCCTCTTGCACGAAGCAGTGGGACACGGACTCGAGGCCGACTTCAACCGCAAGAAGACGTCGGCGTTCGCAGGCCTCATCGGTCAGTCCGTGGCTAGCCCGAAGGTGACCGTGGTGGACAACGGCAAAATGGCCGGCCGGCGCGGCTCGCTGAATGTCGACGACGAAGGATCGGCGACGCAGGAGACCGTGCTGATCGAGGGCGGCGTGCTCAAGGGCTATCTGTCGGACAAGCTTTCGGCGCGGCTCATGGGCATGGCGAACACGGGATCGGGACGGCGCGAAAGCTACCAGTCGATTCCCATGCCGCGCATGACCAACACCTACATGCTGGCCGGCGACGATGCGCCCGAAGACATTCTGCGCAGCGTCAAGCGCGGGCTCTACGCGGTGAACTTCGGCGGCGGGCAGGTGGACATCACCAACGGGAAGTTTGTCTTCTCGGCGTCCGAGGCTTACCTGATCGAAGACGGCAAAGTGACTGCGCCTGTGCGCGACGCCACGCTCATCGGTAACGGCCCGGAAGCGCTCAAGTACGTCTCGATGGTGGGCAACGACCTCAAGCTCGACGAAGGCATCGGGACCTGCGGCAAAGATGGTCAGAGCGTGCCTGTGGGCGTGGGCATGCCGACAATCAAGCTGGACAAGATGACCGTGGGTGGCACTGGGAGATAAGAACGCTAAGCCGCTTCGAGTCGAACCGTAACCTCGCGGCCAAGCGGGATTGATTCAGCGCCTGCCTACGTATGCCGGTTGTACTCCGGCGGCCCGGACATGACCATGCCGCTCTTCTGCCGGCCATGGATGTACCAGCAGCACCACCCGGTCACATACGGTTCCTTCTCGGCCGCTGCGCGCAGGTCCACATAAGTGATCTCGCCGTAGAGATAAATCTTGGCCTCCCATGCCTCCACGCGGCGCAAGTCCTCTTGCGATTCGCAGACCGTTTTCACATCGCCGCGGCTGAAGGACTTGATTTCGGCGGATTCCCCCGGCAGCAGGATGCTGGGAGTGTGCGGGGCTCGCGGCTCGGCCTTGAATGCGGGAGCCGGAGGCAAGTGCGACTCGTCGCGCGCCGTGGCGATTTCGTCGACGAGGAAGACGACCCGCGCCGGGCTGCGCCCCCGATTCGTGGCCACGATAGTAAAGCTGTCCTGGGTGCCGGGCACAGGCTCAGGGGAGATGACGATCCAGGGGCGTTCGGCCCGTTCCTGCGCCTGGGCCAGAAGCAGCGCCGCCTTGGCGCTATCGGCGGCTGCCTGGGCGGCGACTTCGCCAAAGTGTGTCTGCCGTTCAATCTTGCGCAGCGCAGAGATAGCAAGCGTGACACCCACATAAACGATGAGGACAAGAATCAGGTTGGCCGCCCAACTGATGCGCTCCTGCAAAGGCCACGGGGCGGGAGCAGGCGTCGGAGTGGCAATGGTGATGTGCGGCGGAGGAGCATCGCACGAGCCGCCCGGGCAGTCGGTTTGCGGAACGGGATTGGCAGTGCCCGGCCCGCTCGCAGGCGATGCGGCCGGATTGGTCGCGCCTGCACCTGACGAAGGCGCCGCCGTTGGATGGGTGGGTGCGGCGGGGTTGCCTGCCTGCGCGGTTGCAGTTGCGGGCGCGAACGCCAAAGGAAGCAGCGCCACGGCAAGCGCCAGGTTTTTCAGCGTCATGGCGCAAATGTAGCACAGGGTTTATGCCGCCGTGCTTCCGCTCCACACGCAGGTAACCTTCTCTCGAACGGTCCATTCTGCTTGCGCCCGTAAGAAAAGAACATCACACTCCCACCGGAAAAGGCTTGGGGCTGGATTCGTCTGTATTGACGCCCGTACGCCAGCGCTCGAACCGGCCCTGCAGCAAGCTCATCAAGCCCGTGTACCAGTAGCCGACGACGAACAGGATAAGAAATGGCGCGGTAAAGAAATTGTCGTTGGCGAATGTGTAATAGATGGCCGCGGCGAAGTAGCAGCCCAGCAGCAGCTCGATCCATGGCGTCAGCTTCAGGCGCTTGCGGTACTTGGTCGCCTGAGACTTTTCGCCCTTCTGCGCCACGCGATACTTCGGCGTGCGCACGAACGCGCTCTTGATTCCCAGCAGCGCCTCCAACACGGCCTTGGTATTGGTCACCGTGAGGCCGATGCCTAACGCCATGAGAAAAGGAAGATAATAAATCGTCTTCTTCCACGTCTTGGGAAAGATCTCGCGCTCGCTCATCACGTAGAAAACTGCGATGGAAAAGCTCGACGCAGTGAACAGAGGCACGTCGATGAGCAGCATCTGGAACCAGCCTTGGTAGAAGCGGCAAATCATGGCGGGGATGAGCAGCGCCGACATGATCACCATCAGCGGGTAGCTCAGATTCGCTGTCAGGTGGTAAACGGCCTCGATCTTATTGCGCATCGGCGCTTTCGAGCGAAAGACCTGGGGCAGAATCTTGATGCTGGTCTGGATAAGCCCCTTGGCCCAGCGCGCCTGTTGGGTCTTGAAGGCCGTCATTTCAATGGGCAGTTCCGAAGGACACTCGACATCGGGCAGGTATTTGAACTTCCAGCCCGCCATCTGCGACCGGTAGCTCAAGTCAGTGTCCTCGGTCAGCGTGTCGTGCTGCCAGCCGCCGCCATCGTAGATTGCCTGGCGCCGCCACATGCCGGCTGTGCCGTTGAAGTTGAAGAACTCTCCGGATCGAGCGCGCGCGCCGTGTTCGAGAACGAAGTGGCCGTCCAGCAGAATCGCCTCAATCTGGGTCAGGATGCTGTAGTCGCGGTTCAGATACGTCCAGCGCGTCTGCACCATGCCGATCCCGGACTCTGCGAAGTGGTGGATCACCTTCATCAGCCAGTCGGGCGGTGGCACGAAGTCGGCGTCGAAGATGGCGACGAACTCGCCCTTCGCTATTTTGAGCCCTGCGTCGAGCGCCCCGGCCTTGAAGCCGTGCCGGTTGGTGCGATGAATGTAGACGATGTTGTGCCCAAGCGCGGCGTAGCGCTCCACGATCCCTGAGGCAACCTCGCAGGTTTCGTCGGTGGAGTCGTCGAGCACCTGGATCTCGAGCTTCTCGCGCGGATACTCCATTGCGCACACGGCCTCAATCAGCCGGTCGATGACGAACTGCTCATTGAAGATCGGCAGTTGGACCGTGACCAGCGGCAGCTCGTCGAAGTGCAGCGGAGGATTTGGGTTGTAATTCTTGCGGAACTTGAAGTAGTGGTACGCCATCGTATAACGGTGAAGGCCGTAAAGCGAGAGCACGATCATCACCGCGAAGTACGGCAACAGCACCGCCGCGTCAAAGAGATTCCAGTGGTAGAGCCCTTTGAATGTCTGGTCGGCGTACTGCATTCTCAGGTAGTGGTGAAATGCGCCTTCCGGAGCAAAAGTGAGAAAAGCCCCGGCCAAACGCAGCACTCCCCCAGGCAGGCTGATCAAAGCAAGCAAAGGGGTTAGAGTCGCCTCCACAGGGCTTCAGCCTCCCGGGCTGAGTAGATTTATTGTACGCGAGCCGCGGAAATGGCGCGCCGAGAGTCGGTTCGCCATGGTCGAGCGAGTGCCTTTTCCCCTGAACAAGAAACGCGTCGGAATCTTCAGAACAAATCGGGAATGGTGGCCAGGGACGGGCCCCTAACGAAATTGCCCCGCCGACCAGTCGGCCGTTTCAGGGCCGCGCTCTACCACTGAGCTACGCGCAAAAACCAGCGTGGCCCAGCGAAGAATCTCGGGCTTCAGTTGGAATGGTGGCCAGGGACGGGCCCCTAACGGAATTGCCCCGCCGACCAGTCGGCCATTTTCAGGGCCGCGTTCTACCACTGAGCTACCTGGCCTCAGTCGAGACGTGCAGTTGCAAATTCCAGCGCGGCCGAAGGCCCAAAGGCAAATGAACTAGGAATGGTGGCCAGGGACGGGATTGAACCGCCGACGCCGGCCTTTTCAGGGCCTCCTACCGATAGGAAGCATGTGGTCTGGAATCAGCGGAAATGATTGATGCAAGAGGAGTTACAGCAATCTGGTTTTAGGATGATTTGGGATCGTTTGGGCTGATTTAGGCCCTACGATGTACGTTTTATGTACGTTGCGAAACAATCAGCGAGATCAGCCTTGTCGGGCTTTGCCTCGGTAATGCGCGACGGTGTAAGTTTTTTTGATGCTGGAACATGAGATCTGAGGGGTACCACCGATATTCGGCTTGGGAAGTCGGCAGTCTATTGGAAACAAAGAACATAGCGCTTCCTGCATCTCATTCTGGCGATAGAGACAACCGGCTTTTCAATCTTTCCTTTGTACGCGGATCAAACGGAGCACAAATGGAGCACACGGTTTGGATCTTATGGACGTTGGTCATATCGGAACATTCGTGAAAGGGGCTCTGCGGATTCCTGAGTCGAATTGCCACGGGGAAAATCATGTGATCGGTTGACGATATGATTGGCGCTGTGGGATTCGACTTATCAACCTAACGTATTTTCAACAACATGCAGGTCAGCGGATGACACCTTAGGCCATGCAAAGCAGCCTAAATCCGATAAACAGAGCGCGGATAGAGCGCGTTTTCCCGGCCAATGTGTTGTAGGTTTCCCGCCTAATTTCCATCAAGATTATTCGTACCTAGCCAACTGGCATCCGGGTGATTTTTGCGCGCGCCCAGCCCCAAATGGAAACGAATGGTGCATGGCGTTGTGATTCGCGCACCATCCAAACGTGAGCCCGCAATGCGCACGTACTGTCAATTTAGTTCCATAATGGAATGATATTGACATTGCGTTGAGAGAAGACCATACTCGCAACATGCCCCGATCACGGATGGATGAACTGGTTGCAATCGCCGAAGAGAATGACGGCCTGCTGACCTCGAAACAGGCTCGCAACGCTGGCATCCTCGACTCCGTGCTCGTCCGATTGACGCAACGCGGCCGGCTGGAACGTGCCGCGCGAGGTGTTTACCGGATCGCCCATTATCCGCAGTCCAAGTTCTCTCAATATCGGGAGGCCATTCTATGGGCCGAAGCGAGTCAAGGACCGGAGAATCCGGATGTTGCCCTATCTCACGAGACCGCGTTCGCCATCTATGGAATCTCCGATGCAAACCCTCAGGCCGTGCATATCACCGTCCCGAAGGCTGCCCGGTTCCGCCGGGTAAAGCCCAAATGGATAGCTATTCATCGCGACGACCTGGAACCACTCGATGTGACTCTGCATGAGGGCCTGCCGGTAACCTCAATCGCAAAGACGGTTACAGATGTCCTGAACACTACAGGTCGCATCGAACTCGTCCGGCAGGCTGTGGCCGACGCGAAACGGACTGGCTCCATCAGCAGTTCCGAAGCCACACGTTTGAAACGTAAGGTGAACAAATTTGCTCATCGGCTCAGTGAAAATCCCGCCCGACGTAACGAGGCCCAACTGTGAACCCTGTTCCCAAGGAACGCCTAGAAAAGACACTCGCGCGCGTTGCGCGGGAACAAGGATTGGACCAGGAGCGATTGCGTCGCTGGGTTTCGTTTCTGGCAATGTGCGGAGTGTTGGCACGCGCAATCCGTGACGGCATCCTGAGCCGCTACTACCTGAAGGGCGGCGTGGCAATGGAGCTTCGCTTCGCCGGCGCCGCTCGTGCTACCAAGGATCTCGACCTAGGCTTGGACGGAGACAGGGCCTATCGGCTATCCAGCTTTGCCGCCGCCCTTGGGCTTGGCTTCGATGACTTCACCTTCCGGTTGCGCCCTCAACTTCGTCACATGGAACTCGCCGACTGTCAAGGGCGGAGCGATCCAGTTCCCGGGTGGGACTCGCACCCACTGTGGACCAGCGCCTTTTCACGGCGCACAACACAGTAGTACTAGAATGCGGGCACTCGTGACGGCTGTGGCCGTCGTAGAGGTGGTCAATCCTGCCAAGGCCCTCCCGCGGGCCACGACCTATTCCAATGCTCGTAACTCGTCACCCCGATCACGAGCGGCATGAGAAACCGCTCGATGTCGCCAACGACGCGCTTGAAAGGGACAGCCTCGATGTAGAGCCGGTTCTTCGTGTTGAACGCGCCGAATACGAGAAAAACAGAGCCAAGGTATTGGAGAGCAGCAAGCAGGCGTCGGAAAAGACGGAGTTGTTAAAGGAGCAGCAAGCCTACCAGTGGAATGCGCTTCGGGCGGCTATCACTGGCCGTTGTGGGAGTATGAACGCGAAGGCTGGCCGTGAAATCCTGCGGTCTATCGATCCACGGACTGACCACCTAGTGTAGTGTCTCATGCAGTTCGTCTTTTATTGAGAGCGGTGCGAGCGCGGGTCACCTTCTCCAGGATGTCTGTGGCCTTGGCGGTCCAGATGAAAGGCTTGGGGTTTTGATTGTGGCCGTCG
>Ga0224555_1000129_pt1 | contig 103442 bp, 103 predicted proteins | sample 714S23034metaG_FD_180687 | JGI IMG/M metagenome (GOLD analysis project Ga0224555, IMG submission 180687) | Peat soil microbial communities from Stordalen Mire, Sweden - 717 S2 30-34 | ecosystem: Environmental > Terrestrial > Soil > Wetlands > Peat | place: Sweden: Norrbotten County, Stordalen... | reverse complement strand
TTCCTGTGATTCGCGGCTCGGCACTGCTGGCGCTGAATGGCGACCCGGTTTGGGAGGCGAAGATCGACGAGCTGATGGAGGCGGTGGACACGTTTGTGCCGCGTCCTGATCGCGCGGTGGACAAGCCATTCCTGATGCCGATTGAGGACATCTTCTCGATCTCCGGGCGTGGCACGGTGGTTACCGGGCGCATTGAGCGCGGCAAGGTGAAGGTGGGCGAGGCGTGCGAGATCGTGGGCTTCCGCGAGACCCGGCAGACGGTTTGCACGGGCGTCGAAATGTTCAAGAAGCAGTTGGACGAGGGTCTGGCGGGCGATAACGCCGGCATTCTGCTGCGCGGCATTCCGAAAGAGGATGTGGAGCGCGGGATGGTATTGGCCAAGCCTGGCTCGATTACGCCGCATACCGTCTTCAAGGGTTCGGTGTATGTGCTGAGCAAGGAAGAGGGCGGGCGTCATACGCCGTTCTTCAAGGGCTACCGTCCACAGTTCTACTTCCGGACGACGGATGTGACGGGCGTGGCGCAGTTGCCGGAGGGCGTTGAGATGGTGATGCCGGGCGACAACGTGGAGCTCGAAGTGGAGCTGATTACGCCGGTGGCATTGGAAAAGGGTCTGCGGTTTGCGATCCGCGAAGGCGGGCGCACGGTAGGCGCGGGCACGGTTTCGGAGATTATCAAGTAAAAGCTTTCAGCTATCAGCCTTCAGCTATCAGCAAGACTGCGTGAAGGCTGACAACTGAAAAGCTGATAGCTGATAGCTGGAAGGGAAGAACATGGTAGGACAGAGAATTCGCATCCGGTTGAAGGCATACGACTATCGTGTGCTGGACACCTCGACCGGCGAGATTGTGGAGACGGCCAAGCGTACCGGGGCAACGGTGGCCGGCCCGATTCCCTTGCCGACGATCAAGAACAAGTATTGCGTGTTGCGTTCGCCGCACGTGGACAAGAAGTCGCGCGAGGCCTTCGAGATCCGCACACACAAGCGGCTGATCGATATTCTTGAACCGACGCAGCAGACAGTGGACGCGCTGATGAAGCTCGACCTGCCGGCCGGTGTCGATGTCGAGATCAAGGCGTTTGAGAAGTAGCTGACAGTGAATAGTGGTCAGTGAACAGTGAACAGAATAAGCCCGCAAGGGTTCCGGCAGTGCGATGAATTCAACATTGCATGATGAGGTGAGGGAATCATGGCAGTTACAGGAATTTTGGGTAAAAAGATCGGCATGACGCAGGTCTTCGACGAAAAGGGCGATGTGCACCCGATTACGGTGCTGCAGGCTGGCCCTTGTGTGATTACGCAGTTGAAGACGCTGGCGCGGGACGGCTACGAGGCTGCGCAGATTGGCCTGGTCGAGTTCGTCAAGGACAAGAATGTGACCAAGCCGCAGGCCGGCCACTTCGCCAAGTGCGAAGCTCCGCCGGTGAAGGTGATCCAGGAAGTCGCTCTGGAGCTGGACGCCGATGGCGTTGTGGCTGTCAAGGCCGGCGACCGGGTGCTGGTGGACATCTTCTCCGCGGCAAGATTTGTGGACGTGATCGGTACCTCCAAGGGCCGGGGCTTTGCCGGCGTGGTACGCCGTCACGGCTTTGCCGGCGGACCCAAGTCGCATGGACATATGTTCCAGGTGCAGGGTTCGATTGGCGCTTCGAGCTACCCGTCGCGCGTCTTTCCTGGCCAGCGTATGCCCGGCCACATGGGCGCGGAGCAAGTGACAGTGCGCAACCTGCGCATCCGCGGCATCGACCTGGAAGAGAATCTCCTGATGGTCGAGGGTGCGGTGCCCGGATCGCGCGAAGGCTATGTGATGATCTCCAAGGCCAAGACTCCGCCGCGCGAGCGCCGTGGTTTTGCGGGTTCCGGCACGGTCGATCCATTGAAGGCTTCGAAGAAGGCCGGCGGCAAGCGGAAATAGTTTTCAGCTCTCAGCTTTCAGTTTGCTGGTTGCGAGAGCTAAATAGGATTGCTTCAACAAGGGAAGGGCTGATAGCTGAAGGCTGAAAGCTGACGGCTCCCAGGAAGAAGACGATGGCAAACGTGGATGTAGTGAACATGAACGGTGACAAGGTCGGCACGCTGGAGCTCTCCGATGCGCTCTACGGGCCGGACCAGGTGAATGAGGCTCTGTTGTGGGAGGCGGTCAAGCACTACCGCGCCGCGCTGCGCCAGGGCACTCACAAGACCAAGAGCCGCACCGAAGTTGCCGGTTCCGGCAAGAAATTGTGGAAGCAGAAGGGCACGGGCCGGGCGCGTATCGGCTCGGTGCGCTCGCCGCTATGGCGTCACGGCTATACGGTCCACGGACCACAGCCGCGCAGCTACGAGTATGCCTTCCCGCGCAAGAAGCTGCTGGGCGCGCTGCGCTCGGCCCTGGCCGCGAAGCTGGCCGACGGCAAGCTGACGGTGGTAGACACGTTCGAGATCAAGGACGCCAAGACCAAGCTCTACCGCGAGGCGCTCACCCGGCTCGATGTGACGCGCACCGCGCTGCTGGTGGAAAACAGCAAGACGCTCACCCCGGCGCTGGTGCTGGGCGCGCGCAACCTCAAGGGCGTGGAGCTGGTGCTCAACAACGAAGTGCATCCCTACGATCTGCTCCGCTATGAGCGGGCCATCTTCTCGACGGCCGCCATCGAGCAGATTACCGAGATGCTGGAAAAGAACGCGTCGAAACGCAAAATCGCCGCGCATACGGAGGCCGTGTAATGCCGACACTTTACACCGTAATTCGCCGCCCACTGATTACCGAAAAGGGGCTGAGCGTCAAGGAGACCGAGGGTACGCTGGTCTTCGACGTGGCGCCCGATGCTTCCAAGACCGAGGTCAAGCAGGCCGTCGAGGCTCTCTTCAAGGTGAAGGTCTCCGCGGTTCGCACCGCCAATGTGGTTGGCAAGGAACGCCGCCGCGGCAAGTTCACCGGCTTCAAGCCGGATTGGAAGAAGGCTTACGTCCGGCTGAAGGCCGGCCAGAAGCTGCCCGAGTATGTGAGCAACCTGTAGAAGCAGGGAACGAGTGAAGAAGTGAATGAGTGAACAGCTAAATGCTGGAAGCTCAACAGGAAAGATTATCGGAGCCCGGCAGCAAGGGATGGGTTCCGGAGAAACGGGAGAGCGGCGCTTGAGTTTGGGCGCCGGCTTTCCGGGACAAACGACCATGGCAATCAAGACTTATAGACCGATTACCCCGACGCTGCGCTTCAAGACCACGCAGGTCAATGACGACCTGACGACGGCCAAGCCGCACAAGCCGCTTCTGGCGGTCAAGCAGCGCACCGGCGGACGCCGCAACCAGGGCGACCTGACCATCCGCCACCAGGGCGGCGGCCACAAGCAGATGCTGCGCCTGATCGACTTCAAGCGCGAGAAATATGGGATTCCAGGGCGCGTCGCGACCATCGAGTACGATCCCAACCGCTCGGCCCGCATTGCGCTGATTCATTATCTGGACGGCGAGAAGCGCTACATCCTGCAGCCGGTTGGTCTGAAGGTGGGCGCGACGGTCAGCTCCGGTCCCGATGCCGACATTTTGGTCGGCAACGCGCTGCCGCTGAAGAACATTCCCTCCGGCACGACGGTTCATGCCATCGAGCTGAGACCAGGCAAGGGCGCGCAGATGGCCCGTTCGGCCGGAACGCAAGCGCAGTTGGTGGCCAAGGAGGGCGAGTACGCCCTGCTCAAGCTGCCCTCGGGTGAGACCCGCAAGGTGCTGGTCGAGTGCATGGCGACCATCGGCCAGGTGGGCAACACGGACCATGAGAACATCTCCATCGGCAAGGCCGGACGCAACCGCTGGAAGGGCATTCGCCCCGCCAACCGCGGCGTGGTCATGAACCCGGTGGATCACCCGCACGGCGGCGGCGAGGGCAAGACCTCGGGCGGCCGTCATCCAGTGACCCCGTGGGGCCAGCCGACACGCGGCTACAAGACGCGCAACAACAAGCGGACCGATGCGTTTATCGTCAGCCGCCGAGTGAAGTAGAGAAGCACGGGCGAAGCCGGAAAGCGCCGGCGAAGCAGAGAAGTTGAGGAGCAAAGGATTTTATGGCACGTTCGACAAAGAAGGGCCCCTTCGTGGATGCGCACCTGACCGTGAAGATCGAGGCGCTCAATCAGGCTAACGACAAGAAGATTGTCAAAACCTGGTCGCGCCGCTCGACGATCTTTCCCGAGTTTGTGGGCCACACCATCGCGGTCCACAACGGCAAGAAGTTCGTTCCGGTGTACGTGACCGAGAACATGGTGGGTCACAAGCTGGGCGAGTTTTCGCCCACGCGCATCTTCAAGGGACACACCGGGGGCAGCAAGGCAGCCGAGACCAGCGCCAAGCCGCGGTAGGGAAGAGCAGCTTTCAGCTTTCGGCTATCAGCCATCAGCCTGATTGGGGCGATAGTGACGGCGGGGAATTGAAGGGCGGCCGGAGCGCAGAGCAATTTCCGGCAGGAACGAAGCTGAGAGCTGAAAGCTGAAAGCTCAAGTTTGAGGAAGGCAGACCAATGGCAGTCGAGACAAAGGAATATCGGGCCGAGGCCAGGTTCCAGCGCGTGTCGCCGCAAAAGGCGCGGCTGGTGCTCGACCTGATCAAGGGCCGGGGGGTTGAGGAGGCGCTTACCGTCGCGGCCTTCACCAAGAAGCGTATCGCCCCGGTGATTCACAAGCTCTTAACCTCGGCGGTGGACAACGCCAAGTACGTCTCCGGCGAGCAGGGCATTGATCTGGACGTGGACAACCTCTACGTCAAGCTGGCCCTGGCCAACGACGGGCCGCGCATGAAGCGCATCCGCCCCGCGCCCATGGGCCGCGCATTCCGTTATCAGCGCCGCCTGACGCACATCATTCTTTCAGTGGCCGAGCGCGAAGGCGCTCCAGGCCTGGTGACCAAGGTGGAAGCGCCGGTTGCGCCGAAGGCAGCCAAGGCAAAGACCGAAGCGCCGAAGGTGGAGCCCAAGGCGGCCAAGCCAGCCAAGGCAAAGAAAGCAACCGTGACCAAGGCCGAGGAGCCGCAGGCAGCGCCCAAGGCAACGAAGACGAAGGCCGCTAAGAAGGCCTAGAGGTTTTGAGGAAAAGCATATGGGACAGAAAGTCCATCCTTACGGATTCCGGCTGGGAGTGAACAAGCCGTGGCGTTCGCGCTGGTTCTCTGAGCGCGACTATGACAAGCTCCTGGTTGAGGACGTGAAGCTCCGGGCCGAGCTGAAAGAGAAGCTCAAGGCCGCGGGGGTCAGCTCGGTGGAGATCGAGCGGCCCGGCAACAAGCTGCGCTTTCTCATCCGCACCGCGCGTCCGGGCATCGTCATCGGCCGCAAGGGCGCGGAGATTGACAAGCTCAAGATCGAGCTCGGCAAGCGCACCAGCCGTGACGTCTTCATTGACATCATCGAGGTGAACAAGCCGGAGTTGGATGCGCAACTGGTCTCCGAGGCCATCGCCTTGCAACTGGAGAAGAGAGTCAGCTTCCGCCGCGCGATGCGCAAGAGTGTGGATTCAGCGTTGCGCTTCGGCTGCAAGGGAATCAAGGTGAGGGTTTCGGGCCGCCTGAACGGCAATGAGATTGCCCGCTCGGAGTGGTACTTGCAGGGTCGTCTGCCGCTGCACACGCTGCGCGCCGACATCGACTACGGTTTCACCGAGGCCAATACCACCTACGGCGTAATCGGCGTCAAGACCTGGATTTATCGCGGCGACATTTACGAGGCAAAGCGCCGTCAGCCGGCAGCGGTGGGCACGAGCGTGTTTTAAACAGTTCTCGGTTGTCAGTTCTCAGTTGTCAGTGTTGCGGTTGTGAAGTTTGGAATAGTTGGTTGTCAGTTCTTTGTTGCAGGTAACCGGAATGCTCAATGGAGCGGCGGGAGCTGACAACTGAGAACTGAGAACTGACAACTCGGTTCGAGGTTTTCGCTATGTTGATGCCAAAGAAGGTGAAGTTTCGCAAGCAGCAGAAGGGCAAGCGCCGCGGCAAGGCTTGGCGCGGGTCTTCCATTTCCTTCGGTGAGTATGGTTTGCGCGTCATGGAGTGCGGCTACATCACCGACCGGCAGATCGAAGCCAGCCGTATCGCCATGACCCGTTTTATCAAGCGCGGCGGCAAGATCTGGCTGCGGCTCTTCCCGGATAAGCCGATCACCAAGAAGCCGGCCGAAGTCCGCATGGGATCGGGCAAAGGCTCGCTGGATCATTGGGTTGCTGTGGTGCGGCCGGGCAAAATTTTGTTCGAGATGGAGGGCGTGGACCCGGCGACTGCGCAGGAAGCCATGCGTTTGGCCTCGAACAAGCTGCCACTCAAGACCAAGTTCGTCATGCGGCCTGGGGCCGTGAAACCGGAAGCCGCGGCAAAGTAAGCAGCTTTCAGCCATCAGCTTTCAGCTTTGGCTAATCGTTGGGAGTTGCAGGCAGCGATGATTGATTGAGAACAGGATTGAAGCTGATAGCTGATAGCTGATAGCTGATAGCTGACGGCTGAAAGCTGAAAGCTAGCCGCTGGTTGGAGAGAGAAACACCATGGAACTGGAAAAGATTCGCAATTTGAGCGACGAAGAACTGGCGCACCAGGAGAAGACTGCTGCCGAGCAGCTCTTCCGGCTGCGCTTTCAGGTCGCGCTGCAACCCAATGAAGGCGTGCGGAAGCTCCAACTGCTGCGCAAGGAGATCGCGCAGATCAAGACCGTGGCCAGGGAGCGCGCGCTGGGCATTCGCGGCGCGGCGACCGATGGACCGGCGGAAGCCAAGAAGGGAGCCCTCTAGATGACGGCGACTCAAGAGGCAGTACAAGCGCCGGCAACCGCAGGCGCGCGGCGCAACGAGAAGGTTGGGCAGGTGGTTTCGACCAAGATGCAGAAGACCATCGTGGTCGAGGTCGAGATGCGCAAGGCCCATCCCAAGTACAAGAGGATTGTGCGCTCGACGAAGAAGTTTTATGCCCACGACGAGCTGAGTTCAGCGCGGATGGGCGACGTGGTGCGCATTCGTGAGACCCGTCCGCTGAGCAAGCTGAAGCGGTGGGCTCTGGAAGAGATTGTCCGGCGCTCGGCGCTGGGCCAGCTTGAAGACGCGGCGATCAAGACCGAGATCAAGGCTGCCAACTAGCAAGCCTTTAGCTTCTAGCCTCTAGCTTCTAGCAATTTTGCTGGTAAGTCGGGCTGAGTCGGATGAGTGAAAAGTAAGAGCTAGTGGCTAGCAACTAGAAGCTAGAAGCTGGTTGAGGAGAAGAACCCATGGCTGTGCAAATGAGAACCATGCTCGCGGTGGCCGACAACTCCGGCGCGCGCAAGCTGCAAGTGATTCTGCCGCTGGGCGGCGGACTGGGCAAGAAGGCCGGTTTGGGCGACATTGTGACCGCCGCGGTCAAGGAATCCTCGCCCGACGGCACCATCAAGAAGGGCAAAGTGGTGAAGGCGGTTATCGTCCGCACCCGCAAGGAGCATCGCCGGCGCGACGGTACCTATATCCGTTTCGATGAAAACGCGGCGGTGGTGATCGACGATGCGCATGAGCCGGTGGGCACGCGCGTCTTCGGGCCGGTGGCCCGCGAACTGCGCGAAAAGAAGTTTTTGAAGATCGTTTCGCTGGCCCCCGAGGTCGTTTAGAAGCTGGTAGCTGTTTTTTGGAGAGAAGATGCCGAGTTTGAATATTCATCGCAACGATACGGTCAAGGTTCTCAGGGGCTCGGACCGGGGCAAGACGGGACGCGTGCTGCGCGTCTTCCCCGACGAGGGCACGGTGCTGGTTGAGCATGTGCGCGTGGTCAAGAAAACGGTTTCGGGTAAATCAGGCAAGCGGACCAAGGGCGGCATCGCCGAGCAGGAATCGCCCATTGATGTCTCCAATCTCGCGCTGATCTGCCCCAACTGCGGCCCCACGAAGGTGGGATCGAAGATGGAAGGCGACGTCAAGGCGCGCATCTGCAAGAAGTGCGGGCAGACGATGCTGACGAAGAAGTAGGAACTGCAGTGAAGAAGTGAACGAGTGAAGAAGTGAATCGTTCGCTGAGAAACCAGAGCGGCACGGAATGAGCGGCGAAGCTCACGCCCGTGCGGCAAGCACTTCCGCAACGGTAAACGGCCTTCGCGGCCAATCCGGGTCCGGAAGAAAGAGAGCAAAGCATCATGGCGGCAAGGCTGAAAGAGAAGTATCACAAGGAGATCAAGCAGGCTCTGCAAAAGGAGCTAGGGCTTGAGAATCCCATGGCGGTTCCAGAACTGAAGAAGATCGTCGTCAACATGGGGTTGGGCGAGGCCACGCAGAATACCAAGCTGCTGGACCCGCTTGTGGCCGACCTGACGGCAATTGTCGGGCAGAAGCCGGTAACCACCAAGGCAAAGAAGTCGATTGCGGCCTTCAAGGTGAGGGCCGGTATGTCGATCGGCGCCATGGTCACGCTGCGCAACGAGAAGGCCTATGAGTTCCTGGACCGGCTGATCTCGACAGCGCTGCCGCGGGTGAGGGACTTCCGCGGCGTTTCCACAAAAAGTTTCGATGGGCGCGGCAACTACACGCTCGGACTGCGCGACCAGCTGATCTTCCCGGAGATCGATTACTCCAAGGTGGAGAAGATGAAGGGCATGAACATCACCATCGTGACCACGGCGAAGGACGACAACCAGGCGAGGGCGCTGCTGCGGGCCTTCGGCATGCCCTTCCGCCAAGGCGCGTAAGAACAGCTTTTAGCTGCTAGCTTCTAGCCTCTAGCTTGATTGAGGTAGAACCGGCGGCTGAGGCAAAACGAATTTGGGCTTGTTCTGTAAGCGTGGAAGTACGTTGAGCTAGGAACAAGCTGGGAGCTGGGAGCTAGTAGCTAGAAGCTAGTAGCTGGTTCAAGAGGATTTATGGCAACCACTGCAAAAAGGGTGAAAGACGCGCGGAAGCCGAAGTTCAGCTGCCGCAAGCACAATCGCTGCCAGCTCTGCGGGCGTCCGCGCGGGTTTCTGCGCAAGTTCGGCGTCTGCCGCTTGTGTTTCCGCGCGCTGGCGCTCAAGGGCGAGATTCCCGGCGTCGTCAAGTCGAGCTGGTAGCACGGCAGTGGACAGTGAACAGCATCCTGCCCTCCTATCACTGACCACTGTCCACTGACCACCGTTCACTGTAGTAGACATTCCCGCTGGTTTCCGGAAGCAGGCGGACGAACGGGGAATGAAGGAGAAGGAATGAGTCTGACCGACCCAGTAGCCGATTTTCTGGCGCGCATCCGGAATGCAATCCGGGCGCGTCACCAGAAGCTGGATGTACCGGCTTCCAAGCTGAAGACCGAGATCGCCCGCATCCTCAAGGAGGAGGGCTATGTCTCGAATTACAAGACCCAGGAAGAGGAAGGCAAGCTCGTCCTCCGCGTTTACCTGAAGTACGGCGGCACGGAAGCGGCCATTCGGGATCTGGCGCGCATCTCGCGTCCCGGCTGCCGCGTCTACATCAGCCACGACGAGATCAAGCGCGTCCAGGGTGGCCTCGGCATCTCGATCATGACCACGCCCAAGGGCGTGATGACGGGCCGTCAGGCGCGCCGCGAAGGCGTGGGCGGCGAACTTTTGTGTGAAGTGTGGTAATCACAGCTATCAGCCGTCAGCTTTCAGCTTTCGGCATGGAGTTTATAGCTATTAGGGGCTGCAGTGGAACGATGGAACAGCGAAGCTGAAAGCTGTCTCTCGGGACTCGCAAGCCAGATGAAGGGTTCATTCGATGTCGCGTATTGGAAAAAAGCTCATTCCGCTGCCCGCGGGCGTCAAGTACAAGGTTGAGGGCAACACGGTCGTGGTCGAGGGCCCCAAGGGCAAGGTCTCGGCGCTGATTGCGCCCGGCATAACGCTCGAAACCAAGGACGGCGTACTGCACGTCAACCGCGAGAACGACAGCCAGGCCGCGATGCACGGGCTGACGCGCTCCCTGGTCGCCAACGCGGTGCAGGGCGTCACCACGGGCTGGAAGAAGGAATTGGACATCGTCGGGATCGGCTACCGCGCCGAGTTGAAGGGCAACGGTACAGTCGTTTTCACCCTCGGCTATTCGCATCAGATTGAGGTTCCGCTGCCTTCGGGCATCGAAGTGGCCATCGATCCCAAGCAGCTTCACCTGACCATCACCGGCATCGACCGGCAGAAGGTGGGCCAGGTGGCTGCTGATATGCGTTCGCTGCGCAAGCCCGATCCGTACAAGAACAAGGGCGTGCGCTACAGCGACGAGAAGCTGAAGAAGAAGGCCGGCAAGACAGGCGCAAAGTAAATCAACCGAACGGGGCCGCAGGGCGGCTCCGCTGATAGGAACGAGAGACCATGATCACGCAGACCAAGAGAAACGCCATCCGCCAGCGCATTCACCAGCGCATCCGCCGCAAGCTCGCCGGTACCGGGGAGCGGCCGCGGCTGAACGTTTACCGCTCGCTCAACCACATCTACGCGCAGGTCATCGACGACCAGAAGGGCGAGACGCTGGTTTCGGCCTCGTCGATCAAAATGAAGACCGGCGGCAACGTGGCGGCAGCCAAGGAGATCGGCAAGGCTGTGGCCGAGCTGGCCGTTCAGCAGGGCATCAAGAAGGTGGTCTTCGATCGTGGCGGCTACCTCTATCACGGGCGTGTCAAGGCGCTGGCCGACGCGGCCCGCGCGGCAGGCCTGGAGTTCTAGCAAGACAGCCGTCAGCTTATTGGTTGCAAATACCGATGTATTGGTCACTGAGAACTGAGAGCTGATAGCTGAAAGCTGACAGCTAACGAAGAGACGAGAGAGAAATGACGATCTTGAAGAAGAAACTCGATGCCAACCAGTACAACCTGAAGGATCAGGTGGTCTCCATCAATCGCGTGACCAAGGTGGTCAAGGGCGGAAAGAATATGTCCTTTGCCGCGCTGGTGGTGGTGGGCGACCCCGCCGCGGGCGTGGTGGGCCACGGTTCAGGCAAGGCCAAGGAAGTCCCCCAGGCGATTCGCAAGGGGATCGAAGCGGCCAAGAAGAATCTGGTCCGGGTCAACCTGACCGATACTTCGATTCCGCATTTGGTCCTGGGCCGTTACGGCGCCGGGCAGGTGTTGCTGAAGCCGGCTCCCGAAGGCACCGGCGTGATCGCCGGCGGCGCTGTGCGCGCGGTAATGACCTCGGTTGGGGTGCAGAACGTACTCACCAAGAGCCTCGGTTCACCCAACCCCCACAACGTCGTCAAGGCTACATTTAATGCCTTGGTGCAGTTGCGCGACCGGGCCGAAGTGGCCGCCATGCGCGGCAAGTCCGTGGAGGAGCTCTAAGCCATGACGGAAACCAAAATGATTCGCATTCAGTACTACCGCTCGAAGAACTCCACGCCTGTCAAGCACCGGCTGGTGGTCAAGGGGCTGGGCTTTACACGCCTCAACCAGATCGTCGAGCGCGTCGACACGGAATCCACCCGCGGCATGGTCAAGGCCATTCCGCACCTGGTTCGGATTCTGGAAGACTAGTGAACGAGTGAAATAGTGAAGAAGTGAAAAGTGGTTCACTCCGCTGCTGCATTTATTCACTCTTTCACTTCTTCACTGACACAACGCGAGTCGGCAGGGATCAACCCTCACCGGCGCTACAGCGAGGAAATCATGGCAACGAGAAATCTATCGAATTTACGCGCTCCGCGGAAAGCCAACACCGGGAGCAAGCGTGTCGGTCGCGGTATGGGCTCCGGCATGGGCAAGACCTCAACCCGCGGCCACAAAGGCCAGGGTTCCCGCACCGGCACCAGCCTGATGCGCGGCTTTGAAGGTGGCCAGATGCCGCTGCACCGCCGTCTGCCCAAGCGCGGTTTTACCAACATCTTCCGCACCGAGTACACGGTGGTCAATCTTGACCGGCTGGTCGAGCACCTTGAGGGGCATAACCTCACCGAGATCACTCAGGACGACTACAAGAAGCTTGGCCTCTCTTCGAGCAAAAAGGCTCTCATCAAGATTCTTGGCTCCGGCGAGCTGACCTCGGCGCTCACCATTCATGCGCACAAGTTTTCCAAGTCGGCTGTCGAGAAGATCGAAAAGGCCGGCGGCAAGGCCGTGGTTCTGGGCGGCGACGCTCCGGTGGCAGCCAAGGGGAAATTGGTGGCCAAGGCGTCAAGATAGAAGCCTGTGGCGCTTCGAGAAGCAGGTTCTTCGACTTCCCTTACCCTTCGACAAGTTCAGGGTCAGGGTCGCTCAGGATGACAGGCTCGATGTCGCATAGGATGACAGGGTTGATGAGCGGGCACGACACGCGGCGCCCTGCGCAGGTAAGATGGTCAGTGGCAAAGATTCAGATTCAAGCGGCGGAAAACGCCCTGAAGCGGATAAACAACAATGGCTGAAATGTTTGAGAAGTTCGCCAATATCTTCCGGATTCCCGACCTGCGCAAGCGGGTGCTCTTCATGCTCGGCATTCTGGCCGTCTATCGCCTGGGCGCGTGGATTCCCACACCCGGCGTTGACACCACCATGCTGCAGCGGATGTTCGACCAGCAAAGCGGTTCCGCTCTCGGCCTGATGAACCTCTTTGGCGGCGGCAATCTGCGCCGCATGACGGTCTTCGCCCTGGGCATCATGCCCTACATCACGGCTTCGATCATCTTCCAGTTACTCACCGTGGTCTATGAGCCGCTGGCTCGCATCCAGAAGGAAGGCGAGCTGGGGCGGCGCAAGATCACTCAGTGGACGCGTTATATGACGGTGATTCTGGCGGCGTTGCAGTCGATTGGCATCGCGTTCATGCTGCAAAAAGGCGGCATGGTGCTCCATCCGGGCGTCGGCTTCATCATGATGACGGTGCTGACGCTGACCACCGGCACGGCATTCATCATGTGGCTGGGCGAACAGATTACCGAACGCGGCATCGGCAACGGCATGAGCCTGCTGATCTTTACAGGAATCATCGCCGGTCTGCCGCACGGCGTCTTCGAGTTGTACCAGAAGGTGCAGACCAATCAGTGGGGTTCGTTCACCATCGTTGCGATTCTTCTGCTGGTTGTGTTCATGTTCGCTGTGGTGGCCTTCATCGTCTTCGTCGAGCGCAGTGAGCGGCGCATCCCCATCCAGAGCGCGCGGCGCATCGTCGGTCGGCGCATGATGGGTGGCCAATCCAGCCATCTGCCCCTCAAGGTCAACTCCGGCGGCGTCATGCCGGTCATCTTCGCCGCCTCCATCCTCTCGGCGCCGATGCTGCTCCGGCAGTCGGAATTTGTGCAGACCAGCCGCTTTTGGCTGCCTATCTTCGATGCGCTCACGCCCGGCTACCCGTGGTATGAAGCCCTCTATATATTCGCCATTATCTTCTTCGCCTACTTCTACATCTCCATCGTGATGAAGCCGGACGACATTGCCGACAACTTCCGCAAGTCAGGCTCGTTCATACCGGGAATCCGTCCCGGCAAGCGGACATCGGACTTCATCAACGACATTCTGACGCGCATCACGCTGGTCGGCGCCATCTACCTGATCATCATTTCTCTGGTGCCTACCTTCCTGATCTCCGGCATTCGCTTCGACAAGATCTGGCTCATCGGCAAGGCCTTCGAGAGCCTGCCGGCCTGGACCACGCACGGGCTGGGCGTCAATTTCTACTTTGGAGGCACCTCGCTGCTGATTGTTGTGGGTGTGGCCATGGATACCGTCAACCAGATCGAATCGCAGCTGATCATGCGCCACTATGACGGCTTTTCCCCGCGTTCCGGTCGCATCCGCGGAAGGAAAACCTGGTAATGTCTTCTTCTAATTCCACAGTAACTCCGGGTCGGGAAGAGGGTCGCAAGACCACTCCCGGCCCCATTCTTTTGTTGGGCGCGCCGGGAGTGGGCAAGGGTACTCAGGCCAAGGAACTGATCAAGGTCTGGGAAATTCCGCAAATCTCCACCGGCGACCTGCTGCGCGGCAATGTGGCGCAGGGCACCGAGCTGGGCAAGACCGCCAAGGAGATCATGGGCCGCGGCGAGCTGGTTCCCGACACGCTGGTCAACGAGATGGTCGCGGTGCGCCTTCAGCAGCCCGACACCGCCAACGGCTACATCCTCGACGGCTTTCCGCGCACACTGGTGCAGGCGAACTGGCTGGATGAGCGTCTGGCAGCGCTCGGCGGCGCGCTGCCGCTGGTTGCCGTCAGTATCAAGGTGGACTATAATCAACTCTTGCGCCGTATCACCGGGCGCAGGAATTGTCCTGTCTGCCAGAGCATTTATAACCTCTACGGCAAGCCTCCCGCGAAGGAAGGCTTTTGCGACGTAGACGGAGCCGCGCTGGCCCAGCGAGCCGACGACACGGAGAAGGTCTTCGAGGAGCGTATGCGCGCCTACGAGGCCTTGACCGCGCCGGTGGTCGAGCATTACCGGGCTCTGGGTCGCTTTGCCGAAGTGGACGGAGGCCGGCCGATTCCTGAGATTGCGGCCGGCATTGTTGCCGCTGTCGAGCGGTTGAGAAGCTAGTTGCGCTGAAAGCTGGTTTAGTGGCTGTTGTACTGAAGTCGTCCAAGGAGATCGAGAAGATGCGCCTTGCGGGCCAGGTGGTCCGCGAGGTTCTTGAATTGGTGCGGGATCTCGTCAAGCCGGGCGTAACGACTCTCGATCTGGAAAAGGCGGCCGAGGCGCGCACCAAAGAGTTGGGCGCCAAGCCGGCCTTCAAGGGCTACCACGGTTTTCCCTGTGTGCTCTGCACCTCGGTCAATAGCGAGGTGGTGCATGGCATTCCATCGGCCAAGCGGGTTCTCAAAGAGGGCGAGATCGTTTCGGTCGACTTTGGGGCATTCGTGGATGGATACTGTGGCGACGCGGCCATTACCGTGCTGGTGGGCGAGAAGATCGACCCGAATACGGCGCGGCTGGTCAAGGTGACCGAGGCGTCGCTGAATGCGGCGATTGCCGTGGTCAAGCCGGGCGCAACCCTGGGCGATGTGGGCTACGCAGTGCAGAGAGTGGTCGAAGCCGAGGGGTTTTCGGTGGTACGGGATTTTGTGGGCCACGGCATCGGCGTCCACATGCACGAAGATCCGCAGGTGCCGAACTTTGGCGTAGCCGGCAGGGGCATGAAACTGCGCGCCGGCATGGTGATCGCCATCGAGCCCATGGTGAATGCGGGCAAGCATGATGTCGTGGTTCTGGGCGACGGCTGGACGGCAGTCACCGCGGATGGAAGCATGAGCGCTCATTTTGAGCACACGGTAGCGGTGACCGCTACCGGAGCGAGAGTTTTAACCGAGTAGCACGCTCGGGATCACAGGCCGGTAGGGCAGCAAAGCGCCGGCGGAAGTGGATGCGGTTTGTCGAAAGAAGACATGATTGAGGTAATGGCGGTGGTCACTGAGACGCTGCCCAATGCCATGTTCAAGGTCAAGCTCGAGAACAATCACGAGGCGCTGACCCATGTTTCGGGCAGAATGCGCAAAAACTTCATCAAAATTCTTCCCGGCGACCGCGTGGCCGTGGAACTGAGTCCTTACGACCTGAATCGCGGGCGGATCGTCTACCGCTACAAATGACAGTGAACAGTGGTCAGTGAACGGCTGGAAGCTGGCGGCTGGAAGTTTCAAGGAAGGGCAGCAACAGATGAAAGTTCGTGCATCGGTCAAGAAAATTTGCGACAAGTGCAAGGTCATCACCCGCCACGGTGTGGTCCGGGTGATCTGCGAGATCGCAAAGCACAAGCAGCGCCAGGGCTAGTTGGAGTCCGGCAGACGCGGAAAGCTCCACGATAGTTGTCAGTCGTCAGTTCTCAGTTGTCAGTAAAAGACGAGTTCACAGAGAGAGCTTTTTCTGAGAACTGAGAACTGAGAACTGAGAACTGCAAAGAGGCTAGTTAGCCTGAGTCAAGGCTTGCGATGAACCTCTGGAGGCGATCCGTTCCACCCGCGCGAACCGGCTGAGGCCGGGGGCGCACAACCGAAGTCGCAAAGGAATTTCAATGGCACGTATTGCTGGCGTCGATCTGCCCCGCAACAAGCAGGCAAGAATCGCGCTCACATACATTTTTGGCATTGGGGATCCCCGCGCGCTCAAGATTCTGGAGAAGGCAAATGTTGACGCCTTCAAGAAGATCCAGGATCTGGGCGAGGACGAGGTCAACCGCATCCGCCAGGTGATCGAGGACGAAGGAAACGTCGAGGGCGACCTGCGCAAGGACGTCCAGATGCACATCAAACGTCTGATCGATATTCAGAGCTATCGCGGCACGCGTCACCGGAGGGGTTTGCCGGTGAACGGCCAGCGCACCCACACCAACGCCCGCACCCGCAAGGGCCCGCGCAAGGGCACAGTTGCCGGCAAGAAGAAAGCGACGGGTAAAACCTAATGGCGAAAGCAGAGCAGAAGGCCGGCAAATCCGCTGCCGGCAAGCCAAGCAAGAATAAGAAGTTCAAGAAGCGCGAACGCAAAAATGTGCCGTTTGGCATTGCGTACGTGCAGGCCACCTTCAACAACACCATCGTCACCATCACCGACCAGGTGGGCAACACGCTGAGTTGGAAGAGTTCGGGATCGCTGGGTTTCCGCGGCTCGCGCAAGGGCACGCCCTTCGCGGCGCAGCAGGCGGCTTCGAACGCCGCCAGCATGGCGCGCGACCACGGCATGCGCGCGGTCGATGTGCGCGTCTCCGGTCCGGGTTCGGGCCGCGAGTCGGCCATCCGCGCCCTGGCTGCCGCCGGCATCGAGGTGCGCACCATCCGCGACGTGACGCCGGTGCCACACAACGGCTGCCGTCCGCCGAAGCGGCGCAGAGTGTAAGTACAGTTCTCAGTTGTCAGTTCTCAGTTCTCAGAAAAAGCCCGTTGCGGACACTTACTGAACACTGAAAACTGAGAACTGAGAACTGACAACTGAAACCGGGCCGGGAGGAAATCTCCTCCGGAGGCGTAAACCGGCCGTCATCTGAAGTCAGGAGAAGAAATGGCACGTTATACCGGAGCAGTCTGCCGCCTCTGCCGTCGCGAGGCTACCAAACTTTTTTTGAAGGGCGCGAAATGCGCCTCTGACCGTTGCCCCCTGGAGAAACGCAACTTTCCTCCCGGCATGCACGGCAAGGACCGCAAGGCCAAGATCGTCGGCTACGGCCTGCAACTGCACGAGAAGCAGAAGGCCAAGCGTATGTACTTTACGCTGGAGAGCCAATTCCGCGCCTACTATGAGAAGGCCAACCAGGCCGCCGGCGTCACCGGCGAGCTGCTTATCCAGCAACTGGAGCGCCGCCTGGACAACGTTGCCTTCCGGCTGGGTTTTGCCCTCTCTCGCCGCCAGGCTCGCCAGGTCGTTCGCCACGGCCACGTCGAAGTCAACGGCCGCAAGGTCAACATTCCTTCTTACCAGGTTAATGTAGGCGACGAGATCAAGGTTCGCGACGCCGCCAAGAAGCTGGTTATCATCGAACAGGGCGCGCAGTACGCCGCCCAGAACCCCGTGCCGGTGTGGCTCGAAGCCAATTTCGAGAACCTCTCGGGACGCGTGCTTCATCTGCCCAGGCGCCAGGACGTGAACCTGCCCATCAATGAGCAGCTCATCGTCGAACTGTACTCGAAGTAACAGTGAACAGTGGACAGTGAACAGTGGTCAGTTACGAATGCTCAATTTGGGGTGAATGTGATGATCAAGCTAAGTCCTAAGTGGGCCAAAGTTTTGGTTTCACAGCCGGAAAGTGGCATGGGTTATCAAATTGCTACGGTGTTTTTGAATGACGGGCGCCATTTTGAAAAATCAATGATAGTAGGGGGAACGATTGCAAGCGTCAATGGCGATCCCAATGTTTGCTTTGAAGATTGTGACATTGAAAAGATCGTGGTGACACACGACAAAGCACAATAGAGAGCGAATGTGAACTGAAAGCTAACAGCAGAAAGCAGACAGCGGTAGGTTTTTTACTGACCACTGTTCACTGACCACTGTTCACTGAATTTCAACCGAAGGAGAACTTGCCCGGCCGCCGCAAAATGCATCGCGACGTACATGCCGAGCGGGAAAAGAGACACGGATATGCTTTGGAGAGGATTTCAAAAACCCAAACGGCTGGCGGTCGATGCCGAGACGCTTACCAACACCTACGGCAAGTTCAGCGCCCAGCCCTTTGAGCGCGGCTTTGGCACCACCATCGGCAACGCGCTGCGCCGCACCCTGCTCAGCTCCATCGAAGGCGCCGCGGTTACCGCGATTCGCATCGAAGGCGTGCTCCACGAGTTCCAGTCCATCAGCGGCGTCGTCGAAGACGCGACCGACATCATTTTGAACCTCAAGCAGGTTCCCTTCAAGCTCGCCGGCGAGGGGCCGAAGGCACTGTATCTGCGTGCCGATCAGCCCGGTGTGGTTACCTCCGGCATGATTGAAGCCGACGGCGACGTCGAAATCCTGGACAAGAACATCTACATCGCCACGCTTTCCGAAGGCGGCAAGCTGGATATGGAGATGCGCCTCAAGAGAGGCCGCGGCTATATCTCCGCCGACAAGAACTTCGACGCCGACCTGGGCATTGGCTTTATCCCGGTGGACTCGGTCCACTCGCCCGTGCGCCGCGTCAACTATGTCGTCGAAGCCGCCCGCCTGGGCCAGATCACCGATTATGACAAGCTCGGCCTGGAAGTGTGGACCAACGGGGCCGTGCTGCCCGCCGACGCCGTCGGCCTGGCCGCCAAGCTGCTCAAGGACCACATGAACATCTTCATCAACTTTGAGGAGGAGATCGAGACCGACGGCCGTGGCGACGAAAGCCGCTCCATGCTGCGCAACGACCACCTCAACCGCTCCGTCGAAGAGCTGGAGCTGTCGGTTCGCAGCTACAACTGCCTCAAGAACGCCAACATCCAGTCCATCGGCGAGTTGGTGCAGAAGACCGAAGCCGAGATGCTCAAAACCAAGAACTTCGGCCGCAAGAGCCTCAACGAGATCAAGGAAATCCTCGCCCAGATGGGCCTCTCGCTGGGCATGAAGATCGACGAGCAAGGCAACGCCGTCCCCGGACCCACCAGCATCCCTCCCGCCACCGCTCTGGCCGCCAATTATAGCCACTACGACGACGAGGACGAGCCGCTGGATTCCGTGGACCTGCAATTGCCCACCGAGACCGAGAACTTTTAGAAGCAGCTGTCAGCTATCAGCTTTCAGCCAACAGCCGCCCAGGTGATCATCGCGTGGCAATTTACGCCGCAATTCTGGGCACGAAAAACTGAGAGCTGAAGGCTGAGAGCTGAAAGCTCAAGAAAAATCGAAAGAGAGTAACACACCATGCGCCATCGCAATGCAGGATTCAAGCTCGGACGCAACACCAGCCATCGTCGCGCGCTGTTGCGCAACCTGACTACGTCCGTCATCATCGAAGACCGCGTCGAGACCACCTTGACCAAGGCCAAAGCCGTCCGTCCGCTGGTGGAAAAGATGATTACCCTAGGCAAGAAGGGCGATCTGCACTCGCGCCGTCAGGCCCTCAGCTTTCTCATGACCGACAAGTCCGTCGAGCGGCTCTTCGATACCGTCGCGCCGCGCTATGGCGACCGCCAGGGCGGCTATCTGCGCATCGTCCGCACCGGCTTCCGCCAGGGCGATGGGGGCGAAAAGGCTTTCATTGAACTTCTGGGTGCCGAAAAGCAGCTTGACGCCAAGCGCCAGAAGCGCGACGAGATCAAGGCCAAAAAGCGCGCCGATCTGGAAAAGCATTTGGAAGAGTCCAAGACCGAAGAACTCAAGGAAAAAGAAGAAGCCGCGTAAAAAGGGCTTTTCTCTGGCGATTTCATCCTTCGCTCAGAAGGCAAGCACGGGCGCATCTCCTCGCGGGATGCGCCCGTGCCCGTTTGGGATCCACTTCGATGGAAGGGAATGGAGCCTGTGGGAGGATTTCATCAGCAAGAGCACAGACACGGTTGCCCCATCCTCCAAAGCCTATCAAATTGCGGAAAACACGGCTCCGGAATGGTACAGGGTTTGAAGCCCAAAAGTATCGATTGTGACCTTCGGCACAGGCAACTGTATACTAAAGACGATATTCGTAGTAACGACGGATCAATCCCGCGCAGCGCTTTCCGATACCTGGACGACTGGCGCGCGCTCAGCCAGACAACCGAATTTTCCCGTTGAAACGCTGAGCCGTGTCCCGCCATCCTCAAATGCGGACCGCAACCGCGGAATAACCAAATGGAGGTTTCATCGCATGACGCAGGGCGCTGTGGACAAATCGTCTGCCGTAAAAGCAGATTCAACACAACACGTGTTTTTCTTCGGCGGCGGCAACGCCGAGGGCAATGGAAAGATGAAGGATGTGCTGGGCGGCAAGGGCGCCGGCCTGGCTGAGATGACCAATGTGGGATTGCCGGTGCCTCCGGGATTCACCATTCAGACCGAGGCTTGTCGCGAGTACATGCGCGGCGCGCTGAGCCCGGAAGTGGACGCTGAGATGTACGCCGCCCTCACGCGGCTGGAAGAGTTGCAAGGACAAAAGCTGGGTTCGGGCAAGAATCCGCTACTGGTGAGTGTTCGCTCGGGCGCCAAGTTCTCCATGCCCGGCATGATGGACACCATCCTCAACCTGGGCCTGAACGACAAGGCGGTTGAAGCGCTGGCCAAGCTGAGCAACAATCCCCGTTTTGCCTATGACTCCTATCGCCGCCTGATTCAGATGTATGGCGACGTGGTTCTGGATGTCCCCAAGAAGAGCTTCGAGCACATCTTCGACAGCGTGAAGAAGCGCGCCAAGGTGAAGTTCGACTACGAGCTCAAGCCCGACGCGCTCAAAGAGATCATCGCCGAGTACAAGAAGCTGGTGAAGAAAGAGACCGGCAAGGAGTTCCCTCAGGATCCCAAGGAGCAGTTGGTCGGAGCACGCAACGCCGTTTTCCGCAGTTGGATGAACGAGAGGGCCAAGACTTACCGCCGCATCAATCGGATTGATGATTGGCTGGGCACAGCGGTCAACGTGCAGGCCATGGTCTTCGGCAACCTGAGCGAGACCTCTGGCACCGGCGTCGGCTTTACGCGCAATCCCGCCACCGGCGAGAAGATGTTCTTCGGCGAGTACCTGATGAACGCGCAGGGCGAGGATGTGGTCAGTGGCGTGCGCACGCCCAACCCGATCTCCCACCTCGAAGAGCAGATGCCCGAATGCTATGCGCAGCTCAAGGAAATCACCAGCCGCATGGAAAAGCACTACCGCGATATGCAGGACTTCGAGTTCACCATCCAGGATGGCAAGCTCTATATGCTGCAAACCCGCAACGGCAAGCGTACCGGGCTGGCCGCAGTTCGCGTGGCCATCGACATGGTCAACGAGAAGCTGATCACGCAGGAAGAGGCGATCCACCGCGTCGAGCCGAATCAGCTGTACGACTTCCTGGTTCCCCGCCTGATCGAAAAGGGCGAGAAGATCGAAGTGCTGGCCACCGGCCTGCCGGCCTCACCCGGCGCGGCTGTGGGGCAGATTGTTTTCTCTGCCGAGGAAGCAGTCAAGCAACACGCCAGCGGCAAATATCCGGTCATCATTCTCGTCCGCGGCGAAACCACCCCTGAGGACATCGCGGGCATGGAAGTGGCCGCCGGAATTCTCACCTCCCGCGGCGGCATGACCTCCCACGCCGCTGTCGTCACCCGCGGCATGGGCAAGTGCTGCGTCGCCGGCGCCGGCGATTGCCTGGTTGACCAGGACAAGAAGGAGCTGCGCGTCAAGGGCCACACCTACAAGCAGGGCGACTGGCTTTCGCTGGACGGCACCACCGGCCGCGTGATCGCCGGCAAACTGAAGACGCTGGACGCGCAGCCCGACGATCCCGATCTGGTCACATTCATGGCCTGGGTCGATCCGGTCCGCCGGCTGCAGATTCGCGCCAACGCCGACATTCCCCGCGACGCCAAGAATGCTCGCTTGTTTGGCGCCGAGGGCATCGGCCTCTGCCGCACCGAGCACATGTTCTTTGCCGAAGACCGCATCGAGCACATGCGCACCATGATCCTGGCCGACAACGAGAAGGACCGCCGCGCCGCCCTCAAGAAGCTGCTGCCCATGCAGCGCGCCGACTTTGTTGGCCTCTTCAAGGCCATGGAGTCGCTGCCGGTGACTATCCGCACCATCGATCCGCCGCTGCACGAGTTCCTGCCCAAGCGCGAGGATCTGATGGTCGAGATTCAGCACCTGGTAGACACCAAGCCCCGCTCGCCCAAGCTCAAGGCACTGCGCACGCTACTGGCGCGGGTCGAAGAGCTGCACGAGCAGAACCCCATGCTCGGGTTGCGCGGCTGCCGTCTCGGCATCGCATTCCCCGAGATCACAGAAATGCAGGTCCGCGCCATCCTCGAGGCCGCGTGCATCGTCAAGAACAAGGGCGCCGATCCGCATCCCGAGATCATGATCCCGCTCGTTGGGTCGGTCGAAGAGATGCGCAACCAGGCCATCATTGTTCGCCGCGTGGCCGAGGAGGTCTTCAAGGAGAAGGGCGTCACCGTCGATTACAAGGTGGGCACCATGATCGAGCTGCCGCGCGCCGCCCTCACCGCCGATCAGATCGCCGAAGAGGCTGAGTTCTTCAGCTTCGGAACCAACGACCTGACGCAGACCACCTTCGGCATCAGCCGCGACGACATCAACCAGTTCCTTCCGGCCTACATGAAGGCGGGCATCTTCAAGCAGGACCCCTTCGCCACCCTGGATCAGGCGGGCGTCGGGCAACTGGTGCAGTTGGCCGTGAACAAGGGCCGCTCCACTCGCCCCAACATCAAGCTGGGCATCTGCGGCGAGCATGGCGGCGATCCTGAGTCCGTCAAGTTCTGCCACCGCATCGGCCTCACCTACGTCTCCTGCTCGCCCTTCCGCCTTCTGACGGCCCGGCTGGCAGCGGCACAGGCGGCCATCGAGGAGAAACAGTCAGGACCGGCGCACACCACCAGCTAGGCTGGGACTTGCCGGCACAACCATCAAGGGCGCAGCCGATTGGCTGCGCCCTTGGCGCGTCTGAGGGCCTTTCCGTTGAGGCTGAAGGTTGTTTTCTGTAAAGTGCAATCGTGATCCGAGGCAACCGGCTGGGTGGGAAATGGGAGTCGGACAGTCGAGGCTCGCGGATACCTGCTTTTGGGCCAAGTAATTGATGGATGTGGCGCATATTTGGGGTTTTTTGCCTGATGGGTACCTGCGCCACCCGCAACTATCGGTGAGTGTCCTGGCCTATCACTCGGCCAGGAAATCGCGAATCAGGCGCGCCACCATCTCCGGGGCCGCTCGCATCGCTCCATGTCCTTGGCCTGACAGCCACTCGACGCGCACGCCGGGCAACACCTCGGCCAGCGCCCGCGCGGCGTCCAGCATCGGATGCTCCGGGCTCAGGCTGCCCATCAGCAGCATCGAAGGGCAGGAGAGCGTGCGAAAGCGCGTCAAGTCCGGGCTTTGCGCATCCATTGCCTCGAGTTCGCGTATCCAGCTTTTGGCAAGCACGCGCAGACGGGGCCACGCCTTCGATGTACGCAGGGCGGCAATGGTTGCGGAGGGCATATGAGGGAAGGCGGCCAGGCCCAGATCCAGAGCCTTGTCCACATCGCCTTCCGCTATAGCGCGGACATAGGGCGCCAGGTTCTCGCCGGCAATCAGGCCGCCGGCAGGCAGGGGCGGCTCATAGAGCACCAGGCGCGGCACCGGCTGGCGCATGGCCGTGCCCAGTGCGCAGATGGCACCATAGGAGTGGCCAGCGAGCATGGCATCCGATCCGGTTTCGGTTTTGGCGGTGGCAAGCACCGCGGCAATATCCTCGTACTCGCGCTCGATCGAATACGGCCCGATGCCTTCGCCGCTTTTGGCGCGGCCGCGCCGGTCCATTGCGTAGCAGGTAAAGCGGTCCGCCAGCAGCCGGGCGACGGGCATCCAATCGGTGTGCGTGGAGACGCTGCCATGCACAAAGACGACGGCGGGTCCGTGGCCCAGGCGGCGAAAGGCGATGCGCGTTCCGTCGGCTGAGTGCACCGATCCCTCGGCCACAGCCGCCGGCGCATGCTCAGGAAGTTTTGTAGTCATTGTTCTTATGGTAACTCTTGCACTGCGGCGGGCAGAGCAGAGCATCTCAGGATGGGGAACACGAGACGTCGATCCCTTCCCTGACAACATCAAAAAACTAAAGGACGGCGGGATGGGATTCTCATCTCCCACCCTTCGCAAAGTACGCGAAGGATGGGGCACCCAGCCTGTTTGAGCAGGTCAAGGGTGGCTGCCTGCCCTCCCTCCGAATCGCTAGTCCCTGTCATTAGCCCCGGTGCGGGCAGGATTTGGAGTTGAGACACTCGTCGGCTACTCGCAGGCGCTCGACGGGACGGCCGGCGATGAGGTGCTCTGAGACGATTTCCGCCGCGTCCGCTGGCTGGACGTTGCCGTACCAGACCGCTTCGGGATAGACCACGACCATGGGGCCGTGCTCACACTGGTCGAGGCAGCCGGATTTGTTGATGCGCACGCGACCGCCCAGGCCGGCGGCTTTGGTCCGCCGCTGGAGTTCGGTGTGCAGATCGCTGGTTCCATTGGAGGTGCAGGAGGGACGCGGTGCGCCTTGGGGGCGCGTGTTGTGGCAGACAAAGACGTGGTGCTCAAAGGCGGGCATAGGGTGTTCCTCCTGTAGCTTCGTGGATTCCCACCCTTTTCGCAAAGTACGCGAAAAGGATGGGGCACGGTAGATTCATGCACGGTAGATTCAGGGCGTTCGAGCAAGATCCGGGGCGGGGTTCAATGCTGTATTCAGAGTAAAGCCCGATGCTCTGCCTTCGTCCCACAAAAACAAAGTTTCCACAAAGGCGCCGCGTCAGCCCGCCCGCATCTGCGAAAATAGAGATTGACTATGAGCACAGACAACCTTCTCTCCCTGAAAGACGACATGGTGGCCTTCATCGAGGGCCACGGCCTTAAACGCCTGCCCGGCTACATCACCGAGGATATTCCCTCGATTGTGTGGGAGGGCGCCGACAACCCCGACGCGTGGAAAGACTTTGTGGAGATGGCCAAGCACGTTGGCGCTCCCTTTGTGACCTTCAGCGAGATGACGCTGGATGCCGAGGAGCTGGACGCGCTGATCGAAGAGGCCGGGGAGATGAACTTCCCCGACGAAGAGGCCACGGAACTGGTGGAGGCGGAGTGGCTGCGCAAGTACGCCGGCAAGCTTGGCTACATCCAGCTGGGCTTTGTCTACCAGGGGCTGGTCTTCCTGCATGAGACCACCACGGAATGGTATGAGCGCTTCCAGTCGCTGTTGGAAGACATAGAGACCTTTCAGGACATCGTCATCGGCGACCACGAGCACGACGGCAACGAAGAGGACGAGTAGCCGCGGTGAGCCGGGCGGGCGCTGAAGGCAATGGGCCAGCTTCGCGACAGGTTGCGCCGCGGGGCCTGCCGCTGAATGCGCCGCGCCAGCGCTGGAGTTTCATCGAGCCGCATCCGGACGAGGCCGTGGCGCTGGCCAGGGCTGCGCGCCTGCCGCAGGTGCTGGCCGAGTTGCTGGTGGCGCGCGGCGTTACCCAGCCGGCGGAAGCATTCGCTTTTCTTAATCCTGAAGTTGCGCACCTGCACGATCCCTTTCTGATGCTGGGCATGCAGGCCGCCGTGGAGCGGCTGGAGCAGGCTATCGCCGCGCGCGAGCCGGTGCTGCTCTATGGCGATTACGACGTGGACGGCACCACCGCCGTCGTGCTGCTGAAGACGGCTATCGAGATGCTGGGCGGGGATGCGCGCTTCCATGTGCCGCACCGGCTGCGCGAGGGGTACGGGCTGCAATCGAGCGTGCTGGAAGAGGCTTACGCGGAGGGCGTTCGGCTGGTGATTACCGTGGACACCGGCATGAGAGCCTTTGCCGAGGCCGAAACCGCGCGCCGCCTGGGGCTGGACCTGATTATTACCGACCATCATCTGCTGGAGGCGGGCGAGGCCGTGCCGCACGCGTTGGCGATTCTCAACCCCAACCAGCCCGCCTGCCGCTACCCGGAAAAATTCCTTTGCGGCGCGGCGATTGCGATGAAGCTGGCACAGGCATTGCTGGAACGCCGCGACCTGGCCCGCGCGAGAGAGAAAACGCTGCCCAGCTTCTTGAAGATGGCCGCGATAGCTACCATCGCCGACGCGGTGCCGCTGCAGGGTGAGAACCGCGTCATCGCGGCTTTGGGATTGCGAGAGCTGCGGCGGCCTGCCGGGGCTGGGCTGCGCGCGCTCTTTGCCGCCGCTGCGCTGGATCCGGCCGCACGGGCGATCAGCGGCTTCGACGTGGCCTTCCGGCTGGCGCCGCGGATCAACGCCGCCGGACGCATGGACGTGGCCACAGATGTCGTCGAGCTGTTCACCACGCGCGATCCGGCCCGCGCCGCCGATTTGGCCGCCAAGCTGGAACGGCTCAACCGCGAGCGCCGCGAGACGGAGGCTACGGCGCTTATCGCCATCGAGGCGCGGCTGGCGAGCGACGCGGAATTGGCCGCCGACCGGCTGCTGGTGGTGGACGGCGACGGCTGGCATCGCGGCGTCATCGGCATTCTGGCCTCGCGCGTGGTCGAGCGCACCGCCAAGCCGGCCATTGTGGTCAGCGTCGAGGAGGGCCCCGAAGGCAAAATCGCTCACGGCTCCGGGCGCTCCATCGACGGATTCCATCTGCTCAACGCCCTCGAGAGCTGCGCCGATCTCTTCACACGCTTCGGCGGCCACGCCTTCGCGGTCGGCTTTGCCCTGCCCGCCGAAAAGCTGCCGGAGCTCAAGCGCCGCCTCCGCGTTTACGCCGAGGAGCACTTGGGCGGCCACGAGCCGGAGCACCTGCTCCGCATCCACGCCGAGCTGCCGCTGGACCGCATTACCTCTGTGCTGGTTGGCTGGCTGCGCAAGCTGGAACCCTTTGGCCACGGCAACCCCGAGCCGGTCTTCGTCGCCCGCAGAGCGCGCCTGCTCACGCCGCCGCGCCGGATGAAGGAGCGGCACCTGAGATTGGAATTGGCGCAGGATTCCGTTCAGCCGGCTCCTCTTCCAGGCTCGAGCGGCGCGCTGCGCGCCGTCGGCTGGAACCTGGCCGCGCGCGCCGCCGAGCTTGGCCTCAAGCAGGGAAGTCTCATCGACCTGGCTTACCGCATCCGCGAGAACGAGCACCCGGAGTACGGCGGCGTAGAAGCCGAGATTGCCGGGATCGAATTGGCTTGAAGGCGACCGTGGCAGTGGGATCAATCAAGAAATTTCGGCGACGGTATCGGAGCCATACACGAACCATCGAGGTTCATGGTCTCCCACCCTTCCCGCAAAATGCGCGGGAAGGATGGGGCACCCAAAGATGATGGGCGAATCAAGCGTGGTTCACCCGACGTTATAACTTATGTTATAATTAGAAATGAAATGGAGGCCCAAATGGCCACGACAGCTAAAATCATCGCTATCGGCAACTCCGCCGGCATCATTCTGCCCAAGGAGATACTGGCGCGGCTCAATGTTGAGAAGGGCGATAGCGTTTTCATCACCGAGGGTTCCCAGGGTATTCGGCTGGTGCCTTTCGATCAGGATTTCGCCACGCAGATGGAAGCTGCGCGGGAAATAATGCGCGAAAACCGGGACGTCTTGCAGAGGCTTGCTGAATGAACGAACCGGTTTGGATCAGGCAGGACGTGGTCCTGGCGATGCATGAGGAAGCACTGATGCTCCACGGCGGCGCGGAAGGTGTGCGCGACCTGGGGTTGCTTGAGTCCGCACTTGCGCGCCCCAAAAATCTCTTCGCTTACTCCGAGCAAATACCTTCTCTTGCATGGTTTGCGGCGTCCTACGCCAAAGGGATTGTCGCGAATCATCCTTTTGTAGATGGCAACAAACGTACAGCATTCACTGTTTCCGTTACATTTCTCAAGTTGAACGGCCTTCGACTGACAGCGACGAAAGAGGACCTGGTTCTCACATTCTGGGCTCTCGCCGCCGGAGAGATTTCCGAGGAGCAACTCGCCGACTGGTTCGAGTGCAATACAGCGTCCCGCTGACCTGTGAACGGGCGCATTTTCCACCGGCTCCAAAATTTCCTCTTCCCATGCTCCCCCCTTGGCGGTGTAGAATTATTACTGTCAGGTGAATTTCCCCGCCTGACAAATAAACAACTGCGAGAATAATGCGGTTGTTGGGGTTATATGGACGCCAATTTATCCGGCTCTTCTCTCTCCCGCCACAAGCGATCCCTATTGTATTTGCTATGTATTGTTGTTGCCGAGTCCAGACTTCGGAGGCCCAGGCGTGTCCGGAATTTCTCCGGCCGCATTGGTGAAATCTGATGGCCGACCTGGCAACCACCGTGCACACGATGCCTTCCGGCAGATCCCTGCTTGACAGCAAGCTGACGAATACGCATGGCCGCACGGGCATTGCGGTGTTTCTTCTGGCGCTGGCCAGCGGCCTCTGCTACATCGCCTATCATGTTGCAAGCGACCTCGATTCGGTCACCATCACCAGCATCTGGCCGTATATGCTGCTGGGTCTGGCGCTGCTGATTGCGCTTGGCTTCGAGTTTGTCAACGGCTTCCACGACACCGCCAACGCCGTGGCCACGGTCATTTACACCCATTCGCTGGAACCCAATATCGCCGTGGTCTGGTCGGGCCTTTGCAACCTGCTCGGCGTACTGTTCTCCTCCGGCACGGTGGCCTTCGCGGTGATTACGCTGCTGCCGGTTGAACTGATACTCCAGGTCAGCTCTGGCGCCGGCTTCGCGATGGTCTTTGCCCTGCTGATTGCCGCCATCGTCTGGAACCTGTGCACCTGGTGGTTCGGGCTGCCGGCCTCCAGCTCGCACACCATGATCGGCTCCATCATTGGCGTAGGCATCGCCAACCAACTGATGCACGTTCACAGCGGAACCTCCGGCGTGGATTGGGATCAGGCTACCAAGGTTCTCAAGTGGCTACTGATCTCGCCTCTGCTGGGTTTCGCCTGTGCCGGGCTGCTGCTGTACGTCTCCAAGCAGACGATCAAGTACCCCTCTCTCTACGAAGCGCCCAAGGATAACCAGCCGCCGCCGTGGCCTATCCGCGCGCTGATGGTACTCACCTGCACCGGCGTCAGCTTCTTCCACGGCTCCAATGACGGGCAAAAGGGCATGGGCCTGATCATGCTGATCCTCATTGGCACGGTGCCCACCGCCTACGCGCTGAACCACGCCGTTACCGCTCAAGATATGCAGGAGTTTATCGCCGCCAGCGAGCAGACCGGCCACATTCTCGACCGGCACGTCGATAAGGCGGGCATTCTCGGCGAGGATGCCCGCACCGAGGTCACCGACTACATCCGCACCAAGCAACTCCAGCCTGACACGATTCTGGCGCTTCGCGAGCTGGTCGAGGATCTGAACCACGAAGTTGCCCTCTACAAGGTCTTCAAGTCGGTTCCGGCGCAGGATCAGGCGAATGTCCGCAATGATATGTACGTGGCCGGCGAAGCCATTCGCCTATTGCAGAAGAGTGACGCCAACCTGGTAAAAGAGAAGAAGCAGCCGGTGTTCGACAAGGCTGAAAGCGCCGCTCTCGGCAACTACAAGAGCAAGGTGGACAAGGCCACCCGGTTCATTCCCGACTGGGTCAAAGTGGCTGTTGCGCTGGCTCTCGGCCTGGGAACGATGATCGGCTGGAAGCGCGTCGTGGTTACGGTGGGAGAAAAGATCGGCAAGGAGCATCTGACGTACGCGCAGGGCGCCAGCGCAAGCCTGGTGACCATGGCTACAATCTTCGCGGCCAACATCTTCGGCCAGCCGGTTTCGACGACCCACATTCTCAGCTCCGGCGTGGCCGGAACGATGAGCGCCAATGGTAGCGGCCTGCGCCTGGCCACCGTTCGCAACATTGCCGCCGGCTGGGTCTTTACCCTGCCGGTCGCGGCTCTGCTCTCCGGCATACTCTATTGGCTCTTCCGCGCGATCTCCTAAGCGCCGATCATCGCCAGCGGGCGGTTGCGGTCGGTGCGCAGCGTGGGCACGGCCGCCAGCAGACTGCGCGTGTAGGCGTGCTGGGGCGCCGTCAGCAGGCGCGCGCAGGGGCCCGTTTCCACCACCTCGCCCGCGCGCATCACCACAACCCGGCTGGCCACCTGGCCAACCACCGCCAAGTCGTGCGAGATGAAGAGCATGGCCAACCCATGCTGGCGCTGCAACTCGCGGAGAAGCTCCAGCACCTGCGCCTGCACGGTGACATCCAAGGCTGTGGTGGGCTCGTCGGCGATCAGCAGCCGCGGACGATTGATCAGTGCCATGGCAATCAGAATCCGCTGCCGCTGCCCGCCGGAAAACTGATGCGGATAGTCGCCGTAGCGCCGCGCCGCGTCGGGGATGGAGACCGCCTCCAGCGCGGCGATAGCCTTTCTCCTGGCCTCGCGGCCAGTCCATGAGGGAGAATGCGCGCGCGCACCTTCAGCTACCTGGCTGCCAATCGTCATCACGGGATTCAGCGCCGTCATCGGCTCCTGGAAGATCATGGCGATCTCACGCCCCCGCAGCCGTTGAAGCGCACTTTGGGGCTGTCGCAGCAGATCAATCGAGTCCACGTTGCCGGCTGGGCCGCCGCGCCACAGGATCTGCCCCGCAACCCTCGACGCCGGTCCGAGCAGTCCCATAATCGCCAGCGCGGTCACGCTCTTGCCCGACCCCGACTCGCCCACCAGCCCCAGCACTTCGCCTTCCTCAAGGCGCAGGTTCACGCCGCGCACCGCCTCAGCCGCCGCAAAGCGAATCTGCAAATCGTGAATCTCAAGCAGTGGAGCCATGAAGCCATCCTAGTGCATTTGAAGAGAGCGCGGGGCGCAGAAACCCTGCGGGAAATCGTGCAGGCTACGGGCCAAAGTGGACAAATTCTACCCATATTCTGCGCAACAATTTGCATAGTCCCATGGGGGTGAGCCAAAAACAAAAGGTTTACAGGCTATTCATTTGGCATTGCGATTGCATTAACACTGGACGTACCCAAGGCGCCGGACTGTGGTAATGGAGATACTGTTACCTTTGCGTTATGATTTGCACTATCCTCCATGCGTCTTGAATTCAGAACGGCACAGTCGCGGAATCGGTCAAGCGCCGGGAGATCATCTCACCCGGAAGGCACCAACGCTCCGGCAGCGCAAATCGTCATGGCGTTTTTGTTCAGAAGGGATGTTATGACCAGCAAATCAAAAACGGTGAACGAGCGACGGAAAAGGCAGCGTTTTGGGATCAACGCGCCGCTCACAGTGATGATCGGACAGCGCGAGATTCCCGGCTTTACGCGGGACTTGAGCAACCGAGGAGTCTATTTTTATTTGGACATGGCCGAGAACGCGCCCATCGGCGGCGATTTTGAATTTATGGTCGAATTGCCACCCGAGATTACTCTATCCACCTGTTGTACGATCCACTGCCTGGGCCATGTGGTGCGCACGGACGAAACTTCCCGGCAGTTGACCGGGATCGCGGCTGAGATTCTGCATTATTCGATTCAGAGGGAGGCCGCGGCCTGAGCCTAGAGTTTGCGCATGCCGAGGACGCGATGGTCGACGAGCCAGTTCTTGCGTACGTAGACGAGCCGGTTATTGCTATCCGGATCGGTGGGCAGCAGGAAGAAGCCGGGATCGACAAGATACCGGATCGAGTTGTAGACGATTCCCTCCATCACTTCGCCGTTGAGGAATTGCAGCCGCATCCAGATTCCATGGACGATGGGCGCGCGGGAGTGAAAGTTGAGAATCTCGTGCTTCGCGTCTCCCGCAAAGTTGTGGACATAGAAAATGGCCTTGATCTCTTCGGCTGATATCTCCTCGACGATATCCGATTCCAGGCTGCGCACCCTGAAGCTCTCCGGTGAGCTTTGGGGTGCGCGGATCAGCATCTCTTCCACGGTGCTCCAAGCGGGTGAGTCGAGGTAGCCCTTGATCGTCCGGGATCCGAACTGGATGACAACCTTTTCCGAGCGGGGCGAATCAGGGCCATGGGCGGGAGGCGTTATGGCTTGACTCTCTGGCGTGGAAGAGCCTGCTTCTGCGGGGGAAAGAGATTGTACTGTTTGATCTTGTACAACAGAGCTTTGTAGCTGATCTGTAGTTCGCTTGCCGCGGCTTTTCGATTCCATCCAGTACCCTCCAGTGTTTTGGCGATGGCGGCGGATTCTGCGCCATCCTTTAAGTTCCGCACCATATGCTTCAGGCTTCCGTTGTTGCAGGCGGCCTCTTCCCCGTCGGAGGCCGGTAATTCCGCGCTGAGCCGGGGAATCAACTCATCGATGATAGCCTGTTCGTCGTCCAGGATGAGGTAGCGCTTGATGGTATTCTCCAGTTCGCGAAGATTGCCCGGCCACAAGTAGCTATTGAGAGCCATCAGGAGCGCAGGGGAGAGTGGCAGGGGATCGCGCTCGTACTTGGCGGCCACCTTGCGCATGAAGTGATTGGCTAGGATAGGAATCTCCTCGACGCGCTCGCGCAGCGGAGGCATCTTCAGAGTAAATCCATTGAGGCGGTAGTAGAGGTCTTCGCGAAAGGTCTTTTGCGCGATGGCGGCCTTGATGTCGATGTTGGTAGCGGCAATCACGCGCACATCGACTTTGACGCTGGAGCGGCTGCCCAGGCGGGAAAAACTGCCGTCTTGAAGAACCTGCAGCAGTTTGGCCTGCAATACGGCCGGCATTTCGCCGATTTCATCGAGGAAGATGGTGCCGTTGTTACAGATTTCAAACTTGCCGGGCTTGGACTTGATCGCACCGGTAAAGGCGCCGGGCTCATAGCCGAAGAGTTCACTCTCCAGCAGATCGGCGGGCATGGCCGCGCAATTGACCTTCATGAAGGGGCGGTGGCTGCGGGCCGACATCTTGTGGATGAACAGGGTGGCGACTTCCTTGCCAGTGCCGCTCTCTCCCAGGATGAGGACGGGGATGTCAGCGCGCGCCACCAGCCGGCATTGGGATTCGATCTCCCTCATCCGCGGGCAGGCTCTGACAAAGGAGGTGTTTTCATCCAGGGAAATTTCCTTGCACTCATCGTCATCGCTGGCCGACTGATTGCGAGCCTCCTTGAGGCACTGCTCCACGGCCAGATCAATGTCGGCCTTTCGGAAGGGCTTGAGGATCACGTCAGTGGCGCCCATGCGCGTGGCCGCGACGACTTCTTTCAACTCGGCGGAACAGGCAAGCATGATGATCGGAAGCGATGGCCGGGAGGCATGCAGCCTGGTCAGCAATTCGAGGGCATTTTCCCCGGCGCCGTCTTCGTCCAGTTGCCAATCCATCAGGAGCAGGTCAGGCGGGGGAGAGTCTTTCAGGCACAGGATCAAATCCGCGGCCTCGGTGTACAGGTTCACGGTGAAGCGGTCCTCGAGAATTCGGTGAAGGTAATTCAGGATTGCGGGATCCGGGTCAAGCGCCACGATGTGAGGTTTGCGCTTGCTCTTCGTCTTCAAATTCGCCCCTGATGGAATGCTCACCATCCCGGTTCCTTCCTTTGCTTTCAAACCGCGTATGGGAGAGGACTTTCTCGTTTGACGAAGATAGTAGAACGATCCGTGCTGTGATTCTCAGAGGAACGTACAACAAACTCCGCCGACCCTGGGGAACAAGTTATATCAACGGGGTGGTAATTCACCCTCCCATCGATGCTTATCGAATGCTTCTTGTTCACCATAGTACACTTAAAAGTGGTAATTCATTCGCTATTATGTGCATTTTTTTTCACATACCAGAAAATGAAACGGCATTCAACGTAATGAAATGAAACACTTGATTACCGTTTTGTGGACCAAAAGGTTACTCTGGACTTATTAGGTAGTTACCGCTAGCTGGTTGCGTTTGGCGGGGAAGTTGCATACAAGAGGCCATGACCCTGTCGCGCGCAATGGAATCCGTCGATCTGCACGAATTGCCCCCGATGGAGGTGATCTTCGGGCAATCGCCGTTGATGGCAGTTGCGCGGGAGAAGCTGGAACGGGTAGCCGAGACGACCGTTCCGGTGCTGCTGCAGGGCGAGAGCGGGACAGGCAAGGATATATTTGCCAAGCTGCTGCATACGTATTCAAATCGCGCGAAGGGCGCGTGGGTGAAGGTGGCGTGCCCCGCGATTCCGCACTCGCTGATCGAGTCGGAACTCTTCGGATATGAAAAGGGCGCCTTCACCGGGGCGTATGCAACCAAGCGCGGGCGCGTGGAACTGGCGCATATGGGAACCCTGTTCCTGGATGAGATTGGCGACCTGGATTTATCTGTGCAGGCAAAGCTGCTGCAGATGCTTCAGGATGGCAGCTTCATGCGGGTTGGAGGGCAGGAGTCGAGGAGGGTGAACACGCGGCTGGTGAGCGCGGCCAGCGTCAACCTTCGGCAGCGGGCCGAGGAAGGCAGCTTCCGGCGGGATTTTTTCTTTCGCATCAACGCCGTGACTATCGATTTGCCGCCGCTGCGTCAGCGGACTGCGGACCTGCCGATGCTGATCGACTACTTTCTTGAACGGCACGCGAAGATCTTTCGCTGCATTCCCAAGCCGCTTTCGCGCGAGATGACGCGCTTGATGCAGCGCTACGAATGGCCGGGAAACATACGGCAACTGGAAAACATGATTCGCAGCTACATCCTGATCGGCAGCGAAGAAGCATTGACGGCGGAGCTGGCGCCGTCTTTCCCGTCCAGCCCGGCCCGGCTGAACACCGATTTAGATCTAGCCAAGCCCGTTTCGCTGAAAGAGATCACCAGAGCCGCCACGCAGGAGCTGGAGCGGCAGATCATTCTGAAGGTTCTGGAGGCGAATAACTGGAGCCGCCGCAAGACAGCCAAGTGGCTGGACATCAGCTACCGATCGCTGCTCTACAAGCTACAGGAAACGCAAGGACGCGGGCTTGCCGAGGCGCTGCCCAAGGAGAGCAAGGCGCTGGGCAGCAGGAGAGCGCCGAAGTGATGCGGAGTTTCTAGAGCGGTTCTCCAATACATATGTCCTTACTGATTCTATCGAAGGTGGCTTTTTCTTGAGGAAAAAGCCACTCTGCGGCGTGGTTTCGGTGTATAGCAATTGGAGAACCGCTATAAAGCATTTTCGGAATCGGTGCAGACCCTAGTATCTGTAGACCTTTTTTAGTCCAGCGCATAGACTGAGCCGTCGGCGCTGCCAACGTAGACGACGCCATTGGCCACGGCGGGACTCGATAAAATCGAACCCAGTTGCAACAGCCGGTCGATTCCCACGATGGTCGCGTCGATGGTGTTGTTCGGATTGCCGTCCGGGCCCACCGGACCATAAATCACGTTCGTATTGAGATGCCCGTCTTCGGTGAGCAGTTCCTTGTGATTCACGGAAGCCCGCACCCGGAACTCGCCGCTCAGTTGACGGGCGCTCAGGTCCGCATCGTAAACTGCGCCGTCAAAGGTGCCGAAATAGGCATGCCCGGCTGCCAGAGCGGGCGATGAAAAGCTATAAGCCTTATAAGTCAAATCAAACAACTGTGCGCCAGTGGCAAGTTTCAGCGCGCGCAGTTTCATCGTATCGGAGGTCGTGATGTACACGACGCCATCCTCTATTGCTGGCGAAGAGATCACCCACGAGCCGCTGTTCGCTTGCCGCCAGATTTCCTTTCCGGTCTTTGCGTCCAAGGCGTAAATGTTGTTGTCCCGGCTGCCGAAGACCACGATTCCGCCGGCCACGGCGGCTGAACCAGGAATGCCCTGCATGAAGTGGGTGGCATCGACGCCGGTAGCAAACTTCCATGCCAGCTTTCCGGTCTTTGCATTCAGCGCATAGAAGGCTCCGTCCCAACAGCCAATATAGACAACCCCATCCACCACGGCCGGCGAGGAGTGAACCACATCTCCCGCCTCGAACTTCCACCGCAGCCTGCCGGTCTCGGCATCCAGCGCATACACATGGTGGTCTCCGCTGCCGAAGTACACCACATTTCCCTCCACTGTGGGCGAAGAGAGCAGAAAGTCCCATGGGTCCGGAACCACCTCGCGCGACGGGACAAGCCCGTAGAGGCCCGCCATGCTCAATCGGCTCTCGCCGCCCGTTTGAAACTTCCAAAGCAGCTTGCCAGTCCGCGCATCCAACGCATACGCATTGCCGTCCAGGCTCAGAACGTAAACAGCGCCATGAGTCACCGCGGGTGTGCTGTTTACGTTGGCATCGGTTTTGGACTTCCAAACCTCGCGGCCCGTGGCGGCGTCAATGGCGTGAACAAGATGATCGTTGCTGCCCACAAACACCAGGCCATCGGCCACTACGGGAGATGAAAACACCTGCCCCCCGGTCTTGAACTCCCAGACCACATGTCCGATCTTCTTCGGCGCGCTGCTCTGGTAGACGCCGCTGTGCGCCGCATCCCCACGAAACATGGAGCTGTTCTGAGCGAACAACCCCGCCGCGCAAAGAAAAATCGTCGCAGGCAGCCAGCCCGGCGCGAAGAACACTCGCCTTGAACAGCGCATTCCGCCTTGATTTCTACCGTGCCCTACTTGATCCGCGTGCATATTCCATCTCCTTGGGAGCCGTCTTACGCCGGTTTTGGTTCTCCGAGCCATCCTACAACATACTCCCCATGCCTTCTCCCTCCCCGCAGCTATTCATTGACATCCCACCCTTTCCGCAGAAAAAGCGGAAAGGATGGGGCACGGAAGTCTATAAAAAAATTAAAATTCTCTAAATCCAGCCGCGCAGGCGATAGTAGACGATTTTGGTGGATTCGATCAGCATGGTTTCGAAGCCGGAGAAACGCCCTTTCCAATTCTCGGCGGAGTGAAGCACATCGGGGACGGCCATGGGGGTGACATCGATGCCCAGCTTGCGGAAGACGCGCAGCGCCCTGTACATATGAAAATCACTGGTGAGCAGAACCTTTTTGCCGGGCAGGTTCTGTATCAGGCGCGCGGTCTGGATGGCGTTTTCGCGGGTGCTGGTGGAGCGCCACTCGGCAACCATCGCATCGCGGGGAATGCCTACGCCGAGCAGAAAGTTGAGGATGCCGGGACCGCCTCCGCCGCTGATAATGATCTTCCTGAAGCCTCCGGTTTGCCAGGCGAGAAGCGCCTGGCGCGCGCGCCAGTACGACGAGTAAGAGATGCCGCCATACTCGTCGCCCGCGGCGCTGAGCAGGATGAGAACGTCGCCTTTGGGCTGCTGAATGGGACCGGCGTAGGCTTGTGCCCACCAAGTGACGATGGGCGTCGCCATCACCAGCACAGTGACGAGTCCAATGGCCGCGAGCAGGCGGTAGAGAATCCGTCCAGTGGTGCGTAGAGCTGTCATGCGCTTCCTTTCACCCGGACTGGGAGGAGCGATTCGAAGACCTCGAACAGCTCTGCCGCGACCGTCTCCCAGCTTCGGCTGCCGCGCTCGGAGAGGTCGCTGGCGTCCCAGCTTCTGCCGAGGACCGATGCGAGGGCATGAGCCAGCGCGACGGAGTCGCGCGGGGGCACGAGTTCGCCGGATTCGCCGCTGAGAATCTCGGGAATGCCGCCGACATTCGTGGCGACGACCGGCTGGCCGCAGGCGAGCGCCTCCAGGATCACATTCGGGCAGCCTTCCATGTAACTCGGCAGGGTAACGAGATCGGCCGCCGCCATCCAGACGGCCACCTCGTCGAAGGCACAAGCGGGCAGTGTGTGGATATAGGCGGCGGCGTTGTTTGCCTGGATGGCGCTCTCGATCAGAGTCCTGTCCGGCCCCTCGCCGATCATATAGACGCGCAGACTGGGGCGCTGCGCATGCAACAAAGCCGCCGCTTCGACCAATTCACGAAGGCCTTTCCTCACGTCCATGCGTCCGATATAGACGATTGCTTCGGCGGACGGGTCGATGCCGAGCCTGCGCCGCGCCGCAAGACGGTCGCTGGGATGGAAGACTGAGAGATCGCAGCCATTGACGATGGCGCGAGTGGTCCGCGGCACTGCGCCCATGGCCAGAACCTTCCGGCGCAGATCGGCGCTGACGGTGACCACAGCATCAGCTTCGCGCAGGACCGAGCGCGTGAGCATGGCGGAGAGAGGATCGCCGATTCTGTTGATGTCGGAGCCGATGCTCATGGCAACGACGGGAACCGCGAGGGCTTTGCCGATCTTGAGCGCGGCGTAACAGTCCGGATAAAGGTAGCAACCGAAGATCAGATCGGGGGCAAAGGCCCGCACGGCCGGCAGCAGGGCGCGAGCGGAGATCCATCCATTGAATGGCCGGGAGAGCACGGGCAGCGCGGGAATGTCAAAGTAACTCGCCCGCACGCCGAGCGGGCTATAGGAGGCGTCGAGGTTACTGTAGACCCGGCTGCGCGGCTTGAGCCAGGAGGGATAACTCGCGTTGGGATAGAAGACGCGCAGATTGGCCTTGCGGGCAAGCACGCGCAGCGTCTCATAGAGCGACCGCCCCTGCCAAGGCTCCGCCGAGCTGGGGAAATAGCGCGTGATGACCGCAATTCTGGGCATAACTCTCCAGCAAATCCGATTACTTCGGCAAGGCTGAGGATGGCATCTGCGGCGACTGAGCGAAGGTGCGCCGCAAGCCCTCGGCTACACCCACGCGAGGCGTCCATCCCAGCTTCTGCTGCACGGCGCTCTGATCGAAGTTCGCGAGCGGGCGAATGGAGCGGATGCGATAGCGCGACAAGGGCACAGCGCGCTTGAGCAGGCGTCCGAGCGCCTCGATGCCGACTGATGCCGTCATCAACACGAATTTGGGAACGTAACTGGCTTTGATATTGGGCCGGGCAGCTTGCGCGATGCGGATGAACTCGCGCTGCGTAACCCAGGCTGGATCTACCAGATTGACCAATGCGCCTTCGACGCCGGGACGCGAGGAGGCAAGCAGGAGCGCATCCACCACATCGTCCACATAGACGAGCGGCAGCGGCAGCGAGCCGTTTCCAACAACAATCCAGCGGCCAAACATTCCAAAGCTGCCAGCCGGAGAGCTCGGTTCGACTCCGGGGCCGAAGATTACGCCGGGGCGAATCACGCAGACAGGCAAACCCCGCTCGCGGGCCGCAGACCTCACCATTTGCTCGGCTTCGAGTTTGGTCTGCGTGTAAGCGCCGCGCAGTTCGGCGTGCGGCTCGAGCGGCCACTCCTCGGTCACCGTGGCGGCGTGGCGGACGGCGTGCTCCAGAACGCTGAGCGAGCTGACATAGACCACGCGCTCTACATGGTGCTTGAGGCAAGCGTCAATCACGTTGCGCGTTCCGATGGCCGTGCCGCGCTGGAAGTCGGCGGCGCTGCCCTTCATCGCCGCTCCCACATGGAAGACCCTGGCCACTCCGGCGACGAGAACATCGACATACTCTGGATCGCCCAGATCGCCGGCTAGATAATCGACACCGGCAAGAGGCTCTTTGGGAAGGCGGCGGACGCCGGCGCGCACTTTTACTCCCTCTTGAACCAGCCGGCGAACCAGCGTGCCGCCGAGAAAGCCGCCCGCGCCGGTCACGAGCACATCCGCGGGCGGGCGCGGCGTCAACTGCTCCTTGCGGAGAGCGTCGCGCTGGCGGTCGGCTTTATTGCAGGCCGGCGTCATTGCGCTGACCAGCCGCAAGCCTTCTTCAGGGGTTACCGGCGTCGGCGCGCCTTGTTCCAGAGCGGCATAAAACTCGCTAATATTCTGGTGGATGCCCGGCGCTCCCGGCAGCCGCTTGGTGATGAATCGCAGGACATTGCGCGGCACCTCGTAAAGGCTCGCGGCGGCGTTGCGCATGGCGCAGATCACAGGAGAGGCGAACTTCGGCCCCGGAAGCAGCTTCGTCACATAGCAGGTCTGCAAGAAGCAGTCGATCTGCATCACGCCGCGCGTGCCGTGGACGATCACCTGGCTGCGGATGGGGCGCACGTTCCAGGAAAGATAGAGGCGAGCCTCGCCGCGCTCGCAGTTGACCTTGGCCGTCCACTCGTCGAAGAGCAGATTAGAGTCGAGCCCGGTGGAGCGGAAATCGATCTCCGTCTCGTTGACCGGGCCGAGAAACGCCTCGGCAATTGCAAGGCCATGCACGCCAAGATCCTGAAAGGGGTAAGAGCCTTTGCGGTACTGCGGGGGCAGCTTGCCGCCTCCCGGCCAGGCGGGATAATCGGAGCTGCGGTGAAAGTCGAGGGAGATAACCGTGCCGATGCTGCCACCGCGGGCGATCTCCACGCCGCGCAGCACGATTGGGTCCAGCCGGGCGGAGTGAACCACGCCCAGTGTGCGCCCGCTGGAATGGGCTGCCGCGATCATCTCTTCGCACTGCTCGGGCGTCTCCGCCATGGGTTTTTCAACCAGCACATGCACGCCAGCCCGCAGGGCCTGAATGCTGAGCGCCGCGTGAAAGGCGGGCGGCGTGAGCACGTGGACCACATCCACGCCGGAGGCCAGCAACTCATCGACGCCGGCGTACGCGTTGGGCAGAGCGAATGCCTTGGCGACAGCCTGCGCCCTGGCCAGATCGAGGTCGGCAACTCCAACGACTTCGACCGACGGAAGCGACTTCAAGGCACGAAGATGGTGCGCGCTGACATAGCCAGCGCCGATGATTCCAACTCTAAATTTTGTCATAGCGGCAGAAGCTCGATTCGATCCTGGCAGCAGAGCAAGATAGGCAGAGCGGCTTACTGAGATGATACTACCGAAAGGATGGCCCTTCGGCATTGCTCAGGCAGGCCGCAGCCGGTTGCTTTCAAGGATTGCTTCAAACTCGCGGCTGGCGGCTTCCCATGAATTCATGGCTTGCATTCTGGCAAGCCCGCTATTCGCAATGGTGCGCCGAGCCGCATCCTCGGTGAGCAGGCGAACGCAAGCATCGGCAAAGCCGGCGGGATCGTCCTCAATCACGATGTCCGCGCCATCCTCGTAGCGCAGCCCCTCGGCGCCCACTGTCGTGGAGACAACCGGGACTCCCGCCGCCATGCACTCATAGATCTTCAATCGTGTTCCTGAGCCGATGCGAATGGGCACAATGGAAATCTTCGACCCCCAGAGATAGGGCCGCACATCTTCCACCGTGCCGCTGATAAAAACCCCCGTCAACCCTTGCGCCGCTTTCAGGACCCGCGCGTCGGGCGAGCGTCCCGCAATCATGAAGGTGGCGCCTGGCAGACGTTGACGAATCAGGGGGAAGACCTCCGCAAGAAAATACTCAACCGCATCCACGTTGGGGAGAGAATCCATTGATCCGCAAAAGACCATATCCGAAACCGGGAATTCTCCATCGCGGGGCGCGAAGTAATCCACATCGACGCCAGTCGAAATGCTGGAGACCGATTCGATTCCATACATGCGTTTGAATTTGGCGGCGTCGATCTCTGAAACCGCAACCACGTGCCTGGCGGCGCGGCATACCTTCCTTTCGTATGCCTTCATCTTCGCAAGCTGCGTTTTGAAGAAAAGATTTTTCCAGGAACCGCTGTTCTGTTCAACATGGCGCTGCCAGATTGTCGTCAGGACATCGTGCTGAAAAAGCACGCACTGCCCCAAATCGGTCAAATTATCAGCCGAGAATAAAAAGTCGCAGACAATGGCGTCGTAATGCTCGGCGGCGATCCAGGCATCGATCATTTGCCGGAGCTTTTTTGAGGAGTAACGAAAGACCGCCATTGGCTGAGGATGCACAAAACTAGCCGCCAGTTGAGGAAGAATCCCAATCGATCTTCTGCCGGGAGCGGAATGTTCCGCGAAAAAATGGCGGCTGGAATACTCCTGGCTTCGCTGGGGGCCCTCAAGATTTTGAGGGTCATTGAGCGCCGCATAATGAATCTCATGGCGCTTGTTCAGCTCCTTCAGCATTCCCAGCGTGCGAATCTGCGCGCCACGATCAGTCGGGTGGAGAAAAAACGGGCAGACCCAAAGAATCTTCATTACCGCTGGGCGCCTCCTCGCTTGAAGGATGGACGAGGCGGATCTTCCATCTACCTCTCGATACCCCATGATAAACTACCCCCGAGGATCCTCTGGAATCGATATGGAGAGCAAGCGCAGCGTCATTGTGGTCGGTTTAGGTTATGTGGGATGCGTCAGCGCTGCCTGCTTTGCGGAAATCGGACACAATGTTCTCGGTGTGGACCGCGACCTCAAGAAAGTGGAGGCTGTCCGCAAGGCGCAATCGCCGTTCTTTGAGGCCGGCCTTGACCAGCTGATCCAGAAAAATGTTGCCGAGGGACGCCTCAATGCGGGGATTCTCGACGCGGAAGCTCTGGACGCGGCGGATGTTGTCATGCTCTGCGTGGGCACGCCCTCGCAGGCCAATGGAAACATCGACCTCAGCCATCTGCGCCGCGTCTGCGACGAAATCTCCGGCCTGCTGCGGCCCAGAAAAAAGCGTCTGATCGTCACCGTGCGCAGCACCGTCTTCCCCGGAACCTGCGAGAGCCTGCTGGAGACCGTCTTCTCCCGCGGAGAGGATGTCGAGATCGTCTCCAACCCCGAGTTCCTTCGCGAAGGCACCGCGGTGCGGGACTTCATGGAGCCATCCCTGCTGGTGGTCGGCGGCAGCACCGACGATGCCGCGCGCTTTGTGGCTGACCTCTATGCCGGCCTGCCGGGCGAGGTCTCCATCGTCTCCCTGCGCACCGCCGAAATGATCAAGTACACCTGCAATGCCTTTCACGCGGTAAAGATCGGATTTGCCAACGAGATTGGTTCGCTGGCCGCTAGCCTCGGCGTCAACCCCGAGCAGGTCATGGCCACCATGTGCCGAGATACAAGGCTGAATATCTCTCCGGCGTACCTCAAGCCCGGCTTCGCCTTTGGCGGATCCTGCCTGCCCAAGGATCTGCGCGCGCTTACCTTCCGCGCCTCCCGGCTTGACCTCAAGCTGCCACTGCTCGCATCCGTCCTTTCTTCCAACGACGAACACCTCAGAAGAAGCATTCATCAGGTACTCGAACTACCGGGAAATCAAATCGGCATATACGGCCTGGCCTTCAAGGAAGATACCGACGATCTGCGCGAGAGCCCGGTGATTACGATCATCGAGCATCTGATCGGCAAGGGAAGGGCGATCAGAATCTTCGACCCCCACATTCAGCTCGACGAAATCTACGGAAGCAATCTCAGCTTTGTGGTCTCAGCGCTGCCGCACATAGGCCGGTTGCTGACGCGCAGCCTCGATCAGTTGATTTCCGCCTCCGACGCGCTGGTGATTGCGCAGAAGCCAACGGCCGAGGCGCTTGCGCAAATGAAAGCCAGCGGCCTGAAGATCATCGATCTGACCAGGCTTGTTCTCAAAGCAGATTGCGCGCCAGGAACTTATACCTAGCCCGGATTATCAGGAGTCATTCATGCTCGATCGTCTGAAAATTCAGGCCGAGGACGTTCTTCGGTATCAACCTGCCCTGCGAAATCTTCTTGCCTCCATTCTTCTGTTCAAGACCCCTTCGGCACGGGCTGCGAATACAGCCGAGGCGGCTCGCATCGTGCAAAAGCTCTGTCAGGCAGCCCGTCTAGCCTCCACGGAATCGATGATGCGAAAAGCCGAGGCGGCAATTGCCCGTCAACTGCCCGCAATCGATCCTGAACAAGTGCCCTGGACCGAGTTTCTTCCCGACTTCGGTCAAGAGCGAATTCAAAAGACTATCGTCTTGAAGCGATATGTCAGTGAACGCGAGAAGGGCGTCGTCTTTGTCTCCTTCGACAATCAGATGGCGCGGCTTGCCAAAGCCGCGAACCTGCGGCGGTTCGCCGAGCGTTACACGCTGGTGCTCGCTCCGTCGTGGTCGCCTCCACACTCTATTGCCTCTTATCTGTTTCCACGGCTTTATCCGGCCCCGATTTTCTGCCTGATCAGCAACCCGCGCGACCTCGATATATTTCCGCGAATCAGTGATAAGTACAAAATGGCGCCGCTCTATGCCTCGAGCTGGTTCGATCCGCGCATCTACACCGCGGTATCCGCGGCAGAGAAAGAAATCGATATTCTCATGGTGGCGAATTTCGGGAAATTCAAGCGTCATCATGCATTCTTTGCGGCTCTTCGCGACCTGCCGCGCAGCTACCGCGTCGTGCTGGTCGGCCAAAGCGAACGCGGGCGCACCAAAGAGACCATTCTCGGCGAGGCCGCTGCCTATGGCGTGCGCGACCGGTTTGAAGTTCGCGCCGACGTTCCCTACCGGGAGCTTCAGGAGTTGATGGCGCGCGCCAGGACCAGTATCGTGCTCTCCCGCCGCGAAGGCTCCTGCGTCGTGGTCGTCGAATCCATGTTTGCCAACACGCCGGCCGGCATTTACGAGGACGCGGAGATGGGCTCCCGCGTCTTTGTCAACGAGCACACCGGCCGCCTGCTCCGGCACGATCATCTGGCTGCGCAATTGAAGGACTTCGTTGAATCCTCCGGGCAATATGAGCCACGAAAATGGGTGATGGAGAATGGTGTTGGTTGTGTCGCCAGCTCTCAGACGCTGAACCGGATTCTGAAGCGGAATGCTCTAGACAACGGCGGCGAATGGACCGAGGATATTGCCACTCTGCGCTGGTATCCCGACCCGCAGTATTACGATTCTCAGGATGCCGAGCGGCTGCGGCTTTGTTACAAGGAGATCGAAGATAGCTGCGGTATCGGCATTGCTTCTCCGTGAATTGTGTAAGTACTGTTTCTTGACAAACGAATTGCACAAATGCAATACTTTTGGGCAATCAACAGAGACATTGAGAAATCGGCAGGAAAGGTCTAATGAAACATCCAAGAAAACTGTTCGAGATTAAGATATTGTTTGCATTTGCTCTGGCCTCCCTGCTGGCGGGCTCCCTGTTGCAACGCTATCTGGGCCGTGGAAGCTCTACGCCGAATGACGACTTTTACGTATACTACTTTGCCGCGCAAATTGTTCACGACAACCCCCATGCCAATCTTTACGCAGACGTGATCAAAGGAGATCCGCTCGCCGAGGACGCTCCCATTGACAGCGAAATCTATACTCATGCCAAGTCCGCCGGAGTTGGCGGCGTTATGGTTTACCTTTACCCGCCGCTGCTGGCCGACCTTTTTGTACCTATCTCCAGGATTCCGGTTTTTCAGGCTGCCGCCTTGTGGCGAGCCTTTAATCTGACTTTGGTGCTGGCATCCGTGCTGTTGCTTGCCCGTATGTTACGCATCTCCATCCTCAGTTTTGAGTTTGTAGCGCTCGCCTTGGCGGGATATAGCTTTTTCCCAATCCACGAAGCCATATGGACCGGACAGGCGGCTATAGTTATGCTCGCGCTCTGGATGGCCGGCGTTGCCGCCTATTGCGACGGCTGCGTGGTACTCTCGGCCGCGATATTTGCGCTGGCTACGGCATTCAAAGTTACTCCCATTCTGCTGCTTCCTCTCTTTTTCATCTGGAAAGACCGGCGATGGATTGTTTCTTACCTTGCTGCTTCTACCGGTCTTGTCGCGGCGATGGTTGCGATCAACGGCTGGCAAACTGTACGCATATATCCCTCGGTGATGTCGGCCATGAGCAGCGGAATCCCTACTTCGGGGAACAAGGCCCTGGGTTCCCTGGTGGCCTGGATCTATTACGGAAGAATATTTACCGACGAATCGGCGCTTGCGATCATTGCCAGCGAGCCCCATGGCTTATTGATCGCAGCAAAGGCAGTCAGTGGCGCGTTCTATCTGCTCTGCCTGTTTCTCGTTTGGCGCAGCCGGCCTATCGAGCGCGCATCGAGAGTAGTTACAATTGCGGTCTTCGGCTTGATTACCGCGTGTGTCTCGCCTGTTCCCTGGCGGCATGGCTATAGCGTTGCGTTCATCGCGCTGGCAATTTTCTGGGTGAAAGCACTTCGCGCCCCTCGCCCGCGCATACTTCATGCCGTGCTGCTTACCCTGACGACGTTTACGCTTGGCGTGCTCTTCTTCGATCTTGCGGCCGCGGCCCCCTTGCCGCAATTCTGCAAAATAATTCTAGTATCTTTATGGATCGTCTTCACGGTTTTGTTCAGCGTAGACGCGCTCTATCACGCCAGCGATGACGAACAGGCCCATGAAGCCACGCAACCTGGCCGTAGCTGTGTTCCTCCCGACCTACCAGTGGGCACAACCAATCGGATCCTGTCCTAGGGACGGCAGTTCCGCGTCAATTCCAAGCACCCTTGCGTTTGGCTGTCACGAACCATGATGCAGGAAATAGAAAGCACGATCCACGTAGTAATGGACGACTCCGTTGCGCAAGTACGGCTGGGCCGTGCCCCACTCCGAGACCTTCTGGAGGGCCAACGCTGTGAACGCCGAGACAATGCTGACCACGACCGCAGCCAGCATCCAGCGGCGGCAGCGGTTGAATCGAGCCAGTAAAGCAGGATTGCTGACGGTTGCGTAGAGTCCCAGAAAGGCCAGCAAATCCATCTCGGGATAGAATTCCATGCGGTAGCGGTAATCCATAAAGATGAACGAAAGCATGAGGACGCATGGCACGGCGAGTCCGGCGGCCAGGGCGAGCCCCTGGGCAGGAGAGAAAAGCCGGAACGGCGGCTGCGTCTCCTCACCCGGCGTGAATCCCCAACTCTTTCGCAAGGCGCGCGCAAGGCTGTGGCGGCCGGCCCACAGGGCTATTGCCAGAAAGACGATGAACGCGATGGGCAGCAGGTCGGTAAGGAAGAAGCTGCTGGGCGGAAGTTCAACGGAATCCATCAGCCGGTCCTGCGTACTTTCAAAAAGAAGCCGGCCATCGCCGCCGCGCAAAACCCAGATCGGCAGGAAGTAGTAGCTGAGACCGAAGGGAATCCGGGCCAGATTAAAGAAGCCATAGAGGCGTATTCGCGGTAACCAATCCGGTTTGTCAGTGTATCCAATATAGAACCCACCGCTGAATGCCGTGGGGTTTCCCCAGCGATAGTAGTTGACCGTGCCGACGGCGATGAGGAAGGCGGCAAGGATCGCCACGGGGATAAGAAACCGGCGTGTGAAAACGGCGCGCCCGGCACGGAGTTCCTGCGCCAGCAGGACCAGCAGCAGCAGCCCGAAGGCCGCGCATAGCCCGAGACCGGTCGAGACGCGGGTAAGTGTAGCAAAGCCGGAAGCAAAAGCCATCCATGAAAGTGTGGCCGCGGTGAACTGGCCGGTCACCAGGCCTTTCACCGCGAAGTAGACAAAGACCGAGGCGAAGGCGACTGCCCAGAAGACGACTTCCTGAAAGATGGAGGCCTTGAGATAGCCGACCGCTGCGCCACCCAAGACGATGCAAGCCATCATCAGCCCAAAGGCCCATTCGGAGGCAGGCGTCGCGCCGCAGGTTCGCCGCAGGAAAAGGACGATTCGGAGCTTCATCATGCAGGCAAGACAAACAGCGATGAGGCAGGACCACCGGGTGACGTCCAGATCCAGCCGATGGAAGAGGAGAAGCGGCAGCCGGACCAGGGCGCAGGTGATGCCAAAATAAGCGTAGACATGTCCGTTGCGCAGGTTTCCTTCCCCGCCAATGGTATTCGGATCGACATCGAACTGCCCATGCACGAGGTGATCGATCATGCTGTTGAAGGTTCTGTTCATCGGCCATGTTGGCTGATGCAGCCGGGCATTGCTCAGGATGATGCCGTAAAAGAGGACCATGAAGGCAAGCAGGATGAACTGCAACCAACGGTCGTTAAGATATAGCTTGCGGAATGCGTCCGGTAGCTTCATTGGCAAGATCCTACGTTACTGAAGAACTCGTGGCGAGAGAGTTATTTCATCAAAAAAGTCATCCTAAAGTGTCGACTCGCGCGGGCGCGCGAGCATGGTCACCAGATCGCCATGGCGTGGGATATTCAAAGCATACAGATGATAGAGAAAATTGGCGACTGACTTCTCCACGACCCCAAAACTACCCACCGGAGGGCCACCCGGGAGCCATTCGACAACCGTACGGAATAAAGGGGTGTAAAAAGGAAATCCCCAACCGAAGATGTCCACAACCTCAAGGCCCGCATACTCCGCCTTGGCGCGTAATTCAATGTCGGAATAGTTGCGATAATGGCCGATGGCCAATTCTGACGGCCGCATACGGCCGCGCATTGTGGCCACCACAACCCACTTTTTGGCCATCAAAGCCATGTTGCGAAACCCAGCCATGTCATCGATAAGGTGTTCAACGACCTGGTTGCAGAGGACCAAATCGAACTTCTCATCAAGCTTTTCCTTCTGCACGTCCAATATCTTAAAAGTTGCGCTGGATACACGACGCGCAGCGAGAGCGAGCGCCTGCTCCGAAAAGTCTATACCAGAGAGGACCAGATGCGGCATGGAATGCGCCAAAGCTGCAAGATTGTCACCCGCACCGCAGCCTACATCGAGTACAGTTGCCGGATTGAGCTTGGCAATCAACTTTAGCAACGCTTCATGTTGCCGACGATGCACAGGACCAAAGCGCTGCATATCGCCCCAGGTATCAGACCAGAGTCGATCATAAGTTTCCTGACTCATATTCGTGATCCCCTCTCTCAACATACCATTGACTCAAGGCCTCAACAACCTCCGCACCCGTAGCCGCGCCCTCACCCTCTCTACGATCCTTGAATCTCTCAGATAACGATGCCACCCAGCCGGACCTAGCGCAAGCAACTCAAGAAGGACCGACACAGGCTTAGCGGACTCACCCCGGAACGCGGCCGCAAGGGCAGAATTCACTGCAATCGATGCTCTTGCAACACGCTCCACTGATGCTCTTCGCTTTCCCGTGACAGTCCAATGATTGAGGTGACGGGAAAGAATAGATGTGAGCTGTTGCTCTATTTCGCCTAGCCGCCGCTTGCTGGCCACTGTCTGTGCTCCAGGGTGGAGGCGATACGCGCTGAGCGTCTCGTCTATGAATCGAACCGGCCCAAGCGCTCCCAGGCGAAGCCAGAGATCCCAGTCTATGCACATCCAGAACGCAGGATCCATTCCCCCGGATTCAAACACAACCTTGCGCCGGAAAACCGGTGAAAGGATCGCGATGAAATTTTGAATAAGGAGGTGCTCAATGAATTCTTCCGGTGGCATATCGCCTTCGGGAAGTGGACAAGTCCAAGGCCCGAGTCCTTGTCCATCTGGCCCCACAAAAATCGCATTGTGGAGTATAAGCGAACCTTTAGCGGTCTCCATCTCTCCCCAAAGCCTAGTAATCCTGCCCGGAAGCCAATAGTCGTCACAATGGAGCAAACAGGTCCATTCACCCCCGGCCTCTCGAAAGCCGATGTTACAGCCTTCCACCTCGGTTGTGTCCCAGTCGGGAGTGATTAACCGAATGGGGAGAGCATCAGCAAAGCCGCGCACAATTTCCCGGGTTCGATCTGTGGAGCGGCCATCGACGATCACCAACTCGATGCCATCGCGATACTGCTCGCGGACACTCTCAAGAGCCACGGCGATGAATTTCTCACCATTGCGCACAGGCATAATAACTGACAGGAAAGGATTCATTGATTGTTCTCCTGGCTTTCGTAGCCGGTATCTGGTACTGCAATCTTAATAATCAGAGCTTTAGCCATGCAACAGAGGCAACCAAGAAGAAAAATCGCCGGATTGTCATTGGCGCCGCCTGAGTCCGAGGATGCTCAGGAAGAAGCTGCTACAGATAATCTGCACACCCAGGGTGAGAGCGAAGACGGATGGCATGACGATGCGCAGGATGTGCTCGGCGTCCAAGGCTCCGAAACTCTCTTTGGCCCAGCCGGAGACGGCGAAGATCGATCCGCCGATTCCGAGCACAACGAGCAAGCCGCCGGCGGCCAGGCCTTTCTCCAGAGTGACAAAGCGGAAGGCGCGGTTGAGGCGAGGGTCCTCGGGCAGCAGGCCCTCGGAGATGGCGAAGACCTTGGTGAAGACGGCGAAGGCGCAGAGTTGAAATCCCATGAGCACCGAAACGAAGGCATACAAGAGCGTATGCACGTCGAATCCGATGCCGTGGACGAAGCGCGGCCCCGGCAGTAGCCAGGCGCATCCGGCCAGCCCCAGCAGGATCAAGAAAGTTCCGGGATAGAGAAAGAGCCAGCGGGGGGAATACATGAGCATGAAGCGGAGGTGACGCCAACCGTCGCGCCATGTGCGCAGGTGCGGCGGACGGCTGCGTCCGTCGGGTGAGAGCGTAGTGGGAATCTCAGTGACCTTCATCCGCAGCAGACTCGCTTTTACCACCATTTCGCTGGCAAACTCCATTCCCGTGGAACGTATGCCCATGCGCTGGAAGCTGTCTTTCCGGAAGGCTCTCATGCCGCAATGAAAGTCTCCGCAAGATGAGGCGAAAAACAGATTACCGATGCCGGTGAGGACCGGATTTCCGAGGTAACGATGCAAGAAAGGCATAGCATCGTCCGCAATGCCGCCGCGAAAACGATTGCCCATCACCAGGTCTGATCCGGCACGCAATTCTTCCAGAAAGCGGGGGATATGCGCGAAATCATAGCTATCATCCGCGTCCGCCATCAACACATACTCTCCACGGGAGGCTGCGATTCCGTCCATCAGTGCGCTGCCGTATCCTTTCGCTGCGACGTTGATCACCCGCGCACCCTCAGCACGCGCGGCCTCCGCCGAGTCGTCGGTTGATCCGTTGTCGGCAACAATTACCTCGCCCGATATGCCCGCCATGCGAAGAGTTTCAGTGGCTTTGCGGACGCATACACCTACAGTCTCTCCCTCATTCAAGCAAGGCATAACCACAGATAACTCAACGAAGGTTTCCATTCCTCCCTCTCGGGTACATGATCATCATCATAAACTGTTTCTGCCATACGAAAACCGGCGTCAGAACCCGATTTGGAACGATAGCGGGCGTTTTCATGCGGCGGAGCGATAGAAGCCAGGGCTGGAATGGCTTTTTGCGGCCACATTCCGGGTCACAAGGATCCGCTCCAGGCCCACCAGCGCCAGGATCTCGGCGATATGCGGCGAGGGATTCACGACCGTGAAACAATGGCCGGCCTCGCGAGCGCCGACGTAGAGCGAGATGAGGGCGGCGATGCCCGCCGCGTCGATGCGCTCGATGGAGCTCATGTCCAGCGTCACGCTTTGCCGGCGCACGAGCGGGGCGAACCGGGCGAGCAAGGCCTGCTCGCTGCCCCGTACCAGTTCAGCCAACTCAGTCTGCCCGGTCCATTCGCTGGCCGGGAAGATCGCTGTGTCGATTGGGATTGTGCCTGTCATCAGAAAACCTCCTTGGAAAGCTGATCAATGTGCTTGGACAGCCGCTTTGCGGCTCGGGTTGCATCTTCTCATCGCGTCTCACGTTCTCATTGGTAAGCACGCGGGCGGCCACAAACGCAAGGGAAGGAAAATGCTGAAATTGCAGGGGATATAAGCACTTCCGCATTCCGCGCCGTCGTACCAAGTGTACCTTTGCGCTCGTTGCCGTCCGCAATTGAACACGCTGAGACTCAATACGCAATCAGGAGGGCCGCCGGTTCCATGGCCAACGCTTTGTCCGGCCCGGCAGCCGACACGCTCCAGAGACCCGCACTCCAGCAAGAACTGCGCGGACGCCGCGGCCTCTACCGATCGGTAGAGGCCGCGGGGTGGCTTTATGCGGTTGTTGGGATGCGTCAGTACACCGTGAGCGAAAAAATCGCCGTGTGCGAGAGCGATCCAAACGAAGCCGTCACGGTCACTGTCGAGGTGACGGGCTGGAAGGAAGTCACGATGGAAGAAGACCCACCGCAACCGTTGAGCAGACTAGCAGACTCAGGCCAGCACACTTATGGCCAACAAAAAAAGCAGCCGCAAGCGCCGCCGTTTCTTCCAGGCCCGATGCACTCGTTGGGGACCGTCGCGCAGATCAATGGATAAGATGTCGGCGATTGCTGTATCCTGTTTGAGAGCAGCTTCCGCTTGGGAGACCTCGGAGTTAGCCGGTTTATTGCGGAAGAGCGCATTGAGCGCGCCATCATGGATGTATCTCCTGTACGTGCCCGGAGATTACTTGCCAGAGCAAGAACGATACACTTCAGTAATTTTTGTAAGCCGGAAGGCGGTCGAGTGAGAGGCAGCGCGGACTTCAGCAAGAATAACCTGGATTGCCTGCGCTTGATCCTGGCGTCGACTGTTGCGTTGTTTCATGTCAATGCACTTTCAGGCATACCTGCCTTCTCTGCCTTTGGAAGGTATCTATCTCCGCATTTTGCCGTCCGGTCCTTCTTTGTCATAAGCGGGCTTCTGATTTATCGCAGTTATACGCGCTCATCATCCCTCCGCTCGTACCTGGAAAAGCGGGTCCGGCGCATCTATCCTGCCTACTTTGCGGTGATAGTTTTCGCAGTCATTGCGCTGTGGCCTTTGAGCACGCTGCCTCTATCGCAATACTTTGGCATTGGCTTCTGGAAGTACCTGGGCGCGAATCTCATCTTTCTCAACTTCCTTGCGCCCTCTCTGCCCGGGGTGTTTACATCGAATCCCGCCAGCCCTGTGGATGGCGCGCTCTGGACTCTCAAGATTGAGGTTGCATTCTATTTATTCGTTCCCGTGATGCACTATTTATGCACCCGCTTCGGAACCAGGAAGATCATAGGAGCGATCTTCTGCCTTTCCTGCTTGTGGAAGTACGGCTTTATATGGCTGGATTCTATCTACCGCACCCCAGGCATTTATACATTGGATAGTACGCGCGGCATCTATGATCAACTGTCCGCGCAGTTTCCTGCACAACTTATGTATTTCAGCGCAGGCATACTGCTTTGGCTGTATTTTGACACGCTCAAACTCCACTTCCGGAGCATTTTGTGCATTACGGCTTGCTTGTATCTCATTGACCATTGGTTCAAAGGAGAAGTTTTGGATGTTATCTGGATCTCGGGGGTAGTATTCGTTTTTGGGTTCTGGCGCTTTTTGGGTAACTTTGCGAAATATGGCGATTTCTCCTATGGAGTCTACATTGTGCATTGGCCTGTATTGCAGATCATGGTTGTATTTGGACTCGCCTCACTCAATCCGGCTGTTTTTTTGCTGTTGAGTTTTTTCTTAATTGGCGTGGCCGCGCTGCTGATGTGGCACCTGGTCGAGAAAAGGTTCCTGGCGAGCAGTTCCCATTACCGCGGCGTCTCACTCAAGGTTTCTGAGCAAGCATAAGTGAGGCGGTCGTGATGCTTTGAATGAATATGTTCTTTTGTTGTAATAGGGTGTTGAATCGTGGGCGTTACCCGATATGGGTTTTCAACTTTCGAGTGTTTCTTTCGGCAGTTGGACCTGCGGTTTGGAGTATTCTGCAAGGCAGACATTCTTGCTTAGGCTATTCGCTATGGGCTTCGTACTCAGCGTTTTCTATTTCGTCACGTACTACCTCACCCCGACGATGATCTTCGGGCCGCTTTCTGTCTATCGGGTTGAGCTGATTCTTGCAATTCTTGTATTCATAATCTCCCTGCCCAGGATGGTTGGGTCAAGCATTTTCCGGACTCCGCAGTTTGCTGCCGTGATTGGTTTAGCGTTCGCAGCGTACTTATCCGTGCTTATTGCGATGCGATGGCCTGAGGGAGCCATTGTGGCAATCCTGGGATTCCTTCCGAATGCTTTCGCATACATTCTTGTGTATCTGCACTGCAATACAAAGAAGAAGTTGAAGGCGGTTGTCCTTATACTGCTGTTTGTCTGCCTGTTTGTAATCGTAAACGGGAGCATCGAGCAGATACATGGATTACCCGGCGGCGCATCGCTTGACTCAGATTTCTCAGGGCCCCCTTATCTTCTTTCGAGTAAAACTGACGCGGGAGAATGGCTTTATCGGCTGAGAGGACTTGGAGAGATCAACGATCCAAATGACTTTGGCCAGCTGATCGTCTGCGTGATTCCGATGGTATTTATATTCTGGCGGACGAGGAGGATGCTGCGGAACATCGCTTTTGTTCTTTTGCCGGTATGCGTTTTACTGTACGGAGCGTACCTTACGCACTCACGCGGCGCGTTATTGGCCTTGTTGGCGGTTACGATTGTAGCGGCTCGGCGCCGTACCGGGACGCTGCCCGCTCTGCTGCTGGGAGGTGCTCTGTTTGTTGCCGCAATGAGTATGAACTTTACCGGCGGGCGCGATATCACCGCCAGTTCGGGAGCGGACCGGACTTCTCTCTGGGGCCAAAGCATGGAAGCATTCAAGACTCATCCTGTCTTCGGAGTAGGAATTGGAAATCTGGGCGATTATACCGATGACCATCATACCGCGCACAACTCAGTGATAGTTTGTGCGGCAGAGTTGGGGTTTTTCGGATTGTTTTTCTGGTCTGCATTTCTGTTTTCCACAATGAAGGATGTTCTGGCGATTGCCTCGCAGGCAAAGGTAAGCGAGCCAGAGACGAATGTCATTGAGGAGGCGGATTTCCCGCAACCAATAAGAAGAAACGAATCAATCGATAAGCTGGAGATTAACCGGATAGGACGATTACTGGTTTTATCGCTGACAGGCTTTCTGGTTGCGGGATGGTTTTTATCGCGCGCCTATATCATGACGTTTTTCCTTATCGGCGGCATGGTTGAGGTGGTTTACGAGATGGCTCTACAGCGAGGGATGATCGCACCACGCCAGCCGTTCGCACGGGTTATGCCATATGCTGCCGGACTGGCGATCTCACTTGTATCGCTGATGTACATCATCCTCCGAGTTACGAACCTAACGCATTGATTCCAGCAGACGAACCGCCTGCGGAGTTAATGTTAGAAATAGAGGACGGACCGGAGTTGGACGGTCGGAGATTCAGGCATTCTGTATGAAGATTGCGCATGTAGTTGACAGCATGGAGGTCGGCGGGGCCGAGACGCTCGTCTCGCAGATGTGCCGTCTGCAAAGGGAACAGGGGCACGATCCGTGCGTTTATGCTGTCTTGAGTCTTGGCGCGCTCGGCGAGCGGATGCGAAAGGAAGGCTTTGCCGTGCAGCCGCATGTGGGGAGTCACCTGTCAGACGCCACGCGCAATTTTTTTCGTATCTTCAAAGAGTCGCGGCCCGACGTGGTCCATCTTCATAACCCGACGCCGACGGTCTATGCAGCAGCAGCCGCCAGATTGGCCGGAGTGCCCAGCATCGTCAGCACGCGGCATAGCCTGGTGGCGCGCCCGCGCAGGCTTATCGTGGAGTTGAAGTACACCATTGCAGCTGCCTTCTGCGACTGGATTGTCGGCATCTGCGATGCAACAACCAACAATATCAAGAGCATTCACAGCATTCCAGCGCGAAAGATTGTGCGTGTATACAATGGAGCGGATCCGATGTTACGCGTGACGAAGGAACAGTGGCCGCCGAAGTCCGGATATACATTGGTTTACGTTGGACGGCTGGAGCCCGTGAAGAACCATTCGCTGCTGCTGAATGCCTTTTGTCTGGCTCTAAAGTCAATGCCAGGCCTGCGGCTATGGATGGTGGGCGATGGCAGTGAGCGCAAGGCACTGGAGAGCATGGCCGCGCAGTTGGGCATAACTTCGCAAATTACATTCTGGGGGCAGCAACTTGACGTGGCGCCGTTCTTTTCCGCGGCCGATGCCTTCATCATGTCATCAACTTCGGAGGGATTGCCCATCTCGCTTCTGCAAGCCTTCTCAATAGGACTGCCGGCAATCGTGACCGATGTGGGCGGGATGGCGGAAGTCGTCCGGCTGGCGCGGGCGGGGATCACGGTGCCGGTAACGGATCCTGCCGCGATGGCTGCGGCGATTCTGCGGCTGGCTAGCAGCGACGCGGAACGAAAGCAATTCTCTACGAACGCGGAAGAAGCATTCCACTCGCATTTTACTCTGGAAACAATGGCGGATGCCTATATGGACCTCTATCGGAACTCCGCGCGGGCTCGTCGCACTGCCATACACTGAGCACCGGCAGTTTATGACATTGCTTGCTCCAGAAACGTTCGCATTGCTGCTTTGGGGCTAACTGCCTTGCGGTAATAGGCATGCGCTTCCTCTCTCAGGCGGATTGCCTTGTCTCCTGATTCAAGAAGTTCCAGGCATCTGTCGGCACACTCATCGGAAGTTGTAAACCCGACGTAGTGCTCGCTTTCGACGAGTGGCGTTGCAAAAGTATTTCGGATGCTTTCGCTGACCAGGCAGTTATTCGCAGCCAGCGTCTCGCCCAGGCTGTACGGAACGGCATCATAAAGAGCCTTGATGTTGACCCGAATAAGAAATTGCCTGCAAAGGCGTATGAACTCGGGGCGCTTCGCCTTGGCTGTTAGCGTGAGGTTCGACAAGAGCTCTGGATAGTTCTTCTCAGTGTATGGCGTGCGGATCAGTCCTCCAATGCAACGAGTCCCCAGCCTGCGCCTCAGGCCCCGCACCATTTCCACGCGGTGAAGATTACAATCCTCAACCCATTCGCCTTTTTCTTCGGATGGATCCCATAAGCGGGTTTGAAACAAGACTTGTTCCCGCTTGCTGCTGGCGGGAGAGTCTTCGTAATTATCTAAAGTTGAAAGAAAAGCAAAAGCGCGAATATTATTCAGCATAGAGATGAGTGCCTGCCGTGATGGCTGGCGTGCGGCAATCTGGCGTCCGGCTCTCATCACTAATGCGGCATATAATCGCACATTCCAAATCCCCGCGCCTGAACACCAAGTGGCAAACATAGGATTGATCGGGCGGACTTTAGATTGCTGCGGCTTTGTGAGCCGCTCAGTGTCTGGACGATGCGTGCTTCTTTTGAAATATACGTCGCACTCTTCGAGAGCTTTAGTCTGCCATGCGTTGGATTGATCTTTGGGGTCGAAACAGATAACCCGAGACTTATTACTATCTACTTCGGAACACTTGAGCGTAAATAGCGGATACGGATTCATTTGCATATCCATGCAGCGGCGCAGATCCCGACCACCCATTACTCCAAGCGTGATTACCCCCTCTTTCTCCAGTTGCACCAGCCCGGTGAGAAAATAACTATGCAACCACATATCAAATTCCGCTAAAAATAAATCCACACGATAGCGTGGAAAGCGCGAGTCAGAAACTTTCAAGCCAAGCTGATGACTATCATCCGGATTACTGGTCATGGTAACCGATCTCTCATTGAATGATCACAGCATTTGATCTGGGATATCCGCTCTGCCGCTCAACGACGCACTTGCGCCTTTGATAAGCTACGTCTTGACTCTGTTCCCGCGGCACATACCGAATATGCGCCTTCCTCGTTAACGATTCAGCACGCAGTCACTGTCCCTGCGAATTGGAGTACCTAACTCGAGGACTTCAAAGTCAGTAACCTTCAGGGCCTGCAAATCGTGAGGCCCGAAATCCATGTCGGTGTACTTTGCGGTTGTGTCTCGATCGTTCTGCGCGGTAAGGGCCATATTGCCGCCGTCTGAAAGGAACATGCCGTATTTCTGCATGGCTCGCGCGACAACTTGAGCAGCGGGAGTCAGCTTTGACAGGTCGAAGGAGGCCTTCAGCCGGAAATGCGCGCCCATTGGCGGAGCGGTAACCGGCCCAAGCGGAGCGCCGGCATGCGTGGCGGGATGCACAAATACGTGCGCGCGCATTCGCGGGTTGGGAAGAATAAAGCGGATGGCGTGGTTGATGCTTCCCGCGGCCAGCTCGTCGGCGTTGAAAAGCAACGGGGCAATCGGGAAGCCGGCGGCGTCGGCGCTGGTACACTGATCTCCGCGACCTGACGGCGGATATATGCGATTGAGATCCCACACCACCAGGTCGGTAGCGGAAAGTGCGCCATCCGCGTAGTTGGCTTGATAAGCTTCGTAGAGTTTTCCGTGACCCCGGTCGGCTACGATAAGGTGGCAATCGCCCTGTTCTGGATTGCACTGATAGCCCGGCTCTCCTTCAATGCCGCCTCCGCGGGGGAGAGGAATGGTCGAGACCATGTCGGACTCCTCGGTATAGAACCCCGAGCCTTTGCGAAAAGGAACTTGCGGAGTGGAGGCGTCCGCCTGCAACACGCGGAGGCTGAAGTCAACATTCATCTTTCCAAACCCCCATCCGCCCGCATCCGCCAGCCAGGCGATGATGGTGGAGGACTGGGGATCAAGTGGCGCGTGACTTATATCCTTTGTCCAGATGGCTCCGGCGGGAAAGTAGGCGGCCGGCGCGACGGCGTGTTCCATCCGGGCTGCTTTCACCTTGACGATGTGGTTGTGAAGAACGTAACCAGCCAGGATGGCCGCGATACCCACCATGGAAATAACCAGCGTTTTCAAGGGTTTCATAACGGCTGAATGCTCCTCTCATCCTTGTGAATCGTTCAAAAGAATTCTACACCCTGTCGTTGGCTGCTGGAATTGTGAAGGGTTCTGGCAGCGCGGATTTCCCGGTGTTTGGATTTGCCGTGCTTGCCGCCGCCGTATTTGAATTCCAGATCTTCCAAAGAGGGCCGCGCGTAAAAAGAAATCTGTAAAGCCCTGCGACAGCGGCCGCCATCAGCACGAGCATCGCGCTGGCCGGAGCCGCGACACGATGCAGCAGGGGAATCCTGTAGCGCAAGGCGGCGACGGCGACGGTCCAGCTAAAAATCTGAAAACCGGCGAATGCCGCGTAAATCAGCGATCCGCGGGAAAGCGCCAGCGTGGAGATCAGCAGAAGAACCATCAAATAGGGAACTATAAGGCGCATGACCTTGTGCGAGATTAGCTGAAAAAGGACAGGATTGCGCGGTGTCAGAGTCCATGGCGCGAGCTGGAAGAGCTGGAAGTTGCCTGCCAGCGTGCGCACCTTGCGATGAAACTCCTTCTCAATTCTTGTTGGCCATGTGTCGTAGACATAGGCTTGCGGATCAAGGACCGACCGATAGCCCTGGCGGATAATCGAGAGCGGCTGGAACATATCATCCAGGATCATTCCGGGCGGCTGCGGAACGGCAAGTTCACGGCGGACCGCGTAGAAGCCTCCGTAGACGCCGACCGGCGATCCGTAGATGGATTCGCTGGTCCGAATCCACTTTTCATAGCGCCAATAGACTCCGCTGACAGCCGCGGAGGCATCGTCGTGGCATTCCTTGCGCAAGATCAATTCGCCGGCCACGCATCCCACGCTGGGATCGGCGAAGTTACTGACCAATTGCTGAATCGCGCCCGCGGCAATCTCCGGCCGTATGTCCACAAAGAGGATCACGTCCCCCGTGGCCCTGGCCACGCCGGCGTTGATAGCAACCGCCTTGCCGCTGTGCTCGGTCAGGATGATTGCCGTGAGGCGCGAATTGCTCTGACCAGCCAGCAATTCCGCCGTGCCGTCGGTTGATCCATCCGAGACGAGGATGATCTCGTTGATGTTGGGGTAGTCCAGGCCCAGCAGGTGCTCGATCTTGCCTGGCAGCAGCGCCGCGCCGTTATGCACCGCAAGCACGATACTCACGCTGGGAAAGATCGGCCCGGAGGTCCAGGGCCGTGGCCGCAGCCGCGCGAGCACCCAGATCAATGCGGGGTAACCCAGGTAAGTATAGAGAATGCCCATCAGCGACAGCCAAAAGAGAATTCTCACTGGGCGCCTCTTCGCAGAATGATCGTTTTAATGGTCTCGAACATGATGAGCAGATCGAGGCCAATCGACTGGTGCTTGACGTAGTAGAGATCGTATTCGAGCTTGCGCCTGGTCTCCTCCAGGCTTGCGCCGTAGCGATAGCGCACCTGTGCCCAGCCGGTAATTCCCGGGCGGATCATGTGCCGCAGGTCATAGAAGGGGATCTCCTGGCTCAGCCACTGCACAAACTCCGGGCGCTCCGGGCGGGGACCGACAAAGGCCATCTCTCCGCGCAGAACGTTCCACAGTTGCGGTATCTCGTCGAGCCGCGTGCTGCGCATAAACCGGCCAACTGAAGTGACCCGCGGATCGTCCTTGGCTGCCCACACCGCTCCCTGCGCTTCGGCGTCCTCTCGCATGGTTCGGAACTTGTATGCGGTAAACAGGCCCCCGCGCTGCCCGACGCGCGTCTGGCTGAAAAAAATTGGACCCGGCGACGAGAGGCGCACCATAAGAATGATCAATGGAATGAAGGGCAGGCAGATCATCAGCGCAATCAGAGAGACGATGAAAGAGAGCAGGCGCCGGAAAAGCTGCTGCAAGGGGCTCATCCGGAAGCCCTCGGTGAAGATGAGGGTGCTGGGATTGAGTCCGTCCAACGGCAATTTGCCCGAGAGCCTCTCCATGAGCGCGCTGGAATTCTCAATGATCACGCCGCGGACGCGCAGTTCAAGCAGTTCTCGCACCGGCATCGATTCGCGGCGGTCTTCCATGGCGACAATGACACGGTCAATGCTCAGCCGGTGTGTTCGGAAGGCGTGCAACTCCGCCGCGAAGTGATCAAGCCGTCCATGGGCATTGCTTTCTCCTTGCCAATCGACAACTTCCATGCCGGCATCACGGCTGCCGCGCAGCAACTCGACCACAGCGCGCGCCCGTTCGCCGCTGCCCAGAACATAGACGCGCTCGCGGAAGATTGGCAACACAATGATCCACTCATAAGCCCAGCGCCAAACGACAAGAACAAGCGTGAGCATGGAGACCCCGGCGATAAGCACATAAGGGCCAATGTCCAAATCCGGAAGCAAATAGACGATACCTGCGAGAATAAAGGAGAGAACGCTGAGAACCAGCAACAGGCGGAAGTAGATCTCCCAGCTCGCCGAGGTGCGCCGCGGTCCATACAAGTCGAAGTAATACGTGAGAAGCAGAGTGAGGGCGGTAATGCCTGCTATCTTCAGCAAGCCGTTCTCATAGACAAGTTCGTTGATCAGAACGACGTATCCATCCGGAACCAGCAGACACGCGGTGGCCAGCAGAAATGAGCCGCCCACCAGGAGCACTTCGCATATCAGCAGCACCAGCGTCCGTGTCGGATAGTAAACGTTGAAGAGCCTGATCATCCGGGCCGACCCTAATCCTTTCCGCCATGCATTCCGCTGCCGGCTTCCTTCCTTCCGTAGTAGTAGTAAGAGCCGCTGCTGGGAGCGTCCTTGACCGCATTCAGCACAAAGCCGAGGATGCGCGAGTTGCTGAAGGCGGCCTGCGCTCTCTGGGCAAAATCGAAGGGCGTGCGGGCTTCGCGGGCAACCAGCAGAACTGCGTCGGCGGCGCGGGCAAGGTCGATTGCGTCAGAAACCGCAAGCGCCGGCGGGGAATCGATCAGGATCCAATCGAAGTGCGGTGAAAGGGATGCGATCAACTCATCAATGCGGTGATTGGCGACCAGCTCGGAAGAATGGTCGCCGCCCGCGCCGGCGGGAATAAATGTGAGATCCGGGATGCTGCGCTCCTGTCCGGCTTCAACTATGCTTGGAGCCTTGTTGCGCTGCAGGATGTCATTCACCTGCGCGATCCCTGCGAGATACTCCGTGAGTCCCGGCAATTTGGGAGCGCCGAGGATGGTGTGGAGCGTGGGCTTGCGCAGGTCGGCATCAATGAGCAGAACCGTATTGTTCTTGTTGCGCGCCAGGCTCATCGCCAGATTTACCGTGACAAAGCTCTTTCCGTCCGCCGGCATGCCGCTGCTGACAAGGATCGTCTTGAGCGGAGCCTGATCGCGAAACTGGTAGATTTGCGTGCGCAGGCCGCGAAACTGCTCAATGGTTTCGCCGCGGTCTCCCAGCGTCGGAAGCGCGCTCACCGAGGGATTCCACGCATACCGGGAGATTTCATCGAGAAGGACGTCCTCCTGGACCGGTGGCAATTCCTCCGCGCCCTGGACGGCGAACGGCTTGGCAGTCTCCGCGGGATCCACTTGCTGGGCGGATTGCCGCTCAAGATTCGCTCTTTGCAGTGCATCGTAGATTCGGCTCATCGTTCAAGTTCCTTCAGGTTTTCCGCGCTGCCCGAGGCGGGCGCGATGGTGTTGAATACGTTGTCTTGCAAAGTGCGATTCATCAAAGCCTGCATGGCCGGGAACGAAATTGTAAATGGATGCTCAACAAGATCAAGTTCCAGGCCGACCGACTCCACGATGTGCGCCGGAATGGGCTTCACCTGTTCCGCATACGCGTTGATCAAGGTATGTTCGCAGATCAGATTGATGATGCGGGGAATCCCTTTCGAGTAATAATAAACAAGCTCCATCGCTTCGGGCAGCAGCACCGGCTCGCTGGCTCCGGCGATGCGCAATCTTTCCCCAATGTATGCTTGCGTCTCTTCGCTGTTCAGCGCCTGCGTTCTAACCCACAGAGAAACACGCTGGCGAAGCTGGCGAACTTTGGGGTTCAGCAGCATCTCTTCCAGCTCTGGCTGCCCGGAAAGAACAATCTGCACCAGCTTCTCTGATGTTGTCTCGAGATTGGTCAGCAAACGTATCTCTTCCAGAAGATCCCAAGAGAGATTCTGCGCTTCATCGATTACGATCACACACAACTGGCGGGCGCGAAAGCGCTCAATCAGCCAGCTGTTAAGCTGCAACAGCATACCTGACTTCGTCCGCGACAGCGGAGGAATACCGAAGTCTGTCAGCACAATTTCAAAAAAACCAAGCACATCCAGACGCGGATTGGAGAGGAAGGCGGTCGCAACGCGCCCTTTGGCAAAGGTATCCAGCACCGCCCTGAGCAGAGTTGTCTTTCCCGTTCCTACTTCTCCCGTCATGACCACAAAGCCCTTGCGCGCCGCGATGCCGTATTGCAGGCAGGCAAGCGCCTCCTGGATCTGCGGTCTCAGGAAGAGAAACCGTGGGTCCGGACTGGCTCCGAAAGGCAGGGCGCGAAGCCCGAAATAGGATTTATACATAGCTATCCGCGTACGCTTTCAATGGGTTTGGGCGTTCGGGAAAAGAGTTTGAAGCGCTTGCCGGCATTGCCCGGGTGATCCAGAACGTTGATGTACGAGATGACCGCCAGCGTCGGCAGTTTGGTGAAGGCCCAGATGTCCCTCTCGTTGCGCAACGAAGTATCGCGATATTCCAGCAGCGCGGTCATAAGCAGTCCCAAAGAGAGGCCGAACGCAAAGCCTCCGCCTGCGAAGATGCGGCGGTTCGGGAAGGAGGGCTCTTCGGGAAGGTTGGGAGCGTCCATCACGCGGAACTGTTCGCCTTGCTGGCGATGTTCAAGAGCGGTGGCCATCGTGGATTCGTTCATCTTGTTCAGCAGAGAGTTGTAGAACTGCAGTGCGGTATCATGGTCGCGCGTGATCTGTTTGTACTCTTCTTCGACCATGGGGCTTGACTCGATTTTGGCCTCGTAGCTGCGAACCTTCTCCTCGACCTTAGCCTGATCCTGCTTGGCCGAGGCCATGGCCAGTTTGATCGCGCGAAGCTGAGTCTTGAGCTGTTGAAGCTGCGGCGGATCAGAAGAATTGACCGCAGTCTCCGCTTTTCCCGGCGCGGAAGGTTCGCGCGCGATCTCCGCCCGCAGATTGGCAATCCGCCGCTTCATCGCGACGATGTCCGGATGGTCAGGCGTGTAGACAGTCTCCATTTCCTTTTCCTGCCTGATCGCGTCCTTGAGCTGAGCCTGAAGCGCACTCTCCGATGTTCCCGTGACAGGGTCGATGCTTGTCGTTCCCTGCGGCTGCTGGGCAACCATAGCTTCGATGAAGGTCTCATTCTGCTGCAGGCGGCTCACCGTCTGCGTGGCCACGTCAAGCTGGGCCGTCAGCGCCTGCAGGGTGTTGGCATTCGCCGGCTCCTGCGAGGGAAGCCTGCCGAGATACTTGGTCTCGAAGGCCGCCATCCTGGCGTCCTGCTCGTCGAGGTTTCGCTTCGAGTCCTCAAGTTGCTGCTTCAGAAAGTCGGTCGTGCCTTCCGCCGACTGCTCGCGCGCGTTAAGATTCTCGCTGACGAAAAGCGAGGTGATCTCGCCGCATACCTGCTGCGCCGTGCGCGCGTCCTGTGCTTTGAACGTGATAAAAAAGCCCGGCATGCCGCGCGACGACTGCCCATAAGGAATCGGATTGATCCCGATGGCCTTGCGCGTCATATCGACGCGGTCGTCCATGGTGTATTTGTTGCCGCCGAACAAATCGAAGCGCGTTATGATCGGCTCGATGCGCGAACGGCTCAGGATCTGTTCCTTCATCGACGCCAGCCGTCCGTTCAGATCTTCATTGACCACCGGCTTCACGTAGTCTTCCGGTACCTTCTGCTGTTCGATGAGCACCAGCGTCTGCGACATATACTGCGGAGGCAGGATGTGGCAAACGCCGAGACCAATGCCCAAAAAAAGGACCGCAGAAGCCAGAATCAGCCAGAATCTCCGCTTCAAGATCTCCGTGTAGTCCCGCATTGTCAATTCACGATGCCCGAGCATAGGACTCCTTGTTCCATTTACTTCTTGAGGCGTATTTCCCGCGGCGAATATCCGATGCCGAAACCGATCGTCTGCCACAGACCGTTGAGGACGTTGGGAGCATTCAGAAGACTCGACGATTGGTCGGCTGCCGTGTAACTGGCGAATACGTTGAAATACCTGCCCAGCATACGCGTTACCTGCGCTCCACCGTACTCCCCGCTGGTGGCTCCGCTATTTTCCAGTCCGGCAGTGCGCATATACGAGCCGGTCACACCGACATTCAGGTTCTTGCCAAAACTCCGCGTGAAGCCCGCCATTGCGATATCGCTCTCTGCTCCGAGCATATATCCGGAACCGCCCGTGGTTCCATGGCTGTACATCAGGCTGGCAGTCCCGTACCGGAAGGTCTCGCTGGCCGAAGCGTTCGCCGAGATGCCTGTGGAAGAGGGCAAGATGGCGCTGTTCGAACTCGAGATCCACTGCGGTCCCGCCGAGGCGCTTGTCGCCAGATGCGGATTCCACTGGCGGCTCAAGCTGAATTGCACAGTGTTGGCTTGGCTATAGCCGATTTGCGCGGCGTTGGCCACCTGGACAGAGCCTACGTAGTTGAAGCGGGAAAAAGAATACTGACTTGAAAACGAGTTGCGTGCGTTCAGGCGGCGGGTGACGCCCGCGCTAGCCATATAAGTGTCCATATTCTGGCCATCATTGTCGAGATACAGCATTTGCCCAGAAGCGCCGCTCAGGTTGAGGGTGGTTGCGGAGTCCAGCTTATGTCCGAACCCTAGCGTCGTAAAGTTGTCGATCGAGCGGGTATTCACCGTCAGGATCGTCTGGTCCGGCAGGGTTGGCGTGACCGGCCCGCCGATCGGCTCCCCGATTCCTGGAACTCCCGAAAAGCCTGTGGTTGGGGTCTGAAAAGAATAGCTTGCATCGTCGTTGACCGACAGATTCCACGTGCGCCCAACAATACCTTGCGAGAGCGTCAGATGCTGAAAGACATTGCCCGCCGAGGGCGGACCGGCCCAGACCAAGCCATATCCGGCGCCATACTGCATGGAGAACGGCAGGCGCTTGCCGGTATTCGCGTAGCTCGCGTCTCCGGATATGTAGCTCATCTGCTGGCCGTCCTGGCTGCCGCCGAACTGCGCGGTCTGCGAGTAGCGCACATCGTAGTGCAGCGCGCCGCTGACCGGCAGCCCGGACCATTCGCCGGTCGAGGCGGGGACGATGGCTGCGGGAACAACTTGCGCTCGGCTCGCGGCACTGGCGGCGAGGAGGAGAATCGCCATAACTGCAAAACTCGGTTTCATGGGGGAAGCCTTATGGAACAACAATCGTATCACCCGGATTCAGAATGAGATTGAGCGAAAGGTCGCCCTTCAGCGCTTGCTTGTATTGCACCGGAATCTTCTGCTGCTTGCCGCCTTCGAAGCGCAAAATGTAAATCTTCTTCGCGTTGGCGTACGGATTCAATCCACCGCCGGTGGCTATGGCCTGCAGCAGTGTCATGCCGGGTGTCATTTCAATCGGCCCGGTATGGCCGATTTCGCCCATCAGGTACACTTTCTTGCTATTCATCTGGTTCAGAATGACGGTGACGTTCGGATCCTGCACGTACTTCTTGAGTTTAGCCGTAATTTCATCCGCCAACTGCAGCGGCGTCTTGCCGGAGGCCTGGACATCTCCCAGGAGCGGCATCGAGATCATCCCGTCAGGCCGGACAAGTATGCTGCTCGACAGCGTCGGCTCTTTGAATACGCTCACGGCAAGCACATCGGACGCGCCGATCACATAGCTGTCGGCCGCCGCTACCTTGGCCGCGTCTGGAGCTGCGGGCTTGGCCGTATCCTGCACGGCCGGTTTGGCGGCGTCCTGCGCGGCCGGCGCCTTGTCTTGCGCAAAGCCGAAGAGCGACGGAGCAAGAATTGCCATAACGAGAATGCTTCCCGGTTTCATCATGCGACTCCATTTTTCCTGGACAAAGTTTGGTTTTCCGTTTCCATCTGCTTGAGTTTGTAGAGCAGGGCCTTATAGCTGATTCCCAGCTCGGCGGCGGCGCGCTTGCGGTTGCCGCCTGTCGAATCCAGGACTTCGGTGATCAACTGCCGCTCGATCTGGATTGATGAGGCCCGCGTGGCTTCCTTGAGCAGCAGGTGCCTGGAATTCCCATTCGTTCGGCCCGACGCCGTCGCCGCTTTGATGGCCGCCAGCGAGATTGCCTGGTCTCCGATAGCGACGAAAGTCTTGAGGGCGGTTTGAAGTTCTGTGAGATTGCCGGGCCAGTGGTGCTCCACCAGATGTGCGATGCTTTCCTTGCAAAGCACTGGTTTGGGCCGGTCAAACTGCTTGGAGTACTGCGTTAATAGCTCCTCGGCGATCAAGAGAATCTCCGCCTTCCGGCAGCGCAGCGGTGGAATCCGCAGCGTAACGGCGGAGACAAGGTAGTAAAAATCCTCTCTCATGCGCCGCAACTTGACTTCTTCGGCAAGTTCGCGGCTCGAACCGCACAGCAGACGGCAGGCTGGGGCCGGCTCGGAGCGAGAATAGGCGTCAACGATGCATTCCTGAAGTGGAATACTAAGATCATTTATATCATACAGATAGATTGTTCCATTGGTCGCGAGAGCGGCCTCCAGGTCCGCTGCGCTGGCTTCCTTGCAGTCCATCTCCCGGAACGCGCCGCGGAAGCGACTAGACTGCGCGTGAATCTGCGTCGCCATGGAGCGCTTGCCCACGCCGTGCTCGCCCAGAATCAACACCGGGCAATCGCTTTCGGCAATCCGGCCCAGCGCACGCTGCATCCTCGCCTCAACCGGAGGCAGCCATTGAGTCTGCCGTTTCCCATTTTGAATCGTTGCGGTACTTGCCATAACGGAACCAGGGTTCTTTCATCCCTCTCTGTTGCAATGCATCTTCCAAACCAGGGGGAGGAGAAGAAATGAACATTTCATGCGAGGCCGGCTCGATGAGGAATCGCCTAACAAGAAAGCGTTTAGCCAGCGGCGCTTGGCAAGAGCGCGGCTTGTTCCGCGCCGTAAATGCCGCATCATCAGCGCGGACTGATAGGGATGGAATTCAACCGATCTATGGATCCCGCAAAGAGATGGAACCAACACACAAGAACGTTTTCCGAGTTTCCTTCGCGCGCTCTTCTCCGAGTATGGGTCGAAGAAAAAGCAAATATATTCTCTTTTAGTGGGAAGTATTGTTCCGCTCAATTCCAGATAAAGTGGAAAGTAATTACCACATTCACAGGAAGATTACTTCCCGATCAAAATGGAATTCATGGGAAATTTCGATGAAATAAACCTTTTCCTTTTCGGCGCTCCAATTGCTAGTGTAGAGTGGTACAGATCGGTATGAGCGAGGATTCCATCACGGAGAATATGGTTCAAGAAGGACACATTCCTGCGCCCCTGGGTTCCTGGCTCTCCCGCAACGCTCCACTTGCGTTGGCTTCGCTCACCATTTGTTTGCTGGTGCTGGCGATTTACTATCATGTGCTGGGAAAATTGGTCATCGACTGGTGGCAGATTCCCGATTATTCTCACGGCTTTTTGGTGCCTCTGTTCGCGGCGTTCCTGGTGTGGGAGAAGAGAAAAACCCTCCTCGCCACGAAAATCACTCCTGCCTGGAGCGGCATTGCCGTGATGGTGCTGGGCCTGGTCGTTCTGCTGTTGGGGATCTTCGGCTCCGAGCTCTTTCTCTCCCGGGTTTCGCTGATCATCCTGATGGCCGGACTGGTGCTTTGCTTTGGCGGAGCGCAGCTCTTGAAGGAGCTGCGCTTTGCCCTGCTGGTCCTGTTGCTGGCCATCCCGCTTCCGGAAATCTTCTACAGCCAGATTACCTTTCCCCTCCAGATTCTGGCCTCCAAGCTGGCCAGCAACCTGCTTCCTTACTTCGGCGTGCCAGTGCTGCGCGAGGGCAACGTCATCGAGCTTCCCTTGATGAAGCTGGAGGTGGCTGAGGCCTGCAGCGGCATCCGCTCCCTGATGAGCCTCTTCACGCTGGCCGTCTTTTATGGTTACTTCATGGAGAAATCCGTTTGGAGGCGAGTCGCGCTCGTTCTGGCCAGCATCCCCATCGCGATTGCGGCCAACGCGGTGCGCATTCTCGGCACCGGGCTATGCGTCCAGTATTGGGATCCAGACAAGGCCCTGGGCTTTTTTCACGAATTTTCCGGCTGGGTCATCTTTTTGGTTTCGCTGGTGTGCCTGTATCTCGTCCATCGCGCGATGAACCTGTTCCCGGCCAAGAGGCGGCAGACATGAAGAACCCTCGTTTCTGGACTGTGGCCCTGCTGCTTGCCGCTACCGCGCTGCTGCTCCATCTGCGCGCCAATGTCGATCACAATCCCCCCAGTGAGCCCTTGTCGCAGTTGCCGGCCATTCAGGCGGGATGGACGAGTAGAGATCTGGATATCGACCAGGAGACGCGCGACGTTCTTGGCGCCGGTGACTTCCTTTCGCGCTTCTATTCCCAAGGCACGCAGTCGCCTCCCATCAGCCTCTTCATCGGCTATTTTCCCACCCAGAGAACCGGCCAAACCATTCATTCGCCCAAGCATTGCCTGCCCGGCTCCGGCTGGGTCTTTGTCTCTTCCGATTACGTTGATTTGATCGATGCCGGCGGCAAGCCCCACCGGGTGGGTGAATACATCATCGCCAACGGCGATGCCAGGCAGTTCGTTATCTACTGGTACCAGGCGCACGGGCGCAGCGTGGCCAATGAATATATGGCGAAGATTTACATGGTTGCCGATGCAATACGGCTGAATCGCACGGATGGAGCGCTGGTCCGGGTCATCACACCGATCGCTTCCAGCGAAGACACGATGGCGGCCAGAAAGCGCGCCGAGGCATTCACCACGCAGCTTGCGCCTTTGCTGCCGCGTTTTATCCCTGACTAAGCGCAGGTGCGGGTGCAGGGAAAGGCAATGGATCTCGACCGATGGCTGCCGGCTGCAGCCGTTCGTTCGACAGCTCGAAAGGATGGAATAAAGTGGAAAGCGGATTCAAGGCATCTCAGTTTACCATCGATGGCGCGAGGAAACCGCGGAATCATCGCGCGGCTTTTGCGATCGTCGCGCTCTTTCTATCGCTCACTCTATTGTCCGGGTGCTTCCGCGATCCCAATGTGCGCAAGCATAAGTATCTGGAAAGCGGGCAGAAGTATAGCGCCCAGGGAAAAGACAGGGAAGCCGCCATTCAGTTTTCCAACGCGCTGAAGATCGACAAGAACTTCGCCGAAGCTCATTATGCCCTGGCGCAGACGTACCTCCATTTGGGATCATTCAGCGCCGCCTACAGCGAACTCCTGAAGACGGTAAGCCTGCAGCCGGCGAACGTGAAGGCGCGGATCGATCTGGGAAATGTGCTGCTGGCCGGAAATAAGATTGACGACGCCCAGGCGCAAGCCGCGGCGGCCATGGCGTCGCAGCCGGACAATGCCGATGTTCACGCTTTGCTTGCCCGCATCGCGGCCCGGCGCGGACAAAAAGAGATTGCCCTGACGGAGATTCATCGCGCGCTGGAATTGGCCCCCAATGAAGCGTTGCTTCACGAAACCCTCGCCTTGATGGAAGTGGGTGATTCCACCCAGGGCGCTGCCGTGGAAGACGAACTGAAGAAGGCGGTCGCGCTCGATCCTAAATCCGTGAACGCCAAGCTGCTGCTCGCCGCTTTCTATGCCAGGAACAATCGCTGGCAGGACGCCGAGCAGGTTTGCTGGAGCGCCGTCGCTACCGATCCGAAGAGTCTGAATGCGCGGGAATCCCTGGTTCAGATGATTCTTAGACAGGGCAATCAGTCGAGGGCCGAGCAAGTGCTTCGCCAGACTTCAAATGACCTTGCGGAGAATCCCCAGGGAGTCAGATTGCTGGCTGACTACTACACCGGCTCAGGACAGATTGACAAGGCCAGGGCGGAGTTCGCAAGCCTGGCCAAGAAGTACCCCAAGAATGTCTCGGTGCAGGAGGGATACGTCCGCATTCTGCTTCAGGTCAGGGACTTTGCCACCGCCCAAACCGTGATTACCGAGTTGATGAAAAAGAACAGCAAAGATCCCCAGGTCGCGGTGCTGAACGGAATTGTCCTGCTCAATAGCGGCAAGGCAAATGACGCGGTCAATGCTCTTCAAGGGGCTGCCAATGACGCGCCCAAAGACGCCTTCATTCAGCTCTGGCTGGGCAAGGCCGCGCTGGCCAAAGGCGATAGCAGCCTGGCCGAAAAGAGCTTTCGTCAGGCCGCGCAACTAAACCCCCGCGGCATGGAAGCGCAGGAGGAGCTGGCGCGCATCGCTACTCTGCGCGGCGACATGAACATGCTCTCCGATGTGGCGGAGAAGACCATTGCCGCCGACCCGCGCGTCCCCAATGGCTATCTGTGGCGAGCCACCGTGGAAGTCTCCCGTAAAACACAGGACAAGGCCGAGGCCGACTTGAAGACTGCAATGGACATTGCTCCGCAAAGTGCCCCAGCTTATCTTATGCTCGGCGAGCTTCGCTACGTGCAAAAGAAATACCCGGAAGGCGCGGCGCTGATGGAGCAGGCTCTGCAGTACGACCCCAATTCGATTGGCGCCATGCGCGGGCTGATTGGTTACGATCTCATGAAGAAGCAGCCCGCACAGGCCATCGCCCGCCTCAACGCGCAAATCGCCAAGAGTCCGAAGAACAGCGGATTCTACGATATGCTGGCTCAGCTTCAGTTCCAAAGCAAGAATTTAGATCAGGCTGCCGCTACGGCCCAGAAAGCCATGGATGTGAATCCCGGCGACGGCGAGGCGGTTGCGATTTACTCGCAAGTGCAGGTTCAACGAGGACAGGCGGCCAATGCGATCGGCGCCTGGGAGCAATGGTCGAAGAGTCATCCCAACAACGCCGGCGCCTATGCCATCCTGGGAACGCTGGAGGAATCGCGCGGGAATAAGCAGAAGGCGGAGGATTATTACAAGAAGTCTCTGCAAATCCAGCCCGCGCAGCCGATCGCGGCCAACAATCTTGCCTACATGATGCTTGAAAATGGAGAAAATGTGGATGTGGCCTTGACCCTGGCGCAAACGGCGCGCCAGAGCATGCCGAATTCGCCGGGCTCCGCCGACACCCTCGCCTGGGCCTACTATCACAAGGGAACTTATGGATTCGCTCGCGATCTTCTCGAAGACGCCGTCAAAAACGATCCCGGCAGCGCGACGATGCAATATCACCTGGGAATGGTGTACGTCAAAATGATGGATAAAAGCAATGCGGCGATTCATCTTAAGAAAGCCATCTCCCTGGCGCCCGATTCGCCTGCGGCCAAGGACGCTAAGGCGGCGCTGCAAGGAATAAGCTAGACGGCAGTTTGCTTTTCATGATGGCCGGCGGCGCGAGCTGCCGGCCGCCAGTTTGCACAGCTGCCTGAGTGGCGCGCTGCCGCGCATATTCTTTGGATCCGAGTTTATTCCGACATGACAAATACCCAGACCATCGCACGCAACACCGGCTGGTACGGCATCGAATTTATTTTTAACGCAGTTGTCGGGCTATTTACTTCGATTGCAATTAACCGCTATCTGGGACCGGAGAAGAACGGCTATCTCGTTTATATCTCATATATCGCCACATTGGTCAGCAGCCTGGGCAGCGGTGGTATTCCTGCCACCACGCGTAAGTATATGGCCGAATTTATCGGCATGGGCGACCGCGGCACGGCGCGATACATCTACATTCGTACTTTGCTTTTGCAGATTGGTTTGGCGACGCTGGCAACCGGCGGTTTTCTCTTCTGGGTACTGAGGGATGCCCAGGGGGAGTACAAATTAGCCTCGGCTCTGTTAGTGCTGAGCATCTGGCCATCCATGGTCAACTTCATCTCTGCGCAGGCCAACACCGCCGCGGAAGATTTGTCGAAAAATATGCCGGCATCTGTCATTTCCATCCTTATTTATTTCATCGCAATCACAGCAACTGTGGTGCTTCATTGGGGCGTTGTCGGCGTCGGCGCGTCGCTGCTCGGCATGCGATCCGTAGATTTTCTGGTGCGCTTCTTTCCCACCATGAAGCGCGTGCTGGCATGGGAGACAACCCATGCGCATCCCCCGGGCTTGCGCCGGCGCATGATGCCGTTCGCCATGCAGGGCGTTGCCAGTATGTTTGTGGCGCAGATCGTCTGGGGCCGCTCTGAGGTCATTCTACTGAAGCATCTCTACTCGGATATCCGCCAGGTTTCGTTCTATTCGGTAGCCTTTACCATGGCCGAGCAGTTGCTGATTGTCGCGATGATCTTCGGGTCAGCGGCCGGCGCCACGATCTTTGCCCAATACGGTCGAGACAAATCCAGGCTGCCCGAACTGGCCGCCTCCGCCTTCCGCTACATCGCATTGATGTCGATTCCGCTGCACTTTATCGCGGCGTCGCTCGCCGTGCCCGCGCTGCTGCTTTTCTACGGCCACAAATTCCAGGGCGCCGCGATGGTGGTGGCGCTGGCTCCGCTTCTCTGTATGTTCAAAGCCTTTCTTGCGCCCGCGCAAAACCTTTTGGAAAGCTCGGAACAGCAGCGTTATGTGATTGCCGCTACCGTCTTTGCGGGGATCATCGATATTAGCGTGGCGTGGTATCTCATTCCAGCGCACGGCGCGGTCGGCGCTTGCATCGGCAACGGCGCGGCGCAACTAACGGCTGTCGGCATCATGTGGGCCGTGGCTATTTATCACTATAAGGTGAAACTGCCCTGGATGCAGGTTGCAAAAATTGTTTTTATCAGCGCGCTGGCGGCGCTGACCGCGCATTTAATTGCGGTGCGGCTGCCGCCTGTGTCTGCCATCCTCTGCGGTGGTTGCGCGGCGCTGATTGTTCTCTTCGGACTCTTCTACCTGATGCGCGTGCTGGAACCGGAAGACAACGACCGCTTCGGGGTTTTGGCCGGGATGCTGCCCAGGCCTATCATTGCGCCCGCAAGGACGATTCTTCTGCTGCTCATGCACCCGCGGTCAGGCAGCGGTCAGTAAGGAAGAAGATATCCCCCGCCAGAAGAAAGGGGTGCGATTTCCTCATTGGCCGTCAATACATATCGCAAGACGCTTTCTGCCTCCGTCCGTGAGTATATGTTGCACGTCAGGGAATGCAGTAAAGGCCCGGCGTTAAAACTGAAGCGGGCGCATATCCCTGTTCATGCATACCTGCGAGGCGGCGGCAATGGTGTTCCAGCAGCTACATTAGGAACTGCTCGACGAGAAGCCATCAAGGCCAGAATATGCCTATGGAACGGCAGATAGACGCTCGAATCTGGAAGCGGTTACGGCTTTGGCTGGCAATTTTAGTCCGTTTCACATCATAAACGGAGGTTTTCCCTTGTATATTCATGCCTCCATAGTGCGAGAATGCGCACCGATAACCTGTCTCTTGCGCAATTCTCTGTGTCTGACTGGAAAAACTATCCTTGTGGCCGACCGGATAGGCAAGCGCCCTTGCCTCAGTGCCAAGCTGTTCCAGAAGGATGGCTCTTGACTTAGCTAACTCCTCGCGCTGCCGCTCGGGCTCCAATCGGCTGAGCACAGTATGCGAATGAGTGTGCGAGCCGATCTCCATGCCGCTCTTGCTCATCTCCCGTGCTTCGTCCCAATTTAAGAAGCGCCTCGCTGTTGCGGGTGGATCATCTCCTTTTGATTCCTCAGCCAGTTCGCCAACGAAACGAGCGGGGTCGTAGTTATACGGCTGCTTATAGGCCTTCAAGATAGTATTCAAGCTCTTTGTCAAGCCGTTCTTGTCGATATTAATGGATAACTCGGCCGGATAACGGAGTGAAAACCGGCGCCTTCGCGCGGTCTTGACCAGATAGGCGATGCGATCCCACCACGGAAGCTCGCAGGAGCCGACCATGCCGGTGGCAAGAAAGAAAACGCCTTGCACGCCGTGCGAGCGGAGGATCGGATAGGCTATCTCGTAATTATCCAGATAGCCGTCGTCGAAGGTAAGCAAGACACGGCAGCGGCGAGTCTTCTCCTTGATCGTGCCATTGATAAAGGCCAACGCCTCATCGAGAGTTACCAGCGAAAGACGGCGTTTCATGCAGGCGATTTGATTGTCGAACTGCTCCGCGGTCGCTGAAAAAACTCCGGGATCAAAGAGATCGTCCTCGGCATTGCCGATGCGGTGGTAGTTCAAGACCAGCAGCGAATCACGCGCCGGAAGCTGCGAAAGCAGGAACGAAGCGCCGCTCCAGAGCAATCCGCGCGCCAGCAACTCGCGTTTTCCACCGAAAGTCAGGCCGCCTGCCATAGCACCAGATTATAACGGAGACCGGATACGTGCTTCCCTGCGTTACCCTTAAGACAAGATGGGCCGCATCCGCATACTTCCCGACCAGGTTGCCAACCAGATCGCCGCCGGCGAAGTGGTGGACCGCCCTGCCTCGGTCGTCAAAGAGCTGCTGGAGAACGCACTGGACGCCGGTGCCAGCCGCATCCGCATCGAGGTCGAGGCGGGCGGGCGCAGGCTCATTCGCATCACCGACGACGGCCAGGGCATGAACCGCGACGACGCGCTGCTGGCCTTCGAGCGCCACGCCACCTCCAAGCTGAGAACCGCTGACGACCTGCTGTCTATTGCCACGCTCGGCTTTCGCGGCGAGGCGCTGCCCTCCATCGCTTCGGTGGCTCGCGTCACGCTGGATACTTCCACAGGAGAGGAAACCGCCGGAACCCGCGTCGAAATCGCCGGGGGCAAAATCCTTCACGTTGACGATGCGGCCCTGCCGCGCGGCACTACGCTCGCTGTCGCCGATCTCTTCTTCAACACCCCGGCCCGCCGCAAATTTCTCCGCGCCGAATCCACCGAGTTGGCCCACGTGACGGCGCTGGTGACTCACTACGCCTTGGCTCACCCGGAGAAGCACTTCGAACTGCTCTCTGCCACACACACCATCGTCTCCGCGCCGCCGGTGGCGCGCACCGCCGAGCGGATTTATCAAATTTTCGGCCCGGAGACGCTGGCCCTGCTGCTTCCGGTGGCCGCGGAACTCCCGCTGGAGCGCGCCGGGCTGCCGGAGCCGCCGCCGTGGAAGAAGAACCCGGACGAACCCGCACGCACGCCCGGCGTCCTGCGGCTGACCGGCTTCTACTCCAAGCCGGAGCTGCAAAAGCTTAACCGCAACTCCATCTACGTCTTCGTCAACAAGCGCCTGATTCGCGACCGGCTGCTGCTGCACGCCATCTCCGAGGCCTATCGCAATGTGATTCCGCCCACCAGCTTTCCGGTAGTGCTGCTCTTTTTGGAGATGCCGCCCGAAGAGGTGGACGTGAATGTCCATCCGGCCAAAACTGAAGTCCGCTTTCGCCAGCAGAGCCTGCTGCACGACTTCGTCCGCGACAGCCTACGCACCGCACTGATTAAAGCCCGGCCCGCCGCCGGCTTTCTGGCTGCGCTGGACTCCGCGCCCGCCGCCAGTTCCTCGCTGATGCCCCCGTCCGCCTCGCCCTTGCCTGGCGCGCCGGAGAGCGATTCACGATTGCCCGAGCTTGACTCCGATCCGGCCGCCTTCCAGTCCGCCCGGGCAGACGCAGCAGCCTTTGAACTGACACCGCGGCTGCCCTCGCCCGTTCCCGGCAAGCTGCCCTTTGCCGCCCAGAGCGTGAATCCCGGCGGCTGGGACGGGAATGACCGGCAAGCGTGGGGCGAGGCCGCGGCAGCGCTCTTTCAGCCGGCCAGCCTGCCGCCCGCCGGCGATTGCTCCCTAGGCCCCGGCGATGCAGCCCGAACGAATCCGGCGGCGGAGACGGCTCTGGTCGAGGCCGAGCAGGCCGCCGCCAATCTGAACCACCTCGGCTCGCTGCGCCCGCTGGGACAGTTGCGCGACTCATTCATTCTGGCCACAGGCGAGGACGGATTGTGGATTATCGACCAGCATGTGGCACACGAACGAATTCTTTTTGAAAAAATTTTAAGGGACCGCACCGTCGAAAAGGTACAGCGCCAAAGGTTACTAATGCCTATGCTTGTGGAACTAAAGGCATCACAGATGGTAACCTTCGCGTACATCGCCGAGGAGCTGGAAAGGAACGGATTCGATGTAGAACCCTTTGGCCCGCAAACACTTGCAGTCAAAGCCGCCCCGATTGGCCTGGAAGGAGCGGCTCTGGAGCGGATGTTGGCCGAAGTTATCGAGCAATCAAGCGCTGATTCAGACGAACCTAAGCAGAATCATGATCTTACAGCTCTAAGAACACGCATAGCCGCTTCCATCGCCTGTCATTCAGCGATCAAGCTGAACACGCCTCTTGACTCGGTCCGTATGGAGTGGTTACTATTGGAACTGGCTAAAACGAGCCACCCAACCAATTGCCCCCATGGACGTCCAATAGCTTTGCTGTATTCTTGGAAGGAGATCCAGCGGGCCTTCCATCGAATTTGAAGTGCATGGAAGGTGGCAGCCCTCCTCTTAGGGGACGGGGTTGCCCGGCGCCAACGCCTGCCTGGAAGTGAGGTTTTTCTTTGACATCGGAACAATTGGAAGCATCGCGCGCCGAAAGGATGCGCTTGGACGGACATGGGGCACTCACACTCGAGGATGCCCGGACGTGGATTGAGGAGACTGGATTGTGTCTCTTCCTGCCCAGAAGGCAGTATTCCTCCTCCATCGCGCCGTCGTTTGTTGAGGCTGTCGCCGGGAAGCGCGACGCCACCCCTGATCGCGAAATCGTTGCCTTAGCCGAAGAGTTGCTGGTACGCCTGGAGACAGACGGCGTGGCCGTGCGCCTGAACCTGCTGGGTCTGCCCGGCGAGGCTCCTGATTTCGTGGTGGCAAGTTGGGTTCTGCCCTACGTCTATGCACTGCGCGGCGACCGCGACTGGCGCCGCACCCCGCAACTGACCGGTTCGCGCCAGGTTTCGCAACTGGCCATCGAGGCTTACAAGCTGCTGGAGGCGGGCGACACCACCCTTGCCAAGCTCACGCATACCCTGGGTAGGGAAGTCACCGAAGCCGCCGTTCTGCGCGCCATCACCGAGCTCTGGCAACAGTTGCGCATCATTCCGGTTGTCTCCGCTCCCGGCCAGGCTTCTCAATGGCAACTGCTTCGCCTGCGCTTCCAGAAAGCCATTGCCGAAGGCGCCTCCACCTCTCAGGTGACCGCCATCTCGGTGCTTGCTTCGATTTACCTGCAAGCGGTGATTGCCGCCGGCATGGAAGAGGTCGAGCTGTTCCTGGCGCCGCTCACCGCCCGCAGCAAGGTGCGTGAAGTGTTGCGCGGCCTGGTCGCCACGCGCCAGGTCCACACCGTCTCGCTGGGACACGCGCCGCTGTTCTATGTTGCCGGCACATTGCCGGAGTTCGCGGTCGTACCCACCATTTACGCCAGCTCGTCGATGCCGGCCTCCGCGTACTTCCTGCGCTTCAACGACCATGAAGAAGAGGAGTTGCCCGAGCCTGCGGCAGCCAAGCAGAATGTGCCGGAGGCTGCGGTCCCGCATAAGCCTGCCGAGGCTCACGCGCCCCGCGCTGCTGCCGCGCGCAAGCCGGCCGCCAGTGGGAAATCCGCTGCTGCCCGGCCCCACTTCAGCCGCCCAGCCACCCTCTCCCGCGATCGCAAGCCGGCGCTATCCTCCTCTAGCCGTCCGGCGCGCCGCACAGCCGCCGACTCCCGGCCCGCCAGTGCGCGTCCAGCCTCTGCCACCCGCTGGAGTCCCAAGGCAGCCGCCGGCGCCAACGGCAAGCGCAACGGCGCCCATGCCGGCACAGCTTCGGACAACGGCAAACCCTCCAACGGAAATGGCCGCCCGGCGGCTCGCCCGGCGAACGGTGCCTCCAGCAGCACCCGTTCCGCCAAATCTCCCGCGCCCGCCTGGGGACAACGCAAGGTCCACTCCAACGGCTCCAAGCCCGCGGGAAAGCCCGCCATTAGCTCCCGCAGCGCCAGTAGCTCGGCTCGTGGCGCCAGCGCCCCGCGCGGCAGCAGCCATAAGCCCGCTCTTGCCGCCGGCTCCAAGGCGGGAAACAGCAAGCGGTTTGGCTTTACAGCCCGGCCCAAGCAGGGGACGAAGAAGCGCGGATGAGTGCCTCCTCCTTTAGCTCTTTCCCGCTGGCCCGCAAGATCATCGTCGCCATCGACGGCCCTGCCGGAGCGGGAAAGAGCACCATCGCCCGCCACCTGGCCCGGCATTTTAATCTGTTGAACCTCGAAACCGGAGCCATGTACCGCGCCTTTGCTCTCAAGGCTCTCCGCGCGGATATTCCGTTGCAGGATAGTCAGCGCCTCGAAGCTCTTGCCGCCGAAACCGTGATCCGCCTGGAACCCGGCGAAGAGGACAATCGCGTTCTTCTCGACGGCGAGGACGTGACCGGCCTGATCCGCAATCAAATGGTCACCGATGCCGCCTCCCAGGTCAGCGTATGGCCCGCCATTCGCGCCTGGCTCGTCAGCCTGCAACAGCGGATGGGCGCTGAGGGCGGTGTGGTCATGGAGGGTCGCGACATCGGCACCGTGGTCTTTCCTCACGCCGAGGTCAAAATCTTCCTCGATGCCGCCCCCGAAGTGCGCGGCCTGCGCCGTTACGACCAGGTTGCCCAGCTCGGCCCCGCCCCGGCCATCCAGCCCGAAGAGGTGATCCGCGACCTGCGCGCCCGTGATGAACGCGACCGCAACCGCGCCGATTCGCCGCTCAAACCGGCCTCGGACGCCGTTCTGCTGGATTCGACTCACCTGACGCTGGATGAGGTTGTCGCCGCCGCCGAGGCCATCGTGACCGCCAAGCTCGCACAGTTGCATCACGACGGTGGGGTTGGTCACGCCTCCTAAACGGTCTCCCGGTCACGCAGGAAGTCGTCGAAGGAGTAGACATCGGGCTCGGTCTTGAAGAGGAAGCAGCTCGTGCGGTTCATGGTATGCGAGGACCGGCAAGTAAGAAATAGCGAGTCCGTTACAATGAAGAAGCTATGATTCGTTTTTCAACTGCCGGGGAGTCGCATGGGGAGGCGCTGATTGCGCTGGTCTCGGGGCTGCCGGCCGGCGTGCCGGTCGATCTGGAGTTCGTCAACCGCGAGCTGTGGCGGCGGCAGCAGGGCTACGGGCGCGGCGGGCGCATGAAGATTGAAACCGACAAGGCCCACGTCCTCAGCGGCGTGCGCCACGGCAAGACCATCGGCTCGCCGATTGCGATTGAGATTGTCAACCGCGACTGGAAGAACTGGGAATCCAAACTGCCTGTTGACGCCGGCGATCCCGCGCTGCATCAGGCGGTTGCCTCGCCCCGCCCCGGCCACGCGGACTTGGCCGGCGCTCTCAAGTACAACTTTCCTGACGCCCGTTACGTGCTGGAGCGGGCCTCGGCGCGCGAGACCACCGCGCGCGTGGCCGCCGGCGCCTTTGCTAAGCTGATGCTGCGGACGCTGGGGATTGAGGTGCTGAGCCACGTGATCCGCGTGGGGCGCGTCGAACTGGAGCGCGCCGCTGCGTGGGAAGAGATTGTGGCTCTGGCCGCTCGCGACGAGGTGGTCCTAGGCTGCGTGGATGAGACGGCCGAGGCTCGGATGAAGGAAGAGGTCGAGGAGGCGGCGCGCACCGGCGACACGGTGGGCGGCGTCTTCGAGGTGGTCGTCCATGGCGCGCCCGCCGGCCTGGGAAGCTACGCCAACTGGGACGAAAAGCTGGACGGCCTGCTCTCCGGGGCGGTGATGAGCATTCAGGCGGTCAAGGCGGTCGAGATCGGCCGTGGCGTAGTTGCGGCCGAGAGCTTCGGCTCCGTTGTGCATGACCCGATTCACTACGCTGCTGAAGAGACCGGCAGGCCCACGCGCTTCACCCGTCCGCAGAACAATGCCGGCGGCATCGAGGGCGGCATCTCGAACGGCGAAGACATTGTGGTGCGCGGCTACCTGAAGCCGATTTCGACGCTGCGCAAGCCGCTCGAATCGGTGCGCTTTGACACCCGCGAAACCACCAGCGCCAGCTACGAGCGCAGCGATATTTGCGTGGTCCCGGCGGCAGGCGTGGTCGGCGAGGCGATGGTGGCGCTGACCATTGCGCGGCTGGCCCAGGAAAAATTCGGCGGCGATTCTGCGCTGGAATTGCGACGAAATTTTGACGGATACATCGAACAGATACGGAGATTCTAGCTGACGGATGATTCTTAAAATTGTCAAATATCCCGACCCAATCCTCTCGCGGCCCGGCGAACCTATCACTGAGTTCAACGATGAACTGCGCAAGCTGATCGCCGATATGTTCGAGACCATGTACGCCGAACAGGGCATCGGTCTGGCCGCGCCGCAGGTGGGCGCTTCTATACGTTTGATGGTGATCGACCTGAGCGTGGGCAAAGCGCCAAAAGACAAGCTGGTGCTCATCAACCCCGAGATCATCTTCACCGACGGCAAGCTCTACGAAGAAGAAGGCTGCCTGAGCTTTCCCGAGATTCGCGAGAAGGTGGCGCGCCACGCCAAGGTGCGCATCCGCGCCCAGGATGAGAAGGGCAAGTGGTTCGAGATGGACGGCGTAGACGTGCTCTCGCGCTGCTTCCAGCATGAGATCGACCACGTGGACGGAATGTTGTTCATCTTCCGCATGAGCGCCCTCAAGCGCGACTTGAACCTGCGCAAGATTCGCAAGATGCAGCGTGAAGGCAAGTGGTAGAGAGATGAAGCTGGTTTTCTGCGGGACTCCGCGCTTTGCAGTACAAACGCTGGAAGCGCTGTGCGCGGCGGAACATGAGATCGCGCTCGTGGTCACACAGCCCGACCGGCCCGTGGGTCGAGATCGCCAACTCACCGCTCCTCCCGTTAAGCTGGCCGCGCTGGAAGCAGGCCTTGCGGTCGTGCAGCCGGAAAAGATTCGAGACAACCAAGAGTTTCGCGCGCAACTGGAAGACCTTGCCCCTGACGCCATCGTTGTCGTGGCCTACGGACGTCTGATTCCGCCATGGATGCTGGCGTTGCCGCGGCTGGGCTGCATCAACCTGCACGCCTCCCTGCTGCCCCGCTACCGTGGCGCCGCGCCGATTCAGTGGGCCGTGGCCAACGGCGATGTCTTCACCGGCAACACCACCATGCTGCTGGAAGAAGGCCTCGACACCGGCCCAATCCTGCTGCAACGGGCCTTCGGCATCGCTCCGGAGCTGACCGCGGTGGAGTTGCTCGATGAGTTGGCTTGGGGCGGCGCGGCGCTGATGGTGAAGACGCTGGCAGGCCTGGCCGATGGAAGCATCCAGCCACGGCCGCAGAACCACGCGACAGCGACACTTGCTCCGATTCTGAATCGCGAAGACGGGCGCATGGACTTTGCCGCGCACAGGGCGACGGAACTGAAGAATCGCTGGCGCGGCTTTCAGCCCTGGCCGGGCGCATTCACCGCGCTCGACGGCAAGAAACTGATCGTTCATCGCATGAGCGTCGTGGACGCTTCTACCTTTGCAACGCCGAGTACCGCTGAACCCGGCCGGATTCACGTGGAAGGCCATCGTCTTTTTGTTGCCTGCGCTCAAAAAACCTGGCTGGAACTCGTTGAAGTTCAACTCGAAGGCAAAAAGCGGCTCACGGCCAGCGAGTTTCTGCGCGGGGCTGCGTTGGCTGACGGTGCGCGACTCGGGGCCGCGACCCCATGACCGCCAAGAAGAAGGCAGGCGCGGCGAAGACTGCGCCGAAGAATCGTCCAGCAGAAATCTCGCCAGCCCGCAAAGCCGCCTTCAACGTTCTTCTCGCCGTCGAGCGCGGTCACTCCCACAGCGACGACCTACTGCGCGGCAAAGCGGTTAATGTGCTCTCGGCTCCCGACCGCAACCTGGCTACGGCGCTGGTGCTGGGTGTGCTGCGCTGGCAGATTCTCCTCGACCATCAGTTTTACAAGCTGCTCGCCCGGCCCAACGCCAAGCTTGACGCGGAGATTCTGATCGCCCTGCGCATGGGCGCATTTCAGTTGCTGCGCATGGACCGCATCCCCGCCCGCGCCGCGATCGACGAGAGCGTGGAGCTGGCCAAGCAGGCCGGCCATCGCTTCGCCTCCGCCATGGTCAACGCCGTGCTGCGCAAACTGGCGAAGGCTGAACAGGCTGCGGATCTCCCTCCATCGGAGTCTGGAGAATCCCGCCCGGCGAAGGGTATGGGCTTTAGCCCGTACATGAAAGCAACAGAAAGAACAGGGGCTTCAGCCCCTGAGGGAAATCTTTCGGAAGACCTGGAAGCCCATCCCGCCTGGATGGTCGAGCGCTGGATTAATTTCTACGGCATGGAAGCGGTGAGGGCCATCTGCTGCCACGACCAGAGCCAGCCTGTTCTGACGGTGCGCCTAGCCAGCCCAGCCGTCGAAGCCGAACTCAGCGCAGCCGGCATTGTGCTCGAATCCGGCGAAGTGCTCACCGCCGCACGCACTGTCGTCTCCGGCGACGTAATCGCGACCGAAGCCTTCCGCGAGGGCCGCGTGCGCATTCAGGATGAGGGCTCGCAACTGGTGGCCGAGCTGGCCAGTTCGAAGAGCAAGAATCTCGACCAAAAGGTGAAAAGAATCCTCGACTGTTGCGCCGCGCCCGGCGGCAAGACGCTGATCCTGGCCGAGCGCAACCCGCAATCTAACCTCATCGCGATGGAATCCAGCGCGCCCAGGCTGGAACAGATGCAGAAGCGGCTGGCCTTCCTCGGCGGCCGGGTCGAATGCCGCCAAGCCGATGCAACCGCGTTGACGGAAGAGGCAGCCTTCGATCTTGTGCTGGCCGACGTGCCCTGTAGCGGCACCGGAACGCTCGGCCGCAACCCTGAGATTCGCCACCGCCTGCGCCCGGACGACCTCGCTCGCCAGGCCGAACAACAGCGGGCAATTCTCACGGCCGTACTGCGCGCCGTCCGCCCCGGCGGCTGCGTCGTCTACTCCACCTGTTCGCTGGAGCCGGAAGAGAACAAGCATGTGGTCGCCGCAGTGTTGGCCGCAAGCCCGCAAGCCCGCCTGCTCTCGCTCGAAGCCCGCTTGAATGAGTTGCGAGGCGAGGGCATTCTCACGCCCAAAGGCGCGGAACGCCTATGCAGCAGCCTCACGCCCGAAGGCTGCCTGCGCCTGCTGCCTGGAGCATTTCGTACGGATGGCTTTTTCATCGCGCTGATTGAAAGATTCGCCTGAAAGCAAGCGTAGTTACCGCTTACTCCACGAGCGCCGATAGGAAGTCCGAATGCCTCAACAGCGGCCCTATTCACTGTTCCCTACTCCCTATTCCCAGTCTTTCTCACTTCGCCACCGTCAGCTTCACCAGATCGCTCTGCTGCACGCGCGCGCCGGCAGGTGGCCATTGCGCCATTACCGCGCCTGGCTTCACTGGCGGCTTGGAGAGCGCGTCTCCGTTGCCGATCGGCGCGACTGGCGCATCCATGAATTTTGCCGCGGACTGGATGCCCACTCTGGTCAGTTCCGCCTGCGCGCTGACCACCGGCAGGCCAGCCAGATCGGGCATGACAAAGCCGTCGGGCGCATCGTCGCTTGAAGCGGCCACCAGCAGATTGATGCTGGGCCGCGCAATGCCCTGAGCGTGCGCCGGCGGATCCTGGGCCAGCACCGTTCCCTCGGCCGCGCCGGAGGGCAGCCGCGCCGTCACGCCTACCTCCAGGCCCACGCGCCGCAGCTCCAGCGCCGCCACGCGCTCATCTCTACCCACGGTCTCCGGCACTTCCACCTTTTGTGGCCCGAGGCTCTCAGAGACGCGCACGCGCCACTCCCGCCGCACCACCGTTCCCGGCGCGGGCGACTGCGTAAGAATATGTCCCTGAGCTACGTCTCCCGAGTAGTAGCGATTGTCCACGTCCAGATCAAGGCCCAGTCCCGAAGTCTGGCTGCGTGCCTCGGCCACGGTCATCCCCTTCAGCGCGGGCACCTGCACCTCCGCGCCGTGAATGGCGAAGTGCATGGTGGCGATCGCCGCCAGTAGCGCCGCAACCACCAGCAGCATCACCAGCGAACCCACTTGGAAGAAGTTGACGAAGGGTCGAGTTCTCATATTCCGTTCCATCGTTGAAAGTTGAACGGCGGCTCAGCCTGATTCCGTCGGACCGAGCAGCCAAACCATGGTGGGAGTACTGCCGTGAACAGAATCTACCACACGATCAGGTTATTTGTGGAGTGGCGCCAGCTTGACCCGCAATGCAAAGCCATATTTGCACGCAGCATCCTGGGGCAGCCTTATGTTGAGCGCGCCGGTGGTTTGCAGCCACTCGACTCTCTGGCTTGAACCCAGCAAGTCTACCTGCTGGACCAGTTGGCCCTTGGCTTCTCCGGTCAGGCCAAGCGCATGCACGGAGGCGGTTCCATCCTCAGGGCAGGCGAGGCTGATGACATAGAGGTTGCCACCTTTGCGGGTAAAGCGAAAATCGGCGGCAGTGTAGGGCTTCATCTCCTGGTCGCTGGCGAAGCCGGTCTTGACTTCCGTCGGACCCTCGCCGGAGATCGTCCACGGCTCCGTGGCGTAGATGGCCTCGCCGTTACGGTCAAGCCATGCACCCATCTCCAGCAGTGTGGCGCGCACCGGATCAGGGATGGTTCCATCTGCCCTGGGACCGATACTGAGCAGCAAATTGCCGTTCTTGCTGACGATATCGACAAGCTGGTGGATGAGAAACTCCGGTGTCTTGAACTCATCGTGCTCCATGTATCCCCAGGAGAGGTTGCTGATGGAGGTATCGGTCTGCCAGTGCCGGGGATCGATATCGGTGCGCAGGCTGCGCTCAAAGTCGCGTGCGCCCGCGGTCCACTCCATCGCATAGCCCTTGAGGGTAATCACTCCATCAATGTGATTCCGCACGGCGAAGTTATCATAAAAGGCCGTAAACTCGGTCATCCTGGAGCGAAAAGCAGGCTGGCCGTTGCCGCCGTCAAAATAAACTAATTCCGGCTTGTATTTTTCAACCAACTCGACCGAACGCGCCAGCCAGTCGCGAGTCCAGGCATCGCTGACATAGGTCCATTCATTGACCGGGTTGTAATTCGGATCAACGAGCCATTCATGGGCCGGGCCGTAGAACGAGGCGTACTTCGGATCGTTGACATCGGAGCGGATGGAGCGGCCTTCGCCGTAATAGTAGTTATGCTCGGCGCGGTGGAAGGAGAAGCCGAAGTGAAGGCCGGCCGCGCGGGTAGCTTGCGACAACTCGGCGAGAACATCGCGGCGTGGCCCCATCTTGACTGCGGTCCAATCGGAGAGATCGGAGTCGTACATCGCAAAGCCGTCGTGATGCTCGGCGATGGGAATGACATACCTTGCGCCCGCCTGCTTGAAGAGCCGCACCCAACCCTGGGGATCGAAGTGTTCGGCGTGGAATTTTGGGATGAAGTCCTTGTAGCCGGCTCCCTGGTCGATGGAGCCGAAGCGCTTGACGAAGTCCTCGTGCGCCGCATCGACGGGCTTGTACATATTATGCGGATACCACTCGTTGACCGCGCCGGGGACCGCATAGACGCCCCAGCCAATGAAGATGCCGAATTTGGCTTCCTTGAACCACTGGGGGATATCGTGGTTGCGCAGGGTCTCCCAGTCGGGCCGGTATGGGCCGTCGTGCGCCTGCTGATCGGCTTGCCGCAGCAGTGCATTGCGGCGCGCATCAAATTTGGAGACGGAGTCCTGCCACTCCTTGTCGATCTGCTCGGCCGACTTGACCCCGTGCGTGGGAGCCCATGGATCGGTGACGCCGGCGGCGGGTTGGGATGCCGGAACAGAAGAATTGCTCGACTGGGCAGGCGCAAAAGCAGGTGTCGCACAGAGAGCCACGAACAGCAGAAGCAGGATAGAGTTTTTCATTTCAGTCTCCAGTGTCGGACAGGACTAAATCGAAAGAGTCAGGCTGATTGTAAATGTTGACGATTTGTTTCAGCGGCCCGCGGCCCGTAGAATCAGCAATAGCGGCGGATCGCGCTGGATTTCGCGCCGGGAGCCGCACAGGAGCTGATGAGCGAACACGCAACTTCCCCACAGGCACCGACGGCGTCACCGGCATGGATCCGAATCGAGCGGGCGCGGCATCCCCAACGGCCTTATCCAATGGATTTCATCGAGCGCATCTTTACTGATTTCAGCGAGATTCACGGGGATCGCGCCTATGGCGACGACGAGGCCGTGGCTTGCGGAATGGCGCGCCTGCAGGGCGAAGAAGTGCTGGTGATCGGCAACCGCAAGGGCGGATCGACGAAGGATCGCGTGCGGCGTAACTTCGGAATGCCGCATCCCGAAGGCTATCGCAAGGCGCTCCGGGCGATGAAGATTGCCGAGAAGTTTGGGCGGCCAGTGATCAGCTTCATCGATTTGCCTGGAGCGTTTCCGGGTCTGGGAGCGGAGGAGCGGGGCCAGGCCGAGGCGATTGCGCGCAATCTGCTGGAAATGTCGCGGCTGCGGGTGCCGACGATCTCGGTGATCAGCGGCGAAGGCGGATCGGGGGGCGCGCTGGCGCTGGCTGTAGCGGATCGCGTGCTGATTCTGGAGAATGCGCTGTACTTTGTGATTACGCCGGAGTCGTGCGCGGCGATCATGTGGCGCGACGCGGCGCACAAGCAACTCGCCGCGGAAGCGATGCGCATCTCGGCGCCGGAGGTGGCCGCGCTGGGCTGCGTAGATGAGATTATTCAGGAACCGCCGGAGGGGATTCACACCGACCGCGAGGCAGGCTGCGGCCTGGTGGGCGCGGCGCTCAGGAAGCACCTGGACGAATTGAAGGCGCAGCCCATCGACGAGCTGGTGGCCGCGCGCCAGGCCAAATTTCGCACCATCGCGCAGTTCTACACGGAAGGTTGATGACCATGAGCACAATTTCGCCAACCGCTGGCCGCTTGCGCGCTTACTTGCGGTTCATTGTCGCGGTGCTGTGGTTCTTTATGGCGCGGGGGCTGGCTCACCGCCTGGCGCTGGCAGAAGCGACCGAGCAGTTTGTGCCGCTGGTCGAGCAGGCATTGCTGGCTCTTCTTTTGCTGATAGGCTATGCGGCAATGGGCTTCTGGCTCGACCGCGAGGCCCATCCGGTCAACGCGCAGGGGCTGCCCTGGCGGAGCGGCTGGCCGACTGAAGCGGGGATGGGTCTGGCCGTGGGTTGGGCGCTGGCCGTGGCGTGCGTTCTGCCGATGGTGGTGGGCGGAGGCATCGCCATTGTGCTGGTTCTTGGGCCTTCGGCCTGGGGATGGCTCGCGGCGGACGCGGCCTTCTTCGCGCTGGCCGCGCTGGTCGAGGAGATTGCCTTCCGCGGTTATGGATTCCAAAGATTTGAGCGCGCGGTTGGCCCGCTGGGAGCGGCGCTGGGCTTTGCGGCCTTCTATGCCATTGTGCAGGCGCTTCTGCCCGGATCGAACCACGCCAGCATTGCCGTCTCGGTGATGCTGAGCCTGGTGCTCTCCACGGCTTATCTGCGCAGCCGCGCATTGTGGGTGAGCTGGGGGATCAACTTCGGCTGGAAAGCCAGCCGCGCGCTGGTCTTCGGGCTGGCCATCAGCGGCGTCAGCAATCATTCGCCGGTGGTGCAGGGTAATCCGATGGGGCCGTTCTGGCTGACCGGCGGAGGCTTTGGGCTGGACGGCAGTTGGGTGTCCTTCGTCGCGCTGCTCATCGCGCTGCCGGTGGTCTACCGCCTGACGCGCGATCTGGACTACAAATATAACGCGCAGGTGATTGTGGCGGCCGGCATACCGGTGGATATGGACGCTGCGGGGCGCCGCCAGCATGAGGCCGCAATGGGGCCAGCTGCGCCTGCCGCACCCTCTCTGGTGCAGATTCTGCCCGTGGCCACGCCGCCGCCGCCTTCGGCAGACCGGCCTTCCGCTTCCAGCTAAATGTGTCTTGGCTAAACCGAACCATCTTCGTCACGCGGCTTTGCGGTAATCTGATCTCCGACCAGCCGCTCCAACTGATTCCGCCAGTCGAGCGACTCGACAAAGCTCTTCGACTCCCGCCAGCCGGGCTCGACAATGACGTGCAGCTCCAGATAAACCCGTGTGCCGATCAGCGACTCGATCTTAAGCCGCGCCCCTGTGCCAATTTCTTTGAGCTTGGAGCCGCCTTTGCCGATCAGAATCGCCTTCTGCCCGTCGCGCTCACAATAAATCGCCGCCGCGATGCGGGTGAGCGGTAGACGGGCCGGAGCTTGGCCCTTCTTGCGTGGCGGAGCCGGCGGCTCGGCCTCTTCGTAGCGCTCGATCACCACGGCCGAGGCGTAGGGAACCTCTTCGCCGGTCTCGACCAGAATGCTCTCGCGAATCAGCTCGGCGACCATGAAGCGCTGCGGCTGGTCGGTGTACTGGTCCTTGGGGTAGTAGCGCTCGCCCACCGGCAGCGCCTCGACGATCTTGCGGACGAGAATGTCCAGGCCGTCGCGCTTGCGGGCGCTCACCGGAATGACCTGCGCGAAGCCGAAGTGCCGGGTCAGCGTGTCGATCAGCGGCAGAAGCTGGTCCTTGGCGACCAGATCGATCTTGGTGAGCAGCAGAAAGACCGGGCAATCCAGCTTGCGGATCAGGCCGAAGAGAAACTCGTCCTCGCTGGCCCAGTTGGTGCGCTCGCGCTTGGGGGGCGGGACGGGAGCCCCAGACTGGTAGGTCGGGGTTTTAACCTCGACATTAAGGCCTACGGAATCACCGGGGGCTTTAGCCCCTGAGGTAGGCTCTTCGGCAATCCCATCCACAGCTCCGGAATCCGGCTCCGCGGCCGCTTCCAACTGCACCCGTCGCGTTGCGTCCATCAGCACCAGCACCACATCGCGGGTCTCCAGAGCCTCGTAGACCTCCTGCAGCATCCGCCGGTCCAGGTGCGATCCGGGCTTGTGGACGCCGGGCGTATCGACAAAGACGATCTGCGCCGCCGGATGCACGCCCTTGCGCGCCGGAACCTCGACCACCCCGGCGATGCGGTTGCGGGTGGTCTGCGGCTTGGCAGAGACGATGGCGACCTTTTCGCCGGTCAAGGCGTTCAGCAGCGTGCTTTTACCGGCGTTCGGCCGGCCGAGAATGGCGACAAATCCAGATTTCAAAGGGAGAATGCTCCTGATTGAGTTTACGGCATTTTAGGATTGCGGGTTTGTGGCCTCCTACCCTTTCGCAAAGTACGCGAGAGGATGGGGCACCCAGCCTCTGTTCGGGAATTAAGAAGCAGGCGTTGATCCCGCTTCACCCGCCGGCGGGAAGACGCGCAGACGCTCGACGCGGCGGTCGGTGGAGGCGACGACCTCCATGCGCAGGCCGGCGGATTCCAGCATCACCACCTCACCGGGGAGCGGGATGCGGCCTTCGATCTCGCTGACCAGGCCGCCCAGCGTGGTGGCTTCGTAGGCTCCGTCCAGATCGGTCAAGCTGGGCTGCTCGCCGAAGAGGCCGGGCAACTGATCGACGGGAAAACTGCCGGGAACCAGCCAGACGCCGCCGGGCTCGCGCTGCGGCTCTTCGATGGGAGTCTCCTCTTCGTGCTCATCGCGAATTTCGCCGACGATCTCTTCGAGCAGGTCCTCGATGGTGACCAGGCCACTGACGCCGCCATACTCGTCGATGACGATGCGCATGTGCTGCTTCTCGCGCTGCATCTCGCGCAGCAGCTCGTAGACGCGCTTGGTTTCAGGGACGAACTCCGCCTCGCGCGCCATGCTGGCGACGGTGCGTGCGCCGGCCTCGGTATCGGCGATTTGCAGCAGGTCGTGGGAGAAGGCGATACCGGTGACGTTGTCGATGGAGCCCGAGTAGACCGGCACGCGGGAGAAGTTGTGCTCGCGCAGCTCTTCGAGAAAGGCTTCCAGCGTGAGGGTCGCGGGCACGGCGAAGACTTCCGGGCGCGGGGTCATCACCTCGCGGACCAGCTTGTCACCGAACTCGACGGCGGAGCGGACCAGCTCGCGGTCACTCTCCTCCAGGATGCCCTCTTCCTCGCCGGCTTCGAGCAGCGCCTCCACATCGGCTTCAGTCTCCTCTTCGGCAGTGACCGGCTCCTCGGCCAGCGAGGCCACGGAGTAGAAGAAGCGCACGAAGACGGTGATGGGTGTCATCAGCCAGAGCAGCAAACGGATCGGCCAGACCAGACGCCTCGCCCAGCGGCCTTCGGTGCGATTGAAGAGCAGCGTGGGCAGAAGCTGGTTGCAGAAGACCATCACCAGCACCACGGCGAGAACGGCCTGGGCGATCTCGCCGGGTGTGGGGCGGGCCAGATACGGGGCGCGATCAAAGAGCAGCGAGCCGAACTCGAGGGCGATGATGCCCAGAGTGAGCTGCTGCAAGACCGCCGCGCAGATCTCCGCGTGCCCGCGAGTGAGGCCCAGTTGCGGTTCAACCAGCTCCTCCCAGGCGTCGAGGTTTTCTTCGATTTCGCGGGTCAGAATCTTGCCGAACTCGCTGTAGACGCGGCTGATGTAAGAGGCCAGCGTCTCGACCGCGGCGAGGAAGAGAATGAGGAGAATAAAGAGCGGGGTCATGGCCGGACCGCCTTGGTTGCGGCGCGCTCGATCAGCCCTTGCGGCAGGCCCAGCCGTGTGCGGAGCAGCCGTTCGCGGCGGGCCATCTTGCCCTCATCGGCCTCGTGGTCGTAGCCGGCCAGGTGGAGCAATCCGTGCAGGAGCAGCACCTTAATCTCGGTCGAGAGCGAGTGATTTCGCTCGACGGCCTGTTTGAGCGCGGTGGGCACACTGATGGCCAGATCGCCGGCGATAGCTTCAGCGCCAATCCCTTCCGCCGGAAACGAAAGCACATCGGTGGCCTTGTTCTTGCCGCGGAACCGGCGATTGAGTTTGCGAATCGCGGCGTCGGTGGTCAGCAGCACGGTCACCTCGCCGCGCAAACGAACTGCGGTCTGCGCCTGAGATAGAAAGCGGGCCAGTGTGCGGGCTGAGGGAAGACGGCGGGAGCGGGGAGTAATAGCGGCGCCCAGAGCAGCCGTCCGCTTCGTCGAAGCGATGCTCGGCGCGGGGTCAGGTTCCAGGTCTGGGTCCAGAAGGATCATCGTACTCGGAGGCGCTATCCGCGCGGCCCCGGTTCATCTTCATTCTACGCGCATTGTGGTATCCCGCCCCGAGAACAATACGAACTGGGAAGCAGGGTTTTCCCGCAGCCTGTTCAGCCGTGCCCTTTCAAAGCAGCCTGGCTGCCGCGTACGGCAATCTTATTGAAGGTTCTTTACTCCTGCGGCGGGATCGCGAAATAGCCTTTGCGGACCTGTACCTTCATGCCGTCGCCGCGGCACTCGACGCTGAGCTTGCGGAAGCCGCCGTCCAGCTTGGTGTTCGTGGACATATAGGTGGCGACGTATTCTGTGCGCAGCTCGTCCTCGATCTGCTGGAAGGCGGCTTCGAGCTTCTTGCCGTTGTTGCCCACGTCGATCAGCCGTCCGCCGGTCTCCTCGGTCAACTTCTTCATCGCCGAGTAGCCGCTGTAGCCAAAACCCCCATAAAAGCCCCGGTCGGCGATCAGAATCGCGTAGACGATGACGTTGGACTTCTGCGCCGCGGTAATCGCCTCGTTGATCTTGACGCGGCTGCCCTCGTCCTCGCCGTCGGTGAGCAGAATCATCGCCTTGCGACCCGTCTCCTGACTCATCTTCTGGTTGGCGGCCAGGTAGACCGCGTCGTAGAGCACGGTTCCCTTGGGCGCTCCGATGGTCGGAATGGTCCCGCCGCCGGCGCCGGGAATGCCTCCCGCGCCATTGCCGCCGGCGGTGTTGATTTCGGCATGGCTCATCGCCCGCGACAACTGCCGCGCGTTGTTGGTGTAGTCCTGCAAGAGGTCCACATCCACGTCAAAGGAGAGCAGAAATGCCTCGTCCTTTTTTTCGAGGACGCGCTCCAGGAACTGGCTGCCTACATCCTGCTCCAGGGAGAGCACGCGCTGCTGGCTGCCCGAGGTGTCCAGCAGTATCCCCAGCGTCAGCGGCAGATGCGACTCGGCCGCGAAGTTCTTGAGCGTCTGCGGAACCTTGTCTTCCGAGATCGTGCAATCGTTCTTGCCGAGGTGAGGAACCAGGCTGCCGGATTTGTCCTTGACGGTGAAAACGACATCCACCAAGCTGACGCTCAGCTTGAGTGTCGCCACCGGCTCTTCCTCGGGCGCAGCCGGGGCGGTGCTGACCGGGGGCGCATCCGGCGACGGAGCAAGCTGGGTCCATCCGGCCGGAATGAGCGCCGGCAGGCCGATCAGTAAAACGGCAACTCCCCAACGATTACGCATTCTGGTCCTTTAGACGGATTTTAGACTCACGAGGAAAGCATACAGCAGGATTTCCGGCCAAAAGCAACCAGCGCTGCTCTGGCGCGTCTGATACTCTGACGATTGCAGCACTGTGTCAGGGATCAGGGGTCAGTTGACGGAAGGCCGTAGTTGGTTTTCACTGACAGCTGAAAACAGACCACTGTTCACTATCCACTGGAGAATACCTGTGAAGCTAGGTTTTACGGCAATAGCGCTGGCCGCGCTCCTGAGTTCGAGCCTGAGTTTGACGGTTCTGGCCCAACAGCAGCAACCCTCCGTGCCCGATGCCCCTACGCCCCAGGCGCCCAAGCCGCTGTCGGACGTGGACGGACCGATTACTCCCGGCATAGGCGCTGGAGACGAGCAGTCCGGAACCGCTTCGTCCTCGAACCCCTCGGTTCAGCAGCAGCGCGCGCCGAGCAGCCAGGAGCCCGGCAATCAGGGCAAGGACGAGGTCCAGACCGCGCCGCCTGAGATACCCACTGCCGGCGAGGGCGTTGACAAAGTGACCACCCTGATCATGCACGTGAACTTCGTCGAAGTTCCGGTCACCGTGAAGGACACGAAGGGCAAGCTGGTGTCTGGCCTCACCTACCGCGACTTCAAGGTCTTCGAGAACGACACCCGTGAACCCATTGCTTTTTTCACCACGGATTCCTTCCCGCTTTCGATTGCTTTCGTGCTCGATCAGAGCCTGACCTCGGACGTGATGGCCAAGGTGAACAACTCGCTGGGCGCCATCCAGGGCGCGCTCACGCCTTATGACGAAGTGGCCGTCTTCTCCTATAACAATGGCGCGCAGGAGCGGACCGGCTTTACCGGCGCGCAGAGCGGCCGTTTGCCCGCCGTGCTCGCCCTCACCAAGGAGACCGGCAGCGAGATGCTGGTGCCGATCAATGACGGCCCCATGGCCGGCTGCAACGTTCGCCAGAACGGCAACTGCGTCGACCCCAACCTGCAGCCCGGGCGCTCGGCCGGCGGCAACACGTTCATGACCATTCCCAAGGAGATTCACACCCTCAACGACGCCATCTTGGCCGCGGCCAAGGAACTTTCCACGCGCCCCAAGGGCCGCCGCCGCATCATCTACGTCATCAGCGACGGCAAGGAGTACGGCAGCAAGGCCAAATACGCCGAGGTGCTGCGTTATCTCCAGACCAACAAGACCGCGGTCTACGGCACGCTGGTGGGCGATTCGGCACGCTGGGGCGAGAGCTACGTGAGCCGCCTCCACATACCCGGCATGATGTACGACAACCTCCTGGCCAAGTACATCCTGGCCACCGGCGGCACACCGGACTTCGAGGGCGGCACGGACGGCATCGAAAAGAGCTATGCCAAGATCGCCGAGGAGGCGCGCAACCAGTACACGCTGGGCTACTACAGCCACCAGCCGTTCATTGACGGCAAGTTCCGCAAGATCGAGGTGCGCGTCGACCGGCCCGGCATGGAAGTCATCAACAAGAACGGCTATTACCCATCGGGGCAGGATTACCGCTAATCTGGGCTGGTATGGTTTCCGCTCATCCGGCAAAAACACGAAAGGCCTGTGCGCCCGCACAGGCCTTTCCGCTTGAATGAACCGGAGAATGTGCCGTGAGCCATGGATGACCAGCTCTTACCGTTTGCTATCCACGCGACTGACATGCGCGGCAAACATATTCCGTCACTTTGAATCCCAGCGGATTTTCGAATCGATTACCGCAGCGGCTGCAAACAATATAGTCCATCTCCGCCGACGGAGGCGCGGCTGGCGTCGAGGCCAGAGGCGGCGCGGGAGCCACGGTCTGTTGCACCGTTGGCTGCACGGTTGGCGCGGCGGGCGTGGGATCGTTGATGCCCTTGAGGCCTTCCTTGAAACCCTTCAGTCCTTCGCCCAATCCCTTGCCCAACTCAGGCAGCCGCCTGGCCCCAAAGAGCAGAAATGCCAAGACGGCCAGCACGATCAGGTGCCATGGCTGCAATAGATCGCCCATTGTCTTATCCTCCGCGTGTCGCTTTCGCCGCCGCGCATTCTCAATGGATATTGTCGCACAAAGACAGCGGTCAGTGAACAGTGGTCAGTGGACAGTAAAAACCCTACGACTGGCGACTGTTCACTGTTCACAGTCAATTCACCTGCGCCGGCTTGCCCAGCCGTTCCGTCACCATCGCATAGAAGGCGCGCAGGTCTTCCTCATCGCCCACGGTCAGCCGCCGGTAGACCTTCATCAGCGGAAACAACCGCGAGCCGCGCACCTCGATGGCCGGAACCGCCATCACGCCGCCGGGATACTGGGTCATCTCCCATACGCCGGCATAGCGGCGGCGCAGCACCTCGCCCAGGTAGCTGCCCCAGAGGCGCACCTCGAAGTCCAGTTCCAGCTCCGGGCTCTCGCCCACCACCACCAGAATCTCGTCCAGCGCGTCAATCGATTCCGAGGTAAAGTCCAGCTTCTGCTTGAACTCGCTACGCCCCAGCTCCGCCGCCGCTCGCGCATAGCCCTCCATCATCGCTCCCAGGTCATGGAATTGCGACGACTCCAGCCGCATGCGCAGATCGGTTGAGTTTCTCATCTTGTCCTCAGAGTATAAGCCACGCGCCGCCGGATGAAGCATTCTCAGCGGAACCGAGGCAGGAAAAGGTCGCGGTCTCCTGGATTTGTGGCGTCGCGCAGTGGGTTTGTGGCAGACTGAGAGCAGTTGTGGAGGGTTCTCCGTTGAAGACCATCAAGTTTTTCGTCCTTGCCGGCGTCTTGGCGCTCAGCGTTGGCAGCACTCTCGCCGCCAACCGCCAGATTTACCCCGACCCATTGCAGGCCAAGGCCGACCTGGCCGCAGCTCTCAAAACCGCCTCCGCAAGCCATAAGCGCATTCTGCTGGACTTTGGCGGCGACTGGTGTGGCGACTGCCAGGTGCTCGACCTCTACTTCCACGACGCAGCCAACCGGCCGATTCTGGAGGCTAATTTCGTGCTGGTCCACGTGAACATTGGGCACATGGACGCCAATCAGGAAATCGCCGAGAAGTACGGTGTTCCGCTGCATAAAGGCGTGCCCGCGCTGGCCGTCCTCGACGAGAAGGGCGCGCTGCTTTACAGCCAGAAGACCGGCGAGTTTGAAGATATGCGTAACATGGAGTCCGGCGCAGTGACCAAGTTCCTGCTGCAATGGAAGCCGTCAAGCCCGGCTGCTAGGCGGTAATGGTGCTGCTGAGGACGGCAGCTCAAAGGCCAGCGTTCAGGCCTTCCCTCAACCTATCGGCGCCAAATGCTTGGTGTTCTGGTAGGTGTAGATGATGCGGTGAGCGACGGTGATGGTAGAGAGCACGGCCAGCACCCACAGCGCCGGGGCCATCACGCCCCAGTGGTTGAACAGCGCGCCCAGAATCACCAGCACGATGCGTTCCGGCCGCTCCATGAAGCCGACCTTGCATTGGCCAATGAGAGCTTCGGCGCGGGCGCGCGTGTAGCTGACCATCAAGGACGTGACCATCACAAAGGCCACCAGCACCACATACCTGAACCGGTTGATGCGGCCGTAGTAAACCAGCAAGCCGAAGAACAGGATGACGTCCGAGTAGCGATCCATCACGGAATCGAAGAAGGAGCCGAAGACGGTGACCTGGTTGTTGCGCCGGGCCACGCGGCCGTCCAGCATATCGAAGGCGCCGGCGGCAAAGATGACCATGCCGGCGTAGAAGAACATCCAATCGGCGTTGATGGCGTTGGCGTGGCCGAAGAGGAAGGCTGCGACTATGTTGATGACCACGCCGATGACGGTCAGTGCATTGGGCGAGATGCGCGTCAGCGCAAGGCCATGCACGATCTTGTCGAGAAGCCATCCACAGGCGCGGCCGAAAGCGCTGGTCCAGGTGATTGCCATTGTGCTACTTTTGCTCCGGGTTCTGTGCAGCGCCGGCTTTAGCCGCGGCAGCTTCATCGTGGATGGTGGTCAGTTTCAGAATCTCCAGCTCGCGCTTGCCGTTGGGTGTGACGATGGTGGCGATGTCGCCCACGCGCTTGCCCACCAGGCCGCGGCCGATCGGCGAGGTGGTCGAAATCAGCCCCTTCGAAACATCAGATTCTTCGCTGGTCACCAAACGGTAGACGATCTCCTCATCCTTGGTTGAGTCGAACACCACCACCGTCGAGCCAAAGCCGGTCTTATCCTTGGGAATGTTGGTCAGATTGACCAGCGAGAGCTCGGCCATGCGCCGCTTGAGTTGGCCCAGGCGGGCATCGACAAAGGTTTGGCGCTGCTTGGCCATGTGGTACTCGGCATTCTCCGAGAGGTCTCCCATGGCCACGGCCTTCTTGATCTCAGCGGGAAGCTCGTGCTGGAGCTCGTGCTCAAGAATTTCGATCTCGGCGAGTAACTGCTTTTTGATGTGCTCGGGCATTCAGGGTCCGTGGCGGCGAGCGGGGTTTGCTCCATCCGCGAGAGATAAAGAACTTGACTTCTCATTATACGCGGGGACAGGAAGCAGGGACCAGGGAACAGGGAATATAAGATCGGAGCTGCTTCTGAAATGCGCGATTGCGTACGCTGCTCGAAATGCTGTAGCCTTGCTTGCGAGGATTCCAGCCATGTCCTTGCGTTCTCTGTTTGCCGTTCTTGTCGGCGGCGCGCTTCTCGCCGCGCCCGTTGCCTCCATCGCTGCCGACCGCGGGCCATCGACGCCCGAAGAGCGGAAGCAGGCCCTCGAATATATTCATCACTTCGAGGCCGACCCGCTCAATCCAGCATTGAAGCCGGAGATTCAGTGGGTTGTATCGTTGATTGACAATGTGCCTGATATACATATTGGCTTCTGTCCTACTCTGATTGCTTTTCCAAAAGGTGACAAGAAAGACGGTTTGACCCTATTCACCGCGATGCTCTTTGCCGAGATTTCCTTCGCGCTTCAAAATCCCGGCAAGCAGGATGATTATCATGCGCAATTTCAAGCTGGTGTCGAAGGTGTGCTGAAAATCTATCAGGTTTTGCTGAAGTCCAACCCCAGGGACCAGCAGCCTTTTCTTGACGACTTGATCCAGCGGCGCGATGCTGGGACGCTTGTGCAATGGGTGAGTGAGCGCGCAGCGACATTCTGCAATTAACGATTGGCTGGTCAGTTTCGGTTTCTCGTTGTGGCAATCGTCAAGCAACCTTTGCCGTTTGGCCTGCGCTCGTCTACCATCCCCTCAAGAGGCTTCGTGGAAACCACTGAGATCGAATTGCCGCCGCCAACGCCGCCGGTTGCGCCTGCCGCGTTGGCTGTGATTGCGCCTCTATGGCACACTGCCGTGCTGGTCGTGGTCGTTGTTGCGTTCTCGATTCATGGCGCCTCGCGCTTCTCGTCTGCGCACGCGGAAATCAACCGGCTCGCCACCTATAGCTTCACGGCGGCGATGGAAGCGCTCTTGCTCGCATGGGTCCTATTTGGATTGCGCCTGAAAAAAATTCCGCTGCGCTCACTGCTCGGCGCACGCGCCTTGAGCCTTCACTCCGTTGCAGAAGACCTGTGCTTCGCTGCTGTCTTCTGGATTTTTTCGTTGATGGTGCTGGGCACATTGAGCATTGCCTGGTCGCGCACCGAGTTCGCGTTGGCGCACCGGCCAGCAACGACTCATGCCGCCGGAGAGGCTGGAAAAGCCGGACAATCACTTGCGTACGATCCTTCGAAACTCGAATCGCTGCGCGCGCTCAAGCAACTGGCGCCCGCGAACGGAAGAGAAATAGCCGCATGGATGCTGCTCTGCATGCTGGTTGGCTTCACCGAGGAAATTGTCTTTCGCGGCTACCTGCAGCGCCAGTTCATAGGCTGGGCGCGCGGCAGCGTAGGGTTGGGCGTGCTGGCCTCCGCCGTGGTCTTCGGCAGCGCGCACGCGTATGAAGGCGCGCGCGGCATGGTCTTGATTACTGTCTTCGGCGTGCTCTTCAGTCTGCTGGCGCTTTATCGCCGCAGCCTGCGCGCGGGCATCTTCGCGCACGCATGGCATGATCTGATTGCCGGCCTGGTGATCGCTCTGCTCAGCTCGAAGCACGTGATCTGAGTCGATGCGGGCGCGGCTCAGTTCGGCATTGGAAAAAATTGTTGACTCTTTTTCCACCACTGCTTCGTTTTTCTCTTGACACTTGCGTTGGATGAATCTATACATTCTTCAACTGCATAACTTTTGCAGTGGTGAAACACAAATCGTCAAAAGGGAGAATAGGCAAATGGCAACCAAAAAAGCACCAGCCAAGAAGGCACCCGCGAAGAAGGCGGCAAAGAAGGCCGCGAAGAAGAAGTAGCGGTACCTCCAACCCAAAGGCAACAGATCAGGGGAGCGCATTCAGCGTTCCCCTGATCTGTTTTTGGAGAAAGGATTACACTGGTACACGCAGAGCACGGGAGGAATCGATGACACGCCGCCGCTGGATTGCCGAGCATTGGGATGAAGCTACCGCGACGCTCACGGGCGCGCAGGCCGAGCACATGACGCGCGTATTGCGCGCGCAGCCGGGCATGGAAGCCGATGTGGTGGCAGGCGGCCACGTCTTCCATGCGCAGGTAGTCGCGGTCTCCGGCGGTGAAGTTCGCTTCAACCTGATCGCTGAATTGGATGCTGATCCGGCGCTGCCAATCACGCTGGTCATGGCCGTGTATAAATTCGATCACATGGAGTGGGCTATTGAGAAGGCTACCGAGTTAGGAGTTGCCGCGATTGCGCCGGTGATTTCCAGAAGAACGGAAAAGCATCTGGCGGCGGCTGCGCAGAAGCGCGCGGAGCGCTGGCGGCGCATCGCGCATGAAGCGGCGCAGCAGTCGCGGCGCTGCGACGTGCCGCTGGTCTACGATCCTGAGCCTTTGGCCGCGCGGGTGCGAGCCGCCTCGGAAGCAGCGCGCATTGTTCTAGCCGAGCAGGAGCGCACCACTACGCTGCGCAACGCGCTGGAAGAAGCTGTGGCCGCGGCGGGAACAGAAATGCCCGCACTGGAGATTGCCATCGGCCCCGAAGGCGGATGGGCGCCGGAGGAAGAGGCGCTCTTCGACGCCAATGGCTGGAGAGCCGCATCGCTGGGGCCGCGCATTCTGAGAGCCGAAACAGCGGCTATCGCCGCGCTGGCGGTGGCGGCTTCGTACCTGGAGTAATTTTGATCTTCTCTTGGTCAACTAGATAATACGCACTGAAGTGTCTATGGCAGAGCTTCAGAATTCGGCGACTGACGCGCTGTCATGATCGACAAGAAATCGAATTAGATGTGCGCGCCGCCGCTGCGCTTGCGGAAGACCACCTTCAGCTCGCGCCGCCAATGCTCGGTGAGCGCGATCAGCTCCCACTCGACCTGCGGGGAAAAGTAGCGCAGCACCGGCTCGTTGGCGGGATGAATGCGCAGCGCCGGAGCGGCGAGCAGCAGCCGTGGCTGGAGCGGCGAAACCTCCGCGCCAGAAAAATACCCCTGCCGCTCGAAGGCCGAGAGCGGCCGTCCGCCCTCGTTGCCCGCAACCGGCTGCCGGTCGTCGTTCAGCGCGCGCACGCGAATCCAGTAATCCAGCGCCTGCAACGGCAGATGCAGATCCTCTTCGGCCTTCAGCTCGATCACCGTCAGCCGTCCGTTGCGGTCCAGCGTCAACAGGTCCAGCAATCCCCGGTCGCCGGTGGAGAGCGCGGGCACCTGCGAGTAGAGCAGGTCGCCGCGCAGCCCCGGCAGCAACTCAGTAATCTCCGCGCGCAACCGCGCTTCCAGCCAGCGCTCCGGTTGCAGGCGGAAGAGCGGGTCAGTATGCGCGCCGTCGCCGTGGCGGCTCAAAAACAACCGCGAAAAGAGATCGCGGCAGAGCGGCTCGGTCTCCGCCGTGAGCGGCGTCTCATTGGCTCCCGCGCCAAAGCTGATCGCGTCCTCGCGGGCGAAGGTGTTGGCGGCAAAGCCCTGGCGCACCCGCGCAAATTCCAGGCCATGCAGCAGCAGCCCCACTTCGGTGGCCGAGCTGGGCCGCACCTCGACCCGTTCCTTCGCGGACGGCGGGACCAAAGAAAGCAACCGATCAATTCCAGCCTGATTGCGCTCAATAGCCGCGGCGGCTGAAAAGGCATGCACCAGCCGCGAGTCCAGGTTGCCGGTATCGCGAAAGTCCACGGCAACAAGCTCTTCGCTGCGCTCGTCCAGCGTGAAAAGCTGGAAGTCGGCGGCTGCGTGATTCAGCCAGGCCATGCGCTCGGCGGTCGTTCGCCACGCTCCGGCTGGCACAATCACCTTCAGCCCGCCAAAGTGCCGCCGCACGTCGCCGTGCTGGCGGCAGTGGTCCAGCCAGAGAATTCCCAGCGTCAGCACGCCGTCCACCATCGACGCCGACTCCGCCTTACCGACGCCGATCACCGCGTCCGCAGCTGTTCCGCGCAGCAGCCGTCCGCGCGCGTAGGCCGGACCAAAGCTGTGCTCCAGGTCCATCGCCGAGCGCAGGCCATCTACCTTCGCGCCGATGAAATGCCGGGTCAGCACGCGCTCCAGCAGCCGCTGATAGTTGCGCCGGGCGGCATCGCGGGCGGTGGGGGTGCGGCGGTCGCTGGTGGGGACCAGCTCCAGGGTCTGCGGCTTGGCAGCGCCCATGCGGCGTGTGGCCAGGCGCAGGCATTGCGCGCGCTCCTGCACGCCGGTCACGGTGCGGATCAGGTTGCGCTCCTCGCTCCACAGTTGCAGCAGGCAGCGGCCATGCTGTTCGCTCACCGCATAGCGGGCGGAGCGCATATCGAAGAGCACGCGGCCATCCTCCAGCAGCGCGGCCGCCGGGTGGTCGGTGAGGTACGTTTCAATTGCTTGAGCCAGCCGCTCGGGAGAGGCAGCCTCGGCGTCGGCGGCCATCTGCCTCTACCAGCCCTGACGCGCGCGCAGGCTGGTGATGTGCGCGGTGTGGTGGCGCGAGTGCCAGTCGTACATCGCCAGCATCTTGACCAGCATCTCCCGGCCCCGCTCGGGATGGTTATAGCCCTTGCGCAAGTCGGCGTCGGAGAGCGATTCCAGCAGCGCCACCCAACGCGCGTGCAGCGCCTCGATCAGCGCCAAGGAAACATCGACGGGCAGCCGGCTGTCGGCCAGATTGGCCCAGGCGGCCTCGTCATAGGGCTGGATCGTCGGCCAATCCTCGGTGAGCGCCAGCTTGCAGCGAGTGTAGGCCATCGCGTGGCTGTCGGCCAGATGATGCACCACCTGCCGCACCGTCCAGCCGTCTTCGCGGTAAGGCGTGTCCAGTTGCGCATCGCTCAATCCGGCAACAGCCGCTCGCAGGCGCTCGGGCAGTTGCCGAAGCACTTGAATGTGCCCGGCGCGGATGCCGGGCAGACTGCTGGCCGACGGGCTGAAGCGGCCAATAGGATAGCGAAGTGCGTCCAAGTCTTTCATAGCTCAAACCCTACCATCTTCACTTGCGGAATAGAATCCGCATTGAGGCGCCCGGCCCGGCGGCAGCGCCGTTTTGGGACCAAACTTGTTCTAGGCGTGAGGGTGTTGATGGTGATGATGGCTGCGGTGCGGGTACTGGTGGTTATGCTTGGAGGCGAAGGCCGGGCTGGCAAAAACCAGCAACAGCAGGACGGCTGCAAAAATCTTCTTCATGGAAAAAATGTACCATGAGTCAGGCGCTGACGGAAGAGTCCCGCGCGCCCAGCATCAAAAGAGGAACGGGTCTCAGCAGAGACGCAATCGGGGGTAAACTTGTAAATATGATGAACATACCGGCCCCTTCCCCGCTTCCCAATCACAAGCGCTACTTTTTTGAGAAATTCGGCCTCACCGAGCGGCTGCTGGAGCGCTGCTTGGGCGAGGCCCTTTCCGCCGGCGGCGATTATGCCGACCTCTACTTCGAGTCGGTGACGGCTACCTCGCTCGGCGTTGACGAGCAGATTGTCAAGTCCGCCTCGCAGGGCGTCAGCGCCGGCTGCGGCATCCGCGTGCTCAGCGGCGAGCGCACCGGCTACGCCTACACCGACAACCTCAGCACTGAGCGCCTGCTCCATGCCGCCCGCACTGCGGCGCTCATCGCCAGCGGCCCAGCCACGCAAACGGTACAGGGCTTCACGGAAGCGCCCGCCGCCGACCTTTATCCCGTGCCGCTGGGCGGCTACAACCTGGATCTGGCCGCGCGGCTCGAACTGATTCTGCGAGCGGATCGTGCAGCCCGCGCCTATGACCCGCGCATCGTGCAGGTCAAGGCAGGCTACTCCGAAGAACTGCGCCGCATCCTCATCGCCGCCTCCGACGGCGCCTTCGCCAGCGACACGCAGCCCCTCTGCCGGCTCAACGTCTTTGTCATCGCCAAGGAGGACGCAACCGTCACCAAGGGCACGGCGGGCGGCGGCGGGCGCGCCGGACTCGATCAATTCACAGGCTCCAAAAGCCCGGAGTCCCTGGCTCGCGAGGCCGCGCGCGGGGCGATTCTGCAACTCCACGCCGTGCCCGCTCCGGCCGGCGAGATGGAGGTAGTGCTCGGTCCGGGCTGGCCCGGAATTTTGTTACATGAGGCGGTTGGCCACGGACTCGAAGCAGACTTCAACCGCAAGAAGACCTCGGCCTTTGCCGGGCTGATCGGGAAGCAAGTCGCCAGTTCCAAGGTGACCGTGGTGGATAATGGCACCATCGCCGGCCGCCGCGGCTCGTTGAACGTGGACGACGAGGGCACGGCCACGCAGGAGACAGTCCTGATCGAAGGCGGCATCCTGCGCGGCTATCTGACCGACAAGCTCTCCGCGCGCCTGATGAACTCCGCCAACACCGGCTCCGGCCGCCGCGAGAGCTATCAGCACATCCCCATGCCGCGCATGACCAACACCTATATGCTGGCCGGCGACGACGCCCCCGAGGACATTCTGCGCAGCGTCAAGCACGGCCTCTACGCGGTCAACTTCGGCGGCGGCCAGGTGGACATCACCAACGGCAAGTTCGTCTTCTCGGCCTCCGAAGCCTACCTGATCGAGGACGGCAAGATTACCGCCCCCGTCCGCGACGCCACTCTGATCGGCAACGGACCGGAGGCGCTGAAGCACGTCTCGATGGTAGGGCACGATTTGAAGCTCGACGAAGGCATCGGCACCTGCGGGAAGGATGGGCAGAGTGTGCCGGTGGGCGTGGGTATGCCGACGATCAAGCTGGATAAGATGACGGTCGGCGGCACGGGAAGGTAGCTACGGCTTGTATTCGTCAATATTCTGTGGATTTCCTTCTTTACTCTTGTTGTTTTGCTTGTATTCCCGTAGGACAGCGTTAACAACCTCCATCATTCTTACTCGCTGTTTCTCCGCGGCAAACGGCGGCGCAGGAGTTTCGAGAAACTCCTTTTTCACTTTTTCCCAGTCTGCCAGGAGCAAATCGTTGTGTATTGCGTGCATGTTTCGCTTTAGAGCAATATCATGCTAGCTGTACCCAGTTCTGACAAGTTCTGAACCATGCTGTGGCGTTTTCTGTGGAGATTTGCGGTAGTGCGTTTCTGATGGCCTGGTAGAGTTCATGGCTGGTTTGAGCTT
>Ga0224555_1000128_pt1 | contig 103755 bp, 86 predicted proteins | sample 714S23034metaG_FD_180687 | JGI IMG/M metagenome (GOLD analysis project Ga0224555, IMG submission 180687) | Peat soil microbial communities from Stordalen Mire, Sweden - 717 S2 30-34 | ecosystem: Environmental > Terrestrial > Soil > Wetlands > Peat | place: Sweden: Norrbotten County, Stordalen... | reverse complement strand
GGGTGAAGCGGGTCGCCTTTGGCTTTCGGAAGTTTCGCAATTTCCGAGTTCGCGCTCTGCTCTACGCCGGCAAGCCCAACTGGGAACTACTCGCCACCATCGCACCCCACTAGATTCCGATGCGCCGCCAAACAGTGGAGTGACTGCTTCAATCGGCTCGTCAAACTACCGACCTAACCAATTCGGCTTCGAGGTCGCCCGCGGCACGCCCGACGACTTCCAGCGCGAACAAGTCATAAGCTTGACCGAGATTGTAACTCGCCACGTCCGTCACCCAGATGATCGATGCGCACGCCGTCGAAGATGTTCCAGTCACGAAAATTTGAGCCACTTCGACACTTCATATTGAAGTGGACCCCATGCGAAGCATAAGGTCGGCGGTCACAGCGCCCGCAAGTCAACCTTTTCTGCCAAGACGAAGAGTCCCGAGGATAAAGAGGGGAAGCGAGTCAAGAATTCATCAAACTTCGAAATGGGGAACGGGAAGAAGAACGGTACACCCCACGTTCCCTCAATCTTAAAACCACAAGCTACGACGAGCTCCTCAAGTGCCGATCTCGTGAAGATCTTCATGTGGCCTTCGACCTCTGCCCCTTGTCCGAGAATCTTGAATCGACGTCCCATTTTTTTGCGACTACTTGTCTCAGTAAAAAGCGGCTGAATTCCGAATAGCAGCAGGATACGGTTAGCCCACGAAGCAAGGTTAGGAGTCGTGACAATCACTTTGCCGCCAGGCTTAAGAACGCGCCAGATTTCTTCCAGAAGAAAATCAGGATCGGGGACATGTTCAATCACTTCTCCGAAGACGACTACCTCAAATGACTCCTCTTCGAACGGTATACCCTTCGTCAGGTCAGCACTTTTGTATATCCAATTCTCGGGTTTCATATCGTAGACGTCAATACCGCACAATTCTGCATTGATTCTCGAGACGAGCTGATTCAGCAGATAGCCATTGCCGCAACCTACGTCAAGAAGGCTTCCAGGACTCAATTGTTCAACTAATTGAATGATCTTGTTCAGCCGTGGATCTGTGTGCACAATGAAAGTCTCGTGATTCACATAGAAGTCCCGGTAGTCCATCCAAGAAACTTACTTCACTGTACGAGAGTTGTAGCGTTAGTTCTCGCTCTTCCGATGGCAGATGGAAAATCAACTTTACGCTCATCTTCAAGGAGTTATGCGGGAATCTTGTGTTTGATGCCTTGAGATTTGGAGCCGACTGACTTCGTGGATGGACTCGTGACCTCGCGCGTCAATGTCACCAGTGATCGTAGTGCTGGGGTGTGACCAGAACACTACGCAGTCGTTCGCGGTCATTACGATGTCCGCCTGGATCACCAGGCGTCGACCATCAGTCGCTGTTGACTAAGCCGCAAGCTGCGCCACTCCATCGACGAAGCGCACGCCTTCGATGAGTTCACCCGGTCGCTCAACCGCGGTGATTTGGTGGAGGCACGGCCCAGCGGGTTTCCGGGCACGAGACTTCCCGCTTCGAGTCTTATACCGAGCCGCTTGGTTGCGCGGCACCTCCTGAGTTCACCGAATCTCGTTCATGCCCAAGATCGGGGTTTTCACTCGTCGCAACGGCAAGAACTCGGTTGGCAACTTCGCTCCAGGGGATCACTCCCCCCGGTGAGATATCCGGTAGTCCATCGCGAATCCAGGTGCTCAGGAACTCTTGCAGCACAGAACTGAGCTCTTTCGGGTCGGGTGCGCTGAGCACGCCGTTAGAAGCTCGAACAGAGTCTCGGAGACCGGCAACGTCGTATGCAATCACCGGGGTCCCGACAGCGGCAGCTTCGGTGACTACGAGCCCCCAACCCTCTCGCACGGAGGTGACAATCAACACGTGTGCCCGAGCGATGCGCTCAATCTTTTCACTCTCAGATATCTTGCCGAGAAATTGAACGCCCTCCGGCGCGGACATGCGAAGTTCATCTTCCATCGGTCCTGACCCGATCACCCATAGCACTGCGGTAGGCATGGTTTTGCGCAGTATCTCAAAGGCCTGAATGGCTTCTTCGGGCCGCTTGTTCGCCGAGAGCCTTCCAACAAAGGCAATTGTCGGTCTGGTTTCGCGTGGCACATCTGGGCGCTCTCCCGCAGAGCGGAATCCCACCGGCACGACGACTACGCGGGTGAGCCCGTAGTCCTCGAGGGAATCTTTGCTGGACTCCGACAATGTCACGGTGAGCACGTCGCGGTATCCGCGTAGCCAAAGCGGTTCGAGCAAGTATCTTCCGACGAAAGCCACCGGAAGAGGCGTCTGGTAGTACCAGATTTCGCGGCAAACCTGGTGGATAAGTGCAATAACTGGCACGTCGTCAACCCATTTGGGAGCGCCGAAAGGTCGAGTGTTGACTTCATCGACAACGAGGTCGAAGTTACCTCGTCCCTCACGGCGATAGTACCGTTTTGCCTCGCGGTAGACGCCGTGACGAGTACCGCGTCGGATGATGTGCAGCCCATCAAAATCCTCGACTGCCGGCCTCCCATCGACTACGGCGCAGAACAGGGTCACGCTGTGGCCTTCCTTGACCCACTCGCTGGCAACGCTGTGGGTGTACACCTCGGCACCACCAGCCTGAGGATGCGTGATGTCGCGCCAGTTCAGAATGAGGATACGTAGCCTTCGCTCGTGTCCCGTCTGTACGCCTGGCGTCGCATCTTCCGTGCTCGGGATTTGCGCCGCAGCGGCTGGTCGAGTCAGGAGCGATTCTTCAGGCTTGCCTCGAATGTCACGTTCGTAGAAGCGGAGCACTCGCAACCGGTAGAAGATAGCGAAAGTGTCGAGGAGCATATTCCGCACCGAGCGAAGCGAGACGGTGCTGCTGAAGCGTTGGCCGATGCTCACGGGCATCTCAACGAAATTACGGAATCCTTGTTGACGAGCCACGACGAAGAGTTCCAGGTCGAAAGCGAAATGCTTCTCCACCATGCGTGGTAGCACGGCGGCCAGGACATCTCGTCGGACAACCTTGACGCCCGTTTGAGTATCTCGGACGGGCAGGTGGAACAAGGCTCGGTTCAGCTGTTGGTAGCCCCAGGAGTACATGCGTCGCAGCGGTGGATAGACCACCTCGGACCGCGGGTGGCGCTTGCTCCCAAAGATTATGTCGGGGTGCTCTCGATCTATGATCTCGAGAAGGTTGGAAAGCAAGTTAGCCGGAAGGTCACCGTCACCGTCGATGAAACCAAGGTATTCGCCTCGACCCTTAGAGAGGCCCGCTCGAAGCGCCGCCCCCTTCCCTTGGTTTTCCTCAAGGCGCACGAGTGTGAGCTGTTCAGAAGAGAGGGCTGCCAGTTGTTCTTCGCTGTGATCGGTGCTGCCGTCGGACACCGCGAGGATCTCGTAGGAAATCTCTGATGATGAGAGCACGTCGACGATCTCGCCAATGTGCTTACCGAAACGAGAGCCGGGATTGTAGAAGGGTACGACCAAGGTGAAGTCGAGTTCAACTGGCGGAAGCTCAATCAAAGAGACGTCGTCAGCGGCATCACGGGCCCCCGCCGCGGCGAGTGCCAAGAGCGCTGGGATGCTAGTTACGAGCAATGTCAGCAGGCTGACAACCAGCATTATCGTCGCGACCGACGTCATGGTCTGATGACGCAGCGAGATCAAGACGATTGCGAGGGCCACGCCGAGCCAAGGTGTCAGCGCGACGAGCGAACGACGCGCCAGATGGAAATAGATAAACAGACTCAAAATACCGATTACTGCCGACGCGAAGGCCAACAGACCGACTATTGCTATAGCGCCGGTGTAGCTCGAACCAAAGAGTACTTGAACGACGAAGCTTGAAAGCACCGTCAGGGCACCCGCCGCAAGAATACCCAGGAGAACCGTGAATTTCAACGCCTGCGTGAAGGCCTTGCGGCTTGAGACGCTGGTGCCCTCTCCACTCACCCAATGCGGAAACGCCACGGCAACGATGGCACCTGGAACGAAGAGGGCGATGTGGGCCGCAATCGCTCCCGCTGCGTACTGACCAGCAACCGTGGCAGAGAAGAAGTGGCGGGCGAGAAAGGTATCGACTCCAATCAGAGCGGTGTAACTGCCGATGGACGCAATTGACAACGTCATGTCACGCCGGGTAGTGCGCACGACTGATACCTGTGGTTGGCTGCGCACCTTCTGGCGAGCTGAGAAGAGCAGTGAGCCCGTTGAAAATGCCTGCGCGAAAATGGTAGCTACGATGGCGCCCGTCACGCCGAAGCCAGCCAAGACCATTCCCGCACCAAACAGCAGACGGATGGGGCCACCACCGACAAACGCGGCGAAGGCCACCGCGCGAAAGCGGTACTCGCCGATGAGGGCCCCCTGCAACACCGCCCCTACGGTTGCTAAGGGAATCCACGCGCCAACTAAGTAAAGCGGCAACGGTGAGCTGATGTGCAAAAATCCGTCGATCGTCGGCGTCAAAGCCGCGAACACCAGCATGGCGAAAAATCCGACCAGGAACGCTCGCCAAATCAGTCTGCTGAGTGAGAACGACTGACCATTACTCGTGTGGCCAATGACTGCCTGCGTGACGGCCAACTGCGCGGCACCGACCGGCACCGCCATCAGGCTGAGGATGCTGAGTATCGCCCCCACGGCTCCGTAGTGTGCCGGTCCAAGCAGGCGACTGACGACAATGTGGAAAAGGAAGTTCGATACGTTGACGCCAGCGGTCGCGACCAGAAACGACACTGCGCCACGTCCGAAAATGCCAGTGGTGAACCTAGACCATAAGGCAACCGCCATTCTTGGTGGAGCAAGTCTTAATCGGGTTGCCACAGTACCTCCTTCGGCAACGCGGAACGCGAGACCCGGCCGTAGCCCAATTGCACTGAATCCTAACCACACAGCACAACGGAGTCTCCTTGATAGACAGAAGCACTGCGGTTGTCGTCAGTCAGTCAGCAGACTCGGTAATCACTTCGTCTCACGACGGCTCTCCGGCCCCATTCGCCTTCTCGGCGCCGGCATCTTTCTCCAGCCGAGGTCGCAGGCGTGCCAGTATTAGTGCCTAATGAAGGGGTCAAAGCTGAAGGGTGAACTGAGAAGTCCAGATTTCAATGCTTCTGGTAACACCAAACACCAGACGGTGACCGAGCAACGTCTCCAACGCTTCGTTCGCCACCCTGATGCGGCAACGCTGGCGCTCGGGATTGTCATCGGGCTCGGGGTGTGCGTTCCGCTGCTCGGGGGACACCGAGTGTTCCTCCTTGACTGGTCCACTGGACCCCACGTCGCAGTCGCCACCCCAGCTGTCTTAGGTCTCAATGGCGGCCTTACCGCCGGCATCGTCGGATCCGTGGTGATGGCACTCCTCAATCGCCTGCTGGGTGGTGCCGCGACGTGGCTACCGATTCTGGTATTTTTCCCAATCGCTACGGTCGGAGCCGGGCGGCTCGCCGGCCGTTCACGCTGGTCACGTCTAGCAGCGGGAACGTTGTACGCGGTCAACCCATTTGTGTTCAATCGCATCTTTGTCGGACACCTTCCCCTGCTCATTGGCTACGCCCTCCTGCCGTTCGCCACCGCCGCGGCGATCCGTTCTCTCTCTTCACCAGCCTCTCGGTGGCCAGTTCCGGCTCTCTGGTGGGCGGTGCTCACGGCACTGAGTCCCCACTTCGCTTGGATCTTCGGAGTGGTCGTGGTCGGGATCGTGGTCACCGCCGCATTGACCAGGCAGCATCCGATCCGTCACCTCTCCGGCTGGTTCGGTGCTGTCGTGGGGGCGTTCGCCCTAATGAGCACGTACATCCTCCTGCCCCACTCGGCCACCAATCTGCCTACCCAGGTCGGCCGGGTTAGCCTCGCTCTCTATAGGACCACGGGTGATCCTCATCTGGGGCTCTTCGCGAACGTGTTAGCCCTCTACGGCTTCTGGCGGACGGGCCCCGGGCCAGAACTTCCGAAGGACGTGATCAGCGGCTGGCCCTTCCTGATCCTCGCGGTTGTCCTGATTGCCGTGTTCGGCGCCTGGCAGGCAGTGCGGAAGGATGAGCCCCAAGGCGATCGAATACCTTCTGAGAGTCCGTCGGGGAGTAGGTCGCTCCCGCCTGGTGCTGGGGGAGAGGTCTCACCCCACGAAGACGCCAGCACCGGTCACTCACCGCAGCTCGACCAGAGGCGGCTGGCAATCCTGCTGCTGTTCATCGGCGTGGCTGGTTACTTCCTGGCGCTCGGCGACCAGGGGCCCACCGGCGGGCTGTTCTTGTGGGCCTACGACCACGTGCCGTTCTTCGCGATCATGCGTGAGCCGCAGAAGTTCCTCATGCTCCTGGCCCTGGCGTACGCCATTTTGTTCGGCTGGGGGGTCGAACGATTGTCGCAGGTCAACGTTTCGCCTCAGCGAGTTAGTGCCATCGCCGCCGCGGCAGTCATCGGCGTGATACTTCCGCTGGCTTATACCCCCACCATTTTTGACGGGCTGGCCGGCCAGATTTCGCCCACCTCCCTGCCATCCTCTTACCAACGAGCTGATGCCCTCATGGGTACGGGATCAGGAAATATTCTGTCCCTGCCCTGGCACCTCTACATGGAGTACCCGTTCACCAGCGGTCGGGTTGTAGCTGACGTCGCACCTACGTCATTCCGGCGCAACGTGATTTCTGGTGACAACGTCGAATCCGATGGCGTCGAGACCCAGTCGACTTCGCCTCGGTCTGCCTACCTGGAGCAGTTATTTGCTAACGGCCCCGCCATCAACGCTCTCGGAGCGTTGGTGGCGCCGTTGGGGGTGCAGTACGTGGTACTGGCCAAGACCGTCGACTGGGCTTCGTACAGTTGGCTCGCTGATCAAAAGGACCTGCACCTCGTTCTCGACACGCCTTCCCTTGAGGTATGGCGTAACGCGGCATATGCCGGCGTCGGCCAGAGAGTGACCAAACTCACCTCGGTGTCCGACATCAACGGATTGCTCACGTTGGCCAAATCCAACGATCTCAACGCCGGCGCCGTCGTGAAGGGCGGGGGTGCTACGAATTCGTCGAACTCCTCCTCGGTGATTCCGAATGGTCTCTCCGCTGCTGGCTCCTCGTCGAAACTTCCTGCGGTGCAACAACTCTCGCCGGTGGCCTATCGGGTGGCATCCGGCTCACCGGGATGGGTAACCGTCGACGCTCCTTATGAGCGGGGTTGGTCGCTCAACGGCCGATCCGCGACGGCGACGGTGGAAGGAACCCTGCTCGTGCGAGTCGGCACGGGCGGCGGTGTTCTTCGATTCACACCCTGGACCATGGTTCGACTCGGATATATATTGTCGGCCGGGGTCTTCACCGTATGGGCAGTATTCCTCGCGGTTGAACGCCGGCGACGGGCTACTCGAGCGCCGTAAAGACCACGAAATCGACTTGGCAACGAAAGACTTGCGAAAGTTGCCCAAAGTCCCCTCTCGGCGTCTGCCTAAGTCCTTACTTGACTTTGCCACTTCGGTGGTTGTTGTCGCACTATTTGGTACGAAATAGTGCTTAAATATACCTTCTGGACAGCAATTTTGTACAGAATCTTCTTGTTCGAGCGATTGCACAAAAAGTGATTGAGTGGTACCCTTCGTTTGGGAGCGGTTTGGTGTCCCGACGTTATTTGGGGAACGATCATGGTGCTGAAAGTCCGGAAGACGATATCCGACCACCGCAAGAGGCTATTGCCGGGTCTTGTAGCACTTTCACTCTTGGCGGGAGTCGTTGTCAGCATTGTCGCCACGCCTAACGCGCAGGCCGACTACAACACTGGTTGCGGGTACGGGTACAGTTCGACCGGTACAGGCTTCGGCTACGGAACCGGAGCCGCCCACGCCTACGGCTACGCGAACGGAAGCTTCGGCTACGGCTACGGTAACGAGGTCTGCCCGCTTTCCATCGCCCCATCGAGCCTGCCAGGCGGCATCGTAGGAACTGGTTACAACTCTGGGTTGCTGACCGGGTCCGGAGGAACGGGGACTTACGGCTGGACGGAATCCGGTGCTCTCGACGGACTTAGCTTCGCTAACGGTGCCACTCAGTACATTTATGGAACACCGTTGGCGGCGGGGACATTCCCGATCACGATCACGATCACGGATGGAAACGGCGTGAGCTTTACCCAGGCGTATTCAATCCTCATCTCGTCTGCGGGCGGTGGCGGCACGACCACCACGACGGCGTCTACCACGACGACTACAACGATTGGAACCACTACGACGACTGTCGCACCGACCACTACGACGACTGTTGCTGCGCATCATTCGCTCAAGCCGGTGTTTCTAACCATCAAGGGGCGTCCGGCGTACATCGGCAAGACCACGCTGTTCACGATTCACGGACTACGCCTCACGGGCTTGAGGGTCTCCAGTACTGGTGCAAGGGTGAAGATCGTGAGCGATAGCGCTACGGTTCTGAAGGTTCATGTCACGCCGATAATTGGCAAGAAGCCTGGTGTGTACCAGCTGAGGGGAACCAACTCACACGGCACCGCGACTATCTTCTACAGCCAGTTTTACAGGTTCCGCAGTAGCTCTTCAGGTCGGGGCGGCGCGGGGCAAGTAGGGTTTGCCCTCAGGAAGTAGTTCTCCTCGTTCATTGAAAACCCTGCACTGTCTCCCAATGGAGGCGGTGCAGGGTTTTTTCATAACCTCGAGAAAGGTGGCCTTCACGTTGAATAGGTGAACCGTGGCGGTACATCGTACGGTTCCATGTGCGACTCGTCACCTAGCAGTGAAAGAGCGCTCAGTCTCGCGAGGCGTCAACTCCCAATCTTCTGTGAAGTTCCGGATACCCAAGGGGCTCGTTGGAGATGCGCGAGATGCATCGGTGGGCGCAGTGATGGCAGTGGGGCAAGAAAGGCGGGGGCTTTGCAAGCTCATTGGTGTCTGGAGCCGCCGGATTGGAGGAACCACCGTGGAAGCAGTCCGTAAACGGATGCGCGAACCACTGGTTGGCCCTCTGGCCGTGATGTTTTGAGGGGTCGGGTTCTTGACCCGGCTGGCCACGCTCGCGGTAGCGCGCAACGAGTATCGAGACCGATATCCTGGAGACCGCGTAGCTCGGGGCCGTCGCACAGCGACTGACGAAGTCAATCCAGCGATCGTGCATAAGATGCTCGGTTCGCGAATCAGTGCTGCGGTGGCATTCTTAGGTGCGGGCACAGGTCCACTACGTAGACAATGGTTGAGCAAGCCGGTTGGCGAGAGTGTGGCTCCGCCCCCAACGTCGGACTGAAAGCCGTATCTGGGCCCAGCTCCCGGGTATGGTTTCCGCCTGGATTGACACCAGCGGTAGCGATCGCAGCGGGGGCAAACTTGCCGAGTGCACGAGAGCGTCGACTCTCACGGGCCATCATCCACGTTGCCTCTGCCATTCGTCTGACCGCCAAGCGTCCTGACACAGATCTGACACAGATGCTTTCGCCACACTCGTGAAAAGCCGGCAATAATGGGGAGCGTGACCGCGTAGCTGGAGCCCTTATTTGTAAGGCAAATCGCTCGTAAAGCCTTTTGTTCATTGGTGCCCCCGCCGGGACTCGAACCCGGGCACATGGCTTCGGAGGCCAATGCTCTATCCGCTGAGCTACGGGGGCGGTCACGCCAGCCTACCTGGCCGTTGCGCGTTCCCTAAATCCGTTCCGGCCGCAATAACTCCTAAAGTTCACGTGTATGAGCACTGATCCGATTCTCGCCTCGCTGCTGTGCGACACGGCCACGCTGAGCGACGGTGACGTGAGCGTCGGGGGCGTCTCGCTGCGTGACCTCGCCGCCACCTACGGCACGCCGCTGTTCGTCTACGACGAGGCGACGCTGCGTTCGCGCTGCCGCGAGGCCGCGAGCGCCTTCGACGACGGCGTCGCCTTCGCCTCCAAGTCCTTCCTGTGCGGCGCGATGGCGCGCCTGGCCTTCGAAGAGGGGCTGTGCATCGACGTGGCGACCGGCGGGGAGCTCGACATCGTGCTGCGATCGGGCGTGCCGGCGAGCCGGGTCATCATGCACGGCAACAACAAGTCCCACGACGAGCTCGAGCGCGCGCTCCAGGTGGGCGTACACCGGATCGTCATCGACAACTTCGACGAGATCGACCGCCTGCGGTCCCTCGCTCGGCCGGACCAGCCGCTCAACTGTCTGGTGCGCGTGACCCCGGGCGTCGAGGCGCACACCCACGAGTTCATCCGCACTGGCCAGGAGGACACGAAGTTCGGGTTCTCCGTCGCCACCGGCGACGCCCGACGCGCCATCAGCGCCCTGCGCGCGGTCCCTTCGGTCACCGTCCACGGGGTGCACGCGCACATCGGTTCGCAGATCTTCGCGATCGACGGCTACAGCGAGACGATGCAGATACTGGGCGACTTCACGCGAGACGACGACTTCGACGAGCTCTGCATCGGCGGGGGACTGGGTGTGGCCTACGTGGCCGGCGAGAGCGCCCCGTCGATCTCCCAGTGGGGCGACGCGATACGCGTGGCCGCGCGCAAGGTCGGCCTGGGCGAGAACGTGCGTCTGCTGGCTGAGCCCGGAAGGGCGATCGTCGCCCAGGCCGGACTGACGCTGTACCGGGTGGGGGCCGTCAAGCCCGTGACCCAGCGGACGTACATGGCCGTGGACGGCGGGATGAGCGACAACCCGCGTCCGGTGCTCTACGGGTCAGGCTACGAGGCCTTCGACGTCGAGCGCCCGCTCGCCCAGCGCCCCCAGGCCGTGCGACTGGTGGGCAAGCACTGCGAGAGCGGCGACGTCCTGATCGACGAGGCCTGGCTGCCCCAGCGAACCGGCGTGGGCAGCGTCATCTGCACCCCGGTCACCGGGGCGTACGGCTACTCGATGGCGTCGAACTACAACCGCGTCCCGCGTCCCGCGGTGGTCTTCGTCGCCGACGGAGCGGCGCGCGAGGTACTGCGCCGCGAGACCTACGACGACCTCGCGAGGCTGGAGACGTAGCGAGAGCGGCGTCGGATTCGGGTTAGCCTTGTTCAATGAATCCACCGGTCGTTCGAGTCGGCGTCGTCGGGGCTGGCTTCGTCGGCAACGCCCTCGTGCGGCTGCTCAACGACCCGTCTCGGCACGTCGCGCTGGTGGACGCGGCGACCACCAGCCTGGAAGTCGTGGCGGTCGCGGTCGAGGACCCGAAGAAGCCCCGCGACGGGATCGCCCCCGAGCTGCTCACCACCGACGCCCTCGCTCTGGCGAGCCGCGACGACATCGACATCCTCGTGGAGCTGATCGGCGGCATCGAGCCCGCGCGCACCTACATCGAAGCGGCGCTGCGAAACGGGGTATCGGTCGTGACCGCCAACAAGACGCTCATGGCCGAGTGCGGCACCGCGCTCGCCCAGCTGGCCCATCAGAACGGCGCCGACCTCTTCTACGAGGCCGCCGTCGGCGGCGGCATCCCGATCCTGCGCGCGCTGCGGTCCTCCCTGGCCGGGGAGCGGATCGAGCGGGTGATGGGCATCGTGAACGGGACGACGAACTACATACTCTCCAAGATGTCCTCTGAGGGCATCGACTACGAGACGGCGCTCGCCGAGGCGCAGGCCCTCGGCTACGCCGAGGCCGACCCCACCGCGGACGTCGAGGCGTTCGACGCCGCCGCCAAGGTCCAGATCCTCTCGTCGCTGGCCTTCGGCACCGAGCTCGTGGGCGAGCAGATCTCGCGCGAGGGCATGGTGGGCGTTCGCGCGATCGACGTCGAGTTCGCCCAGCGCGCGGGCTACGTCATCAAGCTCCTGGGCGTCGCCGAGAGGATCGGCGAGAACGGCATCTCGCGCCGCGCCCACCCGGCCATGGTGCCCGCTGAGCACCCGCTCGCCTCGGTGCACGGGGCGATGAACGCGGTCTTCGTCGAGGGCACCAAGAGTGGCCCGCTGATGTGGCTCGGCCAAGGGGCTGGCGGCGAGCCCACCGCGACCGCGGTCCTCGGCGACGTGCTCGACGCCGCGCGCAACCGCGTGAGCGGACGTCACGACATCCCCTTCAGCGTCGACGAGACCCTGCACAGCGTGAGCGCGGGGGACCTGACGAGCGTGTTCTACATCAGCATCGACGTCGCGGACCAGCCCGGCGTCCTGGCGGCCGTGGCGAGCGTCTTCGGCGAGCACGAGGTGTCGATCCAGTCCATGGAGCAGTCGGGCTTCGGCGACGAGGCGCGCCTGGCGTTCCTCACGCACCGTGCAGTCACCCGCAACGTGCACGCCACCATTGACGACCTCGCGAAGCTGGACTGCGTGGACTCGATCGGCGCCTGCATCCGCGTGATCGACGGAGGTGGCCAATGACAGGCTGGAACGGACTGCTCAGGGAGTACGCCCAGTGGTTCAATCTCGACGGCGTCGACGAGTTCGTCACCCTCCAAGAGGGCAACACCCCGCTGATACACGCCGATCGACTGTCTGAGCGGCTCGAGGCGGACGTCTGGCTGAAGTGCGAAGGGCTGAATCCTTCGGGTTCATTCAAGGACCGGGGCATGACCATGGCCATCACCAAGGCCAAGGCGAACGGCGCCCAGAGGGTGATCTGCGGGTCCACCGGCAACACCTCGGCCTCCGCCGCGGCCTACGCCGCCAAGGCCGGGATGGACTGCGTGGTCCTGGTGCCCGAAGGCAAGATCGCGCTCGGCAAGCTGGCCCAGGCCATGGTCTACGGGGCCGAGGTGCTGCAGATCCGCGGCAACTTCGACCAGGCGCTCAACCTCGCGCGCGAGCTCACCCAGCACATGGCGATCACCATCGTCAACTCCATCAACCCCGACCGCATCGAGGGGCAGAAGACCGGGGCCTTCGAGATCGTCGACGTGCTGGGCAACGCGCCAGACATCCTCTCGATCCCGGTGGGCAACGCGGGCAACATCACGGCCTACTGGCGCGGATTCACCCAGTACCACTTCGCGGGGCACTGCTCCACGCTGCCCAAGATGTGGGGGTTCCAGGCCGCCGGCGCCGCGCCCATCGTGCTCGGCCGTCCGGTGGAGAACCCCGAGACCATCGCCACCGCCATCCGCATCGGCAACCCCGCGAGCTGGGTGCCGGCTCTCGAGGTCATCCACGAGTCGCTCGGCGACATTCGCGCGGTCACCGACGACGAGATCATCGAGGCGTACCGTTACGTGGCTCGCTACGAGTCGGTGTTCTGCGAGCCCGCGTCGGCGGCCTCGGTGGCGGGGATCCTGAAGTTCGGCGTGCCGAAGGGTTCGACGGTGGTCTGCGTCCTGACGGGCAACGGCTTGAAGGACCCCGAGACCGCGGTGTCCACGAGCGCCACCCCGCCGGTGATCGACGCCACGATCAAGGCCCTCCTGGAGAAGCTCTCGTAGGGTCTTTACGCCGGCCACCCGACCGGCTACACTTTTGAGTGTCGTCCGCGACCGGCCTTTCGCCGACGTGCGGAAATCTTTCCTAGGCGGCACTTCTTGATTTTCTTCTCCGCCCTTCAACCTACGCGGGCGGCGAGAAAGGAACCCCACATGGCTGCAAAGCCCACGCCAGACCGGTCGGACCTCGAGTCCAAGACTCGCGAGGACCTCCAGACAATCGCCAAGGTGAAGGGTGTCGACGTGACCGCTCGCGCGAGCAAGTCTGCCCTCATCGAGGCCATCATGGGCGAAGTCCCCCAGGCCCAGCCGGCCTCGGCCCGTGTCGCGTCCGAATCCACCCGGGTCGTGCGCTCGCGGCGCACCGTGGCGACCCCGAACGACGACTTCGACGACCTCGTCGGCGAGTTCGCCTCGGAACTGTCGCTCGACAAGGCCTTCGAGCCCTCCACCGAGTCCCCCGAGCCGGCGACGGCGACGGCACCCTCGAGCAACGGCGCCGAGCGCCAGGCCCAGGGCGCCCCGCGCCAGGCCAACCAGCCCCGCGGCGAGCGCCAGCCCCGCGACTTCGGAAACGAGCAGGGCGGTCGCAACCGCCGCAACCGGCGCAGCCGCACCGGCGCGAGCGGCGCACCCAGCGGGTCGGGCCGCGAGCGCTTCGGCGGCGAGGCCCAGCCCAACGCCGACCAGCCCTACAGCGGCGAGCTCGTCGAGGTCGAGGGCCTGCTCGACCTGCGCGACGACGGCTACGGTTTCCTGCGCACCAAGGGCTTCCACCCGTCGCCGAACGACGTCTACGTCTCGATCAACCAGGTGCGCCGCTACCACCTGCGCAAGGGCGACGTCATCGTCGGCGGGTTCCGTCCCGCCGCCTCGAACGAGAAGTACCCCGCGCTGCTGCGCGTGGACAGCGTGGCCGGCCTCGACCCCGAGGTGGCGCGCCTTCGTCCGCGCTTCGAGGACCTGACGCCGTTGTTCCCCGACGAGAAGCTCAAGCTGGAGACCAGCGACACCAAGGGCGACCTCACGCCGCGCATCGTCGACCTCATCGCGCCGATCGGCAAGGGCCAGCGCGGACTCATCGTGTCGCCCCCCAAGGCCGGCAAGACCACCGTCATGAAGCAGATCGCCCAGTCGATCGAGGCGAACAACCCCGAGATCCACCTGATGGTGCTGCTCGTCGACGAGCGCCCCGAAGAGGTCACCGACATGCGCCGCAGCGTGCGCGGCGAGGTCATCGCGTCGACCTTCGACCGTCCGGCCGAGGAGCACACCCACATCGCCGAGCTCTGCATCGAGCGCGCCAAGCGCCTCGTCGAGCAGGGCCGCGACGTCGTGATCATCCTCGACGGCATCACGCGCCTCGCGCGCGCCTACAACCTCGCCGCTCCCGCGACCGGACGCATCATGTCCGGCGGCGTGGACTCCGGCGCCCTGTACCCGCCCAAGAAGTTCTTCGGCGCGGCGCGCAACATCGAAGAGGGCGGCTCGCTGACGATTCTCGCGAGCGCCCTCGTCGAGACGGGCTCGAAGATGGACGAGGTGATCTTCGAGGAGTTCAAGGGCACCGGCAACATGGAGCTCAAGCTCGACCGCCGCCTGGCCGAGCGCCGCCTCTACCCGGCCATCGACGTCAACGGCTCGTCGACCCGCCACGAGGAGCTGCTCTTCGACCGCGAGCTGCTGCCCCAGGTGTGGAAGCTGCGCCGCGTGCTCAACGGCCTCGCCTCCGAGGGCCGCGAGGCCGCCGGCCTCGAGCTGCTGATCGACAAACTCAAGTCCACGCGCAGCAATGACGAGTTCCTGGCCGAGATCGGCCGGGGCCCCGCCACGACAAGCTGATATTGCGCTAAACTTGTCATTCGCAACAAGGAGCACTCATGAAGACAGATATTCACCCCCACTACGGCGAAGCGACCGTGACCTGCTCCTGCGGGAACACCTTCACGACCCAGTCGACCAAGCCCGCGATGACCGTGGAGCTGTGCAACGAGTGCCACCCCTTCTTCACCGGCAAGCAGAAGCTCGTCGACACGGGTGGCCGCGTCGAGCGCTTCCAGCGCCGTTACGCGCAGAAGACCAATAAGGCGCGCGCTCCTAAGGCGTAAGGCCTGAGCACACCCCCTTCGTGCGCTCCGTTGACGACACCCTGAACGCGCTTCAGGACGAGCTGCACGCGGTCGAGGCCGCGTTGGGCGAACCGGACGTCGCGAGCGACCTGAACCGGCTGCGGGACCTGTCGCGCCGCCACAAGGAGCTCGCCGAGATCAACAACACCTGGACGGCGCTGAAGGCGGTCCAAGAGGACCTCACCACCGCCAAGGAGATGTTCAACGAGACCAGCGGCGACGACCGCGAGCAGTGGCGCGCCGAGGTGAACACCTTCGAATCCAGGATCGCCGAGCTCGAGGCGGCCCTCGAGACCCTGCTGCTTCCGCGCGACCCGAACGTGGGGCGAAACGTCATCCTGGAGATCCGCGGCGCCGAAGGCGGCGAGGAGGCGAACCTCTTCGCGAGCGACCTGGCCTCCATGTACCGCCGGTACGCGGCCCTGCGCGGGTGGAAGTTCGAGGTCGTCGAGGAGCGCGAGTCCGAGCAGGGGGGCCTCGACGAGGGCACCTACCTCATCAAGGGGGAGGACGCCTGGTCGCGGCTCGCCCACGAGGCGGGGGTGCATCGCGTCCAGCGGGTTCCCACCACCGAGGCCAAGGGGCGCGTGCACACCTCGTCGGCGACCGTGTCGGTGCTGCCCGAGGCCGAGGAGGTCGACGTCGACATCGATCCGAGCGACCTGAAGATCGACGTCTACCGCTCGTCGGGACCGGGCGGCCAGAGCGTCAACACGACCGACTCGGCGGTGCGCGTCACGCACCTGCCGACGGGCATCGTCGTGTCGATGCAGGACGAGAAGAGCCAGATCCAGAACCGCGCCAAGGCGCTCATCGTGCTTCGCTCGCGCCTCCTCAAGGCCGCCCAGGACGCCCAGGACAGCGAGCTCGGCGACCTCAAGCGCTCCCAGCTGGGCAGCGGGGGGCGCAGCGAGAAGATCCGCACGTACAACTTCAAGGAAAACCGGGTCACCGACCACCGCATCAACCTGACCCACTACAGTCTCGACGCCGTGCTGGCGGGCGACCTCGATCCCTACATCGACGCGCTCCTGGCCGATCTGCGCGCCCGCCAGTTGGCCGAGAGTGACGGACGCTAACCGGGACCTCGTGGCCGAGCTGGTTCGCTACGGCCTGGACGGGCGCGAGGCGAGGTGGCTCGTCGAGGAGTTCGTTCCCGGCGGCGACCTCGACGCCGTGGTGGCCCTGCGCCTCGGCGCGCAGCGGCGCCTGAACGGCGAGCCGATCCAGTACATCATCGGCCATTGGCCGTTCCGATCGCTCGACCTCGACGTCGACAGCCGGGTGCTCATCCCGCGGCCCGAGACCGAGGAGCTCGTGGGCATCGCCATGAGCGAGCTCGCACGGGGCGCCGCGGGCGCGCCCGTGATCGTGGACCTCGGCTGCGGGTCGGGGGCGATCGGCCTCGCGCTGCTGAGCGAGTTGGGCGACCGAGGGGTCGTCGCCACGCTGGTCTGCGTGGACGAGTCCGACGACGCGCTGGCCGTGGCGCGCCGCAATGCCCTGAAGCATCACCTCCACGCGGTCTCGTTCGTGCGCTCGTCGTGGTACCGCGACCTCGACCCGTCGCTGGCCGGGCACGTTGACCTCATCGTGGCCAATCCGCCCTACGTCAGCGCCGCGGAGTTCGAGGAACTCGAGCCGGTGCTGGCCTACGAGCCCCGCGACGCCATCGTCGCGCCCGACGCCCGGGGCGTCGCCGGCTTCGAGGACCTCGAAACGATCATCAACGATGCGCGCAGGTGGCTGGCGCCCGGGGGCCTCCTGATCTGCGAGCACTCCAACGTGCACCGCGACGCGGTCATGGCGTGCGCGGCATCGGCCGGCTTCACCTCGGTGGAGGACTTCGACGACATGGCGGGCCATCCGCGAGTGCTGGTCGCGCGCCTGGCATGACCAGAGAACTGGACCTCGCGGGGGCGCTGGATGCGCTGAAGAGGGGCGGGGTCGTGGCCGTGCCCACCGACACCGTCTACGGGATCGCGGCGTCGCTCGCGCAGCCGGGGGCCGTGCGGGCGCTCTTCTCCTTGAAGCGACGCCCCGGACACATTGCGTTGCCGGTGCTGGTGGACTCGGTCGAGCAGATCGAGATGCTCGGGGTGACCTGGCCGTCGCGGGCCCGCCGGCTCAGCGACGCGTTCTGGCCCGGGGCGCTGACCATCATCGTCGGCGGCGTTGGCGAGGAGCTGGCCGACCTCGTCGGCAGCAGCGCCGCCACCGCCGGGTTCCGGGTGCCCGACGACGACGTACTGCGCGAACTGATTGCCGGTGCCGGGCCGCTCGTGGTGACCAGCGCCAACGAACATGGCCAGCCGCCGTGCTCGAACGCCGCCCAGGTGCTCGAGGCGTTCGCCGGGCGAACGCAGCTCGAGGGCCTGCTCGACGACGGCGAGCGCTCAGGCGTCGTGTCAACGGTGATCGACCTGGCGCGCTCGACGTGGGCCGTCGTGCGCGAGGGCGCCATCAGCGAGGCGCTGCTCGACGCGGCGCTGGCGTAGCGCAGCGCCGAGCGCTCGTCCTCAGCCGGGCTGCGAGCCGGGGGTCCTATCCAGTTCGGCGCTCGTGGCGGCCGGGTCCTCGAACTCCCCGCCGAGAGGGAGCCGGCCGGGAGAGGGGGCACGCGTCGGTCCAGCCCATCGTGACCACGACGGGAGCGTCGCCTACGAGGCTGCTCCGGGTTGCGCCGGGGCACGCGACGAGCCCTGGTAGTAGCGCCGCTTGGCCCAGAGCGACACGTACACCAGGCCCACCAGCACCGGGACCTCGATCAGCGGACCCACGACGCCGGCGAGGGCCTCGCCGCTCGTGACGCCGAACACGCCGATGGCCACCGCGATGGCCAGCTCGAAGTTATTGCCCGCCGCGGTGAACGCGAGGGTCGCCGTGCGGTCGTATGGCAGGCCGAGCGCGCGGCCGAGCGCGAAGGAACCGAACCACATGATCGCGAAGTAGGCCAGCAGCGGCAGGGCGATCAGCGCCACGTCACCGGGACGCGAGGTGATGGTGTGGCCCTGGAGGGCGAAGAGGATCACGATCGTGTAGAGCAGGCCGTAGAGCGCGAACGGGGCGAGCCGGGGCAGCAGCCTCGTCTCGTACCACTCGCGCCCGCGCGCCCGCTCGCCCAGCGTGCGCGTGAGGTACCCGGCGAGCAGCGGCACGCCGAGGAAGATGAGGACGGTCTCGGCGATGCGCCACACCGACAGGTGCAGCCCCACCGTGGAGAGCCCGAGCCATCCGGGCAGCACCTCGAGGTAGAAGTACCCGAGGAACGCGAAGGCGACGACCTGGAACAGCGAGTTGATCGCGACGAGCACGGCGGCCGCCTCGCGGTCGCCCCCCGAGAGGTCGTTCCAGATCAGCACCATGGCGATGCAGCGAGCCAGACCGACGATGATCAGTCCGGTGCGGTAGGTGGGCTCGTTGGCGAGGAAGAGCCAGGCGAGGGTGAACATGACGGCTGGTCCGATGAGCCAGTTCAGCACCAGCGACGAGACCAGCATCCGTCGGTCCCGGGTGACCGAGCCGAGCCGGTCGTAGCGGACCTTGGCGAGCACGGGGTACATCATCACGAGCAGGCCGATGAAGATCGGCAGCGACGTCCCCGAGGTGACCTGGATGGCGTTGAGATGGCGGTTGAGGCTGGGGATGGCTCGTCCGAGCCCGATGCCGACCGCCATGGCGATGACGATCCAGAGCGCGAGGAAACGGTCGAGGAACGACAGGCGGGCGATGACCGGCGCATCGAGCACCCCCACGCCACCCGAGCGCTCGGAAGGCTCTGCGCTCACGACCGGGGCCCGTTCGAGGCTCGTCGCCGGGTCAGCAGCACGTGCCCGCTCCTACGGTCGCCGCGACCGAGTCGGACCCGGGGGCGCAGCACGCCGCCCCGTCCGGGGCCGACGAGCGAGGCGCGCCCTCGGGCGCCGGCGCGTCGGCGAGGACCGTGTAGATCTCCCACGGCTCGCCGCCGGGGCCGTTCACCCACACCTTGTCCTGGACTGCGTAACAGCACGACGTCTCCTCCTCCAATGTCGTCGCCAGCCCCTCATCGGCGAGTCGCACGTTTGCCGCGCGCACTTCCTCGGCCGTGGCGACCTCGACGCCGAGATGGTTCATCGTCCCCGCCACCGCGCTCGTGCTTTCGATAAGCACCAGCTTGAGCGGGGGATCGATCACGGCGAAGTTCGCGTAGCCGGGACGGACCTTCGCCGGCTCGGTGTCGAACAGCTTCGAGTAGAAGGCGACCGCCTCATCGAGATCGGCGACGTTGAGGGCTAGCTGAACTCGTGACATGGTCATCCTCCTGTTAGATTGATGTTGGTCGATACTAACCATTAAATTGACTACTGTCAATATGTAGAGAGGTGCGATGGTCAAGAGATCCGTGGTCCAGGTCGCCGCCGTGTCCGAGTTCTGCTGCGGCGCGGTCACCGAGGCGCCGCTCAGCGCGGACGAGGCCGGTCAACTGGCGCGTCTACTGGCCGCGCTGGCCGATCCGGTGCGGCTGCGGCTCCTCTCGATCGTCGCCGCCCAGACCGAGGTCTGCTCGTGCGACCTCGAGGGCCCGCTCGCCAAGAGCCAGCCGACGATCTCGCATCACACCCGGGTGCTGGCCGAGGCCGGGCTCATCGTGGGCGAGAAGCGCGGGCGATGGATGTGGTGGCGCGTCGAGCCGGACCGCCTCGCCCAAGTCCGCGCGGCGCTCGGGGGCTGAACGAGGAGAGGCCCTCGCCAGGCCGTCTCGAGTCAATGGTCGTCTAGGCCTCGTCGTCGCTCGGAATCCGTCGAACCCACGACGCCGGCCGCTTCTCCAGGAAGGCCGTCATCCCTTCGCGGGCCTCGGGGCTCTCAAAGAGCCCGGCCGAGATCTTGGTCGTCCACGCGAACGCCTCGTCGGCGCTCAGCGTCGGCACGACCACGGCCAGCCTCTTGGCCACGGCCAGCGCGCGCGGTTCGCCCGCGAGCAGGTCGTTGACGACGCCCTCGACCGCGGCGTCGAGGTCCGCGGCCGGGACAGCGACGTTGATCAGTCCCATCCGCTGCGCCTCGCCGGCGGCGAAGCGGTTGCCGCGCAGGAAGGCGGACTGCGCGTCGGCGAGTCGCATCTTGGGCAGGCAGACCACCGAGATCATCGCCGGCGCCACGCCCACCCGAACCTCGGTGAATCCGAACATCGCGGTATCGAGCGCCACCGAGATGTCCATCACCGCGGCCAGTCCCACGCCCCCCGCGACGCAGTGGCCCGCGATGCGACCGACGAAGGGCTTGGGGGAGTCGCGAAAACGCCCGAAGAACTCGCTGAGCGCGACGGGAGGCCCGTCGTCGCCCGACGACGGGCCCTCGGTCTGCTCGGCGAGGTTGGCGCCGGCACTGAAGACGGTGCCGCGGTTCGTGAGCACGGCGACGCGAATCTCCGGGTCGCGTTCGACGGCGTCTACCGCCGCCACCAGTTCCTTCAGGAGCTGACGGCTGAGGGCGTTGCGCCGCTCCACGTCGCAGAGCGTGATCGTCATCACGCCGTTGGCCAGTTCGGTCTCCACCAGTGCCATCACACGCTCCTTGGTTGGGGGCCGTGGGTCGGACCGCCGGCGAACGCCTGGGCGCGCACCAGCCAGTGACGACCGAGCGGTCCGGTCTGCAGCGAGGTGTCGTCGAGGTGGCGGCGCTGGGTGACTACGAGGCAGAACTCCTCGGCCGGCCCACGCACGGTGTCGTCGGCGTTCTCGTCCCCCCACGTCCACAGTTCGCCCGAGGGTCCGGTCAGTTCGACTCGAACCTCACCTTCGGGGGGCTTCTCGCCCCGCACCGTGTACGACCACCCTCTCGTGATGTAGCCCAGCTGGGCGACGTGGCGCAGCCGCGCCGAGGCGGGCCGGTGCACGCCCAGCGCGTCCACGACGTCCACGCCGTGCGCCCACGTCTCCATGAGCCGCGCGGTGAGGAAGGACCTGGCGCTCATCGAAGGTCCGTACCAGACGACCCGCGTGTCCTCGCCCAACGTCGCGGCGGCCTGGTCGAGACGCTCGCGGTTGGCGCGCCACGCGCCCAGCTGCTGGCCGGGCGAGAGCCCGCGAAAGGCGCCCAGCGTGTACTCGTCGATGCCCTGGGCGGTCGCGCCCGCGAGGAGCTCGGCCAGCTCGGCGCCGAAGCGTTCCGGGTCGACGATCGCCGTGGCCGCGGAGGCGTCGAAGAAGGTCAGGTGCCCGATCTGGTCGGCCACGCTCCAGCCCGGGCTCGGTGTCGGCGTGCGCCACTGCTCGGGCGTGATGGCGGCGACGACGGCGTCGAGCGAGCGCTGCTCGTCGCCGAGGTCTGCGCGCAGCCGCTCCAGGTCGCTCGGCTGCTCGAGCGCGCTGGCCGTCACGGTCGCGACCCGGCGAGCAGGTCCGAGGGGACGTCGACCACGCGGCTTCGCAGCCATTCGCCGAGGCCCTTGGCCTGGGCGTCCTGGCGGGTCGATGCCGCGACGCCCTCCTGGAGAAGGTCGTGGATGACGAAGTTGAGGGAACGTAGCGCCGGCAGCCGGTAGCGCTCGATCGCCAGGGAAGCCGTCTCGGGCAGGAGCCGGCGGATCTGGGCGACGTCGAGGAATCCGTCCAGCCAGGCCCAGGCCTCGTCGCTGCGCGCGAAGACCCCGAGGTTGGCGTTGCCGCCCTTGTCACCCGAACGCGCGCCGAACAGGCGGCCGAGCGGCACTGGTTGGGCGGGCCCGCGCGGTGCGAGCGCCGAGGGCCCCGGGTCCGGGACCACGGTGACGTCGCCGCGCGCAGCGACCGAATCCACGACGGTCCTCTCGCCGCCCAGGACGACGACGTGCTGGGGCACGAGCTCGGCCGGCACGAGGGCCGGGCGGTACACGCCGAAGGGCGATCCCGCCGAGGGACTCGAGCCGACGTTGAAGAAGCCAGGGATCGTCGCCAGGGCTATCTCGATGGCCGCGTCGGCGACGCTGCGTCCGACCTTGCGCTCGTCGCGGTCCTTCAGCGTGATGTGCCACAGCGCCACCGCCTCCTCGTTGGTGGGCGGATCGGGCTTGTCGGTGCGGATGACCTGGGTCGTCACGCTGTCGAAGTCCTCGGGGCCGTAGGGGCAGGCGATCCAGAACGCCTCCTCGACGAGACGGGCCTTGGCCTCGATGTCCAGTCCGGTCAGGGCGACGTTGAGGTCCTTGCGGTACCCGCCGATCTCGTTCATCGCGACCTTCAGCGTGGTCGGTGCCGGCTCGCCCCTGGTGCCGCTGATGCGCACCCGGTCCTTGGCGACCTGCTCCAGGCGGATCGTGTCGAAGCGCGCCGAGACGTCCGGGCCGAGGTACGTCGGGGTGGCGATCTCGTAGAGCAGCTGGGACGTCACGGTGCCCACCGAGACCTCGCCGCCGGTGCCGTCGTGCTTGCCGATGACCGACGAGCCGTCCTCGGCGACCTCGGCCCACGGGAATCCCACGCGCTGCATGCCGGCGACCTCGGTGAAGAACGAGTAGTTGCCGCCGGTCACCTGGGCGCCGCACTCGATGACGTGGCCGGCGACCACGGCCCCGGCGAGGGCGTCGAAGTTGTCGCGCGACCAGCCGTGGTGCCACGCGGCCGGCCCGCAGACCACGGCGGCGTCGGTGACGCGTCCCGTGACCACGATGTCGGCGCCCATGGTGAGCGCCTCGACGATGCCGAAGCAGCCGAGGTAGGCGTTGGCGGTGATGAAGCGCGAAATGTCCCCGATCGGCTCACCGGTCTCGAAGTGGGCCAGGTCCACCCCGGCCGCCTGCAGTTCGCCTAGGCGCGGCAGGAGGTTGTCGCCGTTGACGTAGGCGATCGTGGGCGAGAGGCCGAGCTTCTCGGCCAGGTCGGCGAGCGCTTCGGCGCAGTGGTCGGGGTCGAGGCCGCCGGCGTTGGAGACCACCTTGATGCCCCTGTCCAGGCAGGTGCCCATCACCTGCTCCATCTGGGCAACGAACGACCGTGCGTAGCCCGCACCGGGGTTCTTGGCCTGGGTCCGGGCCAGTATCAGCATCGTCAGTTCGGCTAGCCAGTCACCGGTCAGGACGTCGATGGGACCGCCCTCGACCATCTCGAGCGCTGCCGAGAGGCGGTCGCCGTAGAAGCCCGAGCAATTGGCGATCCGCAGTGGTGTTGTCATTCTCAGCCCCCTCGCTCCTGGTTCGCCTCTTCGTCGGGCTCGATCGTGAGCAGTACCGCGCCGTTGTCGACCTGCTGGGTCAGCGTGACGAAGACCTCGCCCACCGTGCCCGCGCTCGGCGCCGCGATGACGTGCTCCATCTTCATTGCCTCCATGACCACGAGGGTCTCGCCCGCCTCGACGTGGTGGCCCACCTTCACCCGCACGTCGATGATGACGCCGGGCATGGGCGCGTTGAGTCCGCCGGGCGCGGCCTCGAGGCCGGGAACCTGGAATCGCGCCATGACCACGAAGGCGGCCGTGCCGTGCAGGGACTGCACGTAGAGGTGCTTGCCCGAGCGCGTCACGCGCGAGCGTGCCCGGCGCCCGTCCACCTCGACGTCGATCTCGGAAGCGCTCCAGCGGTGCACGCGGGCGTGGCCGTGCTCGCCCACGTCGAACGACCCGTCGCGCCGGGCGCGGTAGTCCACGTCGAGCACCCGGTCGCCCCAACGCAGGCAAGTGCGCTGGGGTGGCAGGCGGGCGTTGCGCCAGCCGCTGGGGACCTGGGCGAGCACCGGGGCGTTCGAGCGGTTCTCGCCCTGGAGCCACATCGCGGCGGCCGTGCTCGTCCAGGCGAGGTCGGCGTCGTCCATCGCCAGCGTGCGCGCGGGCTCGTAGCGCTCGATGAAGTCGGTGGTGGTGTCGCCGGCGAGGAAGCGCTCGTGGCGCAGCGTCGCGACCAGGAAGTCGCGGTTGGTGACGACCCCGCCCATGTGCAGGCGCTCGAGCGCCAGGGCCAGCACCGAGGCGGCCTGGGTGCGGGTCGGGGCGTGCGCGATCACCTTGGCGAGCAGGGGATCGAAGCCGACGGTGACGCTCGAGCCACGTTCGATGCCGGACTCCCAGCGAACGGCCGGCTCGCCGGCCGGTTCGAAGACCGCGACGATGCCGGTCGCCGGCAGGAATCCCGCCGCGGGGTCCTCGGCGCAGAGGCGTACCTCGATGGCGCTGCCCGCGAAGGCGATGTCGTCCTGGGCGTAGCCGAGGGGCTCGCCCGCGGCGATGCGCAGCTGCTCGCGCACGAGGTCGATCCCGGTCACCTCCTCGCTCACGGTGTGCTCGACCTGGAGGCGGGCGTTGACCTCGAGGAAGTAGAAGTCGCGGGTGTTGTCGTCGACCAGGAACTCGACGGTTCCGGCGGACTGGTACCCGATGGCGCGCGCCAGCTCGAGGGCGGCCGATCCCATGGCTCGGCGCATGGCGTCGTCGACGACCGGCGACGGGGACTCCTCGACGATCTTCTGGTGGCGGCGCTGGATGGAGCATTCGCGCTCGCCGAGGTGCACGAGCGAGCCGTGCTGGTCGCCGAGTATCTGGATCTCGACGTGGCGCGAGCGTGCCACGTAACGCTCGAGGAAGATGCGGTCGTCGCCGAACCCGCTCTGCGCCTCTCGTCGCGCCGCCGCGACGGCCTCGTCGAGCGCTTCGGCGCTCGTCACGATTCGCATGCCCTTGCCGCCGCCCCCGGCGGCGGCCTTGACCATCAGCGGGTAGCCGATCGATGCGGCGTCCTTCGGGTCATCGCACGAAGGGAGCGTCGCCAGGCCCGCGCCCCTCGCCAGCTCCTTGGCGGCCACCTTGTCGCCCATCTGGGCGATCACCCGCGCGGACGGGCCGACCCAGATCAGGCCGGCCTCTTCGACCAGCGAGGCGAGCTCGGGGCTCTCGGAGAGGAAGCCGTAGCCGGGATGGACGGCCTGGGCACCTCCTCGCCTCGCCGCGTCGACGATCGCCGCCGCGTCCAGGTAGCCGGTCTCCACGTGGATTGCCTGGTCGCAGTCGGTGACGAAGGGCGCCCGCGCGTCGGCGTCGACGTAGACACCGACGCAGCGCATCCCCATCGAGCGCGCGCCGCGGATGACGCGCCGGGCGATCTCGCCGCGGTTGGCGATGAGCAAGGTTGAGAAGGTCACAGGCGGAAGACCCCGTAGGTCGTTGCCCCCTCGATGGGACGATTGCGCACGACCGAGAGGCAAAGCCCCAGGACCGTGCGGGTGTCGCGGGGGTCGATGATGCCGTCGTCGCTGACGGCTCCGGAGGCGGCGAGCGCGAGCGAGCCCTTCTCCTGGGCGGCCTCGACCATCTCGACGATCTGGCGGTCCTCCTCCTCGTCGAACACGATTCCCTTGCGCTCCGCCTGGCCCCGGCGCACCTGGGACATCACGCCGGCGATCTGCTTGGGACCCATGACGGCGATCTTCGCGGTGGGCCAGAGGAAGGTGAAGCGGTTCCCGAAGGCCCGGCCCGACATGCCGTAGGTGCCCGCACCGTAGGAGGAACCCACGATCACGGTGAGGTGGGGCACGGTCGAGTTGGTGACCGCGTTGAGCATCTGCGAACCCTTCTTGATGATACCCTCGGCCTCGGCGTCCTTGCCGACCATGTAGCCGGTGATGTTCTGGAGGAAGATGAGCGGCACGTCGATCTGGTTGCAGAGCTGGATGAACTGGCCGGCCTTCTCCGCGGCGTGGGGGTAGATCACGCCGTTGTTCCCGAGTATCCCGACCGGGTAGCCGTGGATGCTCGCCCAGCCGCAGACGATGGTGCTGCCGTAACGGGCCTTGAACTCCTCGAAGCGCGATCCGTCGACGACCCGGGCGATGATGTCGCGCACGTCCACGGGCTGGCGCAGGTCGCGGCTGACGACGCCCAGCAGTTCCTCGGGGTCGTGGACCGGCTCTTCGGCGACGAGCGACGGCTCGGGGCCCTGCTTTCTCCAGTTGAGGTGCGAGACGACCTCACGACACATGCGGATCGCGTCCATCTCGTCCTCGGCGAAGTAGTCGCCCAGCCCGGAGATCTCCGCGTGCATCTGGGCGCCGCCCAGGGTCTCGTCGTCGGACTCCTCGCCGGTCGCCATCTTGACCAGTGGCGGTCCGGCCAGGAATACCTTCGACTGGTCCTTGACCACGATGTTGTAGTCCGAGAGCCCCGGCTGGTACGCGCCGCCCGCGGTCGAGGATCCGAAGACCACGCAGACCGTCGGCACGCGCATCTTGGAGAGCTCGATGAGGTCGTAGAAGAACCGGCCGCTCTCGGCGAAATGGCCCGTGTTCATGCGCCCGCCCCCGCCCCCGCCGACGCGCAGGTCGGCCCCCGCGGACTCGACGAAGCTGACGTAGGGAATCTTGTTGTCGCGGGCGATCTCGAGCGCCCGGGCCCACTTCTTGGCCGAATACACCGTCAGCGCCCCGCCCAGCACCGAGGGATCGTTGGCCATGATCATGCACTCGGTGCCGGCGATCACGCCGATGCCCATAACCATGCCCCCGCCCATCGCGTAGTCCGAGTCGTAGCCCGCGAGCGCGGAGATCTCGAGGAACGGGCAGTCCGGGTCCAGGACGTTGGCGATGCGCTCGCGGACCGGCAACTTGCCCCGTGACCTCATCCGGTCCATGGCCTTTTGGCCTCCGCCGGCCTCGGCCTCGTCCAGGAGCCCGTCGATCACGGCGAGCTGCTCGAGCATGTCGGCGACGTTCCTGTGGAACTGCTCCGAGGACGTGTCGAGCCTCGAGGCGAGGGGGGGCGCGAGCAGCGTTCGCTTCATGAGCCGATACTAGTTACACGATGGTCGGGGGCCTTGGGGGCGCTACGTTGAACGGCGAGGCGCGAAGGTAGGGTGGGGTGGATGCGCGTCGCCCTTGGTTCAGATCACGCCGGCTACGACTTGAAGGCCTTGCTCGCGGCGACGTTGAGCGGCTGGGGCTACGACGTCGTCGATCTCGGCGCACGCAACGGCACCGATTCGGTCGACTACCCCGACTTCGGCGAAGCGGTCGGACGCTGCGTGGTGTCGGGGGAGGCGGATCTCGGCGTGGCGATCTGCGGCTCGGGGATCGGCGTCTCGATCGCGGCGAACAAGGTGCCCGGGGTTCGCGCCGCGCTCGCGCACGACGCCACTTCGGCGCGTCTGGCTCGCGAGCACAATCACGCCAACGTCCTGTGCCTGGGCGCGCGGCTCATCGGCGCGCCGGTCGCCGTCGACGCCCTCGAGGCGTGGCTGAACGCCACCCCCGGAGAGGGCCGCCACCTGGGTCGCATCGAGAAGCTGGACCGGCTCGACGAGCTCGCCAGCAAGGAAGAAAGGTAGTCCCGCGTGAGCTCTTCACCATTTGACGCCTGGATCACGAACGACGACGAGGTGACCTCGCTGCTCGCCCGAGAGTGGGAACGCCAGACGTCGACGCTGCAGCTGATAGCGAGCGAGAACTTCGCGTCGCCGGCGGTCATGGCGGCGACCGGCTCGGTCCTGACCAACAAGTACGCGGAGGGATATCCGGGGCGGCGCTACTACGGGGGCAACCAGATCGTCGACGAGGTCGAGGACCTCGCCCGGCGCCGGCTGACGGCGCTCTTCGGGGCCGACCACGCCAACGTCCAGCCGCACTGCGGCGCGAACGCCAACGTGGCCGTCTACCTCGCCCTGCTCGAAGCCGGTGACACCATCCTTGCGATGCGCCTCGACCAGGGCGGCCACCTCACGCACGGCTCGCCCGCTTCGATGACGTCGAAGTTCTGGAACTTCGTCTCCTACGGTGTCACGCCCCGGTCGGACGATCCCGAGTCGCCCGGCGAGCTCATCGACTTCGACAACGTTCGCGAGCTCGCACTGAAGCACCGTCCGAAGCTGATCGTGGCCGGAGCCACGGCCTACGCGCGCCGGATCGATCCGGCGCCGTTCCGCGAGATCGCCGATGAGGTGGGCGCGCTGCTGATGTTCGACTCGGCCCACGTCGCCGGGCTCATCGCCGGGGGATCGCACCCCAACCCGGTGCCCTACGCCGACGTGGTGACCTTCACGACCCACAAGACCCTGCGCGGTCCGCGCGGCGGGGCCATCCTGTGCCGCGAGGAGTTCGCCAAGAAGATCGACTCGGCGGTCTTTCCCGGCCAGCAGGGCGGACCGCTGGAGCACTCCATCGCGGCCAAGGCCGTGGCGTTCAGGGAGGCCGCCCTGCCCAGCTTCTCGACGTACACCAATCAGATCGTGGCCAACGCCAAGGCGTTCGGCGCGGCCCTCGCGGGCGAGGGGTTCCGGCTGGTCTCGGGAGGCACCGAGAACCACATGCTGCTCGTGGACCTGCGCGAGTTCGACGCCGAGCTGACGGGCAAGGTGGCCCAAGAGGTCCTGGACCGCGCCGGCATCACGACCAACCGCAACACGATTCCCGACGACCCGCGCAGCGCCTTCATCACGTCCGGGCTTCGCCTGGGCACGCCGGCCGAGACCACCGCCGGCATGAAGCAGGGCGAGTTCGTCACCGTGGCCCAGCTGATGGCCCGGGCCCTGAGGGGCCGCGAGGACGAAGCGGTGCTGGCGCAGGTCCGCGGCGAGGTCGCGACCCTCTGCGGCGCCTTCAACCCCTACGCCGGCTTCACGAAGTAGTCGATGGACAACATCGCCGCGTACGTCGCCGTAGCGATCGTGGGGGTGCTCGTGACGCTGGTGGCCAACGTGCCGGCGCGGATCATCTCGGTTCGCGTGGGCTACACCGCCCAGCCCGACGCGCGCAAGGTCCACCAGACCGTCACGCCCTACGGCGGCGGGGCGGCGATGATGGTGGGCTTCTGCGTCTCGCTGCTCGCCGCGATGGCCGTTCCGTCGCTGCGCGCGATAATCACCTCGTCCAACGAGATGATGGGGGTGCTGCTCGCGACCGGGGTCATCTTCGTCGTGGGCGTCCTGGACGACTTCCGCGAGATGAGCGCCCCGGCCAAGGTCGCGGGCCAGTGCCTCGCCGCGTCGATCCTCTACTTCAGCGGGTGCACGATGTACCAGCTGAAGCTGCCCTTCGCGGGCTTCATCGTGCTCGGCCCTTCGGTGCTTCCGGTGATCACGGCCATCTGGGTCGTCGCCCTGACCAACGCGGTGAACCTGATCGACGGGCTCGACGGGCTCGCCGGCGGCATCGTGGCGATCGCCTCGGGCACGCTCTGCCTCTACGGGCTTCGCCTCGAGGATCTCGGGCTGCTGCCGGTGACCAACGTCGGCCCCTTGATCGCGGCGCTGACGTGCGGCGTCTGCCTGGGCTTCCTGCGCGACAACTTCCACCCCGCCAAGCTCTTCATGGGCGACGCCGGAGCCCTGATGCTGGGGCTGCTCATGAGCGCCTCGACCATGGTGATCGGCGGGCGCACCCCGCCCGCCAGCGGCGTCACGTTCTTCTTCTTCGCCCCGCTGCTCATCCCGGTCTTCATCCTCGGCGTGCCGCTGATCGACGCCGGCTGGGCCTTCATCCGCCGCACGGCGTCGGGTCAGGGCTTCCACACGCCGGACAAGAACCACATCCATCACCGACTGATGCGCCTCGGTCACGGACACCGGCGCACGGTCATCATCCTGTGGCTGTGGACCGCGCTGCTGTGCGGCTTCGTGCTCTTCCCGCTCTTCGTGTCGGGGGTCAACGTCTTCCTGCCGTTCGGGGTCGCCCTGCTGCTGATCGGGCTCTTCACGTGGTTCAGCCCCCTGGTCAGGCGCCGCCACGGCAAGCACGAGGCCTCTGAGCAGTCCGACGAGAGCCTGAACTCGTGAGTGACGAGCGAGGCGACGAGCCACTCAAAGGGCCAGATGAAGGCAAGGTTCCGGACCTACCGGGCGTGGTTGCGTTTGCGACCATGGGCACCACCATCGCCGCCTGTGTCGCGGTGGGCGTCTTCCTGGGTATCTGGGCCGACCGCGCCTGGGGCGGCGCACCCCTGTGGTTGATAATCGGACTAGTGTTGGGAACGGTCGCCGCCGTGGTGAGCGTAGTGCAGCAAGTCCGGCGTTTTCTCTAGAAACCCTATTGTTCGTGCTCGAAAACCTCCCTACCAATACACTGCCGAGACTGTTGCGCCGCACTGCCGTGTCGGCCATCATCGTTGGCATCCTGGGCTTCGTCGTCGCCCTCTTCATCGCTCCGCCCATAGCGGCGCTGGGCGTCGTCATTGGTGTCGGCCTCGCGGTCGGGAATCTGCGCTACTTGGATCACCAGGCCGCGCGGGTCGAGTTGCAGGGTGAGCAGAGCGCCAAGGCCATCCGGCGCCAATTGGGCGGCAGAACCGCCGGACGCCTCGTGTCGATCACCGTCGTGGTGCTGGTGGCCGTCTGGCTGGACGCCCCTCTCGGACTCGGTATCCTTGCAGGGCTGATGCTTTATCAGATTGTCTTCGTGGTCAACATGATTCGCGTGGTCACGAGCCAGGGAGGATTCGAGTGAGAACGCTGTACGCGGCGAAGCAGATCTCCGTTGGGTTGCACCCGACGATGCACGTGCTGGGCTTCGTCGTCGACACCGACATCGTCACCTCGTCGCTGGTGGCCATGGCGATCTTCCTCTACCTCGGTTTTCGGATGCGCGCCAAGGTCACCGACGGCGTTCCCGGCAAGCTCCAGCTCATCTGGGAGATCCTGGTCGAGATCGTCGAGGACCTCGCCGTATCGGTCATGGGGTCGCGTGGTCGGCGCTTCGTTCCGATAGGCGTCACGCTCTTCCTCTACATCCTGATCTGCAACTGGATGAGCTTCATTCCGTCATCCCTGCAGCCGGGGATCTCGTTCGACATCCTGCCCGCGCCCACCGGCGACATCAACCTTCCGCTGGCGATGGCGCTGCTCGTCATCGTGTGGGTGCACGCCGAGTCGTTCCGGGCCAGGGGATTTCGCGGCTACTTCAAGCACTACCGTGACCCCTACCTCGCCCTGGCGCCGATCAACGTCATCGAAGAGATCACCAAGCCCGTCACGCTGACCTTCCGTCTCTTCGGCAACGTCTTCTCGGGCGTGATCATGATCGCGGTCATGACCACGCTGCTTCCGATCTACGCGGTGCCGGTCGCCGAACTGATATGGAAGCCGTTCGAACTCTTCATCGGGCTCATTCAGGCCTACATATTCATGTTGTTGGCGGTCATGTACTTCGGCTTCGCAACCAGCCATGAGGACAAAGAAGAACTCGTCATCGAGAACCTCGTTCCCGACGACCTCGTTGTAGAGACCTCTCACTAACCCAACCCAGGAGGAATGAAAAGCAATGGCAACAAATCCAGATGACATTGGTGCGGCAGTACGTATCGCTGGTGCGCTCGTCGGTGGCGGCATCGCCATTGGTGGCGGCGCGATCGGCGCGGCGATCGGTGACGGTTTGGCTGGTAGCCAGACCATTGCCGCCATTGCCCGTCAGCCCGAAGTCGAGAACAAGGCCCGCACGTACTTCTTTCTGACAGTGGGCCTGGTGGAGGCTATGTACTTCATCAACCTGGTGTTCATGGTCGTGTTCGTTTACGTCTTCATGAAGAAGTAGTTCTGGCGCTGCCGGCCCGAGCGGCCGGCAGCGCATCCCATCCACTAGTGAAAGTAGGCCGTCAACGATGTTCGTCGAGTCCATCTTCCTGCTGCCCAACGGCACGTTCTTTGTCGAACTTCTCGTTGTGGCGGTGATTCTGTTCCTCGTCACGAAGTACATCTTGCCGCCGCTCAACAAGCAGCTCGAGGCCCGCCAGGAGAAGATCCGAAGCTCCCTCGAGGAGGCCGACCAGGCACGTGCCGAAGCGGCAGCGGCGGGTGACGAGCGCGCCAAGGTGCTGACCCAGGCCCGCGACCAGGCTCGCGAGATCGTGGCGGCCGCCCAGATCACCGCCGATCAGGTGAAGGCGGAAGCGGGCGGGCGCGGTCAGGCCGAGTACGACCGAATCGTCGCCTCGGCCAACGCCGAGGTCAACACCGCCCGTCAACGGGCCATCGACGAGGCGTCCGCGCGAATCGGTGAAATAGTCTTCGACCTCGTGTCCAAGATCGTCGGGCGCGAGATCGACCAAAATGCGCACGACGACCTCATCCGCGAAGCTGTCTTGGCCCTCAACGCCGAGGCGCAGAGGGAATCGAACCACTGACCATGCTGCCAAAGCTCGAAGGATACGCCTCGGCCCTGTTGGGTTCGCTGGAGCCGGCCGTGCTCGCCACGGTGGCTCGTGAGCTCACCTCGCTCGAGCAGACGATCCTGGCCCGCCCGGACCTTCGAGGCGTGCTGACCGACACCTCCATCGCGGGCAACTCGCGCGGCCAGATCGTCCGCGACCTCCTGGATGGGAAGGTCGACGGATTGACGCTGCGTCTCGGCGTCTACGCCGCAAGCGCCGCCCCGGCGCAGGAAGTGCCCCGGGCGATCGACGAGGTGGCGCTCGCCGCGCGGGTGCTGGAGAGCACCCGCCGGTTCGACCACGCCAGCCTCGGGCTCATGGACGCGCGCAGGCGGGTTGGCGGTTTCGCCGACGCGCTGCTCGACGAGATCGACGTCTCGAACTTCGCGGTCATCGAGGAGGAGCTCTTCCGCTGGGCGCGCACCGTCGAAGGCAACCTCGAGCTGCGACGGCTCCTCCTGGACCGCGACGCGCCGATCGAGTCGCGTCTGGCCACGGTCGACGCGCTGCTCGACGGCAAGGTCGACCCGGCCACCCTGAGGCTCGCTCGTTTCGTGATCGAGGGCGGACGGCCCCGCGACGTCGTGGGAACGCTCGACTTCCTGGTCGACTACGTCGCCAAGGCCCGCGACTGGCGGGTGGCTCGCGTCTACACGGCCCGGGCGCTCGACGGACAGAGCCGGAGCGAGCTCGTGAGCTCGCTCACCACGCTGACTGGCCAGGACGTGGAGCTCCAGGTCGCGGTGGAGCCCGACCTGCTGGGCGGGGTGCTGGTCGAAGTGGGCGACCTGCGCCTGGACGCCACCACGCGCGGCCGCCTCGGCGCGCTGCACGACGCCGTGGCGTCGGGGCACCTCTACGAATCTTCATTGAATGCAAACGGATAAGAAAAGGAAGCTGTGATGACTGAGCTCACCATTAGTGCCGCAGAGATCACCGAGGCGCTGCGCAAGCACGTGACCGAGTTCAACCCGGCCGTCGGCGCCGAGCAGGTGGGACGGGTCGTCGAGGTCGGCGACGGGATCGCGCGCGTTTCGGGCCTGCCCGCGGCGAAGGTGAACGAACTGCTGGAGTTCCAGGACGGAACCCTGGGCCTCGCCATGAACCTCGACGAGGAGACGATCGGCGCGGTCGTGCTCGGCTCGGTCGACGGGATCGAAGAGGAGCAGATCGTGCGCGCCACCGGGCGCATCCTGTTCATGCCGGTCGGTGACGCGCTGCTCGGGCGCGTGGTGAACGCGCTCGGCGAGCCGATCGACGGCAAGGGGCCGCTCGTGAACCCCAAGCAGCGCCGCATGGAGGTCCAGGCCCCCGGCATCATCGGCCGCCAGCCCGTCTCCGAGCCGCTCCAGACCGGCATCAAGGCGATCGACGCCATGACCCCGATCGGCCGAGGCCAGCGCGAACTCATCATCGGCGACCGCAAGACCGGCAAGACGACCGTCGCGGTCGACACGATTCTGAACCAGAAGGGTCAGAACGTGAAGTGCATCTACGTCGCCATCGGCCAGAAGAACTCCTCGGTCGCCCAGACCGTGAAGATCCTCGAGGACCACGGCTCGATGGCCTACACCGTGGTGGTGGTGGCGTCGGCCGGCGACCCCGCACCGTTCAAGTTCCTCGCGCCCTACGCGGGCTGCGCGATCGGCCAGGAGTGGATGGACGGCGGCGAGCACGCGCTGGTGGTCTACGACGACCTCTCTAAGCAGGCCGAGGCCTACCGTCAGATCTCGCTGCTGCTTCGGCGCCCACCGGGCCGCGAGGCGTACCCCGGCGACGTCTTCTACCTGCACAGCCGTCTGCTCGAGCGCGCCGCCAAGCTGAGCGACGAGCGCGGCGGCGGTTCGCTCACGGCGCTGCCGATCATCGAGACCAAGGCCGGCGACATCTCGGCGTACATCCCGACCAACGTGATCTCGATCACCGACGGCCAGGTCTTCCTGCAGTCCGACCTCTTCTACTCGGGCGTGCGTCCCGCGATCGACGTGGGCAACTCGGTGTCGCGAGTGGGCGGCGCCGCACAGATCAAGGCCATGAAGGCCGTGGCGGGAACGCTGAAGATCGACCTCGCCCAGTTCCGCGACCTCGAGTCCTTCGCGACCTTCGGTTCGGAGCTCGACAAGTCGTCCCAGCAGCAGCTCGACCGCGGCTACCGGCTCACCGAACTGCTGAAGCAGGGCCTCAACGCCCCGGTGCCGGTCGAGGAGCAGGTCATCGTCATCTACGCCGGCACCAAGGGCTGGCTGGACACGGTGCCCGTCGACGACGTGCGCCGTTTCGAGTCCGAACTGCTCACCACGTTCCGGGCCCAGCACGCCGACTTGCTCGAGCAGATCCGGAGTTCCGGCGCGCTTCCCGACACCGCGAAGCTGGACGCGGCGCTCAAGTCGTTCGTCGACGGCTTCGCCGTCAGCAACTAGCCAGTTAACCGAGAGATCGAGCGAGGAAGGAGGGACCATGGCAGGCGGACAAGAAAGGATCCTGCGTCGACGCATCAAGTCGGTGCAGGCCACCCGAAAGATCACCAAGGCAATGGAGCTGATCGCCGCGTCCCAGATCGCCAAGAGCCAGGCTCGTATCACGGCCAACCGTCCCTACCGCGACGGCATGAGGCGCATCATCGTCGAGGCGGCGCTCGGGGACCCCGCGGCCGCGAAGAAGCTGCTCACGATGCCCGAGAAGGTCGACTCGGCGATCGTGCTCGTGGTGACCGGCGACCGCGGACTCTCGGGCGCCTACAACTCGTCGGTCATGCGCAGGGCCGAGCGACTCGTGAACAGCCTGCGCATCGAGGGGACCGACGTGCGCCTTTACGCCGTGGGCAAGAAGGCGACCGCCTTCTTCCGCTTCCGCGGCATGAGGGTCGAGGAGAACTTCATCGGCTTCGCCGACCGTCCGAGCTTCGCCGACGCCCGCACGGTCGCTGCCACCATCGCGGCGCCGTTCATCGACGGCGAGGTCCAGCAGGTCCTGCTGGTTTCGACCAACTTCCTCTCGGCCGGAACCCAGACCGTGGGCACGCGCCAGCTCCTGCCGCTCGCGATGCCCGAACCGGTCTTGACCAACGAGCCCGAGAAGTCGAAGGGCTACACGGAGTTCGAGCCCGAGGTCGCGGACCTGCTCTTCTTCCTGGCGCCGCGAGCGCTCGAGAGCGAGATCTTCTCGGCGCTGCTCGAGGGGGCGGCGTCGTTCCACATCAGCCAGCAGCGCGCCATGGCCGCCGCGACCGACAACGCCGACGAGCTCGGCCAGACCCTCAGTCGCATCATGAACCGGGCCCGCCAGGACTCGATCACCACCGAAATCATGGAAATCGTGGGCGGCGCCGAAGCGCTCCGCTCGGGAAAGTGAGATACCAATGACCATGGCTCCTGACAGGACCACTCTCGAGACGGGCCGCGTTGTCGCCATCGCCGGACCGGTGGTGGACGTCGAGTTCCCGCCGCACTCGTTGCCCGAGATCAACCACGCGGTCGAGATGGACATCGTGCTCGACGGCGTGACCGTCACGGTGACGGCCGAGGTCGCCCAGCAGATCGGCGAGGGCCGCGTCCGTTGCGTGTGCATGAAGCCCACCGACGGCCTCGTGCGCGGCGCCGTCGTGCGCCAGACGGGCCGCGGCATCACGGTGCCCGTCGGCGACGCGGTGCTCGGCCACGTCTTCAACGTGCTCGGTCAGCCCCTCGACACCGACGACATCGGACCGGTCGAGGACCACTGGGAGATCCACCGCAACGCCCCGGCGTTCGACCAGCTCGAGCCCCGCGCCACCATGTTCGAGACGGGCATCAAGGTCATCGACCTCCTCGCGCCCTACGTGCAGGGCGGCAAGATCGGCCTCTTCGGCGGCGCCGGCGTGGGCAAGACGGTCCTGATCATGGAGATGATCCGCCGCGTCGCCGAGCAGCACGAGGGTGTCTCGGTGTTCGCCGGCGTCGGCGAGCGCACCCGTGAAGGGACCGACCTGCTGCTCGAGATGCGCGAGTCGGGCGTCATCGAAAAGACCGCCCTCGTGTACGGCCAGATGGACGAGCCGCCGGGCGTGCGCCTGCGCGTGGCGCTCGCCGCGCTGACCATGGCCGAGTACTTCCGCGACGTGAAGAACCAGGACGTGCTCTTGTTCGTCGACAACATCTTCCGCTTCGTCCAGGCCGGTTCCGAGGTGTCCACGCTGCTCGGACGCATGCCGAGCGCCGTGGGTTACCAGCCGACCCTGGCCGACGAGATGGGCGAGCTTCAAGAGCGCATCACCTCGACACGGGGCCGCTCGATCACGTCGCTGCAGGCCGTCTACGTGCCCGCGGACGACTACACCGACCCGGCTCCGTTCACGACGTTCACCCACCTGGACGCCACCACCGAGCTGAGCCGCCAGATCGCCGCCCTGGGCATCTACCCGGCGGTGGACCCGCTGACGTCGACGTCGAACATCCTGGCGCCCGAGATCGTCGGCGACCGCCACTACGCGGTCGCGCGCCAGGTCCAGCAGATCCTCCAGCGTTACAAGGAGCTCCAGGACATCATCGCGATCCTGGGCCTGGACGAGCTCTCCGAGGATGACCGCATCACGGTGTCGCGGGCGCGCAAGATCCAGCGCTTCCTGTCCCAGCCGATGTTCGTCTCGAAGATCTTCACGGGCATCGACGGCATCAACGTGCCGGTCCAGGAGACCATCGAGTCCTTCGAGCACCTCGTCAAGGGCGACCTCGACGCGTTCCCCGAGCAGGCGTTCTTGAACGTCGGCGGGGCGAGCGACGTCGAGCGCAAGGCCGCAGAGATGCAGCGGGACTAGGTCGTGGCCACCCTGCAGGTCGAGATCGTGACGCCCGAGGTGGCGTTGTGGGCGGGCGAGGCCACGGCCTTGATCGCGCGTTCGTCCGAGGGCGATTTCACGATCATGTCCCAGCACACCCCGACGGTCGGCGACATCATCCCGAGCGTCGTGCGCGTCGAGACGTCCGAGGGCGAGATCGCCTTCGCCGTGCACGGCGGCTACTTCCAGGTTGGCCCGGACGAGGCCGAAGGCGTCACGCGCGCCACGGTGCTGGCCGGGGTCGCCGAGCGGACCACCCAGATCGACGTGCCCCGCGCCCAGGCGGCCAAGGAAGCCGCGGAAGCCCAGCTCGCCGCCGCCACGCGCGGAGAGGCGAGCGACCACGCCGCGAACCTGCTGGCCGAGGCGGCGCTGCAGCGGGCCGAACTGCGCCTCCAGGCCGCCGCCGGGTAGCTTCAGCGGGCGCTTACGTAGTCCAGCAGCTCCTGCTTGTCGTGCTCGAGCTCGTCGAATCGTGCCTTGACGACGTCGCCGATCGAGACCATCCCGACCAGGCGGCCGTCGCTCACCACCGGTACGTGGCGGACGCGGCGCTCGGTCATCGTGCCCATGAGCTCGGTCACCGACGTCTCCTCGCTGCAGGTCGCGACGGGGCTCGTCATGAGTTCGGACACCGTGAACGTCAGCGCGTCGGCGCCGCTCGTGGCGAGGGCGCGCACCACGTCGCGCTCGCTGAAGATTCCGACCAGGGGCGACGTGGCGCCGGTGACGACGAGCGCCCCGATGCCGTGCTCCTTCAGGATCGTCAGGGCATCGCTCACGGTTCTTTCCTGGGAAATGGTGGCGACCTCGTGCCCCTTCGTCGCCAGTAGATTCGAGACATTCATCGCACAACTCCTTCTCGTGACCAACGTTCAGAACCGTTAGGGCTCATAGGCGGACCTTAGGCGTGAAAGAATCCGCGCGTTCCCGCGTGGGCGGGGTTGTGAACAAGTGGTCAAGCAGCGCGGCGAAAAGGCTGATGGGAGTGGAAAGTCACTTTCAGGCGAGGGATGCTAGAAGCCGGCCAGCGTGAACTCCTGGAGCTTGTCGTGGCGGTGGAAGGTCTCGATGGTGCGCACCGTGCCCGAGCGGGAGCGAACGACGAGCGACTGGGTCGTCGCGCCGAAGTCGTGGAAGCGGACGCCGCGCAGGAAGTCGCCGTCGGTGATGGCGGTCGCCGAGAAGTAGCAGTTGTCGCTGGCGACCAGGTCGTCGGTCGTGAGCACGCGGGTGAAGTCGTAGCCCATTGATTCGGCGAGGCGGCGTTCCTCGTCGTCGCGCGCGTGCAGCACTCCCTGGATCTCCCCCCCGAGGCCCTTCAAAGCGGCGGCGGCGATGACGCCCTCGGGCGTTCCTCCGATACCGAAGAGGATGTCGGCGCCCGAGTTCGGCCAGCCGGTGGCGATCGCTCCGGTCACGTCACCGTCGGAGATCGACAGGACCCTCGCCCCGGCCTCGCGGACCTCGGCGACGAGGTCGTTGTGGCGGGGTCGGTCGAGGATCACCACGCCGAGCTCCTGGACGGGCATCTTGAGGCGCTTGGCGAGCTCGTGGAGGTTGTCGGTGGCCGAGGCGTTGACGTCGACGGCGCCGCGCCCGCGCGGGCCGACGGCGACCTTCTTCATGTAGACGACCGGACCCGGATAGAACATGGAGCCGCGTTCGGCCAGCGCGATCACCGCCACCGCCCCGTTGCGTCCCATCGCCGTCAGCGTCGTTCCGTCGATCGGATCCACGGCGACGTCGACCTGGGGCTGCTCGCCGTTGCCGATGTGCTCGCCGTTGAAGAGCATGGGCGCGTCGTCCTTCTCGCCTTCGCCGATGACCACGATGCCGTCCATCGCAATGCCGCCCAGGACGAAGCGCATGGCGTCGACCGCGGCGCCGTCGGCGGCGAGCTTGTCGCCTCGGCCCGACCAGCGCGCGGCGGCGATGGCTGCGGCTTCGGTGACCCGAATCATTTCGAGGGCGAGATTTCGATCGGACCTGGAGGGTTGCTGCACGTTTCAAGCGTACTAGGGAGCCGAGAACCGATGTACTTGCCCACCTTTGGCAATCGGCGATCCGGGCCATACTTGAGGGGTGAGTTCTCTCGTCGTCAAGCCCGCTGGCCCCCTGGAGGGCGAGGTACAGGCCTTCGGGGCCAAGAACGCGGTCCTCAAGCAGATGGCGGCCTGCCTGCTCGCGACGGGTGAGCACCAGCTGTCCAACGTTCCCGACATCACCGACGTCGGGGTGATGATCGAGCTGCTCGAGGCGCTGGGTTGCTCGGTGGTCCGCCCGGCGCAGCACGAGCTTTCGATCAGCGTCCCCGAGGCCCACGACCTGCACCCGGTGGCTCCCGCGCACCTGTTCGCCTCGATGCGCGCATCGATTGTCGTGCTCGGGCCGCTGCTGACGCGCTGCGGCGAGGCGAACATGGCGCTGCCGGGCGGCGATGATTTCGGCCAGCGTCCGATCAACTTCCACACCGACGGCCTGAGCGCCATGGGCGCGACGTTCCACAACGACCGAAGTTCGATACACGCCACGAGCAGCCATTCGCGGCTGCGCGCCACCCGCATCACTCTCGAGTACCCGAGCCACACCGCGACCGACAACCTGATGATGGCCTGCGTCCTGGCCCAGGGCCGGTCGGTCATCGACAACGCCGCTCGGGAGCCCGAGGTCGAGGACCTGGGCCGCCAGCTCGCGGCCATGGGCGCCAGGATCGAGGGGCTGGGCACGTCGCGGCTCACCATCGACGGAGTCGAGCGGCTCTCGCCCGCGCGCCACGAGGTCATTCCCGACCGCGTCGTGGCGGCGACGTACCTCGCGTCGGCCCTGATCAGCGCGGGCCGCGTGCGGGTCGTCGATGCCCGGGCCGACCACATGGAGATGCTGCTGCGCAAGCTCGAGGCCATGGGCGGCGTGGTGGACACGACCGGCCAGGGCGTCTCGGTGACCGGGCCCAAGCGACTGGCCGCCTGCGACGTGTCGACGCTGCCCTATCCCGGGGTGGCCACCGACTACAAGCCCCTCATCACCACCATGCTCAGCGTCGCCGACGGCGTCTCGGTGGTGACTGAGAACCTCTTCGCCGGGCGGTTCCGCTACGTCGACGAGCTCGTGCGCCTCGGAGCCAGCATCAGGACCGAGGGGCACCACGCGATGATCCGCGGCGTCGATCACCTCGTAGGAACGACCGTTCGAGCGAGCGACATCCGCGCCGCCGCCGCCCTCGTGCTCGCCGGCCTGGTGGCCGACGGCGAGACGGTGGTGAGCGGCCTGGAGCACGTGGACCGGGGCTACGACAACTTCGTCGGCCGGCTCAGCCAGCTGGGCGCCTGCGTGCAGAGGACCGCATGATTCCTCGCGATCCGGCTGAACTGGTGGACCTCGCGCGCGACGGCTCGCGCACGGCCCTCGCGCGGCTGCTGACGTACGTCGAGTCCGGCGGGCCCAACCAGCTCGCCACGGCGGCCCTGGCCTATCGGGCGCCGCCGCCGTACGTGGTGGGCATCACGGGCCCTCCGGGAGCCGGCAAGTCCACGCTGACCGACCGGCTCATCGCCACGGCGCTCGAGCAGGGCTCGCTCGGCGGGTTCGAGCCGTTCGACCAGCTCGGCATCCTCTGCATCGACCCGACCTCGCCGTTCACCGGTGGCGCGATCCTCGGCGACCGCATCCGCATGCAGGGACACGCGACCAACGAGCGCGTGTTCATCCGCTCCATGGCCACCCGCGGGCACCTCGGCGGCCTGTCGCTCGCCGTCCCCGACGCGGTGCGCGTCCTCGGCGCCGCGCGCTTCCGCCTCGCCGTGGTCGAGACCGTCGGCGTCGGGCAGATGGAGGTCGACATTGCCTCGGCGGCGGACACGACGGTCGTGGTGACCAATCCCGGCTGGGGCGATTCGATGCAGGCCAACAAGGCCGGACTGCTCGAGGTCGCGGACATCTTCGTGATCAACAAGGCCGACCGGGCCGGGGTTCGAGAGACGCGCCGCGACCTCGAGCAGATGCTCGACCTGGGCGGGGAGCACGAGTGGCGGTCCCTCATCGTCGAGACGATCGCGACCGACGGGACCGGCACCGACGGGCTGTGGGAGGCCATGGTGACGCACCGACGGTTCCTCGACGACGGAAGGCTCCTCGAGCACCGCCGCGCCAGGTTCCGCGCGGAACTCGACAAGGTGATCGGCGCGATGGTCCGTTCGCGCGTGACCGGCCTGGCCCACGCCAGCGCCTACGAGGCCCGCGTCGACGCCCTGGTCGACGGCACGACCGACCCGTACCAGGCGGCCGAGGAGTTACTGTCGGAAGCATGATTGCCACCTCTGTCGCGTACGACCTCGTCTTCCTGATCCACGTCCTGGCGGGTGTCGCGACGCTGGGAGTGCTGCTCACCATGCGTTGGTCGGCGCAGCTGGTGGCGCGCGGCGCGGACGGCGCCGTCCAGCAGGCCCGGTTCCCCCAGCAGCACAACTGGGCCGCTCGCGTGATCCACCTGGTGCCTATCACCGGACTGATCCTGTCGCTCAGCGGCGCGAACGACGTCGCACTGTCCAAACCCTGGGTCGGCGTCGGGATCCTCTGTTACCTCTTGGCTGCGGGTCACCTCGAGGCGCGCGCCTTGCCGCTCGAGCGCACGATCGGCGTGAGCATCCACCGCGACGGGGTGGCGGTGCCCGAGAGCGGACGCAAGCTCGTCAGGTCCATCGACGTGCTGCTCGCGATCGTCGCCGTGGCGTTCGTGGCGATGTTGACCCAGTTCTAGAAGAACGAGGCGCGCCCCACCATGCCCGCGGCGACTGTGGCGTTGGTGACCACGTCGATGAGCACGAAGCTCCCCGTCACGCGGTTGTCCCGGTAGTCGTCCACGACCAGGGGATCGGCCGTCACCAGGGTCGCGAGGCCGATCTGGTTCGTCGTCAGGGTCGAGGACTCGTCGATCACCAGCGTTTCGATGTCCATGACGCCGGTGATGGCCTGCACGCGCACCGGCGTGACCTTGGTGGTGTGCTTGAGGCGCAGGCGCTGGCCCTCGACCAGGGGCTGGTCGCCGAACCAGATGATCGTGGCGGTCAGCTCCTTGGTGACGGTGGGCAGCGGAGCCGAGGCGATGAGGTCGCCGCGACCGGCGTCGGTTTCGTCGTCGAGGTCGAGGTCGACCGAGAGCCCCACGCCCGCCTCGCCGCGCTCGCCGCTGCCGGAGTTGATCGCCCGGATCTTCGTCTCGATGTTCGCGGGCAGCAGCGTCACGGCGTCACCGACGTGGAAGGCGTTTCCGTCGATCATTCCCGCGTAGGTGCGTCCACCGCCGGACTGGCGCAGGACCCACTGGATCGGCAGGCGCGCCCCTCGGGTGGTCCTCGCCCAGGACCCCGCGTCGGACGTCTCCAGGGCGCTCAGGACGCTGGGCCCCTCGTACCACGGGGTGTTCTTCGACGGGTCGACCACGTTGTCGCCCAGCAGCGCCGAGACCGGGATGATCGTCACCGACTTGAAGCCGAGCTCGCTCGAGAGGGACTGCACCTCGTCGACCTCGCGCTGGAACGCGCTCTGGGACCAGTCGACCTTGTCCATCTTGTTCACGCAGACGATCAGCGAATGCACGCCGAGCAGCGCCGCGATGCAGAGGTGGCGGCGGGTCTGCTCCTTGATGCCGTGGGCCACGTCCATCACGACGAGTGCGAGGTCGGCGGTCGAGGCGCCCGTGGCCATGTTGCTCGTGTACTGCACGTGCCCGGGGCAGTCGGCGATGATGAACTTGCGGCTCGGGGTGCTCGCGTAGCGGTAGGCCACGTCGATGGTGATGCCCTGCTCGCGCTCGGCGCGCAGGCCGTCGGTGACGAAGCTGAGGTCGAGGTCGCCGACGCCGCGCTTCTCGGACGCGGCGACCACGGCGTCGAGCTGGTCGTCGAAGAGCTGGCGGGTGTCGACGAGGAGTCGGCCGATCAGCGTCGACTTGCCGTCGTCGACCGAGCCGATGGTGGCCAGGCGCAGTAGATCCTTCGTGGCGAGCTTCATCCTTAGAAGTAACCCTCGCGCTTGCGGTCTTCCATGGCGGTTTCGGAGAAGCGGTCGTCGGCGCGGGTGGCTCCGCGCTCCGAGACGTTCGCGATCGCGATCTCTTCGATGATGGCCGCGATGGTGTCGGCGGGCGAGTCGACCGCGCCGGTGCAGTTGGCGTCGCCGACCGTGCGGAAGCGCACGACGCGTCGCTCGACCGTCTCGCCGGGACGCGGCTCGACGAAGGGGCCGACCGCGAGCCACATGTCGTCGCGCAGCAGGACGTCGCGCTCGTGGGCGAAGTAGATCTCGGGCAGTTCCATCTGCTCGCGCTCGATGTACTGCCAGATGTCGAGCTCGGTCCAGTCCGACAGGGGGAAGGCCCGCAGGTGTTCGCCGGGGTTGACCTTGCCCTGGTAGAGCTGCCACAGCTCGGGGCGCTGGCGGCGCGGGTCCCACTGCCCGAAGCCGTCACGGAAGGAGAGGATGCGTTCCTTGGCGCGGGCCTTGTCCTCGTCGCGTCGCGCGCCGCCGAAGGCCGCGTCGAAGCCGTTGTCGTTGATCGCGTCGAGCAGCGTCACCGTCTGGAGGCGGTTGCGCGATCCCATGGGGCCAGGGTCGGCGACCTTGTCTTGGTCGATCGAGTCCTGCACCTTGGCGACGAGCAGCTTCACGCCGAGCGAGGCCGCCTGCTCATCGCGGTAGCGAAGCACCTCGGGGAAGTTCTGGCCCGTATCGATGTGAAGGACCGGGAAGGGGAGTTGCTGGGGGGCGAACGCCTTCAGCGCGAGGTGCAGCAGCACCGCCGAGTCCTTGCCGCCCGAAAAGAGCAGGACCGGCCGCTCGCACTCGGCCACGACCTCGCGCAGAATGAAGATGGCGTGGGACTCGAGCAGGTCGAGGTGGTCGGCAGTTCGGGGGGCGCGTAGCGGGGTCGTGGTCATAGGTGGAAAAGATCCATTCATATTCTAGTAAACCACTAGCGAATGTTAGACTCGCGTACAAAACCCTATGACCTTACCCACTTCTGCCCTTCTCGAGGAACTCGAGGCGACCAACGAGCGTTTCGAGCGCTCGACGCCTCTGGAGATCCTGTCGTGGACCTTCGAGCAGTTCGGCGACGACGTGGCGATGGCCTGCTCGTTCGAAGACCTCGCGCTGCTGCACATGGTGCACGAGCAGCGTCCGGGCACCGAGATAATTTTCCTGGATACCGGGGGCCACTTCGCCGAGACGCTCGAATTCGTTGATCGCGTCGAGCGTGAGTGGTCGCTGAATCTCACGCGAACGAAGCCGGGTCCCGACGCCGACGCGTGGCCGTGCGGTACCGAGCGGTGCTGCGAGCTGCGAAAGGTCGAGCCGCTCAAGCGTGCCGTCTCGCAGCGGGCGGCGTGGATCACGTCGGTCAAGCGCGCCGACGGGCCCACCCGCGCGGGCATGAAAACCCTTCTGTGGGACGAAAAGTTCGGTCTCGTCAAGGTCAATCCGCTCGCGACGTGGAGCGACGAGGACGTGTCGTACTACATCGGCGCGAACGGCCTCCCCGAGCACCCCCTGTGGGCTCAGGGCTACGGGTCGATCGGCTGCGCCGCGGTGACGATGAAACCGCAGGTGCCCGGCGACCGTCGGTCGGGCCGGTGGGTGGGCGCCGACAAAGAGGAATGTGGCCTGCACGAGGCCTGATATCCACCAATAATTGCGGGTAGGCCTGTACATTTGTCCCTAATGTCCACGCGAATTAGTCAGAGGTCGGTCCCATGCTTCTGATAATCCTCGCTCTCTTCTGGGTGGCGATCCTGGCCCCCGTCGTCGTGCGCCGATTCCGCGACAGTGGCACCGAACGGTCGATCGACTCCTTCCACGCGGAGCACGAGGTGCTGAGCCGCCAGGGCTACGTGGTGCCGCCGGCCCATCGCCTGGACCGGCCGGACCACGAGGAGGTACGCTCGCAGGCGCACCGACCGCGTTTGACCGTTGTTCACGCTGACGACACGTACCGGACGCTCGAGACCCGCAATTCGTGGGATGAGTGGAGCGAAGCCTACGACTACGACCGCGACGAAGCCGAGTCGCGCCCGGCCGCCCCGACCAACCGGTACGCCTCGGCGTACTCTTCGGTGCCCAGCGAGCCCGAGGTCCGCAGGCACTACGAAGCGCCCGCGCGCCGCCGGTCGATGAAGGCCCGGCGCAAGGTCCTCTTCGTGCGCACCGCTCTCGCGGCGGTCGTGCTCACGGCGACCTACTTCGCGGTCGGCTTCTCGATCATCGAGGACCTGGCGATCCTGGCTTGGGTCGCACTCGTCAGCTACGTGGCGCTGGCTCTCTTCGCCGTCAGTCAGGGATACCTCCACGAGTCTTCGCTGCCGGTTCGTCTTCCCCATGGTCGCCAGCTGGCCACCATCGCCCCGCTCTACGGCGAGGCTCCTGAGGAGCCCGACTCGGAGTTCTACGAGTCCGACACCGATGGCGAGTGGCGCCGCGAATCGCCCTCCCGTTACGCCTTGGGCTAAAGTGGAGGCTCCTTCGGGGGTGTAGCTCAATTGGTAGAGCGCTACGTTCGCAATGTAGAGGCAGTGGGTTCGAATCCCATCACCTCCACTCCGTAGGCGTGGTTGCAACTTGCCTAGTATTCCTCGGCGTCCTTGTGTTGAATGGGACGCCTTGGGTGGCGTGCTGACAGCGCACGTCAGTACTTCTGATGGCTAGAGTTCCATCCCGGGATTATCGCGCTCTTTCTTGCGTGAGCGTTCGAGGACTTGGCGAAGAATCGGGAGCACGGCGCGGTCCTTTTCGCGCCCGGCTGCTTCTTTGGAGCGAATGACGTCGGCGAGGGCGGCAACGAAAATCGTCACAGTGTCCGTTAGTTGCTCTCGTGTGGCGGAACGTCGTAGGTCGTCGTAGCCCCGCGTACCGTCCGGAAGAAGTGCGATATCCAGATATCCGTGTTTTGTCACGTAGGTCCAGGTTGTACCTTGCTCAAATGATCGCTCATCGAGTGGCACTTCCAATGGTTCTTCCATATCTGGAATCCGAAGCTTTGCGTCGAGTTCTTTGAGTGCGGCTGCGAGCCTCGTAAAGTTGTCACGGTTGCGAGCAGGCGTGACGTCCACGTCGCGTGTGACGTAGGGTGATCCGCGCAGCTCGGCAGCGAGTCCGCCTATGACGACGTAGAGCACCCGGTGACGTTCAAGGACTTCGAGCATTTCGTCAGGGCGATAGGGAACCATTTCAGTCATGAAGGCTTGCCCCTTGGTGCCCACGTCGTTCGTGGAATCTGACGCGTGCCATGAGATCGGCGAATCGTTCGGCCGGCGTCATTCGAAGATGTTGATCAATGATCGTCACGTTCGAGTCATCAAATTTGGACATGAAGAAGGTGAGTTCCAATCCGCACGCGCGCACGATGTCGCGCACCGTCTCAAGACTCGGTGACACGTCGTCACGTTCCCAGCGGGCTATCACGGACTGTGCTTTGCCAAGGCGTGCACCTAATTCGGCCTGTGTCAGACCGGCCCGCAGTCGAGCTTCCTTGATCAGATCTCCAGTCACCACGTGATTATTATAGTACAAATATGCTATATATGCGATCCTGAATAATTCCTGTCGGTACCTGAATCCCAATGGTCGTAGGACCATCTCGTTAGTCACATATTTTCTTCTTGGTGCTGTTAGCAACCTGGACTTATTGTGTGACTCAAGGTCGAACGAATTTCAACGGATCGGTAGTCCGAGGATACTGAATTCTTTCACCGGGCGAATTTCGGGCATGGTCATCGGAGGCTTCCACCTACAGGGCCGTTTGACCCTCAGGATTGGCCGTTTGAGTAGTCATATCAGTCGCTCTCCCAGGTCGGCTCGTCGGTGATCCTTTGACAGAGTCATCCATCGGCTCGCCCGACTCCAGTCGATCCAGCCGCGAGGTAATGATGTCAGTCACTGGTTCGTTTGGCCAGCCTGAGGTGAAGGAGGCATCGAGGCTCGAGATGGATGCTCTGATGTCAGCGGCGAGTTTTTCCAAGATCGAATTGGCTTCTGATTTGTGAATCCCCATGGCGACAGCCTCTTCAATCAACGCTGTCCGATCGACTTTGGCGAGACTCGATTGATTCCCAATCGGTGCAGCCATCCTTCCGTTCAGCTCCGGGTAGGCAAGCGTGCAAAGCGAGTCATAGAGAGGTGCGAACTCGACCTTGCCATTGTTGAGAAGCAAGGAGTAGTTCTTTCCATGCCCATCCTCATCGCCCACCAACGGCGCGCTGGTGAAACCTTCTCCTAGCCCGGCGGTTGTGACGTCGCTGCGATGATCTGATCGAGCACCGACTGGTCTGGCAGCGCCAGCGGGTCGAGTGACGGCAGTTCGCGGACCCGATCGAAGGCCCGTTTAATGTAGGGGCCTTCGATCACCGGACTATGGCCTGAGGCGATCGTCGCGATGTCGAGGCTCTGAGTACGTTCAACGAACGTGCCGTACTTTCGTGCGTCGACCATCGAGAGCCACGGACTCACCGCACCCAAGGCGAAGAGCGCGAGTCCGTCAGACCAGAATTCCGGATCGAGGTCGGCAATCCCCGCGTGCGGATCGGGCAGCGGTGTCGCGAATGTGTCGACCGCCCAGTACACGCGTGTCGCGGGATCGAACAAGCCTCGGGAGGTGGGCGAGTCGAACACCGGCGGTCGCAGCGCGAGCAACGTCCGGTCCCCGACGTCGAACGTCTCTCCGTCCGCCACCCAGCGGCATCGGTCGAGCGGGAAATCAAAGCAGTTCGAGTGGCGTTCGACCATTGCCCAGTTGCACACGAGCTGCGCGTTCGGACACGACGACAGCGCCTCGTCGAGATTCCCAGTGTGATCGACGTCCTCGTGGGATATGAAGATCCCCGCTTCGGCAAACTCGGTTGGTGGTGGCGCGCGGTAAATGTGACACCCAGGGCCGATACTGAGTCAGTGACCACGGCCGTTCAAGAGCGCACGTCGACCTCGAGGACGAGCACAACCACCCAGGCCTACGCCTTCGCAATCGACCCCACCCCCGAGCAGGCCAACCTGCTGCGCAGCCACATCGGCGGCTCGCGCTTCGCCTACAACACCTTGCTCTGCCTCGTGAAGGCCAACTGGGACGAGAACCGTCAGAAGAAGGTCGCCGATGGTGAAGTTTCCAAGGAGGAGTACCTCGGCACGAGTCACTTCGACCTGCTCCACCTCTGGGCGGAGAGGCGCGACGAACTGGCCCCGTGGTGGACTGAGAACGGTTCCTCGACCTACAACGACGCCACCCAGCGCCTGAGTCGCGCCTTCGTCAACTGGCGCAAGGGGAAGGCCAAGTTCCCCACCTTCAAGAGCCGAGGCCAGGGTGGCTCGGTGCGCTTCACGAACCAGGCGGTCAGCCTCACCGACTCCCACCACGTACGCGTTTCTCGCATCGGTGAGCTCAAGACCTACGAGTCCACCCGCAAGCTCTACCGCCATCTCGAGCGCGGGACGGGGAAGATCATGGCCGCGACGATCACCGAACGTAGTGGACGGTGGACCATCTCCTTCACTGTCGAGGTCCAGCGTGTGATGCCACCGACCCGGGCTCCCGAGAAGATCATCGGCGTCGACCTCGGGATTACCACGCTCTACACCGGAGCTACGCCTATGGGCGAGCACGTGCTCGACGTCGCCAATCCCCGGCACCTTGTGGGAGCCGAGAAGAAACTGGCCCACGCGCAGCGCGTCGCCTCACGGCGCCAGGGTCCTCGAAAGGGTGTCGCGCCGTCGAAGCGGTGGAAGCGCGCCAACGCCCGAGTCCAGATGGTCCAGGCGAGCGTTGCCAACTCGCGCAAGAACCTCATCCACGAGACGACCACCCACCTCGCAAAGAACTACGACCTCATCGTCGTGGAGGATCTGAACGTGGCCGGGATGCTGAAGAACCACTCCCTCGCCAAACACATCGCCGACGCCAGCTGGGGTGAGTTCGTGCGCCAGCTCGAGTACAAGACCGCGTGGTACGGCTCGACGCTGGTGAAGGCCGGACGCTTCTACGCATCATCAAAAACCTGCAGTCAGTGTCAGACAGTGAAAGCCAAGCTGTCCCTTGACGAACGGGTGTTTCACTGCAAGGTCTGTGGCCTCGACATCGACCGCGACGTGAACGCGGCCATCAACCTGGCCCGACAAGGCCTGGCGGGGACAAGCTCCGTCACTGGACGTGGAGGGGAGGTAAGACCGAGTCAGCAGAACCTTGCTGGCGAGGCACACCCCGACGAAGCGTCAACCGACACGCCGCCAGACGTCGGCGCGTAGGAGAAACTTCAGCTTAGAACTCTGGATGGAGCGTATTTACCGCGCGCCATCGCCAACCGAGTTTGCCGAAGGAGGAAGATCCACCGGACGTCCTTCGGCTCGACGAGGGAGAACACGTCCTCCAGCCACTGCTTGCGATTTGCCGGCGTGCCGGTGTCGACGATCACCGGCTCCTTGCCGAGGATGACCATCGAATTCAGGTAGATGAACAGCGGTTGTCCAAGCGCTTCCTGCACCTGGTGGACCAAGTAGGTGTCCCTCGCGATCCGAGTCGGTGGTACGTGGAGCGTTGGTGCAACTGGTGCGTACGTCATGTTGGCCCCCCTGAGCAAGCATTCGCACTTTCAACTCCGGCACTCTTGGCCAATGAGTCAATCAAGTTTCTAGCAGACCAGATTGAACTTGCGGGACCCGCGTAACCCATGGGCACTCGCGGGACGCCACGCCATCGGTCCACACCATTCGACGACGTTGCGATGACTCCTGCGACGGAGCTGCCCCGTCGCCTACGGCGCAGAGGCCGTTGCAGTCGTCAGGATGCCCGAGCGCGGTGGCGCGGGGCGAGGTCCGGTCACCTCCACCACGGAGGCTCAGGTCACGTACCGGTGCCGTCCGCTGATCGTGTCCGCCACTCGAACTCTGTCCTCCCTTGCCACGTCAGAGGTTCCCCAGCGCGTAACTGGCGGCGCAGAAGAGGATCGTCACGAAGAAACCGCCGAGGAGAACCAGGATCGTCTGGAGGTTGCTGGTGGTGGCGAGGCTGGGACGGACGTGGCTGCGGTGGACCAGGTACGTGGCGATCAACGTTCCGAAGAAGGTGATGAGCGCGAGTCGCCGAAAGAGGACGCTCGCCGAGTCGACCAGCCTCGTTCCACTGTTGCCGATCACGACCGGCCCCGGTTCTGCGAACTGGCCTGTCGGTCGAGCCAACGTCCTGCGGGGTGCCCCTGCAACAAGTAATCCATTATTCAAATATGGCTGACGAGAGTGTATGGACCGACTACTTCCCCACAACAACCCCCCAATTCCACAGCACCGAGCACTTTCGCCGCCCCGAATCCTGACGGAACCATCCGTCAGTTCGTAATCTCTGCCCACCGGGTAGTTCCGGAGGTTCAGCCTGTGGAAAAGATGCGGCTTTCTCGTTGATTAATCCCCAACTGAGGAGGAAACCGGTGGATAAAGGGTGCCAACACTGGGCAAAAGTATCGGATTTCCTCTTTTCACCGGCACGGACCCATGAGTCTCTGGCAAAGTAATCCACGTAGTCCACGTAGCACCTGTCGCACGATTGACGGAACCGCAAGGGGAAGTCGACGAGGGGGGAGAGGGGCCTCGCAAGAGGAACAGAACCTTCCATCGGGCAGCGGAGTTCGGTCCGCGGTTCGAAACGACGAATGATGTGGGGTACCAGCCGTCAAACGGTGGCCTGTCCGACACGGGTCAGCGGGAGATGTGCCTTCGGAAACCCCGAGGGGCTGGCGAGTTTCGACTCACTGGTCACTCGGGGTTTTCGGCTTTTTAATCGCTAGAAGAGCGACTGCGGATCGACGGGATTGATCAGCTCTGGCCCGTCGTTGCGTACCGAGCCCACCGCGGTGTCGACGCCGTAGTGCGAGAGCGTGCCGCGGGGCGCGGGGCGCAGCAGCTGCGCCCGCTCGTCGGGGTCGTAGTCCGACACGTTGAGCCACGTTTCGACGTCGGGAGTGGCGAGTATGACGGGCATGCGGTCGTGCAGCTCTTCGATGTCGTCGCTGGGCGTCGTCGTGATTATCGTGCAGGTCTGCAGCGCGGGCGCGTCGTCGGGCGTGCTCGGATCGTGCCAGCGCTCGTAGAGCCCGGCGAAGAGGAGCGGCTGGCCGTCGGTACGCGTGAAGTAGTGGGGCTGCCTCTGGCGGTCCGGGCGGTGATCCCATTCGTAGAAGCCGTCGACGGGGATCACGCATGGCCGCTTGGCGAAGGCGCTGCGGAACGACGGCTTCTCGGCGACGGTCTCGCCCCGGGCGTTGAAGAGCCGGTTCGCGATCGAGGGATCCTTGGACCAGCTCGGCACGAGGCCCCAGCGGTAGCGGTCGAGCGTGCGTTCACCCTCGCGCTCGCTCACGCCGTAGAGCCGGCGCAGGGGACCGACGTTCCAGCTGGGGTGGCCTTCGGGCTCGATGCCCGCCGCGAGGGCGGCGTCGAGGAGTCTGGCCAAACGGGCCGGGGGGCTAAAGAGGGCGACGCGACCGCACATGGGCCTCCTTCCACCATTGACGATAGGCGCGTTGGCGCGTGTCACCGAGAATGGCTACTCTTACGAACATATGTTCGCTTTTTCACCTAAACGCCCTACGTTATCCGCCGATCTGGTGGCAACCCTGCGTCCCGTGGCCTTGGCGGGCAGCCGCATGCTGCCCCTCGGCGAGCCCTGGAACGCGCTGGTACCCAAGGGGGGGCTGCGCCGAGGCTCGACCATTGTCGTGCAAGCACCGCCGGGACTGGGCGGGCTCAGCCTGGCGTTGAGTCTCGTCACCGAAGCGAGCACGAAGGGGCACTGGGCCGGGGTGGTGGGGGTCGACGACCCCGGGGTCGTGGCGATCGCCGAGCTCGGCATCGATCTTCGCCGCGTGCTCTTCGTGCCGCGTCCACGCGGCGCGTGGGCCGAGTGCGCCGCCGATCTGCTCGACGGCGTGGACCTGCTCGTGGTTCGTCCGCCCTCTCGCGCGGCTCACGGGGCGGCCCGCAATCTGATGGAGCGCGTGCGCGAGCGCGGCACCGTGCTGATCGCCCTCTGCGAGCCGGGTGCTCCGTGGCCGCTGCCGGCCGACCTCTCCTTCAACATCACCCAGGCCGAGTGGGCCACGTCATCGCGACTCGATGCGCGATACCTCACGGTGCGCATCGGCGGGCGCGGCGAGGCGGCCCGCGTCGGCGAGCATCTGGTCGTGCTGCCGAATCGAAAAGGGCGAGCGGCGGCGCGCTAGTGGAGCGCCTCCTCGCCATTCACGTAGAGGCGCTCAGCGTGGAGGCGCCCGACGGCTCGACCCTGCGCGACTATCTCGCGCTGCTCGACGCGCTCAGCGTGCTCTGCCCCTTCACCGAGCCGGTGAGGCTCGGCCTGTACGCGCTGCCGATACGGGGACCCGGCCGGTTCTTCGGCGGCGAGGAGGCGGTCCTCGACGCCGTGGCCCACACGGTTCGTGACGCCGTGGGCCACGAGCCGTCGCTCGGCATCGCCGACGGGCTCTTCTGCGCTGAAATCGCCGCGCGCGAGCGTGTTCTCGTGGCGCCAGGGATGACGGATTCCTTCCGCCGAGCTCAGCCGCTCGGCGCCCTCGGGCGAAAGGACCTGGTGACGACCTGTCGGCGCCTGGGCCTGCACACGGTCGGCTCGTTCGCCGATCTCGAGAGAGCCCGCGTCGCCGAGCGCTTCAACACCCACGCCCTGGTGCTGCACCGCGTGGCCCGCGGCGAGCTGAGCGAACTCGCGACGCAGCGTGACCAGAAGCTGGGCCAGCGCCTGGCGCGCCTGCGCGGCGAGGGCGAACGCCGCGACGAGCAGGTGGGCTTCTTCGGCGGCCGCGGCGCGGGCGACGACCGCGCCCAGGAGGCGGCGCATCGCGTGCGACGCCGCCTCGGAGCCAGCGCGGTCGTGGTGGCGTCACTGCGCGGCGGCCGGGTTCCCGAGGACCGCGCCACGCTCGTTCCCTGGGGTTCGCCGGCGGGCAACGCGCGCGACAGCGCCCCGTGGCCGGGACGGCTGCGCGCGCCCTCGCCCGCGATGACGCTGCAGCACCGCGTCGTCGTGCAGCTGCGCGACGCCGCCGACAAGGCGGTGGTCATGGGGTCGCGAGGATTCCTGAGCGCGGACCCGACCACCCTGCTCTTTTCGAGCCAGGTCCGCCGTGACGTCGTCTGGCACGCTGGTCCGTGGCCGTCGCTGGAGCGGTGGTGGGGCAGCAGCCGGCGCCGCGCGCATCTGCAGCTGGTGCTTGGATCGGGCGAGGCGGTGCTGGTCGTGTGCGAGTCAAGGCATTGGTGGCTCGTGGGAATCTACGACTGATGGCGACCTACGCCGAACTGCACGCCCACTCGGGCTTCAGTTTCCTCGACGGGGCGAGCGACCCCGAAGAGCTCGCCGCCGAAGCGGCCCGGCTGCGGCTCTCGGGCCTCGCCCTCACGGATCACCACGGCCTCTACGGGGTGGTGCGCTTCGCCGAAGCGGCGAGGGCCTTCGGGCTGGCGACCATCTTCGGCAGCGAGATCACGCTCAACGGCGACGACGACCGCGTCGGGGTCCATGACCCGTCGGGCGAGCATCTCGTCGTGCTGGCACGTTCCCCCGAGGGCTACCGCCACCTCGCGGTGATGCTGGGCGAGGCGCACCTGGCGCGCGGCGAGAAGGGCGCGCCGCGGTTCGATCTCGAGGAAGTCGCCCGCCACGCCGCGCAGTGGCTGGTGCTGAGCGGGTGCCGAAAGGGGCCGCTGACGCGCGCGCTGCTCCAGGAGGGCCCTCGGGCGGCCGCGCGCGAGCTGAAGCGGCTGATCGGCGCGTTCGGCCGCGAGAACCTCGCGGTGGAACTCTGGGACCACGGCGCACCCGACGACGTGGCTCGTAACGACGTGCTGGCGGAGCTGGCGGTTCGACACGACGTCGATCTGGTAGCGACGGGCAACGTGCACTACGCCACCCCCGACGCCTTCGCCCGGGCCAATGTCCTTTCCGCGATCCGGGCCCGCCAGAGCCTCGAGGAGATGCGCGGCTGGCTCAGCTGCTCGCCCCTCGCGCACCTGCGCAGCGACGCCGAGCAGCGACGCCGCTTCGCGCGCTGGCCGGGCGTGGTCGACCGCGCGGGTGAGGTAGCCGGCGAACTGGCCTTCGACCTGCGCCTCGTGGCCCCGAACCTGCCAACCTTCCCGACGCCACCGGGCAGGGACGAGCAGTCGTACCTGGAGGAGCTGGTCGCCAAGGGGGCGACGCTTCGCTACGGCACCCGAGAGAACGAGCGGGTCCCCGGGGCGTGGCGCCAGATCGACCACGAGCTCGGCGTCATCCGCGCGCTGGGGTTCGCCGGGTACTTCCTGACGGTCTGGGACATCACCGAGTTCTGCCGCCGCGAGGATATCTACTGCCAGGGCCGCGGCTCGGCGGCGAACTCGGCGGTCTGCTTCTCGCTGGGCATCACGAACGCCGACGCGGTGGCGCTCAACCTCTTCTTCGAGCGCTTCCTCTCGCCGGCTCGCGACGGGCCCCCCGACATCGACGTTGACATCGAGTCCGGGCGGCGCGAGGAGGTCATCCAGTACGTCTACGGGCGCTACGGGCGCCGTCACGCCGCCCAGGTCGCGGCGGTGATCACGTACCGTCCTCGCTCGGCGCTGCGCGACGTGGCGCGCGCCTTTGGGCTCGGCGAGCAGGAGGCGGACGCCCTGCGCGACGGGGTCGATCGCCACTCGCCGACGCCGTTCGCGCCGGGTACGCCCGCGATGATCGCGACCATGGCGAGCGAACTGCTGAACCGGCCGCGCCACCTCGGCATCCACTCGGCGGGCATGGTGATCTGCGACCGCCCGGTGCTCGAGGTCTGCCCCGTCGAGTGGGGCCGCATGCCCGGGCGCACGGTGCTGCAGTGGGACAAGGACGACTGCGCGGCCATTGGCCTGGTGAAGTTCGACCTCCTGGGGCTGGGGATGCTCGAGGCGCTGCACCGCGCGGTCGACCAGGTCGCCGACTTCCACGGCGTGTCGATCGATCTCGGCGCCCTTCCCCAGGAGGGGCGCGTCTACGACCTGCTCTGCGAAGCGGACACCGTGGGCGTCTTCCAAGTGGAGTCGCGCGCGCAGATGGCGACGCTGCCGCGCGTCCAGCCGCGCTGCTTCTACGACCTCGTGATCGAGGTGGCACTCATCCGCCCCGGCCCCATCCAGGGCAACGCCGTCAACCCGTACATCCGTCGGCGCCGCGGGGACGAGCCCGTGACCTACCTGCATCCGCGGCTCGAGCCGATCCTGCGCCGCACGCTCGGGGTGCCGCTCTTCCAGGAGCAGCTCATGGAGATGGCCGTTGCCGTGGCGGGCTTCTCGCCGGCGGAGGCCGACGAGCTGCGCCAGGCCATGGCCGCGAAGCGCTCGGAGCTGCGCATGCTCAAGCTGAAGAGCCGCTTCTACGCTGGCATGGCCGTGAACGGCATCGTCGGCGCGCCCGCGGACCAGCTCTTCGACGCGCTGGCGGCGTTCGCGAACTTCGGCTTCCCCGAGTCGCACTCGGTCTCCTTCGCGCACCTCGTGTACTGCTCGGCGTGGATCAAGTGCCACTACCCCCAGGCGTTCCTGGCGTCGCTGCTGAACGCGCAGCCCCTCGGCTTCTGGTCGCCCCAGAGCCTGGTGGCCGACGCCCAGCGCCACGGGGTCCGCGTGCTGCGACCCGACGTGAACGTCTCGGGCGTCGGCGCCACGCTCGAGGGCTCGCTCGACGACCCCGAGGTGCGCCTCGGCCTCGGGGACATCCGCACGATCGGCAGCGAGGTCGGCCAGCGCATCGTCCAGGGCGCGCCGTGGACGAGTTCGGAGGACCTCGTGCGCCGCGCCGGCTGCCAGCAGCAGCACCTGGAGGCGCTCGCCGCCGCCGGGGCGCTCGACCTCTTCGGGCCGAGCCGTCGGGCGCTGGCGTGGTCGGCCGGTGCCGCGGCGCAGGGGATGCCCGACCGGCTGCCCGGCGTCGTCACCGGCGAGGTGGCACCCGCGCTGCCCGAGGTCAGCGAGATGGAGCGGGTCGCGGACGACCTCTGGGCCCTGGGCCTCACCCCCGACGCCACCGCCATGGCCCTCGTGCGCGCGCAGCTCGACGAGCGAGGCGTCGCCCGTGCCGATGCGCTCGCGGGCGTGGAGGGCACGCGGGTCACGGTGGGCGGCGTCGTCACCCACCGCCAGCATCCCGAGACGGCCAATGGCGCGGTTTTCTTGAATCTGGAGGACGAGACCGGCCACGTCAACGTGATCTTCTCGAAGGGCGCGTGGGCTCGCTGGTCGGACGTCGCGCGCCATTCACCGGCCCTGCTGATCCGCGGCTCGCTGCAGCGCGGCCAGGGGAGCGTGGCGTTGGCGGCCGAATTCGTCGAGCCGCTCAGCCTCGACGCGACGACGCCCTCGAGGGACTGGCGCTGAAGTGGCCGCACGAATCCCGAAAAGTCCGTGAACAATCCGGGCCCCTACCGGGTATTCATGAGTACGACAGGTAGTCGCACCGCGAAGCGGGGTTCCAGGGGGCGTCAGATGCCGAACTTCAACATTGACCGGTCGCGCAGTGCGCGAAGAACTTCTCGAGTCGCACGGGCCGTCGCCGTCGCCGCGGCGGCCGCGACGGTTGTCCTGGCGGGGACCGGCGCGTCCGCGTCGGCTTCGCCGGTGCTGCGCTCGGTGAGCTTCGGAGGCTTCTCGAACGCGTTGGCGAACCACTCCTCTCGGACGCTGTACGTGCTGAGCAACGAGAAGGGCGGCCACATCCGCTGCCAGACCGCCTGCATGATCCTGTGGTTGCCCCTCGAGGTGAAGGACTCCGTGACGACCATCGCCACGGCCGCGAAGGTCGACGGGAAGATTGGCTTCGTCGCCAGGGGCAAGACCATGAAGCAGGTGACGTTCAACTCGTATCCCGTGTACACCTACACCGGTGACACCGCGTCCCACCAGTCCAACGGCGAAGGCGTCGCGGCCGACGGCGGGACGTGGTACGTCGTGCACGCGACGTCGACCTCGGCCGTCGGCACCCTGCTCAAGTCGTCGAGCTCGACCACGACGACCACGACCAGCGCCGGGGGCGGGTACGGCTACTGAGCCCGCCGCGCGGGCGCGGCTTACTGTGGTCGTGTTGCCTCGGACGGACGCTGCGTTGAAAGGGGACCCTTGCGCACCACCAAGCTGATCGGCGACGCGACGGGTCGCGCCGCGGGCGGGGACTCGCGCGGGCGCGGCGGGTCCGACGCGGCCGACGCGGCCGGCCTGCGCGACGCGTTCGTGACCCACGGCGGCGAGATGCTCGGCTTTGCCCGGCGCTCGCTTTACCAATCGGCGAGCGCCGAGGACGCCGTGCAGGAGACGTTCGCGCGGGCGTGGCGGTCCCGGGCCCGGTTCGACCCGACGCTGGGGTCGCTGCGGACGTGGCTGTTCACCATCGAGCGCAGGGTGATCCTGGACATCGCGGCCCAGCAGGCCAGGTCCAGGACCGTGCCGGTCGAGCCAGGCGAGGAGCCGGCCTCGGAGGACCGCCTGGAGGCCGCGATGCTCGGATGGCAGATGGAGTCCGCGCTCGAGCAGCTGGACCCCGAGCATCGTATGGTGATCACCGAGCTCTACTTCAACGGCCGAACGGGGCGCGAGGTCGCCGAGCTGTTCGCGCTGCCCGAAGGGACCGTGCGCAGCCGCGCCTTCTACGCACTTCGGATGCTGCGGCTCTTGCTTGAGGAGGCGGGATGGAACAGATGAACGTGACCGGATGCGAGCAGTGGCAGGGGCCGATCGCCATGTACGTCTTCGGTGACCTCCCGACGAACGAAGAGGTCGGCTTGCTCGCGCACATCGACGGGTGCCCGGACTGCCGGGCGCTCGCCGAGGAGATGAGCGAGACCCACGCGGTCCTGGGCTACGTCGACGCGAGGGCCGTCGCCCCGACGGCGTCGGTCCCGCCCGGGCTCGCCGCGAAGGTGCTGGGAGACCTGCGCCGCGCCGAGGTGGCTCAGCACCGCCGGTCCAGGGCGAGGGTGGCTGGCCTGAGCGGGATTGGGCTGGTCGCGGCCGCGCTGATCGTGGTCGTCATCGTCAGCGTCACTTCCGTCGCGCCACCGGCCCAGCGGACCTTCGTGCTGCGTGGCGCCTCCTCGATCAGCGCCAGCGCGGTCCTGAGCGAGCGCTCGTGGGGGACGTCGATTGATCTGCACGAGCAGGGACTCCCGGGCGGACAGGTCTACACCGTGTCGATGCGCACGGCCACGGGCTCGTGGTGGGTGGCGGGCACGTACACCTCGGTCTCGGGTCAGGCTGTCGACGCCCAGATGGCGTGCGCCGTGAAGCTGCGACAGATCTCCGGGGTCCGGGTCAGCGACGCCTCGGGACGGCAGGTTCTGAGCAGCTACGGCACGAACAGCTACTAGGACGGCGCGACATGACATCCTCCCCGGACCAATGACACTGACCCTCGTCGAGCAGAGGACATCGGCCGCCCGCGCGCCCGGCGTCGTGGCTACGCGCCGCGTTCGCATCGCGGTGCCCTCGGTGGTGATTCTGGTGGCTACGTCGGCGGTCGTGTGGACGGGTGCCAGCTCGCTGCTGGCGGACCACCGGCTGGGGGCGGCACTCGCGGGCGGCTGGGCGGAGCTGGCGGCGCCGCTGGTGCTCGCCCTGGTGCTCGCCCTGGTCGTCTGCGAGCAGCGCTGGCCCGCCGAGCGCCGCCCGGTCCTGGCCCGGGGCCTGGTCCACGACGCGTGCTTCTTCGTCCTTCACCTGGCCCTCGTCATCCCGCTGATGACGCTGCTCGCGTTCGGGTTCTCCCGCGTGCTCGACGACCTGGTCGGGGGGTCGTGGCGCTCGTGGACCGGCTCCATCCCGCTCTGGGCACTCGCCGCGGCGACCCTGATGGCGATGGACGCAGGGAACTGGCTGGCGCACTGGACCGAGCACCGCGTCGGTGCGCTCTGGCGGATGCACGCGCTGCACCACTCCCAGGAGGAGCTGAACGTCTTCACGTCCTTTCGCGCCCACCCCTTGTCGCACTTCATGGGCTTCTGCCTGGCGACCGTGCCGGTCGTGCTCGTCATGGGGGCGCGGCCGCTGACCCCGGTGCTGATCACGATCTACGTGTGCCTGGGCACACTTCCCCACGCCAACGTGCCGTGGTCGTACGGTCCGCTCGGCAAGGTCGTGGTGAGCCCCGCCTATCACCGGATCCATCATTCGAGCGAGGGGGCCCTCGGCGTCAACCTGGGGATCGTGCTCACCGCGTGGGACGTGATGTCGCGACGCGCGAGGTTCCCACGTCCCGGCGACGCGCCGTGCCCGACCGGCATCGCGGGACGGCCGCTCGCCACCGAGCAGACGGCCCGCGGCAAGGCGCACGTCGCTGTGCTGATCAACCAGCTCCTGGAGCCATTCGCGAAGTCCTGAGCCTGAGCCGCGGCGACGTGAGCACGCAAGCCGGTCTTTGGTTGGAGCGAAGTGCACATGGCCGCGGCCTTGGCGATCGACCTGTTCCTCGACACCAACCTCGCCCAGCGTGGTGCGAGTGAGAACGCTAGATTCGATGCGGCGCCTGAGCCTGAGGACTGGCTGACGCAGCCGAACGCGTCCTCACCTCCTTGAACCCACTGAGCCTTCTCGTCACTGGGTGGCAGTACGGGAACCAGCCCTTCCTCTGCCGCTCGTAGATCTCAGCGCACGGATCATGGACGGGCAAGACCAGTGACGTGGTAAGTCCAGGCTCTTTCAGAACGGAGCCCCACCCGTCGTGGTAGTTCGCGCAGTGGCCATCGCCGAGCCAGAGATTGGCAACGATCGGTTCCGCGACGACCAGGCTCCGGATGGTGAGAGCAACCCGGCTTCCCCGGGTGCTCTTCGTTGACGGCGGCGCATTCCGATGCCGGCGGTACCGCGGTCATTCGGTGTCGCTGTTACGGATGTGCCACGCCCATCCGAGCAGGCCGGCGCCCACCACGAACGCCACGGCTCCGATGACGGCCCATATGCCGTGACCGCTCATGCCCGAACCGGGCAAGGCGTTCGTGCCCTGGAGAATCCACACCGCTCCGACCAGGCAGAACACGATACCCAGTACTCCTCGAGTCCACATGGCTGCCTCCGATCGAAACTGAGCGACAATGCGCGCTCTGAGGAAACCTAGCCTCGCGGCGGCGGTTCGTGCCCGGGTGAGAACCTCCAGGGGATGTGACCCGCCCAACGTCGACGCTCGGGCGCAGCGATGCTCGAGGGATGGCTGCCTCGTCGCGACGGGGCCGCGAACCTAGAGGAACGCGTGCTCCGGTCGTTCGCCTGATTCGATCTCCTCGCGCACGAGGATCTGCGCCAGTGGCAGGTCCTCGGCGTGGGTGACCCCGATGCAGCGCGACGTGGTCTGGAGTACGTCAAAGCGCATCGGGGTGCGGTGGAGGATCTCGCCCACGAACACCGGCAGCAGCACCTCGGGATTCTCACCGAAGTCGTGCGCATGCATCGCGCGGTGCAGCAGCGGCCAGATGGCTGGCTGGAAGCCCCATAGATTCATCGACACCGTGGCCTGGGGGTGCAGGACGGCCGGCGTGAGCCCGTCATCGGCCGCGTACCCTTCGAGCGTAGCGTGCACCTTGCGCCGTTCGACGATTTCGGTGAGGTGCCCGTTGACGACGTTGCACGTGCCGCGAGAGACCGGCATGTCGCCCACCAGGGCGCGGTCGAGCTGGAATCCGACGAGGCAGCTGTTCGAGCTCGTCGAGAGGTGTCGACCGAGCCTCGCGAACGCGTCGCGGCCGTAGAGGTCGTCGGCGTTGGAGATCCCGAAGGGCTTGGCCATGTCGAGGTACGGCTCGGCGGCGAGCACGGCGTCGACGGTGCCGCGCGGCACCTCCTGGATGGCGAAGGAGACCCTGCGCTTCTTCGGCCAGAATGTCGCCACGTGCTCCTTGATCTGGGGGCCGGACTCGCGGTTGATCACTATCACGACGTCCTCGAAGCCGGCGGCGAAGGCGTCCGAGGCGAGGAGGTCGATGACCCCTTCGCCGTGCACGCCGATCGGCGCGAGCTGCTTGAGGCCCCCTCCGTAGCGGCGGGCGCGGCCCGCGGCCAGGATCACGAGCGTGGGAGCGCTCACTTGGACCACCTAATCACGCCCGAGGCCCAGGTCATGCCGGCACCGAAGCCGGTCATGAGGGCGTACTCGCCGGCCTTGACGCGGCCGTTCTGGCGCGCGTCGTCGAAGGCGAGGGGGATCGAGGCGCTCGAAGTGTTGCCGTAGCGGTCGAGCACCACGACGGCACGCTCCATGCCGATGCCGAGGCGCTGGACGGCGGCCTGGATGATGCGGATATTGGCCTGGTGGGGGATGACGAGGCTGATCTCGTCGGCGCTCACGTCGGCGTCGGCCAGGGCCTTCTGCGAGGACTCCACCACGACGCGCACGGCGCGGCGGAAGACCTCCTTGCCGTTCATCTGGAAGTAGCCCTCGTGCTGGCAGGTGAGCAGGTCCGCGGCCGATCCGTCGGCGCCCAGCACGAGCGACAGCAGGTCGGTGCCGTCGGGGTCGTGCTCGAGCACGGTCGCGCCGGCGCCGTCGGCGAGCAGCACCGCCATGTTTCGGTCGCTCCAGTCGACCCAGCGCGAGAGATGCTCGGCCCCGACGACCAGGATGCGCTGGGAGCCGGTCTCGAGCAGCCCTTGGGCGGTGCGCACCCCGTACATGAAGCCGCTGCAGGCCGCGTTGATGTCCATGGCCGGGCAGCTCATTCCGAGCTCGTTGGCGATCAGGACGGCGGTGGAGGGGCAGATTCGGTCCGGCGAGGATGTCGCCAGGAGGAGGAAGTCGACGTCGTCGGCCGTGCAACCCGCGTCGTCGAGCGCGCGCTGTCCCGCGAGGACCCCGAGGCTTTGCGTGGTGCCGCCGATGCGGCGTTCGCGGATGCCCGTGCGCTCGAAGATCCACTCGTCGGAGGTGTCGAGGGTCTGGGACAACTCGTCGTTGGTGACGACTCGATCGGGCACGGCGATGCCCCAACCCCTAAAACGAACGCCCATCGGCAACCCTTCCGCCAGCTTGTCTCTACAAAGTCTAGGCCGTGGGCCTAGTCGAGCGTAGGTGCCTTCAAAACCTGCAGTGAGCAACGTGCGACGCAGATGAGGCGCCCCTGGTCATCGGTGAGCTCGATTCCCCATACGTGGACGGTGCGGCCCTTGCGGATCGGGGTGGCGGTGGCGCTGAGGACGCCGCTGCTCATCGAGCGCAGGTGTGAGCAGTTCAGCTCGGTGCCCACCACGATGGAGTCGGGTCCGACGCTCAGCGCGCCGCCGAAGGAAGCGGCTCCCTCGGCCAGGAGAGCCGAGACCCCGCCGTGCAGGATGCCGTAGGGCTGGTGGGTCTTGGGTCCGACCTCGACTTGCAGGATGACTTTGTCCGGTGTCGCGAGGACGACCTCCACGCCGAGATGGCTGTGGAGGTCGTCGCCCGGGGAAAGCCGGTCGGCCGTGTTGTCGCTCACCCGGTCAGTTTAGAAGTCGAACGGTAGCCTCGGGGGATGGATCGACGCGTAGACCTTCGCAGCGACACCGTGACCCAGCCGACCCCGGCGATGCGTGAGGCCATGGCCCACGCGGTCGTGGGCGACGACGGCTACGGCGAGGACCCCACCGTCGCCGCGCTCGAAGAGCGCTTCGCCGCGCTGGTGGGAAAGGAGGCGGCGCTCTTCGTCCCCTCGGGCGTGATGGCCAACCAGATCGCCGTGCGGGTGCTGACCCGGCCCGGGGACCTCATCATCGCCGGGCGCGCCCAGCACGTCGTCAGCTTCGAGATGGGCGCCTCGGCGCGCAACTCGTCGGTCCAGTTCGCCACGGTCGACGACTCGCACGGGACGCTGGTGCTCGGCGATGTCCTCGAGATCATCGACGCCGAAGCCGACCATCAGGCGCACGTCGCCATGGTCTGCGCGGAGAACACGCACATGCCGTCGGGCGGGACACCGTGGGACGTGGCCGACCTGCGGGCCCTCGCCAACGCCATCGGCGGGCGCCCGCTGCATCTCGATGGAGCCCGGCTCTTCAACGCAGTGGTGGCGACCGGCACGTCGGCGGCGCAGTACTGCGAGCCCGCGACCACCGTGATGGCGTGCCTCTCGAAGGGACTCTGCGCGCCGGTCGGTTCGTTGCTGGCGGGCCCGGCGGGCCTGATGCGCAACGCCCGCATCGAGCGCAAGCGACTGGGCGGCGCAATGCGCCAGGCCGGCGTGCTCGCCGCCGCCGGCCTCGTGGCGCTCGACACCATGGTCGACCGGCTCAGCGAGGACCACGCCCGGGCCCGGGCCCTCGCCGGCCTGTTCGCCGCGGCCTTCCCCGAGGCGGGCTACGACCCCGCGTCGTGCCGCACCAACATCGTGGCGTTCGACCACCCCCAGGCGCGCCAGATCGTCCACGAGCTCGAGGCGCTCGGCGTGGCGGGCGGCACGGTGGCGCCGCATCGCCTGAGATTCGTCACCCACGCCGACGTCAGCGACGACGACGTCGCCCGCGTGGCCGCCGTCCTCGCCGGCTTCAAGCCCTTGGCTCGCTGATCGGGCCGCCGCGTGCCGGCTGAGGAGTTCGCGAAGAGTTCACCTGGCGAATTGGGGGCCGGCGAGCCCCAAGAGGTAGCCTGAGAAGGTTGTAAAGGCAACGCATTGGCTGAAATTCTCCACCTCTCCACGTTCCTGCGCCGTCCGATCTTCGATTCCGACGGCGACCGGATTGGACGCGTCCAGGACCTGGTCGCGCGCCTCGGCGACGACGCGCACCCGCCGATCGTCGGAGCGGTGATCCGGATCGAGGGGCGCAACCTCTTCGTGCCGATCCGCAAGATCGGCGGACTGTCCGAGGGTCGGATGACCTTCCAGGGAAAGCGCGTTGACCTGCGCAGGTTCGAGCGCCGGCCCGGCGAGCTCCTGCTGGCCGAGGACCTGCTCGCGCGCCACCTCATCAACCTGGTGCGCGGGCGCCTCATCATCGCCAACGAGATCGAGCTCGCCGAGAACGAGGGGAAGTGGGAGGTGGTCGGTGTCGACCCGGGTCGCCGTCCCTTCCTGCGCCGGGTGCTCGGCCCGAAAGTCGGCCAGCGCGTCAAGGCCGAGTCGATCGTGGACTTCGCCTCCATCGAGCCGTTCGTCGGCCACGTCCCCACGGCTCGCCTGCGCATTCCGTACCGCAAGCTGGCCAAGCTGCACCCGGCCCAGATCGCCGACCTCGTCGAACAGGCCAGCCACGAAGAGGGCGAGGAGATCATCGAGGCCGTGGGCCTGGACCGCGAGCTCGAGGCCGACGTGTTCGAGGAGCTGGACATCACCCACCAGCTGGAGTTCCTCGAATCGCGCAGCGACATCGATGCGGCGCGACTGCTCGCGCGGATGGAGCCCGACAACGCCGCCGACCTCATCAACGAGATCGACCAGGACCGGCGCCTGCCGATCCTCGAGCAGCTGCCCCCGGCCCAGCAGGCCAAGGTGCGCAACCTCCTCTCGTATAACGCCGACACCGCGGGCGGAATGATGAACACGGACTTCGTCTCGGTGCCCGCCACCGCGACCGTGGCCGACGCCCTCGAGGCGATCCGCAGGTCGAGCGCTCCCGCCGAATCGCTGCACGCGGTCTTCGTGCTCGACGAGAACGGCCTGCCGCTCGGGGCGGCGTCGGTGGCGCCGCTCGTACGCGCGCGCGCCAGCGAGCTCGCGCTCAGCGTGGCCCGCACCCAGCTGACCTTCGTGCATCCCCACTGGGACCTGCACCGGGTCGCTCGCAAGATGAGCGATTTCAACCTGACCGTCCTGCCGGTGCTCGATGAGGAGCAGGGCAAGATGATCGGCGTCATCACCGTCGACGACCTGCTCGAGGAGCTCCTGCCCCAGGGCTGGCGCCGCGAGTTCGGCATGACCGCGGTGGAGGAGTAACGATGCGCCGCGTCCAAGGCCACGTTCAAGGGGGGTCCTTCTGAAACCCCCCAGTACAAGCCACATGATCACTCGCGTCCCAACACAACTTCGCATGATTCGACAGGCAGGCTGCTAGCCCAGCCCTCCGGTTTCGTCGTGGTTGTTTTACTGGACGACCACAACGAAGCGAAAGGAGGTGGAGCGTGCAGAGCGAACAACACGAAGCCCAGAGCATCAGCGGCGCCTTTGGCACCATCAAAGAACATGACGTCGCCAGTCGCCGGGGAGTGCGCGCCCGCTTCCTGACGCTGATCGCCATCATCGGACCCGGCCTCATCGTGATGGTCGGGGACAACGACGCGGGCGGCGTCTCGACCTACGCCCAGGCCGGCCAGAACTTCGGGTACACCCTGCTCTGGACGCTGCCGCTGCTCATTCCCGTGCTGATCATCATCCAGGAGATGGTGGCGCGCCTCGGTGCCGTGACCGGCGTGGGCCACGGACGACTCATTCGCGAGCGATTCGGACGCTACTGGGGCAATCTCTCGATACTCTCGATCCTCTTCCTGAACTTCCTGATCATCATCACGGAGTTCATCGGCATCTCTCTTTCGATGGAGTACTTCGGCGTCTCGCCCTACTTATCGGTGCCCATTGCGATAGCGCTCCTCTTCGCGGTGACCGCGACCGGATCGTTCAAGCGCTGGGAGCGGTTCATGATGCTGTTCGTGGCCATCAACCTCTTCATCGTCCCGCTCCTGCTGGTCACCAAGCCCCACTACGTGGCGTCCCTGCACCATCTCGTGACGCCCGGAATCCGTGGGGGGGCGACGTCCGCGGCGGTGCTGCTGATCATCTCCATCATCGGCACGACGGTCGCTCCCTGGCAGCTCTTCTTCCAGGAGTCCAACATCGTGGACAAGAAGATCACGCCGCGCTGGCTGAACTACGAGCGAATCGACACGATCCTCGGTTCCTTCATCGTCGTCATCGTTGCGGCGGCCCTGGTGGCGGTCTGCGCGGCCGGGCTGGGCGGCCACGGCGGGACCAGCTCGTTCACGAGTGCCCTGGGGGTGGCGCGGGGGCTGAACCGCTACGTGGGCCATGGCTCGGGCGCGTTCTTCGCGATCATCCTGCTGAACGCCTCGATCATCGGGGCGACGTGCGTGACCCTCGCCAGTTCCTACGCCATCGGCGACCTCGTGGGCTCGACCAAGGGGCTGAACGCACGCTTTCGCGACGCCAAGGGCTTCTACGGAGGATTCGCGGTGCTGCTCGTCGTGGCGGGGACGGTGGCGCTGATCCCCGGCGCTCCGCTCGGCCTGATCACCCTGGCCGTTCAGGCGATCTGCGGGCTCATGCTTCCCAGCACCACGATCATCGTGCTGCTGCTCTGCAACGACCGCGAGATCATGGGACCGTGGGTGAACGGCAAGTGGCTCAACGTCGTGGCGGTGATCATCATCACCGCTCTCGTGGCGCTGTCGTTCACCTTGATGATCTCGACGCTGTTCACCTCGATCGACGTCATCGTGCTGCTCGAGATCCTTTCGGCGCTCGCGGTGGTGGGGCTCGCCATCGGGCTGCCGATCGGGCTTCGCAGGGTCGAGCCCGCGCGCACGTACACCATCGACAAGCGCGACTGGCGCACGCCGCGACTGACCTTGCTCGCCCCCATGCCGAGTTCGTCGGCGCGTCGCTTCTTGATGCGCGGACAGAGCGCCTATCTCATGGTCGCCGGTCTTTTGCTGATCGTGCGCTTCATCCAACTGGCCACCTCCTAGTCTTAGCATGGTGACTTCTTCGCCAACGCTGGTCTGCGTGCACGCGCACCCCGACGACGAGGCGATCTTCAGCGCGGGCGTCTCGGCGCACTACGCCGCCCTCGGGTACCGCGTGGTGCTGGTCACCTGCACCAACGGGATGCTCGGCTTCGACGACCAGGGCCTGGCGGGATCGGATCCCCGCCACCACGCCGGCGCCACCCGCGCCACCCGCGCGGGCGAGCTCCAGCGCGCCGGCGCCATGGTGGGGTTCTCGCGCATGGTGAGCCTCGGCTTCGACGATTCGGGGATGGCGGGCTGGGCCCAGAACGCCAACGTGGGCGCCTTCATGAACGCCGACGTCGACGCGGCGGCGCGCACGCTGGCGGCTTTGCTCGACGAGGTGCGCGCCAGCGTCGTCATCACCTACGACGAGAACGGCTACTACGGGCACCCCGACCACGTCAAGGCCAACGTGGTGACCCGTCGGGCGCTCGACTTCGCCGAGTCGCCCGAGCGTCTCTACTACCCGGTGACGCCCCGCAGCCTCTTCGCGCGCTTCGTGCCCCAGGCCCGGGAGCTCGGGGTCAGGCTGCCGGCGTGGGTGCTCGAGGCCGACGCCGGCACGCCCGACGAGCTGGTGGCCACGACCATGGACGTGACCCGCTACGCCGGGCTCAAGCAGCGCGCGATAGCGACCCACGTCTCCCAGATCGACAACGCCGACCTCGTGTCGATGGAGCCCGAGGTCTTCGCCCTGGCCTTCGGCACCGAGTACTTCCAGCGCGCCTGGAGCCGCCGACCGGCCTTGGGCGACCAAACCGATCTCTTTGGAGGACTCTGATGGCACAACTGACCTTCCTGGCCGTGCACGCGCACCCCGACGACGAGGCGAGCTCCACCGGCGGCCTCCTCCGCCTGCTCGCGGACCAGGGCGCGCGCACGGTGCTCGTGTGCTGCACCAACGGCGAGTGCGGCGACGCCCTCGACGGGGCCAAGCCCGACGCCGATCACCACGACGGCGACGAGGTGGCGGCGATCCGGGCCGTGGAGCTGGACCGGGCCGTCGAGATCCTCGGGATCAGCCGGCTGGTGCGCCTGGGGTACCGCGACTCGGGCATGATCGGCTGGCCCCAGAACGAGGACCCCGAGTGCTTCTGGGCCACGCCGGTCGACGTCGCGGCCGAGCGCCTGGCGGCGGTGCTGGCCGAGGAACGCCCGCAGGTCGTGATGACCTACAACGAGTTCGGCTTCTACGGCCACCCCGACCACATCCAGGCCCACCGGATCACGCTGGCGGCCATCGCGCTGCTCGACTACGAGCCAACGCTCTACTTCAACACCATCCCCGACTCGGTCATGGCCAGGTACCGGGAGCGCTGGGAGGAGGAGGCCCGCGAGAGGATCGCCGCCGACGCCGCCAAGGGCATCGTGCGAGAGCCCGAGGCGCCGATCGACGTCGAGGAGATCCGGATGGGCACGCCCGACGAGGAGATCGCCGCCGCCATCGACATCTCGGCGGTCACCGACGCCAAGTTCGACGCGTTGGCGGCGCACCAGAGCCAGATCGCCGACTCGTTCTGGATGAAGATGGGCCGCGAGCAGTTCAAGGAGGTCATGAAGACGGAGTGGTTCATCCGGGTGACCAACCCGCGCCACCTGGAGGGATGCGTCGACGACATCTTTGCCGGCTACCGCTAAGAGTCTGACGGGCTCGCGCCGGCCTGACTAGCGCCTCCGACGAACGCCTTCATCCTCGGATCCGACCTCGTCGTCGCGAGTCCGTGAGCCGCCAGGACCCGGCGCCAGCACTCAGCGCCGCCGACCCGTGGCGGATCAGTAGCGGTAGGTGTCGGGCTTGAAGGGACCCTCGACCGCGACGCCGATGTAGTCGGCCTGGGTCTTGGTGAGCGTCGTGAGCTTCACGCCCAGCGCGTCGAGGTGCAGGCGGGCCACCTTCTCGTCAAGGTGCTTGGGCAGCACGTAGACCTTCTTCTCGTAGTCCGCGTTGCGCACGAACAGTTCGATCTGGGCCATGGTCTGGTTCGTGAACGAGTTGCTCATCACGAAGCTCGGGTGGCCGGTGGCGTTGCCGAGGTTGAGCAGGCGGCCCTCAGAGAGCAGGATGATCGCGCGCCCGTTGGGCAGGATCCACTTGTCGACCTGGGGCTTGATGGTCTCGCGCTTCACCCCGGCCAGTCCGGCCAGTCCGGCGATGTCGATCTCGTTGTCGAAGTGGCCGATGTTGCCGAGGATCGCCTGGTGCTTCATCATCAAGATGTGCTCGACGCCGACGATGTCGCGGTTGCCGGTGGCGGTGATGATGATGTCGGCGTAGGGCAGCGCCTCCTCGAGGGTCGTCACCTGGAAACCGTCCATGGCGGCCTGCAGCGCGCAGATCGGGTCGATCTCGGTGATGATGACGCGCGCGCCCTGGCCGCGCAGCGATTCGGCCGAGCCCTTGCCGACGTCGCCGTAGCCGCAGACGACGACAACCTTGCCGCCGATGAGCGTGTCGGTCGCGCGGTTGATGCCGTCGATCAGCGAGTGGCGACACCCGTACTTGTTGTCGAACTTCGACTTGGTCACCGCGTCGTTGACGTTGATGGCGGGGAAGAGCAGCACGCCGTCGCGCTCCATCTCGTAGAGACGGTGCACGCCGGTGGTGGTCTCCTCGGAGACCCCGATGATCGACGAGCTCATGGGCTCGAAGATCCTCTCGCCGCTCGAGATGATCCGGTCGAGCAGCGCCAGGATCACGCGGTACTCCTCGGAGTCGGCGCGCTCGGGCGCCGGCACGAATCCGGCCCGCTCGAACTCGAGGCCCTTGTGCACGAACAGCGTGGCGTCGCCGCCGTCGTCGAGGATCATGGTCGGGCCCGGCTGTCCCGGCCAGCGCAGCAGCTGCTCGGTGCACCACCAGTACTCCTCGAGGCTCTCGCCCTTCCAGGCGAAGACCGGCACGCCCTGGGGGTCATCGGGCGTGCCGCGGGGCCCCACGACGATGGCGGCGGCGGCGTGGTCCTGGGTGGAGAAGATGTTGCAGCTCACCCAGCGCACGTCGGCGCCGAGGGCGACGAGGGTCTCGATCAGCACGGCGGTCTGGATCGTCATGTGCAGCGAACCGGCGATCCGCGCGCCCGTGAGGGGCTTGGACTCGCCGAACTCGGCGCGCATCGCCATGAGGCCGGGCATCTCGTGCTCGGCGAGGGTTATCTCGGCCCGGCCGTACGCGGCGAGGGAAAGGTCGGCGACTTTGAAGTCAAGGGTGTCAGAGGTCATGATGCTCCTAATGGATAGCTGTTGGTCTCCAGGCGCCGACCTCTGTCGAGCACGCCTGACTAAATCGTAGTGGTCAGGCGTTGACCCGGAACTCAACCACGTCGCCGTCCTGCATCACGTAGTCCTTTCCCTCGATGCGGGCCTTGCCGGCCGCCCGCACGCCGGCCATGGTGCCGGCTTCCGTGAGGTCCGCGAAGGCCACCACCTCGGCCTTGATGAAGTGCTTCTGGAAGTCCGTGTGGATGACCCCGGCGGCCTCGGGCGCGGTGGCGCCGCGACGGATGGTCCAGGCCCGCGTCTCCTTGGGCCCGGCGGTCAGGAAGGTCTGCAGGCCCAGGGTGGCGAACCCGACGCGGCTCAGCTGGGAGAGGCCCGATTCGCCCTGGCCGTACGACTCGAGCAGCTCCAGGGCCTCCGCTTCGTCCAGGCCCGCGAGTTCGGCCTCGAGCTTGGCGCACAGGACGATCGCCGGCGCGGGGGCCACCGAGCTGATGAGTTCCTCGCTGCGCCGGGTATCGGCGATGGTGGCCTCGTCGACGTTGAAGACGTAGATGAACGGCTTGTCCGTAAGCAGGTGCAGGTCGAAGAGCATCGCCCGGTCGAGTTCCTTGCCCACCGAGGAGATGACCCGGCCCTCGTTCAGGGCTGCGCGGGCCTTCTCGTACTCGCGAAGCCGGGTGGGCGCGTCGCCGGCGTTGCGCTTGGCGTCGCGCTCCAGGCGCGTCATGGCCTTCTCCAGCGTCTGCAGGTCCGCCAGTATCAGCTCGGTTTCGATGGTGGCGACGTCGCTCGCGGGATCGATCCGGCCGTCGACGTGGACGACGTCGTCGTCGTGGAAGGCCCGCACGACCTCGCAAATGGCGTCGGACTCGCGGATCGAGGCGAGGAACTGGTTGCCGAGGCCCTCGCCCTCGGAGGCGCCCTTCACGATGCCGGCGATGTCCACGAAGGTCACGACGGCGGGCAGGATCCTCTCGGATCCGAATATCTTGGCCAGTATGGCGAGGCGCTCGTCGGGGACCGAGACGATTCCGACGTTGGGCTCGATGGTGGCGAAGGGGTAGTTGGCCGCCAGGACGTTGTTGTTGGTGAGGGCGTTGAACAGAGTTGACTTGCCGACGTTGGGCAGACCAACAATGCCAATTGAGAGACCCATAGAACATACGAGTTTAGTCCGTGGCATCGCGGCCCTTTTTGGCCGAATCGCGCCTTGGGGTGTCGGCGTTGTCGGCGTTGTCGGCGCGCCGATGACGGCGTGCTGGCCCGCAGCGAGTTCCGGGTGCGGCGCTCGGGCCCGACAATATAGTTGGACCATGACCTCACCGACTGTCCTCGAAGGCACCGTTCCGTTCGGCGAATGGGAGACGTGGTACCGCATCACCGGTGACCTGGCGTCAGCAAAGACGCCCCTGGTCGTCGCCCACGGGGGACCGGGCTGCACCCACGACTACGTCGTGGGAATCGCCGCCCTGGCCGACAAGGGTCGGCCCGTTATCCACTACGACCAGTTGGGAGCGGGGCGCTCGACGCACCTGACCGACAAGGGCGCCGACTTCTGGACCGTCGACCTCTTCATGGACGAGCTGGACAACCTGCTCGAAGCGCTCGGCATCGCGGACCGCTACCACCTGCTCGGGCAGTCCTGGGGCGGGATGCTCGCTGCCGAGCACGCCATCCGTCAGCCCGAGGGCCTGCGGTCGCTCGTGATCAGCAACTCTCCCGCGTCGATGGCCCTGTGGTCGAGCGAGGCCAAGAAGCTTCGCGCCCTGCTGGCGCGCGAGGTCGAAGAGACGCTCGACCGCCACGAGGCGGCCGGGACGACGACGGACCCCGAGTACCTGGCGGCCCAGCAGGTCTACTACGACGAGCACGTCTGTCGCGTCGTGCCCAACCCTCCCGAAGTCCAGCGCACCATGCAGTTCATGGACGAGGACTCCACGGTGTACCTCACCATGAATGGGCCCAACGAGTTCTTTTGCATCGGCACCCTGCGCACCTGGTCAGTGGTCGACGAGGTGCACCGCATCGCGGCACCGACGCTGCTCGCCTCGGGGCGCTTCGACGAGGCGACTCCGGGCACGGTGCAGCCTTTCTTCGACAACATCCCCGACGTGCGCTGGGAGATCTTCGAGGAGTCGAGCCACATGCCCTTCGTGGAGGAGCCCGAGCGCTACCTGAGCGTGGTCGAGGCGTTCCTCGAGCAGTACGACTGATTCCCTCTCGATGAACCCGCGTTGACGACCCTCCACGCCACCGACGTCACGGTCTCCTTCGCGGACCACGTCGTGCTGGACCGCGTGCAGCTGACGGTGACGCCCGCAATGAAGTTGGGGGTGCTTGGCCCCAACGGCGTCGGCAAGTCCACCTTGCTCGGGGTGCTCTCGGGCCGCGTGGTCCCTGAGAGCGGCACCGTGGCGTGCACGCCGCCGGGCACCGTGGGCGAACTGCGCCAGGAGACCGAGCGCCTCGAGGGAGAGGACGTCCTCGCCTACCTCGCGCGGCGCACCGGCGTGCACGCCGCCAACGCGGAACTCGACGCGGCGACCCGGGCGCTGGCCCTCGACCCCGAGGCGGCCCAGGCCCGCTACGCCGACGCGCTCGACGCGTGGCTGGCCCTGGGCGCGACGGACTTCGAGGCACGCGCGGCCGAGGTGCTCGACGACCTGAGCCTCTCCGCGCAGTCGCGCACGAACGACATGGCTGCGCTGTCGGGCGGACAGGTCGCTCGGGTGAGCCTGGCGGCGATCCTGTTGAGCAGGTTCGACGTCCTGCTGCTGGACGAGCCGACGAACGACCTCGATTTCGACGGTCTCGAGCGCCTCGAGCGCTTCGTGAACTCCTTCGCCGGCCCGCTCGTCATCGTCAGCCACGACAGGGCCTTCCTCGACCGCACCGTCACCCACGTGGCCGAGATCGACGAGCACCACCACACCATTTCGCTCTACGCGGGAGGCTGGCAGGTCTTCCTCGAGGAGCGCACGATCGCGCGCCGCCACGCCCAGGAGGCCTTCGACCGCAACCAGCAATCACGCTCGGACTTGAAGACGCGCGCGCAGCGCGAGCGCGATTGGGCGACCCAGGGGGTCGCCAAAGAGAAGAAGAACCCGATCGACAACGACAAGTCGGCTCGTAAGTTCCGCCAGGAGCAGACCGAAAGCCTCGCCTCGCGGGCACGGCGCACCGAGCGCGCCATCGAGCGCCTGGAGACCCTCGAGAAGCCCTGGCAGGGCTGGGATCTCAAGTTCTCCATCGCGAACTCGTCGAGGTCCGGCGCGGTGGTGGCCCGGCTCGACAGCGCAGTGGTCGACCGGGGTAACTACCGACTCGGTCCGGTCACGCTCGAGATCGGCTGGGGCGAGAAGGTGGGGATAATCGGCGCCAACGGGTCCGGAAAGTCCACGCTGCTGGCGGCACTGCTCGGCCAGATCGAGCTCACCGAGGGCGCGCAGTGGCTCGGCCCGGGGGTGGTCGTCGGCGAGATCGACCAGGCGCGCGACGTCTTTCGTGAACCCTCGTCGCTGCTCGAGGTCTTCCAGGGCATCTCGAAGCTTCCCCTGAGCGAGGCCCGCAGCGTCCTGGCCAAGTTCGGCCTCTCGGCGGGCCACGTGACGCGCCCGTCGACGACGCTGTCGCCGGGTGAGCGCACGCGCGCGGCGCTGGCGCTGCTCCAGGTCGCGGGCGTGAATACCCTCGTGCTCGACGAACCGACGAACCATCTCGACCTGCCGGCAATCGAGGAACTCGAGCGGGCCCTCGGCGAATTCCCGGGCACCACGTTGCTCGTCACGCATGATCGCCGGCTGCTCGAGGCCGTCCCCTTGTCCAGGATCCTTCGGATCGTCGACGGGCGCGTGGCCGAAGAAGACCTCCCGACGAACTCGTGAGACAGGCGGACCCGCGGCCTCGATACCCAGGCCAGGGCGACATTGGGCCGGTCGGGTGCGCCAACCTTGCGCTGCCAGCGTGATTGGAGCCCCGTGCCCGGCGCCCGGACGGTCCCGCTGTCTCCAGGCCGCCGCCTAGAGATCCCAGCCGGCAGTCCAGTACTGCTCGGGAACCTCACCGGCCGCCTCGGTGAACAGCCTCAACGCCTGGACCAGCATGGCCTGGTCATCGCGGGGAATATCGTTCATGATCCGCTCGATCTCGCCACGGCGCCGTTCGGTGACCGCGTCGACGAGGGCGAGCCCCTTCCTCGTCAGCACCAGACGAAGTTGACGGCGGTTCCCGGGCTCGGCGCGGCGGTGGATCAATCGCTTCTTGACGAGGCGGTCGCACATCCGCGTCGCGGTGGCCGACGTCACGCCCACCACCTCGGCCATCCCGGCGAGGCTTTGGGGGCCTTCGGTCGCGAGAACCACGAGCGTGCGGAACTGCGTGAGGGTGACTTCTTCGGCGATGTCGGAGAGCGATCGCGCGGCAACCGCCACGAGGACCCGGCTCGCCAGAAGCACGGCGTCCACCACTGACTCGTACTGGTCAAGGGGAGAGAGATCAACGTCATTCATATACTAACTATTGTACATGCTAAGTGAGTCTTTTCGCCGCTGCTCGAAGTCCACGAAGACGCGCGGGCCCGCGCGCAGGAGGCCTTCGACGCCGGGGTCGCGATCGGTCCGGGGCGGTAGTTGGCCCACCCCAGCCCGCGACGCGTGCTGGGGTGGGCCGGTTCCTGGTTGAATTGCACGAGGAGGAGAGAATATGAAACTCAACAAGGAACTTCTTGACGAGCTGAGGGTCAAGCCTGACGGGCCCGCTCACCTCGACATGCGCAGCACCGAGCAGGTGGCCACCGACTGGCTGGGACCTCGAGGCAAGGTCGACGAGGAAGACGCGCGCAAGAAGGTCGCCGAAGAGGATCTCAGGGAGTTCGTCGGGGAACTTTCTGGCGCGCAGGAACGGCTGTGGGCTGACGGCACCCACGCGCTCCTGATCGTCCTGCAGGCACTGGACGCCGCCGGCAAGGACGGGACCATCAAGCACGTCATGTCGGGCGTCAACCCACAGGGTTGTCGGGTGGAGGCCTTCAGGCAGCCCTCCGCGGAGGAGCTCGGCCACGACTTCCTGTGGCGATGCGCGAAGGCGCTACCCGAACTGGGGAGCATCAGCATCTTCAACCGCTCCTACTACGAGGATGTGCTGGTGACCCGGGTGCACCCCGACCTCCTGGAGAAGTCCCACGCGAGGCCCGCCGGCGGACCGGACGAGAAGTTCTGGAGTGACCGCTACGCCGACATCAACGCCTTCGAGCACCACCTGCACCGCAACAAGACCCGAATCGTGAAGGTGTTCCTGCACATCTCGAAAGGGGAGCAGAAGAAGCGTTTCCTGAGCCGCCTCGACGATCCGACCAAGAACTGGAAGTTCTCGATGGCGGACCTCGCCGAGCGCAAGCACTGGGACGAGTACCAGACCGCTTACGAGGAGGCGTTGAGCGCCACTTCGACACCGTGGGCACCGTGGTACGTGGTGCCGGCCGACCACAAGTACGCGCTGCGGGCGCTGGTCGGCGGCATCATCGTGGACGCGATCGACCAGATGGACCTGAAGTCCCCCGAGGTCGCTCCCAACGGTCTGGTCGTCCTCGGCCAGGCGAAGGACGAGTTGCTCGCGGAGAGCTAGGTGTGCCAGCCCGGAGAAGTGGCGTCTTCCTGGCGTCGCGCGGGAAGGCCCGGGGCTCGTTGGCGCGCGAACCACTGCTCGTCGGGTGGTGCGAAACGGGCCCAGGGGCCGTATCCACCTCGTGGCTCGGCTGCATTCGTAAGGTTCGTTAGCCCTGGTGACCGAGCGACGAGTCGGCCGACCCGCCTAGTGCTTCTTTTTCTGCTTCTTCTTCTGCTTGGCGTCCTTCTTGCGCTTTGGAGCCCCTGGGGGCGTCGACGGGGTTTCGGACCCGGAGATTTCGCCCGACTCGCGTGCTCCGCCCGACTCAGTGGGTTCGTCAGACGGCACCGCACCTTCGTCCGCTCCGTCACCCGGCGTGGCCAGGACGCGCTGCAGGGCCGGACGCGCGGCAAGAATCATGGTGGCCCCGTAGAGCTCAAGGAAGTACTCCATGTCCACGTCCAGGAACTCGGCGAGCGCCGGGAACACTCTCACCGACGGACGCTGCCGGTTCGCCTCGTAGGCTCCGTAGGTGGTTCGGCTCATGCCGATTTGGTCGGCGGCACGTCCCTTGTCGAGGCCGAGTTGCTCTCGCCTCGCGACGAGGGATTCGCCAATGGTCAATGAACTCATGAGGACGTTCCCCGGTGAGAGGTGCGGCACCGCGCACGCCCCGCAAAGTTGGACCTGCCGCCCTCAGCCCTCAGGGTTGACATGCCCCATCGAGTCGATTCGGAGCTGAAGACGTGGACGCGACGTCGCTGGGGACCGTCGGACTTTGTCGTGGTTGGTGGTGGAATTCGAGAGGTTCGCCAGATCACGTTCTCGAATATACGTCATCTCCGTCTGCCTGAGTCGAATCCTTGGGAGGTGTTTCGGAGTGTCGGCCGATCCAGTCACTGCGTCGGCGTACCTCGACGCCAACGCAAAGTCATGGCTCTTCCTCAGCGCATTTGCGTCTTCGCCGGTGCTCTTTCGGTCCGGGTGCGCGTTGATCGCCGAGCCGAATCCGGTCCCCGGACTCGGGGGCAGCAACCTTGACCCGGGAACGTGGGATTCGTTGACGGCACTACCCCGATCGCGAGACGCTCGAGATGCGCCGGACCATGTGGGGAGTCGCTCACGGGCGCATCGGCCACCTTGCCCGTCACCGGCGCGGTGGTCGGCAAGGAAGCGCCAGCGTCAACTCCTCCGATACCGGCGGCAACTTCAACCACCGCGTCTCCGACATCGACGCGTTGACGGCCGCCCGCCACCGCCGAACGGACTTCCGCGATGAGTGCCACGGGACCACGATCGCTTCGTTCGCCTCCAAGACGACCATCGCAACGAATGACCTGCTGGGGCCGGCAATCCTCACTCCGGCTGACAACCACGTTGTGTCGGTCAACGCCGACAGCAGCCTGACGGTGCAGGACTCGTTCGCTCAGGCGGCCACCCACCGAGCGGCTCAATTTCCAACTCCTTCGGCGACAGCCGCAGTTGCTCGTTCGCCTCGGTCGTCACTCCCTCCGTCATCCTTCAGACCGCACTGTCCGCCAACTCCGTGGCGCGAGCGCCTCGAACACCTTGAGCGACCAACTCGCCTCGGCGACCGTGCCGGCCAGCTCGGTGGTGGCGGTCGCCACCGGCACCAACGCCAGCCTGACCGTCTCGAGCTCGAGCCGGCTGACCACGGTCGACGACCCGCGGAAGGTCTGGACCTGCGCGGACTCGCGCACCGGCCACGACGCCTACGGCACACCGGTAACAAGACGTGCACGTTGACGCTCACGGGCGTCGTGACCGGCCACTCCAAGAAACTGGCCGGGACGGGTGACGCCGATCCCTCTTCCGGGTCGCTGGCGGCCGGCGTTCTCTCCAAATGGCTAGTTCCCAACGGCTCTTCCGGCGTCATCAGCGGAAATATCAGTGTCGTGGCGTCGACGGAGGCCTTGACGGCCAAGCATCATTGATGCCAGTGGAACCCCGGCGACCAGGGAGTTCACGAACAACGTGGTTTCCGGACCGGTCAGCACATGCGCAGGATCCGCGAAGGTGATCGGTGGTCGTTCATCCAGTTTCACGTGACGGCGTCGGGCGGCCCGCGCATCTCGCCCTCCGTTTCCGAGAGGCTGTCCCGGTGTCGACTCGAATCCCGCCACCGGCGCCATTTGGGAGACGTCGGCGGGCGGCACCTCGGACCTCTACGACCTCACGCTCAGCGCGACGGGCTCGGCCGACAGGTCGAGTCAGCCATTCCGGTCCGGTATCTCTCTCGCCGGGCGCTGATCTCCGTCCTCCCCGACTTCGGGCGGTGCCGATTGGCGCCGGTTGGCGGGTCTTCGGCTTCGACCGGGGAACCGCTCAGCCAGTCACGGCGACCGTCGCGGTGAAGAGGCGGCTCGGAGACGCGCACTGCGGGTAGCACTTGGGGTTGTCGATCGCCGTCACCCGCGACGTGCCCTGGGCGGTCGCCACGAAGGTGCCGGTCGTCGTGCTGCCCGACGAGCCTGACCTTCGCAGCAGTACGGCCTGATTCGAGGAGACGGGAAGGGTCCAGGAGTAGCTCGACGGACCTGAGAACTTCACGACGAGGCGGTCGCCCACGCGCAGCGAGTAGCGATGGCCGCTCGCCGCCTGAGTCAGGGTGAGCGTGCGCGGCGCGCTGGCCGCGATCACGAACTTGACCGCCTGGCTGGTGGAGATGCCGTCGGCCCGGACCGTCAGTTGGTAGACGCCGACCGGCACTCGCGCCACACCGATCTTCTGGTCCCACGTGAAAGTCTCGGTGAACGCGGTTCTCGGCTTGAGGCTGCGCACCGCCAGGTACATGGCGCAAGCGCCGGGCCGGTCATCGGCGAAGCAGTTGTTCCAGATCTCGGAACCCCTGGAGTTGGTGACGACGAACGAAGGGGAGGTTGGCCCGACCGTGATCGAGCACGTCGCTGAGGAGATGTTGGTGATCGAGACGGTCATCTTCACCAGGGCCCCCGGTCCGTAACTGGCCAGGTTCGTCGAGGTCACCTCTCTCAGTTCTGACGATGAGCACGACGCTCGTGCGAGCGAGGCGCTCACCTTCGCCTGGCCGCCCGCCGCGGCGACGCCCGCGGCGCTGAAAAGCGAACAGACGATCAGAACGACCCCCGCTAGGCGCGCTCCTCGCTCGGTTCGGTGCCCCGATCTCGCTGACGGCTGTCCAGGCATGGTCATGGCTATTCTCGATTCCTCTGACGCGCACTTCTCACTACCATCATGTCCGGCGCGGCCCGTAACTTTCGGTCAGCCCCACCAGCACCACGATTCGGGGCCCTGCGACGCGACCCGGGGCCGGTTTCAGCGGCCTGGTAGCGCTATTTTCGGCGCCATCAGGAGTTAGAGATGTCATTTCCGTCGATTGGCGCTTCCCTGGCGAATGGCGCGGCCTCGGGGAATTACCTCACCCGATCAGGGTTAACCAGTAGTCCTCGGCGGCGCTGAGCTCCTGCTGCACGGTTTCAAGTTCGTCGCCGAGCCTGGCCATCTCCGAGTGGTCGGGGCTGGCGAGGAGCTTCTTGGTGAGGGCGCTGCGCCGCCGATCGAGCCGCGACATGTTCTTCTCGGCCTCGCGAATCTGGCGGCCCAGGGGCACCTCTCCCGACGGCGCCCGGGCAGCGGCTGTGGGGTCGGCTGGGCCGACGAGCGCCGTGGGGCTCGAGACCACGCCGGCTGCCCGGGCGATCCAGGCGTCGATGCCGCCCGGTATGTCCGAGATCGTTCCGTCGGCGTGGACCTCCAGCAGGCGGTCGGTGGTGCGGCTCAGGAAAGTGCGGTCGTGGGAGACCACGACGAGTGTCCCGGGCCACTGGCTCAGGAAATCCTCGATGAGCCGGATCGTCTCGAGGTCGAGGTCGTTGGTCGGCTCGTCGAGGAACAGCACGTTCGGATGGACCGAGAGCGTCAGCAGCAGCTGGAGGCGCCGCCGCTCGCCGCCCGAAAGGTCCCTGGCCTTCGTGAGGGGAAGGGCTCCGGTGAACCAGAACCGCCTCATCAGGGCGATGTCGGCGGGTGAGCCCGGCACGCCCCGGGGGCCCGCGACGAGTTCCTGGACGGTGGAATCGAGGTCGTACGTGCCGCCGTTCTGCTCGAAGTAGGAGGTGACGACGGTGGGCCCGTGCTTGACGGTCCCGGCCGACGGCTCGAAACGCTGGGCCAGAAGGTCCACGAAGGTCGACTTGCCCGCGCCGTTGGGCCCGACGATGCCTACGCGGTCGCCCGGACCGAGCTCGAGGTTGACGTTGTGGAGGATCCGCCGGCCCCGGGGGTAGGAGAAGGCGACGTTGTGGGTCCTGATGACCATGGTGCCCAGGCGTGGGGTGTCGATGCTGAGCTCGAGGGTGCCCGAGCGCGCGGCGCTTTCGGGCCGGCGAGCGAGGAGGCGCTGGGCGGCGTCGATGCGGGCCTGGGGCTTGGTGGAGCGGGCCTTGACCCCGCGCCGCAGCCAGGCGAGCTCGGTGCGCGCGAGGTTGCGGCGCGTCTGCTCCGCCGAGGCCGCCTGCTCTTCGCGTTCGGCCTGCGCCTCGAGCAGGCGCGAGTAGCCGCCGGCGTGGACGAACGACTTGCCACGGTCGATCTCGACCATCCGCGTCGTGACCTGGTCGAGCAGGAACCGGTCGTGGCTCACGAGCACGACGGCGCCGCGGAAGTCGATGATCTGCTGCTCGAGCCACTGGATGGCACCCAGGTCCAGGTGGTTGGTCGGCTCGTCGAGGATGAGCACGTCGTTGGGCTCGGCGAAGATGCGCGCCAGCGCCACGCGCTTGAGCTGGCCCCCCGACAGGTGGGCGGTGTCGATGTCGGCGGCACTGAGCATCCCCAGTCGGTCGAGTGCGGCGTCGACCTGCCATCCGGTGCCGAGGACCTCTCGCACCGTGCCGCTCGCCAGGACGGGGATTTGCTCCAGGTAGCCCACCTGGATACTCCGGCCGCGGCGTACGTCACCCGAGTCAGGCTCCAGCTCGCCGGCGATTATCTTCAGCAGGGCCGACTTCCCGGTCCCGTTGATGCCGACCACGCCGATCCGGTCCCCCGAGGAGATCGTGAGGTACAGGTCCTCCAGGACGGCCCGATCAGGGCCCTGAAGGGCGACGTTTTGGAGGTCGACGAGGATTGCCACGAGACATACAGGTTAGCGACGAAGGGTTCGGGCACCGCCCGGACCCGGGCCGTGGCGGCGAGAACCTCGCTTCGCGGTCGAGCCCGCGCGGCGTCAGGCGGGCGGCGAGGGCGCGGCTTCGCCGACCTCGCGCCCGGCCAGGCGTTCGATGGCGGCGTCGACCTCTCCTCCCACGAGGATCGCCAGGCCGGTGAGGTAGAGCCAGAAGATCAGGATTGCGACGCCGGCGAACGCCCCGTAGGTCGCCCCGTAGGAGCCGAAGTTGGAGGTGTAGATGGAGAAGCCGAGCGACACCAGCGCCCACAGCAGCGTGGCGAGCAGGGCTCCGGGGCTGGTCCAACGCCACCGTCGCCTCGGCTGGTTGGGAGCGACGTAGTAGAGGATCGAGAAGAGCAGGGTCATGAGCGCGAGCGCGCCGACCCAGCGCAGGATCGTCCAAGCGACCGCGAACTCCGAGCTGGCGAACGGGCTCGCCTCCTTGATGAGGGTTCCCAGCTGGGGCCCGAAGATGACCAGCGCCGAGGCGGCGCCACCGAGCACGGTCGCTGCCGCCAGGAGCGGCAGCGCCACCATGCGCTTGGCGAGGAACGAGCGGTCCTTGTCAAGGTCGTAGGCCATGTCGAGCCCCTCTTCGACCATGACCATCCCCGAGGTCGCGCTCCACAGCGCCACCGCGCTCGCGGCCACCGTGGTCCACAGGTCGGCCCCGGAGCGCCGGGCGGTGTGCGAGATCGCGACGGTGAACACTTGGGCCGCTCCCGAGGGCAGCGACTTCGAGACGCCGTGGATCAGGCTGACCACGACGCTGCGCGGCACCGTGACGAGCGTGGCGACCCCCAGCAGGGCGATGATTATCGGGAAGATGGCGAGGAACCACCGATAGGCGAAGGCGCTCGCCGCGAGGCTGACGCGGTTGCTCTTCATCTGCCCGGCCGCCGACTTCGCCACGGCCCTCCACTGCGCGGCGGGCCGGTGCCCGACACGGGGCACGGGGAGTAGTTCTGGCCTCAAGATCCACCTCACTTGCGATGTCGTCGCGGCGACAATCGGTTCGTCGCTCCGTTCGCTGTCCACGGTAGGCGCTCGTCGGTCCCGCGCGAAGTTCGCCCGGATTCGCGCCAGTCCCGGCAGCCGGCATCTGCGCGGCCGAGGGACCCTAGCAGTCGGCGATTTCGGCGCTCAGGAAGCTGGCCGGCGGCAGGACGGTCCAAGCGCTCGCCGGGGAGATGAAGGCGTAGCCGATGTTCTGGCTGGCGACGAGGGCGCAGGTCGCCGCCGGATCGTTCGCGTTGCGGTCGCCATAGAGCATCACCGAGAAGTCTGCGGCGGGGTAACTTGACTCCCAGTTCGCCGGCGACCAGGTCGCGAAGGCACTGGCCTGGTTCTCGAAGGTGACGACGACGTTGGCGTTCTGTCCGGCGACGGTGCTCGAGAGCGCCCAGCCGCTCATCGGGTTGGTGCCGAAGTTGTAGGCCACCGTTTGCCCGGAGGACTCAGCGTGGACGTAACTCGCCAGCGCCTGGTAGTAGGTCGTGGCCGAAGTGGTCCCTGACAGGCAGTTCCACGTCGACGTCGGCGATGCGGGGTTGTCCACCCGGTCGAGGAAGATGCCCTTGATGCCGTCGGCTCCGTACCAGCTGTACCAGTCGGCGATCTGGCTCTCGGCGGTCGTTAACGGGACCGAGCAGTAGCCGGTATCGACGTACCCCATCACGCCGACGACGTCGGCGCCGCAGCTTCCGATGTTGGCTGCCCAACTCGCGCTCGCGACTGTGCCCGGGCCACCCGGATTGCCGATATCGGCCACCACGAAGGAGTTGGTCCCGCTGAGATCGCTGCAGGCGGTCGCCCAGTCGGTGCTGGACGGATCGTAAAGGGGAAGCAGCAACGCCGCTCGGGCGGACGTCGAAGCAGCAGTGGGTGTCACTGCGTTCGATGGCGTCGAAGCGGGCCCGGTGCCCGCGTTGTTGACCGCCGCGACCGTGAAGGTGTACAGATTGCCGTCGGTCAGTCCCGATATCGTGGCACTGGTCACGTTGCCCACGGCCTGGGAACCACCGGACGAGGGCTTGATGATGTAGCCCGTGATAGTGCTTCTGCCGTTCGTCGTCGGAGCGCTCCAGGTGAGGGTCGCACTGGCGTTGCCCCCCACGGCTCGCACGTTGGTGGGTGCTGTCGGGACGGCTCCCCAGGCATTGCTGGTCGCGGACGACGGTGCACTGTCCGCCCGCCCCGTCTGCACTGGTGAATGGACCGCGAAGGCCGGCGCTCCAGTGACCGTCAGCAACACCAAGGCGCCGGTGAATGACACGACGATGCGCCGCGCGCGGGTGCACGGACTTCGGCGGTCGGCGTGCTCTCTGCCTGATCGTCCGTACGTGCCGGGAAATGAGAAGGAGATTTTCATAACTTCCGCCCCCTTGCTTGGCAGCCTCCACTGGAGACTGCCTCGAGATGGCCGCATTTTACATCTATTCGAGGTCGGGGGAAAGGACTTGTTCGTCGAAGGTGCCGTCGGTGACGGCGGAGCCTGGCTCGATCGGGGTTCTCGCGTCGGGGGCACCAATCAAGTTCCTGGTCAGGCGGCGCCGGAGTCGTTCAGCATCGCGACACGCTCGCGGAGCCGAACGAAGTGCACCTCGATGTCGTCGAGGTCGTGACGCTCGGTCACCGACTCGGTCGCGCTGCGCAGCACCATCTCGCCCTGGCGCAGCAGGACCTCGCGCTGGGCCGCGGACGTGGTGGCGTCCACCACCGCGGTGAGCGACTCCAGGATGCGGATGATGACCGCGGGCATGCCGCGAGATGCCTGGCGGATCTTGTCGAACGCCCGGTTGACCATCTTCGGGTAGGACCAGTCCGCTCCGATGAGGCGAATGCGGCCCTCCTCGTCGCGGTAGACGTGCTCGGAGAACTCGCGCCCCGAGATCCGGCTGAGGCCCGAGGAGATCCAGTCCAGGCAGGTGAGGGCGGTGAAGGTGTCGTTGACCGCGGGCGAGAGCGCCCGGATGGCGATCTCCACCAGTTGGTCGATGGCGAACACCGGGTCCTGCATCAAGGTGCGGTGCGGTCCGGTCACGTGCGCCTTGGCCAGCGCCTTCTCGACCTGGCCGGCCGCGCCGCGGGGGAACACCTTGGCGACCGGCCGCCCGGCGACGATGAAGTGGCCCGGTCGGTGGTCGAGGCGGATGACGGCGTCGACCAGCTTGGCGATCCTGGCGAGCTGGGCGTAGCCGACGAACTGGAGGTAGCCGCTCCTGGCGGCGAGGACGACCCCACCGCGGTCCTCGATCATGGCGAGCAGCTCTTCAGGCCGCTGGGACAGGTTCGAGCTCTGCCTCGCGCTCCGCGGCGCGACGTCGACGTGGTCGACGACCGGGAACTCGGTGTCAACGGCGGACTCGAGGTCACGGGCGATTCCGGCGATCACCTCGGGGAGCTGGATGGAAGCGGCGACGTGGTTGATGAAGTAGATCAGGACCGCGACGTCCACCAGCAGCATCGATTCGGCCACGGTGATGCTGAGGCGTGGCACGAAGTCGCCGTGGGGGTAGATGGTGATGGATCCGAGGGCCAGCACCGAGTACACGAAGGTGGCGACGAAGACGCCGAGCGTGACCTGGTTGCCGACGTCGCGCACGAAGTTGCGCATCATGCGCGGACCGAACTGCTGGGAGGCCAGCGTGAGGGCCAGGATGGTGATCGAGAAGACCACGCCGACGACGGTGATGATGGCGGCGGCGATGGCGATGAGCACGTCGCGGCCCGACTGCGAGTTTCCGTTTCGCAGCCAGGACGGAAGCTCGATCTGGTGGAAGTACGCGGCGACGTCGATCTGGAACGTGACGATGAAGATCAGCGTTCCCAGCACTATGAGCACGGCTGGCACGAACCACAAGGTGGTGCGCAGCGCCTCCCAGCGCCAGTTGGGCAGTTTCCCGGCCTTATTCACGGTCCGCAACGATCACCGGGGTCCAGGACCCGCCGCCGGGGCGGCGCGAGGCCGCGCTCGGGCTTGGCAGGGAGGAGGCAGGGGTGGCGCGCCAACGCAGGGACGACGTGGCCGCGAGCAATTTCTGGCGTGTGGAACCGGCGAGACGGTCGTGGACGGTGATCATTGACGCTCCCTGCCGCCGACCAGTCTTCCCGGCACACCTTCTAGACGTCGCCAAATAATAGTCCACCCCCGGCGGCGCGACCGCCATGAGGTCGCCTCGGCGCTCGTCCATCGGCGCCCCGACGACGGGTCGTGGGGCGCGGACGTCGGTACGCGCACGCAGCAGCCTCGGCTCGCCAGCCCGAACTGCGCCTCTTGCGAGCAAGCCAAGACGGTGACCGCACCCGCGTGGTTCGCGAATGGGGAATCATCCGAACTCCTCGTGCGGACGCTTCGCTCGACCATCGATGACCGTAGGGGTCGTTCGTCGACGTCAGGTCGAATGGGTTCTCGGCGTCGCCAGGGACGTCCCCAGAGATCCCCTCGCAGGGAGTCTGCGCATCGTGGCGCCGCAGTCGGCGAGCGGTCGGTGCGGCGGTTGACGTTAAGGAATTATGACGAGTCGGGCACCATTATTAAGAACCTATTCGTAATCCGTTGGCGATAATTGAATTGCCACAGAAATCCCCATAGGAGGGAATCATGAGTATTGAAAGCAACTTCAGCATCACGAACCGCGACCTCAAGCACGAGCAGCCGAGAGTGAGTCTCCACGAGCGCCGGGCGGCGAAGAGGGACGCGTGCAGCCAGGACGAAGTCCAGAGGGATAACTCGGGACTTTCGCAGGTAACAGCCCACGTGTCTCCGGAACTGCCCATGGGTCCGACCCCACTGTCGGTCCTGCTCGGAGCCAGGTTGCTCGGCGGGTCGCTCGACCGCCAGCTCGCCGACGGGCGGGCCCCCGAGTCCAGCCGACTACTGGCCGCCAGGGCCCAGCTGCTCACCGCGCCGACCAAGCGCCGGGGGCTGGCCGAGAACTGGCTCGCGCTCCTCGTTGAAGCTCGCGAGCCGGTTACCTTGATCGACCCGCGAGTGCCGGTCGTGCGCGAACGGATCATCGCCGCGCAGACTCAGATACACGAGTTGGTCGACGCGCTGCTGGCTCCGATGCCGACGTCTCGAGGTGTGGCGATGGCCAACACGCTGCTGAGCGACGGCTCCGGTCCCATCTTCAACCGCGACTGCCCGGCCGACCTGGCTTCGACGCTGCGAGAGGTAGTCGCGCGCCTCGATCCGTTGGTCTCCTAGGAGCCGCCGGACCGGGGCCGATGGCCCGCGCAGAGTGCGGCCGTCGGCCCCGGTGAGGTGAACGCCCCGGTGGTTTGGGTACCCCCCCTCCCAAACCACCGGGGCGTTCACCTCGCCGTCACCGACCAGCTCATTGGGAGCTGGGTCGCGGGAGCAACGTCGCACCGGTCGACACCCCCGCACCGTCGGCGGTCCCACTCTCGCGGTGCCATGAAATGGGTCACGGGTGTTCTGGGATGCGGGTGCGCCTTGGTGGTGACGGCACTCGTGGCCGCGACGGGGACCCGTGTGAGCCAAGAGCGGTGCGGAGGTTTGAACCGCTCGTTGCGAACGTGGTGCTGCCAGGAACCAGCGTCTCGTCTCGCCACTTCGGTAGCCCCAAGGCCGACGTGATGTTGTCTTCGCGGCGTTGTGCATCCAGTAATTACGACTCGCTTCCGAGTTGTGGACGTTGCTAGCACGTGATCTTGGTCAGCGGTACTACGTCTAGCTCCGACGGCGGTGTTGCAGACCCGTTGTAGCGAGTCTGATCCCAGATCAGGCTCGAGCCAGTGACGCGAAGGGACTCGACGGTGCCAGAGGAAGTCGTGGTCCCGAACACCTTCGGTACCTCGCACCACGATGATTGATGGGGCGCGAGAAGGAACAACTCCTGTTTCGCACCGGTCGGCGACGTCACCATGGCGAGAAGGTCCCCGTCAGGTGCGAAGACCAGATCATCGCCGAACGTGGGTTGTACGCCTTGACCGGGGAAGGCGGGAATGCTCCGATTGGACCAGGTCCGCCCCGCGTCGTCGGATTGCAAGAACTCATACTTCGAGGAGGGATCGAGGAGCAACAGCCCGTTGGCGGAAGTCACCACGAGTTGCTGCGTAAAGCAGTTGTTAAACGTGCCCTCGAAGGCGATCTCGAGCCATTGGTGTTTTGTCTTGTTGGCGCTTGGCGCGGATTGGAACATCAGTGCCTGGTCCGTACCATTCATCGCGCAGTTTCCAAGCAGAAACGGACCAAACGAGACGCACGGCCCGTGACTGGGACAGGAAAGCGTCGACGACGTCCAGGTCAATCCGCCGTTCACGGTCTCTTCAGTCGACACGAGGCCTTGGTCAGACCCCAAGGGGATAGGCGATGTGGACTGCGAAGTGGGGTCGAAGAAGACTGCCTCGACCCGGTGACCAGATGTGGTGAACAGGGAGAAATCCTGGGGGGACAGGCCAGACGGCGTTGGCACCAGCTTCCACGAGGAACCGCCGTCGGTCGTGTACATGCCGGCGAGATACTCCGGAGGTATCGAGCCTCCCACTTCGGCGCCGAAGCCCGCGAAGATAGATCGGTGGTTCAGAGGATCGACGAGGACCGTCGAGCACGTTGGCGTTGAGATTCCGGGCAGGACACCCAGACCGGCACCTCGTATCGCGGCCGCGACGCCCGAGTTAGGCACGTGAGAGATCCGACGTCCATTGGCCATCACCAACCCCGAAGGACTGCACCACGCGATCGTCGAGGAGTTCCCCACCGGAGTAATTGGCGAGAGGCCCGACCAGGCCGACGACCGATACGTGATTCGCCCCAAAGCCGACCAGGTCCGCTCGGGCACCACCTTCAGCACGCGCGGTGACAAGACGACGTCGTCGTACCCCGAACCCTTGGCCGTGCTGGTAACCGAGAGTTCGGGGTACCGCTTGGTGCCACTGGCACTGGCGACGGACAAGTCATAGCCAAACGGTTGGCCAATGATGGTTTCAAGTGGTGCCCAACCACTGACCTCAACAACGTCGCCAACTGCACCCCGGGACGTGCTCAGCCGAAGTGAAAGGCACGAACGGTGCGCGACGCATCGGCTTGGCGTTGGAGCGTTGAGGTGGACGGAGGTGATCGCATCGGCGGGTCCGAGTGCGCAACCCGAAGTCGCCAGCAAGCACTGAACGCCCACGGAGTACGTGCCGGCGACGAGGGGATGGACCATCACCTTCCCGTTTCTGGTCGTGAGCCACGCTGTGGAAGGCACCGTAAGGACTGCGTGGAAGGTGGTTCGCGTGGACCAGTGGACGGGGACGCCCTGCTCTTGGAGGCCAGACTGGCAGCCGTCCCAACACAACGTTGCGTATGAGGACTCAGAAGAAGGGATGTTAGTGAGAGGGCTCGCAATTCTCCCGATTACGTCGACCCGTTCGCCTGGCTTCACTTCGGGTTTCTGCGATACCAGCGTGAGACGATCGGCCCCATCAATCGTTCCAGTGGCCCAGGTCGGCGACTCCGATGAATTTGACCCGTGATTCACAACCGTCTGGACGGACACGACCAATGACTTGCTTCTCAGATCGGGAATGCGAAAGCAGCCGCCGAGATCGCCGTTGGCTCCTTGCGTGAGGAAATCTGAACGAGACGGGCAGAGCGAGGTTGGCGACAGCGAAGACGTAGGGATTGTCGTCGCCAGAGATGTCTTCGGGGATGTGGCGTTGCCAACGACGCCGCATCCTGAGAGCGTCAGTGCGGCAACGAGAAGGATCGCCGCTCGTTGAAGGGACGCATGGTGAGGTGGGTTCACGACAAGCCCCTTAATGAGTCCACGAGGAATCACACACGGCGAGCGATTCCTTCTTCGACATGACCAAGGTAACGCCGAACTTCGGCCTTTGCTAGAAGATTCGGTGAAGGCGCCGGATTTCATGGAGACGCTGCGAGACCAGGGCATGCCCGGACCTCCGAAATGCCCGGTGGGCTTCACCTCGTTCATTGCCCGCCGCCGAGGCCGGGGGACGATCTACGCGCGGAGATTCACCCGGACTTTCGCGCGGAGGTCCCACTCCCGTGGGACCTCCGGGAGTTGCCTGTGACGAGGACTTCTAGATGTTCGAAAGTCGCGTAGACGCCCACTTTTGGAACGCAGAATCGATAGATTTGGAACGCTAGTTCGGACGGTGGTAAAGACCTGCTCCCCTAATCGATTGGGGAAATCCGCCTTAATCCTTATGGATCCATCCCCACCGAGTGTTTGCGGCGAGATTAACTCTCCGGAACAGACGAGCGCTTCAACTGAGGCCACTGATGTGGACTTTGCGGATGTGGTCCCTTTGGAGAATTGGAAGGTCGTGCTCGGCACACCGGAATCTGACGAGCGTCCAGTCCACCGGTTATGTTGAATTTATCCGCATAGTTTTCATCTCCTCCGCTGTTCCCCGTCGATGTGGAATTGCGACGTTCACTGGGGACTTGATAGCGGCCTTACGGGCCCGCGATCACCCGACGACGTGTCGTATCGCAGCCATTGATGAACCTGGCGCCCTGCGTGCCTACAAGTCCGATGTGCGCTGGCGAATTCACCAGGGCGACGTTGAGAGTTACCGGGCCGCGGCGAGGTCAATCAGCTTGTCGAATGCGGATGCCGTGAGTGTCCAGCATGAGTTCGGTCTGTACGGGGAGTTTCATGAGCCCACCTCCGCCGATGGACGGAATGGGAGCATCTACGAGGACTACCTGGCGGACTTCCTTCGTGAGCTGCGCAAGCCTGTAGTGACCACGATGCACACGGTGCTGCCGAACCCTTCTGCGTCGATGCGCAAGACCGTTCGAGCGATCAGTGAATTGAGCGATGAGATCGTTGTCATGGCCGAGACCGCCGTCGACCTCTTGCTCAGCGACTACGGCATTAGCGCTTCTCCCCGTGTCATACCGCACGGGACGCCCGTCATCGAACCCCACGGCCGAGCCACGTTCAAGGCGAAACTGGGAGTCAAGGGACGCAGTCTCATCTCCACCTTCGGGTTGGTTGATCCCCGTAAGGGGCTGGAGTACATGATTGGGGCCATGCCTGAGGTGGTGGCGCAACATCCCGATGCGATCTACCTCATCGCTGGACAGACGCATCCGGATCTCTTGCGAGACCAGGGGGAGACGTATCGAAACAGCCTCGTCGCCTTGACTCGCTCGCTAGGGATGAGCGATCACGTCGGCTTCATCGACCAGTACATGAGTCAGCACGACATAATCGAACTCTTGTTGGCGACCGATGTCTACGTCACTCCGTACCTGGATCCGAATCAGATCACCAGCGGCACCCTGTCCTACGCCCTCGGCGCCGGGAAAGCAGTGGTGTCTACCAGATATCTGCACGCTGCTGAGGCGCTGGATCACGGCCGCGGGACACTGGTTGGATTTCGCGATGCGCAACAGCTGGGCCGCGCGGTTAACGCCATACTGGGCGATCCTAAGCTCAAGCAGTCGATGGAGCACAAGACCTTTGCGTACGCCCACGAGGCGACCTGGCCGCGAGCGGCGAAGGCGTTCTTGGATGTGGTTGGTGAAGTGGTCGCGCACGATAGTGCGAGAGCCCTCGGAAACGGGGCAGGCGAACGTCCCTGATCGTCCGACTCGGGGCGTCGCGTCGAGGACAATCCCATCGTGGTTGCTGATGACGTGAATCCTTCGCACCCCGGTGCGGAAGTGGCTCGAGCAACGAACGCGGCTGCGGCGCAGCTTGACAATGAGATCGTGTTGCTCTTGGAAGTGAGCGAAGGTCCGCGAACGCGAATCAGTCCTCCCGCCGATGCGTCGACCCTCGACCTGACCGGCGTCGAGCCTCGCGTGCAGCAACTGGGCGAGGGCCGCCAGAGCGAGGATCTCGTGTCATCCGCCCATCTGGACCCGGTGAGCAACCGCGAATCGTCGACGTGTTCCTGCCCGTGCGCTCGCTGGCCTGGACTTATGCGACCTGAACAGAATCCGCTTCCATCGTCCGAGTGGTGGAGCAAGTGCTTCGAGCTATGACCGCAACGACTTCTTGACGCAGATGTCGCATCTTCGAGTGGCGTGCCGCCGCGACGGCGTCCACTTCAAGGTTGGCCAAGGGCCGTCGGTGGTTCCGCGCAATGGCTCCGATGAGTCCGTTCGCTTGTACGACGGTGCGGCGGCCTGCGGCGTGGCCGCCGCGGACTTTCTCGTCGGCGACATTCCGGACCAATTGCACACGTGCCCCCTGCGCTCCTTGCATGTGAGCGAATGTATTGCTCTATGTTGGTTACAGAGTGTAGAAGTGAACCAACTCGACGAGGAGGTTGCCGATGGGTCAGCGCACCGAGCCACGAGAGGTCTTCCAGTGCTTCGGACGTTACCTGATTCCCTGCGCCGCTGACTTCCCCGACACGGTGAAGGCGGTGCTTGAACGCGGGACCACTGAAATCGACGGTCGTTGCCTGCACCTCTATGGCGGTGGCGTGGATAGCGTCGTCTGCGTGGCGGAGGCGAGCCTGGCGAGGCTGCGGAGTCACGTCGCGCAGCACCCGGGCTCGCTGGCCTCGTCTGGCGCGCCGTCGAGCCAGACCCCAGGCAGGACGTAATGCGCGTGGCAATGCTGGCGCCCATCGCCTGGCGCACTCCGCCGCGCCAGTACGGACCCTGGGAACAGGTCGTCGCGACCCTGACCGACGGGCTGGTCCAGCTCGGCATCGACGTGACCCTCTACGCCACGGGTGACTCCGGAACCCGAGCCAAGCTCCGATCGGTTGTCGAGCGGGGATACGAGGAGGACGCTTCCTACAACGTCAAGGTGTTCGAGGCATTGCACATCGCCCGGGTCTTCGAAGAGGCCGACCAGTTCGACCTCATCCACAACCACTTCGACTTCCTTCCCCTCATGTGGAGCCGGCTCGTTGCCACCCCGATGGTGGCGACAGTTCACGGGTTTTCGAATGCGGACATCCTGCCCGCCTATCGCGCCTACGACGATCGGGTGCATTACGTGGCAATCAGCGAGGCTGATCGCCACCCCGACCTCACGTACGCTGCCACCATCCATCACGGCATTGACCTTGACGCCTTCGCCTACCGACCCGACCCAGACCCCGACGGTCATGTGCTGTTTTTTGGCCGGATCCACCCCGACAAGGGCACCGCCGATGCAATCGACATCGCCCGCGCCGCTGAACGCCCGATCGTGCTCGCCGGCATCGTCCAGGACCAGGAGTACTTCGAGTCCGAGGTCCGTCCACGGCTAGGGGCCGACGCCACGTACGTCGGTCCAGTGGGCGGGAGTGACCGGGCTCTGTTGCTCGGCTCGGCCGCGGCCCTCCTCCATCCGATCGCCTTCGAGGAGCCATTCGGCTTGTCGGTCATCGAGGCCATGGCCTGCGGCACGCCGGTGATCGCATACCGGCGAGGCTCGATGCCGGAACTGATCCACAACGGCCTGAACGGCTTTCTCGTGGACGGACTCGACGAGGCAGTTGCGGCTCTGGGGAAGCTCGATGAACTGGAGCGAAAGGCGTGCCGCGCAGACGCAGAGGACCGCTTCTCGTCGACGCGTATGGTCGCCGCATACGCCACCGTCTACGATCACATCCTCAGGGGCGTGCGATGAGCGTCATCGGCGCGGTTACGCGCTCGATCAACAATCCGATCCTGACCCCGGACGATGTTCCGTATCCGGTCGCAACGGTTCACAACGCGGCCGCCACCCGTCTTGATGACGGTCGTACGGTGCTGTTGTTCCGATCCCACACGGCGAACGGAAGATCCATCATTGGCTACGCCGACAGCAGCGACGGCGAGCACTTCACGGTACGGCCCGAACCGTTCTTGACTCCGGCCACCGACGAGCCGTTTGCCACTTACGAACGGTTTGGCGTGGAAGACCCCCGGCTCACCAGGCTCGACGACGGTGCCTGGTACCTCACCTACAGCGCCTACTCCGAGCATGGCGTGCGCATTGGGCTCGGCCGCACCACCGATTTCAGTGCGGTTGAGCGGGTCGCCTTCATCACCGAGGCCGATCAGCGCAACGTGGTTCTGTTCCCCGAGCGGATCGATGGCGACTACGTCCGGCTTGACCGGCCCCACACCGAGCTCACTCCGTGGTCCATCTGGTTGTCGCGATCGCCCGACCTCGTCCACTGGGGGCGATCCGAACTGGTCATCACCCCTGCGGCCTATCACTGGACGAGCGGGAAGATCGGTCCTGGGACGCCACCCATCAGGACAGATGCTGGATGGCTGCATGTCTTCCACGGCGTTTACCCAACGATGGGAGGCAACGTGTATCGGCTCGGCGTCGCGCTCCACGACCTGACCGACCCCGCCCGTGTGATCGGCGTCGCCGATCCGTGGATCCTCGAACCCCACGATCCGTGGGAACGAACCGGCTACGTCCCCAATGTCGTATTCGCTTGTGGCGCGGTCGTCGAAGACGACGGCCGGACCATGCGCCTGTATTGGGGCGCGGCGGACACAGTGTTGTGCACCGGCACTGCCGACCTCGAACAGCTCGTGGCCCTCTGCACGGACAACGCCCGACCGGCGACGTCGCGACGGTAACCGTCTCCGTCCACGGCACGGTGGTCAGCCCAGACCTGAGACTCTCCAGTAGCTGGCGAACCTGATATCGGTACCTACTGGAGAGTAGGGTGAGAAAATATGGAGCCAACGAGACGGGCCCGGTGAGTGATGGTTTCCGGTGATTCGGAAGTAGAGATTCTTGCCTCGACGTCTTACGCCTCAGGCACTTCGCAGTTGCCTCTGCTGGGCGAGACAATTGGCCAGAACCTGCGTCGGACTGCGTCACGGTGGCCGGCCGCTGACGCCCTCGTAGATCTCGTCCAGGGAGTACGGTACACCTACGAAGAGTTCGACGCAGCCGTCGACAACCTGGCTAGGGCGCTACTCGGCGCCGGAATGGCCAAGGGTGACCGCGTTGCCGTCTGGGCCCCCAATTGCTCGGAGTGGGTGTTGCTGCAGTACGCGACAGCGCGCGCGGGCGTGATCCTGGTCAACATCAACCCCGCCTACCGAACGTACGAACTGCAGTACGCCCTGAACCAGTCGGGCTCGCGGATGCTCTTCGCCGTGCCGACATTCAAGACCAGTGACTACCGCACCATGATCGACTCAGTTCGCGATGAACTCCCGCAGCTTGAACGGGTGGTCTTCCTGGGTACTGAGGATTGGGTCGCATTGCTGGGCGAAGGGGCCGACGAGGCAGCGCTGCATCAACGAGCGGCAGAACTGTCGTTCGATGATCCCATCAACATCCAGTACACGTCGGGGACCACGGGATCCCCGAAGGGCGCAACTCTGACCCACCACAACATCCTGAACAATGGGTTCTTCATTGGGGAAGGGTGCCGTTACACCCAGGACGACCGCGTCTGCATTCCGGTGCCCTTCTATCACTGCTTTGGCATGGTGCTGGGCAACCTCGCGTGCACGACCCACGGTGCGACCATCGTGATTCCGTCGCCATCGTTCGAGCCTGCAGCGGCGTTGCGCGCAGTTTCTGAGGAGCGGTGCACGTCGCTACTCGGCGTGCCGACCATGTTCATCGCCGAACTCGCGCTGCCCGACTTCGCGAACTACGACCTGTCGTCGCTGCGTACGGGAATCATGGCCGGTTCACCGTGCCCGACGGAGGTGATGCGCCGGTGCATCAACGATATGCACATGACCGAGGTGACGATCTGCTACGGAATGACCGAGACTTCGCCGGTGTCGACCCAGACCGCTGCCGATGATCCGTTGGATAAGCGGGTGGGCACCGTAGGCCGCGTGCACCCGCACGTCGAGGTGAAGATCATCGACGTGACCGGCCGTCTGGTGGCGCGCGGCGAGAAGGGCGAGCTCTGCACCCGGGGCTACTCGGTGATGCTCGGCTACTGGACCGAACCGACGATGACCGCCCACGCAATCGATGAGACCGGGTGGATGCACACCGGCGATCTGGCCACGATGGACGAGGACGGGTACGTCGACATCGGCGGGCGAATCAAGGACCTGATCATCCGTGGCGGCGAGAACGTGTACCCGCGCGAGATCGAGGAGTTTCTCTACCGGCACCCCGACATCATCGACGTGCAGGTTATTGGGGTGCCGGATGCGCGCTATGGCGAGGAGATCATGGCGTGGGTCGTGGTCCGAGAAGGAGCCGTCATGGATTCGGACGTCTTGCGAGACTTCTGTCGCGAGAAGATCGCGCACCACAAGATCCCGCGCTACGTGAATGTCGTCACGGAGTTCCCGATGACCATCACCGGCAAAGTCCGCAAGGTGGTGATGCGCGAACAGTCGATCGTCCTGCTCGGACTAGAGGACGAGGGTGCCGGTCCGACGGCACAGGGGTAAGGCACACGTCACCTCGCCGAGCGAATAGTGCCGCCACGGGCGACTTACGACCTACCCACCGAATTTGCTACGACCGCGCCCTCCCTCAACGATAAAGAAAGGACAAAGATTCTCTTCATGTGCCGGATACTCGCTCGCGCTGATTCACAGCCTTGTTGGTTGCCCAACGCCTAGGATGGGGGACGATTTACGCGCGGAACGATACGCGGTGCTTCGCGCGGAAGTCCCGCTCCCGTGGGACTTCCGCGAATTAGGTGTGATCAGGACTTCTAAACGTTCGAATGTTGCGTAGACCCCACTATTGGAACGTGAGACCCACTGATCTGGAACACCAAACCGGGCGGTGATAAAGACACGGTCTCCTAAGCGGATCGGCCGATATCTCTTTATCTTTGAGAGGATCACTTGCAGATTGGGATAAAGCTATTACGGATGGCTTTTGGAATCTTGGTTAGCGACTTGAGCGGCCCACAGGACACACTCCATGGCCCGTAGACGATGACCCACTTTCCATTCACCCAATGGGCGAAGCCTTCAGCCAAGTCCTCTTCCGTAGTTCCATTGGAAGCACGAACTGGGATCCCAGCCGTGTAGTACACCCAGGCAGGGTTGATCGGCGAGGGTTTGATCGTTAGCCGATTGATCTTCTCCCCCTTGGCGACGTCGGCATCAAGAACCTTCAAGAGTGCCGCCTTGTGGGCAATCGGAGAAAAGGTGCCACTTGGAAAGTGAGGGCCCTTCTCCACGCCCGCCGCAAAGCCGTAGGCATCGCTGATGCAGTCCTGGCTGAGAGTAGTGCCGATTGAACAGATCATTGATGCAGTCCCCGATTGACCTGAGGCTGCCAGTACCGTCACCGTCGCGTACTTGGACGTCACTCCCGCCGGCGTCTTGGTGTCGGGCGGATCGGCCACCAAGACAATCGCGCGGCTGCTGGTCGAACCCCCGTAAAGGTACCGAACCTCCTCGCCCTTCGGGCGAGCGCTGTTGAGTTTGCAGTAGTTGGGTGGATACGCGTAGTCCTTGTCAAAGTACGTTGAATAAGGGCAGAAGTTCAGCCCGCTGTCACTGATTGTGGCGGTGGCGTCGATGTGGATCGAACCCTTCGTGAGGACGTAGCCAGGCTCGTTGCCATTCGAGGCGATGCTCACCCCGCCACCGGAACCGTAGGCGTCTTGGATGCCACATGTCCATCCCGACGGCGCCTCCAGGATCATCGACGTCCCTCCTCGCAAGGAGACGTCGTACACACTGTGTGCGATCCGATCTGAAGCGGGCTGGGCGACGCTGCAAGTATCGATGTAGCTACCGAGGCCAGTGGGCGCCGCCGTACTAAACGTCGACAGCGCCGGAAGCTTGTCGGACGTCGAGACTGCGCTCGACCCCGCAGGAGCCGCCGCGCTCGTCACCATCAGACCCAGCGCCAGTAGAGCAAGCAAACCGAGTGAAGCAATCATTCGGCTCGCCTTGAAGTGATTCTCGCGAGGCAGTTCCATATTCAATTCCTCACCTTCTCCGCGTGGCCCTCTCGCTAGGGAGACGAAACGACTCGATCGGCAACGGTCCGAGGAAGCGTGACCGTCCTGAGGGGTCACGGATGTCAGGCACGACGCGCGACCATGAGAACGGCGTCCCGATCTGGCGCGAAACCTTCAGCTGACTCAACCATTCCTTGCCTCCACGTCCCGAGTGGTCCCTCCCATCGATATGCACCGAGCAGGTGGGTGGAACACGGAAGAGACCCGCCAACCACGAATCACTTGCCCAAATCGGCTGCGCCTCTGGTTGCCTCGTAGGGGAGTCGGACGTTCCATTCCTACCTGACCTCGTCGACGAGAAAACCCTGCCAATAGCCCGTGCGACCCATGTAAATGCCGGCGGCGCTGCACCTACCAGCCGAGGGACACGAGATCGCGTCAACAAAAGCGTGGTCGTACGTATCGAGTGAAGCCAAGCCCGCAACCACAACTGCCTTGCCCCACGTGCCGTTCGTTTCGATCACCGTCACCGCGTCGGCGTCGCTACTGGTATTGCCCCCGGCACCGCAGTTGCCCGTGGACCAGCACGAGATCGTGTGGAGAAACACACCGCCGGGGGACTTAAACGCCTTTGCCCACACGCCCTTCTTCTCGGTCACGAGGAAGGACTCTTGGGCCAAGATAGTGCCAACGGCGTAGTAACCCCCGGCGCTGCAGTTGCCGTTAGACCTGCACGACATGAGATCCGCGTCCGCCGAACCGCCCGTATTGAGTGCGGTCACGCTCGGTACGGCGATGGCGGTGTCCCAGGCGCCGTTCGTCTCGTTCGCGACGAAGGCCTGCTGGTGGTGTTTCAGGTCCCAGTAACTACCCCCGGCGCTGCAGTTGCCAGCCGAAGCGCACGAAACGGTATCAACTTCAGCCTCCCCGCCCATATTGAGCAATGACGTGCCGGGTACTTCGGTCGCTTTGCTCCAGGTGCCGTTCGTCTCGTTCGCGACGAAGGCTCGTTTGCTCTTCGCGGGGCCCCAGTAACTACCACCAACACTGCAGTTGCCGGCCGACGCGCACGAAAGTGCGTTGAACGCCGCGGTCTTACCGACATCCAGCCGAGCCAAGCCGGGTACTTCGATCGCCTTACTCCACGTTCCGTTCGTTTCGTTCACGACGAAGGCCTGGGTGCCCTTGGAGAGGTTCCAATAAGTACCGCCGGCACTGCAGTTGCCAGCCGACGCGCACGAGATGGCGTCGATGGCCGGGTCACCGAAGGCTCCGAGCGAGGCCGAGGCCAGTACTTTGGTTGCCTGGCCCCAGGAGCCATCTGCCTCGTCGGTTACGAAAGCCACCTCCCGATTCTGATTCTCGTACATGTAACCTCCGGCACTGCAGTTACCGACCGAGCCGCACGACACTGAGCTGACCACTCCCACGCGGCCAGCATTGAGTTTGGCCGATCCCGGCACCTCGATTGCCCTTCCCCACGTGCCGTTTGTTTCGTTCACGACGAAGGCCTGGGAGTAGTTGAGGGCGTGCTCGTCGTGGTTGAATGGGCGGAGCTGGTAGTAACCACCGGCGCTGCAGTTCCCAGCTGACGCGCACGAAATCGAGTTGACTTCCACTACACCGCCCGTGCTGAGCGAGGCCATGCCGGGGACTTTGATGGCGGTGCTCCAAGTGCGACTCGCTGGAGCGTCAGCGGCGGTTTGGTGACTGGTAGTCAGCGCGATGGCGAGAGCGAACGTGATCAAGACCGCGCCCCCGATCAATCGAGGAACTCGGATGCCCGTGGTCATCCATTCTCCTTTCATCGAGGCAGGCGTCGCGTGCGATGTGGATTGCGTCGATGATCGGACCGTACGCTCCAGTTGGGGGCGGGGCTAGAGCCGAATGTCACACTGCTTGCTGAACTTCGGCCACGAGCCTCACCCAGGGATTGAGCAACTAGTTCCAGATATGACTTGGGCGGACAACGAGCCAGAACCCCGCGAGGAGCACCGAGCGGTCGCCACGCTGACCCTCATCGCAGTGGGGGAACAACGGTGCGAGGCGTCAGAGGGAGTTGGAGACGTTGAGGAATGAAGGAACTTTCCAAACGAAGATCCGCATCACTCGGCTCCAAGGGTCGTCGATCAAGACTGGAATGAACGCCGCAGCAATGAACTCGTGCTGCCGTTACTGCTGTCTGGGTCGAATCTTCACTGCTTGGTTGTAATCACCGTGACCTTGTTCAGCGAAGCGCTGGTCACCGTCTTCAACGTGGCGTGTATCTTGATCTTGCCCGACAAGTACTTCGAAGTGACCCTGGCCCGACTCTTCGCCAGGACCACGTTGCCCTTCGCGTAGCCGGTCACGGTTACCGAGGCGCCGGCCACCAACTTCTTGGCCAGGGCCCCAAGTGCCTTCTGCGCCGCGGCGTTGAGGGCGCTCTTTCCAGCGGCAAAACCGAGCGTGACGGCCGAGGGCCGAGCCGGCAACGACATGGTGATCGTGGTCGCCGCCGACGAAATCGCCGTGTAGGCGGAGTCGGCTTTCTTGGTCGCCGTGACAATGCAGGTTCCCGCGCTCGTGGTGGTCAGCGAACTTCCCGAGATCGCACAACCGCTTGCAGTGCCGTTCGAGACCGTGAAGGTCACCGCGCCCGTGCCCGAACCACCGCTGGTAGCCAAGGCGAGAGCGGTGCCCACCCGGCCCGACCGCTTGGAGATGCTGAGCTGGGCCTGGGTAGCCAGGGCCGGCTGGGTCACGATGAACGTCGGGTCACTGGTGGAGGGGAAGTTGATAGTTACCGATACTCCAGGATCGATAGTCACGTCGCCGGTCGGCACGGGCTCGGGACCAGACGAGGTCAGTTCGAAGATCACGTCGACCGAGGTGAAAGCCGGGTCAGTAATGGTCAGGGTGATCGGCGCGCCAGACGGTGTTGAATCAGGTGGAATCTGCCATACAACGGCCACGCCGATCACGTAGTTCTGATTTGACGGCACGTCCAGGGTTGTTGGATTCGTTACTGGATAGACGCTCAGCGTCGTTCCTGGCGGCAGTACGCCCGCCGGCACCGTGACCGTCTCACTCACCGAGTTCGAACCCAGAGAGACGGTGGCGCCCGATGACGTTACGCTCGCCGAGCTTGGAGTGCCGAACACACCCTGGTAGCCAGTCGGGGGTGGGACGGCCGACGGGGCCAATCCGAGGACGATCGTGGCGGCAGTCGTGGTTACCCCAACCGAAACAGACACCCCGGTGTCTTGTGCGCCTTGGTATCCAAGAAAGTTCGGACCAGTTCCGAGGCACGTGGGGTCGGCGAAAACGGTGTAATTCAAACCCGCGGGCAGACTCGAGAGGGTGTAACTCCCAGAAACGTCGGTCGCTATCCACCCCACGACTCCCATTCCGGCGACTTCGGCGTTAACGCACACGCCATCGATCGGATCGCCAGAGGAGTCGGTGACGAAGCCCGTGATCATGCCGCCCTCGGTGAGCGCGGCGTTCACGCCTGTCGTAGGGACTCCCTCGGTGACGGTCGCTTGGACGGTCTGGCCTATGTAGTACGACACCACCGTTGAGGCGCACGTGGGGTCGACGTCGACGTTGTAGGAGCCCGGGGCCAAGTCCGTGACGGAGTAGTAGCCGCTGGCGTTGGTCACCAAACTGCTGCCACCCGCTGCCCCAGTTCCACCTTCGCCTTGGCCGACGAAGACGCAGACACCGGCGATACCCACGCCCGAGGAGTTGGTGACATTGCCCGACAAGGAATTATCACCCGGAAAGAGGCTGACGTTCTGAGTCGTGGTCGCCCCTGCCGTAACCCTCACTGGAGTGCGCAGGTCTTGAGCTACGTAGGGCAGGGTGGATCTGCCACAGTCTGGCTTAACCATGAAGTTGTAGGAACCGACGGCCAAGTTGGTAATGGTGTAACTGCCGTCGGGAGCGGTGACCGCGTCACCGTACCCGTTTCCTTCGCTGATCTGCCCAACGTAGATGCACACTCCAGCGACACCCGCGCCCGATGGATCCGTCACCGTGCCAGATAGCGAGCCTCCGGTGCCAGGCGTGAGGACGAAGTTGACGATGGTTGTGCTGCCGGCCGTAACCGTCACCAAGGATCTGGTGGACTGGGATTCGTAGGGCAGCGTCTGCCGCCCCGTGCAAGTGACGTCAGCGGCGACACTAGTGCCACCGGGCGTCACACCCGAAAAGCTGTAACTTCCGTTTGTACCCGTCACGATTGCAATGCCCACATCCGACCGATATTCATGATTCGGGGGGCTGCTCATGCATACTCCGGGGATCCCGACGCCCGCGGAATTGGTAACTGTGCCGGTGATCACACCTCCCTTAACCAGAGACATGTTCTGTGTTGTTGTTTCTCCGAACGTGATAGGTACTGAATTGGCTATTGCGTCCTCATAGTCCGACGAGACTGTGCCATTGCACGTGGGATCAAAGTAGATTCCATCGAGCGAAGGAGCCGTTATTCCAGAGAGGGTGTAGCTTCCGGGTACACCGTTAACGGTGGCGGTAACTGCTTCGTAGGTCGGACCCTGTTGAGCGACTATGCACACTCCGTTCAGGCCTACGCCCGTTCCTTTGTCAGTTACCACGCCGGTGACCGTGCCGGTCGTAGCTTGGTGGGCGACAACGTGAGTCGACGTGGTCGTTGATGGCGTGCGCGGAGAGGTTGCGCCAACTGGTGCGGCGACAATTCCTCCGAACACCATGGCTGAAGTCAGGGTCACGAAACTGATCCAAGTCGCTGACCTCTTCGTCAGCCCTATCGGAGCCCCGAGGCCACAACTGCGTCGGCGCCAGATCTCATCGAATACAAGAACAACAAGAATCATCACGACGAGCAACAAAAGGACAGGCATCGCGGACCTCCTCAATCCTCAAACCGCGGGCGTCTTACCTCGCACCTATTGGTTGACCGTACGCTCCAATTAATACGGAGAGATAGAGGAAAAAGTCATCCCGGCGTTGCTGCGGCAAATAATGTCAAACTGACGGACCGCCGGAGGCTAGCGGGACGTCGCAAGTTCTTGGAAACCTCGCAGTCAAAGCTGTGAGTGCTGCAGTAAAGAGAGCGCGCCGCTCCTTCTTCCTGAAACCACCCTTCACTGCTTGGTTGTAACCACCGTAACCTTGTTCACCGAAGCGCTGGTCACCGTCTTCAGCGTGACGTGAATCTTGATCTTGTCCGCCAAGTACCTGGACGCAGTCACGGCCCGACTCCTCGCCAGAGCCACATTGCCCTTCGCATATCCGGTGACGGTAACCGAGGCACCTGAGATCAACTTCTGGGAGAGAGCCAAAAGCACCCTCTTGGCTGCGGCGCTCAAGACGCTGCTCTTTGAAGTGAAGGTCACGCTGACAGTTGCGGGTTTGGGCGCGGTGTAACTAAGAACACCCCCTTTGACCGACCAACCCGGGGGCAGGTTCTTCGGGGTCCCGGTCAGCCCACCCGAGACGACTCCCGCGAGAGTGGCCCCAGAGAAGTTGGCACCGTCGAGGTTGGCGTTGGTGAGCGTGGCGTTGGTGAAGACGGCGCCCGTGAAGTTGGCGTTGGTCAGTAGCGCTCCGGCCAGGTTCGCACCGGTGAGGTCGGCACTGGAAACATTGTCAGTATTGAGGTTCGCACCGATCAGGTCCGCTCTCGTCAGGTTTGCCCCGGCGAGTGATGGGAGGCTGGCTCCGATCAGGTCCGCTCCCGTCAGGTTGGCCCCGGCGAAGGTGGAGTATCCGTAGAAGATTCCCGCGAAGTTCGTACCCACCGCAATGGCGTCGCCAAAGTCGAATTGACCAAATCCACCCGCGAGGTCACAGCCGGAGACGTTGCTGCCGTGCGTGACGAAGTTTCCAAATCCTCCGTTGTTCCAAGTCGGGCAGTCAACCACTGGAGTCGTCGGGGACACCCACGGTGTGATTACGATGTTGCTCTCGGGAACCGATGAGTTGTGCAGCAGTTGCCCGCCCTGGACCGACCAACCCGGGGGCAGGTTCTTCGGGGTCCCGGTCAGCCCACCCGAGACGACTCCCGCGAGGGTGGCCCCAGAGAAGTTGGCCCCGTCGAGGTTGGCGTTGGTGAGCGTGGCGTTGGTGAAGACAGCGCCCGTGAAGTTGGCGTTGGTCAGTAGCGCTCCGGCCAGGTTCGCACCGGTGAGGTCGGCACCGGAGACGTGTACGCCATTAAGGTTCGCACCGATCAGGTCCGCTCCCGTCAGATTGGCCCCGCCGAGTGACGAGAGAGAGAGATTCGCTCCGCTCAGGTTCGCGTCGGTGAAGTTGGCTCCGCCGAGCGTGGAGTATAGGAAACCGAAACCCGAGAAGTTCGTGCCAACTGCGGTCGCTCCGCCAAAGTCGAAGCTGCCAAATTCACCCGCGAGGTCACAGCCGGAGACGTTGCTGCCGTGCGTTACGAAGTTTCCAAATCCTCCGTTGCTCCAGGTCGGGCAGGCGACAGCGGCAGAATGGGCAGATGTCGCGCCAGCCATTGCAGGCGAGGGGACGACGCAAGAAAGAGCTACCACTAGGGATATTACGCCAGCAATGACGAACGCGTGCAAGACAAGTAATTGTCGATCGTGACCATCCGATGACCTAGAAACTCTCCCCTCACGGCTGATTCTGTCAACACTTTTCGTGTGAGTAGTTTCCATGAGTGCTCCTTACGTCCAGACAAAGGCAGCGAACGGATCAGGAATTGCGTGACCTCTTTTGTGAATCTACGAATGGCGAGAGGGCGGTACCAGTGCCAAATGTCATAGATTCGAAGATCTGCTTCGTTGATGGCTCAGCACCCAGGCTTGGCTTCTATTGCACTCAGAGGGGTACTCCCTCTTCTAGTTCGCCAGCGAAGATGCACTCATCTCGCCAACGTCGCGTCTGAGCAAGTGCCGGAATCGAACCCGTAATTCGTTGGAGTGGCGGATGCCAGTGTTCGGGGCGGCGCGTGTCA